>Ga0210403_10000002_pt1 | contig 353031 bp, 330 predicted proteins | sample IncBWC19MmetaG_FD_150863 | JGI IMG/M metagenome (GOLD analysis project Ga0210403, IMG submission 150863) | Forest soil microbial communities from Barre Woods Harvard Forest LTER site, Petersham, Massachusetts, United States - Inc-BW-C-19-M | ecosystem: Environmental > Terrestrial > Soil >... | reverse complement strand
AGGCGCGTTCGATCCGGAGGGGTTCGATCTGAACGCGATCAATCGAGCGCTGCGATATGGCGCTGCCTGAAATGCCCGCTATCCGGTTACGGTCCTCCGTACCGGGCCGGGTCACCTGCGTCAAGCATCCTCACCGGAAGGACACATTTTCTTGAATAGACCCTAGCCGACCCTCTGCGGACCTACGCGACCGTCCGTTTCGGAGCAGACCAATGCTTTGCTGTCGTCTTGGCGCTCAGCGAAAGTCGATTTCGGCAACCAAAGCGGGCTCGGGCCCGGTCGCCATGAAGAACGGAATGATTCCGTCAGCGACAACGCAGCACAGATCCGTTAGCGTCCAGCGCAATACCGTACCGTCCGGTAGTTGCCGGCTGCCGGACTGCACATCGCCAAGCGTCACCCCAGACCGAAACGCGGCAGCCCGTAGTTGCTCGAGTTCGCTCGCCTTTGCGGCCCAGCCGACCAGGCGAGAGGGCCCATCCTGATCCAGATCAAATGGACGCGCTCCCGCGCTGGGCGAATGCTCAGGATCCGGGGCGATGATCTCGAGATAGCACCTCGACCCTAAGCCTACCAACGCGTTTTGCGTACCCCAGGTGCGGTGTCGGCCACCTAAGCTCGCACGGATTCCAAGTAACTGCTCGATCTCGGCGATGCCTCGATAGAACTCGCCGGTCGCGTAGACGAGATGGTCCACGCGTGAGAGAAGCTCTGGCGACGGCATGTGATGCTCAATATCGTGCGGGCACATTCATGACTACCCTACACCGTTCGCGGGTCGATGGCGGTTACCTCAAGGTCGCTTGGCGACCCGCAGCGGCCGGTCACGAGTGTCCGCAGTCGGGTGCGGCGGTTGCGGCTTCAGACCATGGCGTTATCACCGCCGGCCGGCGGAACGCAGTTCAGGGTGCACAAACATGTCGAGCTGGCCGCAAATTGCGGTCGGGCTGTCTCCGGACAACCGGTTGAAATCGTGCACCATGTGCATCTGATCGTGATAACCGAGAGCATATGCAATCTCTGTCCACCGCGTAAGCGGCGCCGACGCTTTCCGGTGGAGGGCCGCCTCGAACCGGACGATACGGGCGTAGAGCTTGGGTGCGATCCCTATCTCACCGCGAAAGCGCCGCTCGAACTGGCGGATTCCCAGCCCCGCATGGCGTGCAAGGTCGGACACCCGAACACATCCGTTGCCTGAGAGCACACTTCTTGCAGCGTTCGACATGCCGCTAATGCCATCGTGCCGGGGAAGCTTCGTGCATAAGTAATCATCCGCAACACGCGCGCGGTCGGCAAACGAGGACACGTCGCCCAGCCGGTGCAGAAGCTCTCCGACCCCCCGGCCGAGCACGGCTTCTCCCTCGAAGTCAGCATTGGTCAGCTCCTTCGCGGGCACTGAAAACAATGCGGTCACGCCTCCGGGCTGAAAGACGATTGTAAATGCGTCGACCGTCCCTCGCATCAGCAAGTCGACTCGACGGAATGTTTGAGAGCCGATGAGGGCGATCGGATACGCGGTTCTTGTTCCGCCGCCATCCAGCCGCCGAACTTCGTAAGCAGCGCCGAACATGAACTCGATCGCCTGCGGGCTTCGCGCTGGGACCGGCTGCACCGCAGTTCGGTCGGCCAAATGAGTCTCGACCTGGTAGTAATAGCGGATCAGGCGCCGCAGGGCCGGTGCTGGACGGCAGGAAAGTATCATTCGATGCCCAGCTTACTCGCGACTGCAATAGGACGCACGCGTGTTGTGAAGCCTGGCGGCCGACATGTTTCCGCATGTCGTGTTTTTACTATCGGGGTCGCCGTGAAGCCAATATGCTGCCCGGCATGAAAAAGGCAATCCTGATCTTTGTGGCGCCTCTCTTGGCGGTCGTTTGCTATGCACAATCCCAGGGTGCCAAGACCCTTGTGCTTGAAAGGAACGAAGGAGAGAAGCGCCTGCGGCGGCCGCTCGGATCGCTACCGATCCCGAGCGAGGAGTTCATCCTGAAGGTGACTCCGCAAAACAGCGGCTCACAGCATTTGGTGCTTGGCACCGAGGAGATTCCACCCGGAGGTGAAATTCCGCGGCATAAGCATCTCGAGCAAGACGAGATCTTGCTCATCCAGACGGGCACCGCTCACGTAACGTTGAACGACAAGGAATATGACGTTCATGCTGGCGGCATGGTTTTCTTTCCTGCTCAGACCTGGGTTGGCATGAAAAACATCGGTAAAGACAACATCAGCCTCGTATTCATTTTCTCCGCGCCAGGTTTCGAAAACAATATGCGGTGTGGATCAGTACCGGCCGGCCAACCCGCGCCTCCCGTTACCACCGACGAACTCAAGTCCTGTGCTCATCAAGGCCATGTTGAGTTCGAGGCGTTTGCACCGGCAGCAAAGAAGTAATGTTCTAGCAGCAATTAGCAGCAATTAGCAGCAATAATTAATCCCTCAAGCGGCGAAGAGGTTCGTCCGCGAGCATTTTTATCGTCTGCTGAATGGCTTGCCGCGCGACTAAGACCGGACTGCCGCTGTCAGTAATGAGTCTGGTCAGGAATGGGAAAGTTTGCGTCGTCAATTTGATTATCTGCCTGGTTAGCCTACCGTAAGCTACGAACGACCGCTAAGTGGCAATCAGTTCAGCGCATTCACTGACCGGTCGTGGGCCGACTGCGGCCCGATGCGCAATCGGGACGTTGCGCTAGCAAGTCCGCTGAATCAGCCACAGTTGCCGCGCGCGCGCCTGAACCTTGCCGGCGGCATCGAAGATCGCGGTTCCGGCGTGGAGCTTGCGGCCCTCTTGTGCGATGGGCCACCCGATCACGGTATATCGCTGGCCTACCAGAAGCGGTTGATCAATCACGGCGGTCATCCGCGCGGTGATCATGGGCGTCCCGGTTCCAAGGCGCTGCATCCAAGCGAAGCCCGCCGAGCAATCGAGAGCCGCCCAGGTTGCCTTGATCGAGAGTTGATCACCGGTGTCTGCCAGTAAAGGCGCCGTCCAATTCGTGGCAACAATGCCGTCGTTCCCCACAGGGCCCGGCACAATGCGCAGCCCATCGCTGCGCGCTAAACCACAGCCGAAACAACGGGCGTAAGGCCCGCTCGTCCCATGTTCTGCGCTCGTCAAACGCGCCAAGTTGCCGGCCACCCAGCCGCCATTACCACTGGTATTCGGGCCGTTGTAGCGGGGATCGATGATGAGTCTTTCGATGCGCTCGGATCGACTGTCGCGGGTCATGCGCCGCCCGGCTCCCGGCGCCGATCGCGGACATGAACCGCCTTGCCGCTGGAGCGCGGCAGCGAGCCGTCGGCCGCGATGTGAATCTGCGCCGAGAGGCCGATGTGATCCTTGAGCCTGGTGCTCAACAGCACCGCCGCCGCGAGCTTGGCGGACTCGGCGAGTCCGGCGCGTGCTTCAACGACGATGCGAATTTCATCGAGGCGATTCGGCCGCGTGATTTCAATTTCGTAGTGCGGGGCCAGCCCTGAGCAGCGCAAGATCATCTCTTCGATTTGCGACGGAAAGACGTTGACGCCGCGGATGATGAGCATGTCATCCGAGCGGCCGCCGATCTTGGCGATGCGCCGCATGGCGGTGAGGCTTCCCGGCAGCAGACGCGTCAGGTCGCGGGTGCGGTAGCGGATCACCGGCATGGCTTCCTTGGTCAGCGACGTGAAGACCAATTCGCCTTCCTCGCCATCGGGCAGACGCCTGCCGGAGCTCGGATCGACGATTTCCGGAAGAAAGTGATCTTCCCAAATCGTCGGGCCGTCCTTGGTGGCCACAAATTCTTGCGCGACGCCCGGGCCCATCACCTCCGACAGCCCGTAGATGTCGCAGGCATCGATGCGAAAGGCCTGTTCGATTTCGGCGCGCATACCTTCGCCCCAAGGCTCGGCGCCGAACATGCCTACTTTCAGGTTGGTCGAGCCGGGGTCCACGCCCTGACGCCTGAACTCATCAAGGATGGCGAGCATGTAGCTCGGCGTCACCATGATGATGTCGGGCGCGAAATCACGGATCAATTGCACCTGCCTTTCAGTCTGCCCGCCGGAGACCGGAACGACGGTGCATCCGGCCGCTTCGGCGCCGTAGTGCGCTCCCAGCCCGCCCGTGAACAATCCATAGCCATAGGCGACGTGGACTTTCATGCCGGCCCGTCCGCCCGCCGCCCTGATCGAACGCGCCACCAGATTGCCCCAAGCCTTAAGATCGTTCTGGGTGTAGCCGACCACGGTCGGCTTGCCGGTGGTGCCCGACGAGGCATGAATTCGCGCCACTTGCTCCATGGGAACGCAGAAGAAGCCGAAGGGATAGGCCTCTCGGAGGTCTGCCTTGTCGGTGAAGGGGAAGCGTGTCAGATCATCGAGGCTGCGCAGCTCATCGGGGCGTACGCCGGCGTCGTCGAATTTTCGGCGGTAACCCGCATTGTTGGCATAGACATAGCGCAGCGTCGCTTGGAGGCGCTCGAGCTGCAAGGACTCGAGCTGCGCGCGCGGCGCACCTAAGATCGGCTCATCGGCAGCCAAGGCTTGGGCGCTGCTCACGGCGCCGTCGGTGCGTCGAAGCTCGGCCGGCGTTTCTCGCGCGCGGCGGCCAATCCCTCGCGGACATCCTTGAGTCTGAAGCCTAAGAATTCCAGCGCAAGCGAGCTGTCGAAGCTCGGGCCGGCCAGGCGCAGCCAATTGTTGAGCGCATGCTTGGTCCAGCGCATCGCCGTGGCGCTGCCTGAGCTCAAGGTGCGGGCAACGTCGAGGGCGGTTTCGATAACCTGTGCGTCCGGCACGACGACCGAGACGAGACCGATGCGTTCCGCTTCGGCGCCCGACAAGGATTTATTGGTGAGCAAGTGGTATTTCGCCTTGGCAAGGCCGCATAGCAGCGGCCAGATGATGACGGCGTGATCGCCCGACGCGACACCGAGCTTGGTGTGCCCGTCGAGAATTCGCGCGTTCTCCGCCGCCACCGACACGTCGGCGAGCAGGGCGATGGCGAGTCCCGCGCCCACTGCGCTGCCGCGAATCGCCGACACCACCGGCTTCGCGCAATTGATGAGGTTGTAGACCAGGTCGCTCGCTTCCTTCCAAACGCGGATCAACGTGGCTTCGTCCTCGATCATGCGTTCGATCATGGCAAAATCGCCGCCGGAGGAAAAATTCGCTCCTTCACCGCGGATGAGCACCACACGCACGGCATCATCGATGTCGATGCTGCGCCAGACTTGCGCCAGATCGCGATGCATGTCCTCGGTGGCGGCGTTCAGCCGGCCCTGGTTGGAGAGCACGAGCTCGAGGATCCCGGCCTCCGCAGCGGAGAATTGCAGGCTCGGAAAATCCTTGGCATAGCGGGCAAGATCGATGGCCGCCATCAGTTCTTTCCGATGGAGTCAGGCACGGCATGAATGCTGACCATGGTCAATACATGGTACGAGGCCACGGTTTCTCCATGCTGGTTGTTGATTTCCGTGTCCCACGCCACTTCGCCCCATCCCTTGTCGGCACGCAGGCTTTTGCGGGCGCAGGTCAATCTTACCCTGATCTGATCGCCGGGTTTGACCGGTTTCACGAAGCGCAACTCATCGATGCCGTAGTTGCCGAGCACCGGGCCGTAGTCAGGATCGACGAACAACCCGGCCGCCGCTGAAGTCAAAAAGTAGCCGTGCGCGACGCGGCCGCCGAACAAGGGATTGCGGGCCGCCTCGGTTTCGCTCATGTGGGCATAAAAATTGTCGCCGCTCAAGGCCGCGAATTGTTCGATGTCGGCCACCGTGACTTCGCGCGCGGCGGACTTGAGCGTATCGCCCAATTTGAGTTCGTGGAACGGAATGCGGAATGGGTGGCGGCCCGGATCGAGCTGGCGGCTGCCGCGAACCCAGCGACCGCTGACGCTCGTGATGCTGTCGGGCGAGCCTTGCACGGCGGTGCGCTGCATGTAGTGCAGCACGCCGCGAATGCCGCCCATTTCCTCGCCGCCGCCGGCGCGCCCGGGCCCGCCGTGAATCAGCGGTGCCAGCGGCGAGCCGTGGCCGGTGGATTCCTGGGCACAAGCCTGGTTCACGACCAGGATTCGGCCGTGATAGGGCGCCAGCCCGAGGACAACCTGCGTAGCGATCGACTCATCGGCGGTAAATACCGAGGCGGCGAGACTGCCGGCGCTGCGCCGCGCGAGCGCAATGGCATCGGCAGTGTCGGCATAGGACAGTACCGTGGCCACCGGCCCGAAGGCCTCGACTTCGTGAATGGCGCGCGCCGCCTTGGAATCGTTGCACAACAACAGCAGCGGCGGCACAAAGGCGCCGCGCTCGCGGTCCGCATCCTGTACCTCGAATCGAGCCAGGTCGCCCGCGACCAGTTCCGCTTCGCGGTGTAGTTCCGCGACCCGTTCCAATACATCGGTGCGTTGTTCCTGGCTCACCAGAGGTCCCATACGCACGCCCTCCGCGCGCGGGTCGCCCACCACGATCTTTTGCAGCACCGCCTGCAGCGCCGCGATCACCTCGCCCGTCGCCGCGGCCGGCACCAATGCTTTGCGGATGGCGGTGCACTTCTGCCCGGCCTTGACGGTCATTTCACGCGCGACTTCATGGATGAACAGGTCGAATTCTGGCGTGCCCGGTTTAGCATCCATGCCTAAGATGCTCGAGTTCAGCGAATCGGTCTCGGCAATGAAGGGAACGGCGTGGCGAACGATGGCAGGATGCGTGCGCAGGCGCTGCGCGGTGTGCGCCGATCCGGTGAAGGACACGGTATCCTGGCAGTGCAAATGGTCGAATAAGTCCCCCAGGCCGCCGCACACCAGCTGCAGCGCGCCCTCCGGCAGGATCTTCGAGTCGATGACGCGGCGGACGACGAGTTCGGTCAGGTACGCGGTGGCGGTTGCCGGCTTGACGATGGCCGGCATGCCGGCCAGCAGTGTCGGCGCCAGTTTCTCGAGCATTCCCCACACCGGGAAATTGAAGGCATTGATGTGAATCGCCGCGCCTTCGCGCGACACGTACAGGTGCTGGCCGACGAACGTGCCGCGCTTGGACAAGACCTCGACATCTCCGTCCACATACACATGAGCGTTCGGCAGATCGCGCGAGCCCTTGCCGGCAAAGGCGAAAACAGTGCCGATCCCGCCATCGATGTCGATCAGTGCGTCGTTGCGGGTCGCGCCGGTTCGATAAGAGAGCGCGTAGAACTCTTCTTTGAGATCCGACAGTTTCTTGGCGAGCGCCCGTAGCATCGTGGCGCGCTGATGGAAGCTCAGCGCGCGTAGCGCCGGGCCGCCCACATCGCGCGCATGGTCGAGGACCGCGGCGAAATCGATCCCGGTCGAGGAAGCCGTGGCGATGAGCTCGCCGCTGGTGGCGTCGCGCATCGCGACGCCCTGTCCGCCGCCGCTGTGCCAGTGCCCGCAAACATAACTTTGTAGATTCATGCGGTGATCCCTGTGGTCGGACGCAGGCGCGCGCTGCGTCCACGGAAAAGCGCGACGGTCTCGCCGCAGCCCGTCGTCACGCGCACATCGTAGATTCCATGGCGTGTGCCGCGCGAGACCTCGGTGGCGAGGGCGGTCAATAGTTCGCCGGCGGGCGTCGGTGCGAGAAACTCTATGGTGGCGCCGGCCGCGACCATCGGTTCGCCGTGGGAATTGCACGCGAATGCGAAGGCGCTGTCGGCCAGGGAAAAAATGATGCCGCCGTGGCACAGGCCATGGCCGTTGACCATCTCGGGCCGCACCCGCATCGCCAGGCGCACGCTGCCGGGCGCCACCTCGAGGATTTCAAGACCCAGATTCTGCGAGACCCGATCGGTGCGGTACATGGACTGAACCGCGGCCTGCGCGAGACGCCGCCTGTCGGCCGGGCTCGGCGCGCTCTCGGGCGACACGTTATCGGCCGGTGAAGCGCGGCGCGCGCTTCTCGGTGAAAGCCGCCACCCCTTCGGCATAGTCGCTCGAGCGGCCCAGCTCGCGCTGCACGTCGCGCTCGAGGCCGAGCTGCTCCTCGAAGGTGTTTTGCCAGCTGCGCCGCAAGGCGTTCTTTGTCGCGGCAAGCCCGCGCGTGGGCGCCACGGCAAATTGCCGCGCCAGGGCATCGACCGCGCCGGCAAGCTCGGCGTCCTCGACGCATTGCCAGATCAATCCCCAGGCTGCGGCCTGCTCGGCCGGCAGCTTATTGCCGAGCAGCGTCAACCCCATGGCGCGCGCATCGCCGATGAGCCGCGGCAAGAACCAGGTCCCGCCCGAATCGGGAATCAGCCCGAGCTTGGAGAAGGCTTGTACGAAATTCGCGCTGCGCGCCGCGATGACAATATCGCAGGCCAGGGCGATGTTGGCGCCCGCGCCGGCGGCCACGCCATTGACCGCGGCGATGACGGGCATCGCTAAGTTGCGCAGCGATCGCACCAGCGGGTTGTAGCGGTTTTCGATCGATTCGCCGAGGTCGACGCCCTGCGAGCCGGGCGCCACCGCGCGGTCGCCCAAATCTTGTCCTGCGCAAAAGCCGCGGCCGGCGCCGGTCAACACCAGGACGCGCGCACCGCTGGCGGGAATGCCCGCCAATGCCTGGCGAACTTCACCGTGCATTTGCAGGTTGAAGCTGTTGAGCTTGTCGGGCCGGTTCAACGTCAGACGAGCGATGCCGCTGTCCACCTCGAACATGATGGTCTCGTATGACATTTGGCTTTTCCCCTGTAGGCGGCAATTATCCGTAGCGGACCATCATTTGTGGTCGTAGCTGATTTCTAGCGTGGCGGTGGTGGGCCGCGCCTGGCAGCAAAGCACGAAGCCGGCGTCGGTCTCCCAACGCTCCAGCGCAATGTTGTGCGTCATGACCGCGGCCCCGGCGGTGATTCTCGCACGGCACGTCGCGCAAATTCCCGAGCGGCACGAGAAGGGCAGCTCGAGTCCCGCCCGTTCCGCGGCAACCAGCACCGACGGATCGCTCGGCGACATCGGGAAGCTGCGCCGACGGCCGTCCATGGTCACGGCAATGGTTGCCAAGACTTCCTGAGGCGCGGGCGCCTCGGGTGCCCTGGCCGGCATCTCCAGTGGCCGCGAAGTGGCAGTGGTGAAGCGCTCGAAGCGCACGGGCGCACTGCCGTTCAATGCCTGGATGGCGTCCCGCACCGCATCGACCATGTCGCCCGGGCCGCAAATCAGGTATTCATCGGCGCTGCCGATCTCGACCAGCTGCCGCGCCAGCTCGGCGACTTTTTTGGCGTCGATGCGCCCGTTCAGCAATTCGGTCTGCTGCGGCTCGCGGCTCATGACGAAGTGCAATGACAGCCGATCCACGTAACGATTCTTCAGCGCCAGCGTTTCCTCGAGAAACATGCTGCGCGAAATGCTGCGATTGCCGTAGATCAGCGTGAAGCGGCTGTGCGGTTCCCGGGCCAGAATATCGGTCGCCAGCGACAGTATGGGCGTGATGCCGCTGCCGGCCGCAAATGCCACGTAGGAAAACCGGCGGTCAGGATCGACGGCGGTACGAAACCTGCCCAAGGGTGTGCCGACATCGAGCAGGTCGCCGGGACGCAGATTCGCGGCCAGATCGCCCGACATGAGGCCGCCGGTTTGCGTGCGGATGCCGAGTTTCAGCGTGCCGCCGCCCGGTGCCGTGACGATAGAATACGTGCGGCGTTCTTCGCGATCGTTGATGCTCCGGCGCACGGTGACGTATTGGCCGGCGTGATGCGCAAAGGTCTCGCGCAGCGCCTCGGGGATTGCCACGGTCACGCAGGTTGCATCTTCGGCGGCGCGTTCGACCGCGGTGACTTTCAACGGATGGAAGCTATAGCCGGCCATGTCAAATGCACTTGAAGTATTCGAACGGCTCGAGGCAAGCCCGGCAGCGGTGCAGCGCCTTGCAGGGCGTGGAACCAAATTCGCTCAAGGTTTCCGTATCCACGGACCGGCAGCGGGGACAGGCTACCGGTCGGCTAGCGTGCAGCACCTCGCGCATGGTCGATACCGTGCGGTCCGGCGGAACAATGCCGTACTTAAGCAGCTTGCGCCGGCCTTCGGCCGTGATCCAATCGCTGCTCCAGGGCGGCGACAGCACGCTGGTCACTTTAAACTCACCCGCAAACTCGTGTCGCAGTGCGCCTTCAACGGCGCGCCGGATCGCGTCGGTTGCGGGACATCCCACGTAGGTGGGGGACAGCCCCACGTTCAGAATGCCGTCCGGACCCACATCGGTGAATCGAATCAAGCCTAAGTCCACGATGCTCAAGGCCGGAATCTCCGGATCCTCCACGGACTCAAGGAGCCGCCATGCCGCCGCCACACGCGCCGCCGCCAGACGTGCCGCTGCCACCGACTCTTGCCCGCTCACCATCACGCTGCTCACCAGCGGGCGTCCGGGTAGGCGCGCTGCAGATACTGCATCTCGGCGAGGATGTAGCCCAGATGCTCGCTGTGCTGGCCGCGCTTGCCATGCCAGGCATGCGGGCGATCCGCCGGCCGCCGCAGCGTCGCCTCGGTCAATATCGGCTCCATGCGCGCCGACCAGGCCGATTGAACCTCAGCTAAGCGCGGCCCGATGCCGCTGTCGGCCATCTTCAAGTCCAACTCGTCCGCGGCGAAGAGCTCAACCGTGTAAGGCCAGAGCCGTTCGAGGGCGCACTGCACGCGGGCATGGCTTTCCGCCGTGCCGTCGCCGAGGCGGATCAACCAGTCGCTGCTGTAGCGCAAGTGGTAGCGGACTTCTTTTACCGACTTGGCGGCGATCGCCGCCAGGCGCTCGTCGCGCGAGGCCGCCAGGCGCTCGTAGAGCTCGAGCTGGAATGCATCGATCAATACCTGCCGGACGATGGTCTGGCCAAAATCGCCGTTGGGTTGCTCTGCCAAAATCGCATTGAAATACGCGCCTTGCTCGCGTAGGTAAGCGAGCTGGTCTTCGTCGCGGCCGCGGCCTTCGATCTCGCCGGCGTAGCTCAGGAGCATCCGGGCTTGACCGATCAGGTCGAGCGCAATATTGGCGAGCCCCAAATCCTCTTCGAGCGCGGGAGCGTGGCCCACCCATTCACCCAAGCGTTGGCCCAGGACCAGGCTCAGGTCACCGAGGCGCAGCACGTAGCGAAACAACGCCTCCGAGCCGGCTTGGTTCACAGCCGCGCTCATAGTGTCTTCACCTCGTCGGGGATGTCATAGAAGGTCGGGTGACGGTAGATCTTGTCGCGCGCCGGTTCGAACAGCGAATCGCTCTCCGTCGGGTCCGATGCAACAATGGCAGTGGAGGGCACCACCCAGATGCTCACGCCTTCTTGGCGGCGCGTGTACAGATCGCGCGCGTGATCGATGGCCATGCGCGCATCGGAGGCGTGCAGGCTGCCCACATGCTTGTGATCGAGGCCGCCGCGGGCGCGGATGAACACTTCGTACAGAGGCCACTGGCGTTTATCTTCCATTCGCATGCTCCGCGCCGGATCGGCTGTGCTTCGCTGCATAGGCGCTCGCCGCTTCGCGCACCCAAGCGCCCGCCGCGTGGGCATTGCGGCGTGCCGCAATGCGCTCGGCGTTGCACGGGCCGTTGCCCTTCAAGACCTGATCGAACTCGTTCCAGTCGATGGGTCCGAACTCGTGCTGTTGCCTCGATTCATTCCAGCGCAGCAGCGGGTCCGGCACCGTGAGCCCCAGGAAGGTCGCCTGCGGCACGGTGAAATCGACGAACTTTTGCCGCAATTCGTCGTTGGAGAAGCGCTTGATTTTCCAGCGCTGCGACTCGCCGCTATGCGTGGAATTCGCATCCGAGGGGCCGAACATCATGAGCGCCGGCCACCACCAGCGATTCAGCGCCTCCTGCGCCATGCGCTTTTGTTCGGCCGTGCCCTGCGCCAAGTGCAGCATCAGGTCGTAGCCCTGGCGCTGATGGAAACTCTCCTCGCGGCACACCCGCACCATGGCGCGCGCGTAAGGTCCGTATGAGCAACGGCACAGCGGAATCTGGTTCATGATGGCGGCGCCGTCGACCAGCCAGCCGATCGCGCCGACGTCGGCCCAAGTCGGGGTCGGATAATTGAAAATGCTCGAATACTTGGCCTTGCCCGACAGCAACTGCTCGACGAGCTGATCGCGGCTGACCCCGAGGGTCTCGGCCGCGCTGTAAAGATAAGCGCCGTGGCCGCCCTCATCCTGCACCTTGGCGATCAAAATCGATTTGCGCTTCAGGGTGGGCGCGCGCGTGATCCAATTTCCCTCCGGCAGCATGCCGACGATTTCGGAATGCGCGTGTTGAGAGATCTGCCGGATCAAGGTGCTGCGGTAGCGCGCGGGCATCCAATCCTTGGGCTCGATCTTCTCCTCCGCATCCACGCGCGCCAGGAAGCGCCGCTCGAGCGCGCTGTCATCGAGTTGCGCGGCGGCCTCCGCGGTTTGCGCATCCAAAGCTTGCGTGTACATGCCGGCCCCCGAAGGTCAATCTCTGATTGTGATACAAAAAATATAGAAATGCAAAGAATTATGTGTCATAAAGGCGCAACCCAAAATCATCGAAAAAAATGCCAATACATGTCCCCACCGCCGCTCTGGTGGCCCGCTTTCGCCGGCAGCGCCCGTTGCGCGGCGGCTCGCTGATCGTGACCTTGTTCGGCGACGCGATCATGCCGCGGGGCGGCGCGATCGCGTTGGGAAGCTTGATCGAGCTGGCCGCGCCGTTCGGCCTGAACGAACGCCTGGTGCGCACGGCGAGCGCCCGGCTCGCGCAAGACGGGTGGCTCGAGGGACGCCGAGCGGGCAAGCTCAGCGAATATCGCCTATCGAAGAACGGACGCGCCCGCTTCGCGGAAGCGACCCGGCGTATCTACGGCGAACCGGATCGGGAGTGGTCCGGCCGCTGGACGCTGATCGTCGTACCGCCGATGCGGGCCGCCGAACGAAAGCAGATTCGCGAGGAATTGGTGTGGCGCGGCTTCGGCGAGATTTCCGCCCATGTATTCGCACACCCGGAGTTCGAATCGAAGGATTGGGGCACGCAGCGCAGCTCGGGCGGATTGCTCTCCCGGGTCGTGGCATTCGATGCCTCGCTGGGAGAGGACGCCGCGCCCCAACGCCTGGTCGACTTGGGCTGGGACTTGGAGGACTTGGGCGAACGCTACCGGCGCTTCGTGGATCGCTTTGCGGTTGTGCAGGCTGAACTTAAACGCCATCGCAACACCCTGCCACAAGACTGTTTTCTGCTGCGCACGCTGCTCATCCACGAGTACCGGCGCCTGCATCTGCGCGATCCGATGTTGCCGGCGCAGCTGCTGCAGGCCGATTGGCCGGGAGCCCAGGCCGCCGTGCTGTGCCGGGATATCTATGCGCGCGTCTTCGTCTCGTCGGAACTCCACCTGTCGCGCATCGCCGCCCGGTTGACCGGGCCGTTGCCGGCGGCAGACGCCTCAGTCATGCAGCGCTTCGGCGGTATCGGGCCACTGCTCCAGGGTGCTGACGACCAGGCTTAAGAAGGCATTTGCCTGGAATGCGTCCAGCGCGCGGTGGTCGATCGTCAAGGTGAGATAGCACATGGAGCGCACCGCGATGGATTCGCTGCCCTCTGTGCCGATGACGCAAACGCGGCGTTGCACCTTGCCGACCCCGAGGATGGCCACTTGCGGTCGGTTGATGACAATGGGCGCGGCAAGCAGGCTGCCGCCGACACCATGATTCGAGATCGTGAAGGTGCCGCCGCGCACATCCTGCGGCGCGAGCTTGCCGGCGCGCGCCGCCTGCACTGCGTGATGGAGGCGCTGCGCGATTTGGAACAGGCTCAAGTCTTGCGCGCGGTGAATAACGGGAACGATCAACCCCTTGTCGCCGAGCGCCGTGCCGACGCCGATGTTCACATCCGCATGCAGTTCCATGCCCTCGGGGCGAAACGTGGCGTTGACTTCGGGATGCGCGCGCAATGCTCGAACGCAGGCGCCGACGAAGTAGACGGTCAGGGTCAAACGGGCGCCGCGCGACTCGTAACTTTTCGCGTGCAAGGCGCGATGCTTCAGCACTCGCGTCAAGTCCGCCTCGAATAACGTGCTGACGTGCGGTGCATCCGCGATACTGCGCACCATGTGCTCCGCAACCCGGCGGCGGATGGCAGTGTGCGGCACGAGCGCGCTGGACGCGCCCGCGTGCGAAACATGCCGCGCCACATCCTGGGCGGTTACCCGGCCGTTGCGGCCGGTGCCGACGATTTCACCGGGCGCGATCGCGTGCGCGTGCAGCAGCCGCCTCACCGAGGGACTCAACAAGTCTGAACTCACGCGGGCGCTCGAGTCTGTCCGCGAGCTGTCGAGCTTGGGCGCCGCCGTGGGCACTCTGGATTCTTGCGCTGCAGCGGCATCGGCCGGCAATCGCAAGCGCGCCAGCACCTCATCCGGGCTGACCTCGGCGCTTTCCGGTTTCAGCACCTCGATCAGCGTGCCGCTGACGGGCGCTGCAATCTCGACGGTGACTTTGTCGGTGTCCAGCTCCAGCAACGGCTCGTCCTTGGCGACGGTGTCGCCGACGGCTTTGCACCATTTGAGTATCGTCGCTCGGGTTCCTTCTTCGTTCGGCGGGGCCAGCACATCCTTGAGGTCGCTCATGCTAGATCTCGACCAGATCGACGATCGAGCGCGTAATCCTCTCGACGCTCGGCAGCACCGCATCCAGCAACAGCGGATTGTGCGGACTCGGCACGTCCGGCATGGCGAGACGCTCGATGGGTGCATCGAGATCGAAGAAGGCCTCTTTGGCGAGCAGCGCGGCGATTTCCGCACCGAATCCGGCGGTCATCGTGTCCTCGTGAACGATGAGACAGCGGCGCGTCTTGCGCACCGAGGCCAGTGTTGACTCACGGTCCCAGGGCGACAGCGTACGCAAGTCCAGAAGGTCGGCCGATTTGCCGCTGGCGCCGATCGCCTGCTCGCAGCGCTCCACCATCGCACCCCAGGTCACGACGGTCAGGTCCGTGCCAACGAGCAAGAGACTGGCCTTGCCGAACGGCACGACAAAGTCGTCGCCGGGGTAGGGGCGGCGGGCCGCGGCGGAGTCGAGCAGCGAGCGGTGTTCGAAGAAAATCGTGGGGTCGTTGCCGCGCAAGGCGCTGCGCAGCAAGCCCACCGCGTCCTGGGCGTTTGACGGCATGGCCAAGCGCCAGCCGACGCCGTGCAGCCACTGCACCTCGTTCGATTGACTGTGCCAGGGATCGCCGCACTTGAAGAATCCACCGGGAATTCGCACCACCATCGGGGCGGCAAATCGGTTCACGGTTCTCCAACGCATCGTGCCGCAGTCATTCAGCTGCTCGGCGGCCGGATCGGCATACTTGCGGAACTGAATTTCCGGCACCGGCATGAGTCCTGCCGCGGCCATGCCGACCGCCCGGCCGATGATGCCTTCCTCGGAGAGGCTGGTATCGAACACCCGGTCGAGGCCAAATTTTTCCTGTAACCCCAGGGTCGCGGCGTGCACGCCGCCCTTGCGGCCGACGTCTTCACCGAAAACCAGCATGCGGGGATTGATCGCCAGCTCCTGCTCGAGGGTTCGCCGTACCGCGGTCAGCAGGTTGATGCGCGGACCCTGCGGCTCGGCCGTCTCGGTGCCCGGCGAGGGCACGACGCCCGCCGAGCGCAGCCCGCCCTGCTGCTGCAGATCGAGCGAGCCGTCCGCGCAAGTCTCGGAAAACACGTAGCGTTGAACGCGCGTAGGGTCAGGAGCGGCGCGCCGCTCGACCGCGGCCAGCGTCGCCCCGACAAGTGCGCGAGCGGCAGCGACTTCTTGATCCCAGTCGGCCTGGGAGAGGATGCCGGGTACCAGCTGCTCGCGCAGCTTCGTCAGCGGATCGCGCGCCTGTTCCGCGGCGATTTCCTCGGTGGATTTATAGGTCTGCGTATCCTGTCCAGAGTGTCCGGAAAGTCGCGGGACCACGAGCCTGAGCAGCGCCGGACCGTCGCCCGATCTGACGCCGGCGACCGCGGACTCGATCAATGCAGCCGCGGCCTTGGGATCGGAACCATCGCCGTCGAGGACGCGCAGTCCTCGAAAGCTCTCGAGATTGCGCGCGATGTTGCCGCCCGGCGTTTGTTGCCGCGAGCTGACCGAAATTCCATAGCCATTGTCTTCAATGAAGAACAAGAAGGGCAATCGCTCGGTGGTCACGATGTTGAGCGCCGCCCAAAAACCGTTGGTGGCGGTCGATGCCTCGCCGCCGTGCGCCACGGCAATGCTGCCCTGGCACGCTTGCTCGCCGAGCTGCGTCGAACGATAGCGCAGTGCCTGAGCCCATCCGACCGCCGGCGTGTATTGCGCTCCGACACCGCCGCAGGCCGGCAGCACGCAGGGCCCCGCTTTGCGCGGCATGTTGAAAACGACGCCGATATCCCGTCCATCGCTCATGCCGCCGGCCCGCATCATGGTCGACGCCAGAGCCTCTTCGACGGGGAGTCCCAGGCCAAGCAACAGCGGTCGCGACCGATAGTAGGCGCCGACGCCGTCCTGCGATCCGGTGAGCTGTGTGCTCAGCAGCACCTGGGTAAGATCGTGTCCGCGCGCAGAAAATTGATAGAGGACCTTGCGGTCCTTGAGAAGCGTGGATTCTTCCAGATCGTCCAGTGCGCGGGATACCGCGACATGATGCAACACGGCCCGCCAGTCGATGACGCCGGGTCTCGGCGTCCGCCGCACTGGCAATGGATTGGCAAGCATGGCCGCAAGACTAATCCAGTCTAAAATATAAAAATCGCTAAAAACACCACATAAAACACATTACATTAGCGATAATCGCTAATATCGCATTAGTAAATGGATAAAACATGAAGTTAGATCGATTTGACGCTAAAATCCTCGACGCACTGCAGCGAGACGGACGCTTATCCGTGGTAAACCTCGCCGAATCCATCGGCCTCTCACCCACCCCCTGCGCGCGCCGAATCAAAGCGCTGGAGTCGGATGGCGCCATCGAGGGCTATGCGGCCGTGCTCAACCCGGCACGCGTCGGACTCGCGGTGCTGGCCATCGTACAAGTCAAATTGACTGAGCACACCGACGAGACGGTGGCGAGATTCGAGCGTGAAATTCAGCTTATGGAAGAAGTCACGAAATGTTTCGCCATGACCGGCAGCTATGACTTCATTCTGGAAGTGTACGGCAAGGATCTGGAGGCGCTGAGCAACGTCGTGCTCAAAAAACTCATCCGTGTACCCAATGTTCGCGACATGCAATCGAGCGTGGTGCTACAGACCATCAAGCGAACGGCGCGAATTCCGCTCGCGCACTTGCAGGCTTGAGGCGATGGCCGGTGCTATCATGAAATTTTTCATTCACGGGGAGCCTTAAAAAAATGCTGCGAACGGTATTCTCGGTGATGATGCTGGCGGGCGTGCTCACCGCAAGTGCGGCAGCACAGGTGCCGGATGCAGCTTGCGCACTGCCCGCCGAGCCCGAAGCAATCCCGGCGGCGATTGACGCCGCGATCACGGGCCCCGCGGACAAAGATCGCGCCTGCATGAAGGCCTTGCTCCTACCCGAAGCGCGCCTCATCGTCGTGTCCATCGGCGCGGACGGTGCGCCCGCCGACACCATTCTCACGTTGGACGACTGGATAGCGCGCGTCAAGGCCCGCGGCCATGCGATGCTCGAAGAAAAGCAATTGAAGTTTCGTATCGAGCGCTACGGCAATATCGTGCACTTATGGAGCACTTACGCGCTGCGCAGCGACGGCAAACAAGTCGCGCGCGGCATCAACAGCATCCAAGCGATCAAGGCAACCGGTGGCTGGCGAGTGATCGGCATCATGTTTCAGGCCGAATCGGCCGCCGCGCCGCTTCCCAAGGAATATCTGCCGTAAGGGACTACCGCAGCCTCGAAGCCTGGGCACTATTCCTTGACAGCCTTCACGGACTGAGCGGCGGCCTTCGCATTTGCCTTGACCGCGCCAAAGTCGGCCTCAGCCTGGTCTTTGCAGGCCTTTTGAGCGTCGCCACCCAACGATAGACAATTTGCCAGGGCGATTTTGCGATCGCCATCGGCTTTGGCCACGGCAAGATTGTAGGCATCCCGGGCCGCGGCATTGTTGAAGGCCAGCAGCTGGTCCTCGACTTTCTCCGCGGCTTTGTTCAAGTCTTTTTCAGCCGCCTTTTCGCTGTTCGCCACTTCCGTCGCGGCCGTCTGTTCGGCCGCCGCTACCTTCTTTTCGACCGTGTCCGGAGACTTGGCGCTGTCGCAGCCGGCGGCCGTCAAAACGGCCGTTGCAATCGCCGCAATAAAAAGTGTACGCATGTTTAGGCCTCTCCCAGAATCTGCAGCATAGCTTAGCACCAGGCAGCACTCACACACGAAATTTTGCACGGCAACGGGGCGGTGCTGCGGCACTCTTTGACAAGCGAATCGTGCCAGATCAACCTAGCTTCGCCGACAAGAAAAGCACGCGGGGAGACGGGGATGAAATATGGGAGTCTGATGGGTTGCGCCATGCTCATGTTGGATGCGAATCTCCAGGCGCAGGCGCAGGCGCAGGCGCAGGCCGCAGCAACGATCTCGAGCGCGGTGAGTGAACGAAGCTGGACGGCACCGGGCTTGGGCGCACCGGCGGACATGGTGATCGACCACTGGGGCATCGCGCATATATTCGCCGCGAACATCCATGATGCCTTTTTCCTGCAAGGCTACAACGCCGCGCGCGACCGGCTCTGGCAGATCGATTTGTGGCGCAAGCGCGGCCTCGGACTGCTGGCGAAGTCCTTGGGGCCCGCCTACGTCGATCAGGATCGCGCGGCGCGCCTGTTCCTCTATCGCGGCGACATGGAAAAAGAATGGGCTGCCTACGCACCCGATTCGCGGCAATGGGTCACTGCCTTTATCGACGGTGTGAACGCCTATGTCGCGCAGGTGCGCAGTGGAGATCGGCCGTTGCCGATTGAATTCAACCTGACCGACAGCCGGCCGGAGAGCTGGCAAGCCGATGATGTGCTGCGCATCCGCAGCCATGCGCTCGTGTCCAACGTTACCTCGGAAGTCGCGCGCGCCCGCGTCGTGTGCGCAGCCGGCCTGAAGGCAGACGCGTTGCGCCGTAAGATAGAACCGCAGGGCCACAAAACGACGCTCCCGCCCGGTCTCAATCCCTGTGATGTGCCCGCCGGGGTGCTCAAGGATTACTGGTTGGCGACCAAGCAAGTTGATTTCAGCGCGCCGGCGGGCGCGCCGGAGGGCACGCCGCAGCGCGCCGAACTCTCCGCCGAGCGGCAGCTGGCCGCGGCGATCGACGCGCAGTCCGGGGAGGGCTCCAACAATTGGGCGATTGCGCCGTCGCGTACCGAGACGGGCAGGCCGATTCTCGCCAACGACCCCCATCGCCAGCTCGGCGCCCCGTCCCTGCGCTACCTGGTCGCCTTGAGCGCGCCGGGTCTTGACATCATCGGTGCCGGCGAACCGGCGCTGCCGGGAGTCTCTCTGGGACACAACGATGACATCGCCTTCGGCATCACCATCTTTGCGATCGATCAGGAAGATCTTTACGTGTACGAACTCAAGAAGGACGACCCGGACAGCTATCGCTATCAATCCGGCTGGGAGAAAGTGCGGATCGTGCGCGAGTCGATCGAGGTGAAAGGCGCCGCGGCGCGCCAGGTTGAATTGCGCTTCACCCGGCATGGCCCTGTGCTGGCGTCGGATGCATCGACGCATCGCGCCTTTGCCATGCGCACCGTGTGGAATGAGCCCGGACTGTCGGGCTATTTCGGCTCTTCGCGCCTGCTCATGGCGAAGAACTGGAGTGAGTTCAAAGCTGCCGGCAACGCCTGGGGCGCGCCGCCGCTGAACCTCGTCTATGCCGATATTCAGGGCAATATCGGCTGGGCTGCGTCGGGCCGCGTGCCCAAACGCAGGAACTGGGATGGCCTCATGCCGGTGCCGGGCGACGGCCGCTACGAGTGGGACGGCTTCCATGGCAAGGATGTCCTGCCCTCGGTGTTCAATCCGGCGCAGGGGTATTTCGCCACCGCGAATGAGATGAACCTTCCCGCAGGGTATCCCAATGAACAGAACAAAATCGCATTCGAGTGGAATGATCGCTCGCGCATCGATCGGATCGACGAGTTGCTGCGCGCCAAAACAAAAATGACCCTAGCCGATTCGATGGCCATTCAGACCGACGCTGTCAGTACGCAGTCGCGCCGTGCGATCGCGCTGCTCGCATCGCTGTCCTCGCCCGACACCGAGATCGTCCGGGCGTTGGCACTGCTCAAGGCGTGGGACCACGATGAGAGCACCGGCAGCGCCGCGGCCGCGATCTATGAGGTGTGGGCGACCAAGTATCTGGGCAAGGCCGCCATTGCCAGAGCGACGCCGGCAGCGGTGCATCGGCTCATCGACAATCCACAGCTCCAGGCCGTCATTGAATTTCTGGAGCATCCCGACGGCGCATTGGGCGAGAGTCCGACGGCGGCGCGCGATGCCATCCTCGTGGAAAGCCTCAAGAGCGCGCTCACGGAGATCGGTCAGCGGCTGAGTCCGGACGTCAACACGTGGGCCTGGGGCCGGCTGCATCGCGCCACCTTCGAGCCCGCCGTTGCCGTCCTGGCCGATCCGCAGCTGCGCGCGCAGATGTCCGTGGGGCCGCTGGAAACGCCGGGCTCCTCATCCACGCCGCGGGCGCAATCGTATCGCGCCGCCGATTTCTCAGTGACTTCGGGCGCCTCGGTACGCCTGGTGATGGACGTGGGCGCATGGGACAATTCGGTGGCGATGAATACGCCGGGCCAGTCGGATGATCCGATGAGCGCGCACTATCGCGACTTGTTTCCGATGTGGGCGCAAGGATCATACGTGCCCTTGCGATTCAGCCGGGCCGCGGTCGAGCGCGACGCTGAGACCATCATTCACGTATCGCCCGGCCGCTAGCCGGCATGAAGAAGCTCAAGCATGAATCGGAGTTGTTCAAGGCGGCGCTGCTCGCGGGGGTTCAGTACGCGGAGGGACGCAAGGCGGTGGAATTCGAAGCCACCGATTCCGCGAGCCTCAAGGCGCTCTACGTGTATCGCTTGCTGGTTCACGACAAGCTGATTGCACCGATGCCGGAGGATCAGGTCAGCGAAAAGACGATCCGCCACCGGCTGGCGACTTGGTATGCGCACCGATTGCCGAAGGGACATCCGCTGACGGAATAGGATCGGCCGGATTGCGAGAAGGGTTCTCGCTGACGCCGTCAGGACCGTACGGCCGTCCGGAAATGCCGGAGACGCTCAGGAGTAGAGATACGTCATCGGCAGGCCGAGGCGCAGGCAGGATTGCACGGCGGGGCTGGCGGGCAACACAATCCGGTCGGCGCAGGCGCCCGCCCATGTCGCCAGCCGGCGCTCATGCCTGCGCAAGCCATGCTGTTCGGACAGCCCTAAGCTTGCGCGGAGCCGCTCTGGAATCAATTCCACCGCGGCACGCAGCAGCACGGGTTGCAACCAGCGCAGCGGCCGGGGCAAGGCCGGGGTTTCGCGCATGATCCGCAGGAACTCAAAAATGATGGGGGATGGATTCAGTCGCGGGCGCGCCGACTCAAATAGTGCCTGCATGTCGGCGGCGGACCGCGGCGCGTCGATTGCACCATAGAGACGCGACACCGGCGCGCCTTCAGCGTAGAACTCATTGAAATTCCGCGCGCTCAAGGGATCCACGTACCGGCTATAAGCCTGCGCGAACCCGAACGACGCCGTGGCATGAACCCAGCGGAGCAGCTGCGGATCGCTTGCGCAGTAACGGATGCCGGCGGCTGTCGTTCCCGAAACCGTGGCGTGCATGCGTACGACGCGCGCGATCATCGGTTCGGCAACGCTGCGTGCACCGTAGACGCTGATCATTGCCGCCAATCCGGTGCGCTGCAGGCGGCCCATCGGGTCTTGGCGGAAGGAGGAGTGTTCCCAGACCCCGGCGCGCACCGCGGGATCCGACAGCTCGAGTATCACCGCTGCCGTGCCGCCGATGAATAGCGCAATGGGATTTTTCAATACGCGCCACGACATGGAACTCGCCGGCAGCAACGCCTCTTCCCGCAACGGCCATGCAAAGTTGTTGCGGCGACCGGGCGCCCCGCTCAAGAGCGCGTCAACGCTGCCGTTGAGGTAGCGTTGCAATGGCGCAGGCAGGCGAATGGCGCAAAACATGGATCAGTATAGGCCTTATGGCCGCCGGATCGGACCGGCGTCTATACAAGCGAGCGCCCCGTGCTCAGCAATACATCGCTGTATCCGCCGCGCCCGATGTCAAGTGCCGCTATGGCCTGACGCACGCGCGGACTTTGCAGCGCGGCGAGTTCATCGGCATGGCGATAGGCCGGCATGGTCGCCGCAACGGCGCTGCCGGACACGGTGGCTGGGTGCAGATAAATCTCCGTGACGCCTTGCGGCAGCCGCGCCAGTATCGCCAGCAGCTGCTCCTCATCCATGGAACCGCTCTTGGCGATGCCGAACACGCGGTCGTTGTGGAACATGCCCGCGATGCGCAGGCGATGTTTCATGTGCCGGAGCCAGGGCCTGAGGAGCAGGTTGCCGACTGCGGCATTCCACTGTCCGCCCCGGGCGGCGAACCAGAAAGGTTCGTCCGGCACGCGCACGGCGCGCGCGCCGCATTCGCGCGCGACCCGGATCAGGATATCGAGAACCGTCGGATGCAAATGGAAATGTTTGTGCGCATTGATGTGATCGAGAGGCAGGCCGGTGCGCGCAAATGCCGCGAATTGCGCGCGGATCTCGGCTTCGAGCTGCCTGCGCACCGATGCACTGAAAAAAAACCTCGCTCCTCGGACGAACATCTCCGCGCCCATGTGGCCTTTCGCGTCCGCGATGCCGGGAATCTGCCGGTGCGGCAGTGACGCCCAGCCATCGGCAAGCACAAGGTGCAAGCCCACGCGAAGACTCGGCAGGCGCCGCGCGCGGCGGATCGCGTCGGCGGCCGCGGGCGCGGATACCATCAGGCTGGCGGCCGTGAGAACGCCGGCGCGGCTCGCCCGCTCGACGGCATCGTTGACGGCCTCGTGCAGGCCGAAATCGTCGGCGGTGACGATCAGTTGCCGCTGCATGTGCGCCCGCTCCGAGAGGCGTCAGGCCGCGCGGGACTCGATGTGCTGGGCGGCGCCATCTCGGTCGACGTGAAAGTACTCGTTGCCCCACTGCACACGCCGCGTTGCGAAACTCCACATCCAGAGGCCCAAGTGCAGCAGATCGCGGACCGGCACGAGCAGCAGTCGGAATGCCGAGACACCGGGACGGCGAGCGTTCAGGTGGATGATGACGCTTGCCAGGGACGTGGTGGCGAAGATCGCCGCGGCCGGCGCGGCTCCGCGGGCGAGCAGCAGCTGCAGGGCCGTGACCGGAAAGCCGAAGGTGATGAAGGAAAAGCCGTACCCATAGGGATTGAGGTTGCGGATCGTGCGTCGCCAGCGCAATTCGTGCGCGATGAGATCCGCGGCGCTGCCTTCCCCCACATTGGTGTCGACCTCGACCGCAGACAGAACCGTGCGCAGGCCCAGCCCGCGCGTCAATTCTCCAAGGCGATAATCGTCGGCAAGCTGGCTCGAGACCGCATGAAAGCCGCCGATTTTCGCGAGCGTATCGCGCCGAATCCCGATCGTGACCCCGAAGGCGAATGACCGGTACCCCAGCAGGGCGGCGACGCGTACCGACGGCATGAACCATTCATTGATGTACATCGATCCCAGCAACGACCAGATTCCCGGCCGCGGCACGCCCCGGTAGGCGCAAGTGACTATTCCAACGCCGGCGTCCAGCAGCGGCGGAATCAGGTTGGTCAGATAGGTGCTTTCAACCTTCACATCGCTGTCGGAGACGATGAGGTAGTCATGGCGTGCGAAGTTCATCATGTTGATGAGATTGCTGACCTTGCGATTGCTGCCATGCAGTCGCCGCTCCACCGCCAAGACCAGATCGAGGCGCGGGAACTCTCTTTGCAGCCGCTGGACGATGGCGACCGCGGGGTCCAGTGGATCGCTGACGCCAAAAACCACCTGGTATTTGGGGTAGGCTTGCTCGCAGAAAGACCGCAGACAGTGGTACGTTTCGGGTTCCGCGCCACACAACGGTTTTAAGATCGTGACAGGAGGCGACACTTCCGGGGGGTTGTCGGGTGCGGACGAGAGTCTGCGGCGCGTTGCAAATGCGCTGATTAGGCCGTATGCCATGGCCATCGACGCGAAAGCGTAGCCGCTCAATACCAAACACCGGCTCAGATCAACTGTCATTTAAGAAATCGTCCTTCTTAGGTAGGGTCACGGCCAAAGTCGAGCTTTGCACTGCAAAGGAGACGCGTCGTGGTGGGTGCGAGGATTGATCAAGGCCGGCTGGCCAAGCCTTAGCGAGATCGCTAAGGCTGCGAGCTGTGCTCCGGAAGAAGCGCCTTGGTCGCGGCGGCGCCGTCGACAACGACCTGCTCCAAAACGGTGAGGTATTCCAGATAACGCTTGCGTCCCGGAGCGGTGACTCGATAGAGGGTCTGCGGCCGGTCCCGATCCGCACCCTTCGCCAGGCTGACCAAGTTGGCCTCCTGCAGCACCTGCAGATGACGGTTCAGATTGCCATCCGTCAGCGCGCAGAGCTTTTTCATTGCCGGAAACGGCAGCCCCCTCGGGTGTGTGACCAAGCAGGTCAACACCCCTAAGCGCGCGCGCTCATGAATGACCCGGCTTAAGCCATCGTAGGCAAACGGGGAGGCAGCGTGTGTTCTGCGGTTAGGTCTCTTCAAGGGCTTCCTCGAATCCAAAGCGTAGGACAGCGGCGACGAGCAATTGCCCGATGCCGAACGGCAATCCCACGGCCCAGGGTAGCAATGCGTGATGGCCGGCGGCAACCAATAGAGCGACCAGACCGGCCGCCAGGTACCAGGCGCCCACGGCGAACATCTGCCGGGGCAGGAAACGGCAGGATGCGAATACACCTAAGCTGAACGTGACGGCCCACAGGCCCGGCAGCATCCACGAGTCCTGCGGCGCAATTCGCATGAGCACCACGGTTAGAAGCAGCCCCACAACGATGCACGGCAGAAACTGTTCCGCCGCGGCTTGAATCATTTCCAACGCGAGCCCCGAATGCACCCGCCGCACGCGGAAAATGGTTTCGAGCGCCGACAACGATACCGCCACCGCGGCGGTCGATATCCAGACTGCCAAAAACACGTGCAAGCGCGCAGCGCCACCTGCCTCCCAATACGATTGAGCGGCCGCTACCAGCATCGCCAGGATGCCGCTCGCGGCGATGGACAGCGGACCATAACCGCGGAACTGCGTCCCGCGTGCGACTTGGCTTCGAATGGCGCTGATGTCGGCCAGCGCCTGTCGCAGTTCTGTCATCTCAAACTTCCCGAAAATTGGGTACAAATATCCCGGCGGGCCGCGCTAGATTGCAATTCAAATACGTTGCAGTGTCAAGAAGTGTGAATTAGGGTCGCGCTGCACCAATCAGACCCGCTGGCTCGCTCGCCGTCCGGCAACGGCGAGCGCTTCAACGCATTGCGCGCCGATCAATGCTCGCCAACCACCAGCACGACGAATGAATCCGGGATCAGAGTCGGCCGCGGACGAGGTTGCTCGGCCGTGGCCGGCGGCGCGGGTCCAAAATCGGCCGTGACCAGATAGACTTTGCCGGTTGCGCCGTCGAGTGCCATGGTGCGCGCACCGCGCTGCGTCGGCACGGATTGAACCACGGAGTAGCGATCGGCGGAGTCCTGGTGAACGACCGACAACGTTCCTTCGCCGTTGGAGCTATAGACCAGGCCGCGTTTTGGGTCGTAGCCGGCGGCATCCGGATGCTCGCCGATGGGTACGAGCGCCACCTGCTTGCCGTTGACCGCATTCGTGACCGCCATCACCTTGCCGTCGCAGACGGAGAACAGGCGACGGTGCGCGCCGTCTATCGCAAGACCCGACGGACTGTTGCAGCCCGGCAGGGGCCAAGTGCTCTTCACGGTCAGCTTTTGCGCGTCAATGACCAGCATTTGTCCGGGGTCACTCTCGATATTGACGAAGATCTGGCCGCGGCCATCCTGCGCCGCGAACTCAGGCTTGTCCGGCACGGGGATGGTCGCGATCACGGCGAGGCTCGATGCATCGAGAACGGTCACGTCCTTGGAGGCGCCGTTGAAGGTGAACACATGCTTCCCGGCGGGTTCGTACAAAATGGCGTCGGGATTTCGGCCCGCGATCTTGGCCTCCTTGATCACCTTCAGCGTATCGAGGTCGAACGCGGTTACGGAGTTCGCGCGTCCGTTGCTCGTGAAGCCGCGATTCAAGCCGGGGGCAAAGGCGATTCCGTGCACGCCGTCCGTATCGGGAATCGATCCGATGAGCTTGCCGGATTCGATGCTGACGACATCAACGCGGGTCGAGCGGCTGATGAACAGCCTGCCCTTGTTGTCCACGCTGAGGTAATCCCACGCTCCGGCGCCGCCCAGTTTCCAGTGCTGCAGCACCGCCATATTCGGGGCCGAAGCACCCGCGGCGATGGCTATGGCGGTCAGTCCCGCGGCAAGGCACACGGTCAGCCCGAATCGCAAGGCCGATTGCGTTGACAACATGAGTGTCTCCTACTGCTCGATGAACCAAGTCCATCACTATAGCCGATTCACTTCGCCGGACGGTGACATTGAGAAATTGCAATGCATTTCCGCAACGGGCATCCAGGGGCCTGCAGTTGCGACGCCGCAGCCTGTGAGTGCATAGTCGGCGCATGAGCATCGATTGGCGGGTATTTGCGCTGGGTTCGGCCTTTTTTGCGGCGCTGACGGCTATTTTCGGCAAGGTCGGCGTGTCGGACATCAATTCAGATCTGGCCACTTTTTATAGAACTCTGGTCATCTTGGGCGTGAGCGCGCTGTTGGTGTCGGCACGCCAGGAATGGCAGGCACCGTCGACTTTGTCCCACAAAGGCCTGCTCTTTTTGGTACTGTCCGGCATCGCGACCGGTCTCTCCTGGATCTGCTATTTTCGAGCCCTGCAAGCGGCGCCCGCCTCGCGGGTGGCACCCATCGATAAATTCAGCGTGGTTCTCGTGGTTTTGTTCGCGGTTCTATTGCTTGGAGAAAGGCTCACTTGGAAAGTCGGCATCGGCTCGATTCTGATTGCGGGCGGCGTCATCCTCACTGCACTGTAATGCTTCAAGAATGAGGCATCTGCGCGTTTACTCGGGTTGCATCGCGATGGCCCTCATCGCGACGGGCTGCGCATTGCATGAGGTCCGGCAGGCCCGGCCGACGCTGCCGAGCGTGTTCGCGGCGCCGCCCGTCAGCGCCGCCGGATCCCTGCCCGAAGCGCATTGGTACGATGATTTCGGCAGCCCTGAATTGCATGCGCTCATCGAGCAAGCCGCGGCCGACAACCTCGAGCTCGGTATGGCGCGCGCGCGCGTCACACAGGCAGATGCGCGCGCCCGACAGGCGGGCGCCGCCATCCTTCCGAGCATCGATGCGGCCGGCAACGGCAACTATCTGGCGGGCCATTCCGCCAACGGCAGCGCCCACGAGACGGATTGGGCAGCACTGTTGTCGGCAAGCTACGAGGTGGATTTTTGGGGCAAAAACCGCGCGACGGCACGCGCGGCGAGCCGCCTGGCGGATGCATCGCGCGCAGATCGGGACACGGTCGCACTCACGACGCGTGCCGGCGTGGCGGACAGCTATTTCAAAATTCTTTCGCTGCGCGATCGCTCGAGGTTGGCGGCCCTGAACTTGAGCGCCGCCGAGAAATTGCTCGACGTCATTCAAGCGCGATTCAGCGCCGGGGCGGCAAACCCGGTGGAACTCGCGGCTCAAAAAGCGGCGCTGGCCGCGGCCGGCTTGGTGGTGCCGGAACTCGGGCAGCAGGAGGCGGAGGTGCTCGCGGCTTTGGCGCTTCTCTTGGGCCGCGCTCCGGAACAGTTTTCCGTCGAGAGCCAATCGCTCGAATCGTTGCTCGAGCCGAAGATCGGATCGGGACTACCCTCGGAACTGTTGAGGCGTCGACCGGATGTGTTCATGGCGGAGGCCAAGCTGCAGGCAGCGGATGCCGACCTGCTTGCGGCGCGCGCCGCATTGTTCCCGTCGCTCACGCTCAACCTGAGCGGCGGCGTGCAGAACCCCGCGCTGAACGCGGCGCTCCTCACCCTGAGCGGCGCGGGGCCGACCTTGAATCTCGGCGCCTCCCTGACACAGAGCATTTTTGACCGCGGCCGGCTAAGAGCGGTGCGCGCCGAGGCGCAGGCCAAGGACGAAGAACTGGTGATTGCGTACAGGGCGGCGATCCTGTCCGCGCTGGTGGATGTTGAAAACGCCTTGTCGGCGCTCGACCATCTGCAGCAGGCCCGGGCGCTGCAGGACGAAAATGTATTGCAAAGCGAACGCGCGTTCGAAGCAGCATCGCTGCGCTACCAGGCGGGCTCCGGCGATTTTCTCACCGTGCTCGAGGCGCAACGAACGCTTTACGCGGCGCGCGATCAGTACAGTCAGTACCGGTTTGCACGCTTCCAAGCTTTCATTGCGCTTTACAAGGCCCTGGGCGGCGGCTGGCAGGTACCTACGACCGCGAAGGAAGCTCGATGAATAACCAACCATGGCGGCAACCGGCCGCGCTCCTGAGTTGCGCGCTGCTGTGCTGCGCGCTGAGGGCGTTGAGCGCCTGCCACGAGGCCGCGCCCGAGAAAGCGGGAACCGCCGGCGAGGGGAAAGCAAACACTGCGGCGAAGGCGGGGGAGAGCAAGGAGAAGCAAGCGAGCGTGAGCTTGAGTCCCGAGCAGATCGAGAAGATCGGCGTGCGGACTGATGCTGCCAGGTCGGTGGACTACGCCGAGGAAACCGCCGGATACGGCACGGTGCTTCCCCACGAGTCCATCGCGCAAGCGGCAGCGGAACTCAGCGTCGCGCAAGCGGCGCAGAAACACAGCCGCCTAGGCTTGGCGAGAACGCAGCGGCTGTCCGGCACCCCGGGGGCGATGTCGGCAGATGTCGAAGAAACCAATGCACGCCAACTGGCCGTCGATACGGCGGCCTTGAACTTGGCGAAGCAGCGACTCTCGGCTGCCTACGGACAACAGCCGCCGTGGAGTCATGGCGCGAACCTGGGCCTGCTGCAAGCCCTGGCCGACGGCAGCATGCAATTGGTTCGCGTGACATTCCCGTTGGGATCCTTGCCGGAGCAGGTGCCGAAAACGCTCCAAGCATCGCGCCTGGGTGTAGCCGCGAGCGGCAAGCGTCGCAAGTTGGGCTTGATTTGGCCCGCGCCCGCCGATGCCACTGTCCCCGGACGCAGCTTCTTCTCGGTGCTGCGGGCCGGCGAACTGGGAGAGGGAGAAAGGCTCATCGTGTGGGCACCGATCGGCGCTGCGCAGCCGGGGGTATGGATTCCTGCGGAAGCCGCCGTCATCAGCGACGGTAAATACTGGTGCTATCTCGAGGACACCCCCGGCACGTTCGTCAGAACCGAGATAGACAGCGGCAAGCCTTTTGAGAATGGCTATGTCGTCATGCAGGGCGTCAAGGCCGGCGACAAAGTCGTCATCCGGGGTGCGGCGCAGCTGCTCGCGCAGGAATCCAACTCAGGCGCGGACGCCGAGTAGGAGACCCGCTCCCGATGCGCGCGATCGTCAGCCTGTGTGTCCGCCATTTCGGCGCCGTGACGGCGTTGAGTGTGTTTGCGCTCATTCTCGGTTGCTGGGGTGCGATGCGCGCGCCCTTGGATGTGTTTCCCGAGTTTGTGCCATCGCAGGTCGATATTCAGACCGAGGCACCGGGGTTCGCCCCGCAGCAAGTCGAAGAGCTGGTCACCAAGCAGGTTGAAAACGCCGTGAACGGTGCACCCGGTCTCGCGACGATGCGTTCGGAATCGATTCCGGGGCTGTCGGTGGTCACCATCAACTTCACCGATGGCATCGACGTACACGTCGCCCGGCAGGGCATTTCCGAACTGCTTTCCGAGCTTGGCAGCAGCCTGCCCGCAGGCGTGGGTACGCCGAAGCTGTCGCCGCTGGTTTCCAGCACGATGGACCTGCTGAAAATCGGACTGCTATCCGAGCAAGCCGACGCCTATGCGCTGCGCGACACGGCCAATTGGATCATCAGGCCCCGTTTGCTGGCCGTTCCCGGCGTCGCCCGCGTGTTGGTGTTCGGCGGCGAGGTACGCCAGATCCAAATTCAGCCTGATATGCCCAAGCTGGCGAGCTTCGGCATCACGCTCACCGACGTGGCGGCTGCGGCGCATGCAGCCTTGCCGATCCGAGGCGCGGGGTTCATCGACCTGCCCGGCCAGCGCGTGCTCATCAAAACGCCCACGCCGCAGCCGGATGTCGATGCCTTGAGCGCGGCGGTCGTCACTCAGCGCAACGGCACGCCCATCCTGCTGCGCGAACTCGCCGAGGTGAAGGTTGCGCCCGCGCTCAAGTTCGGCGACGCGCTGGTCATGGGCAAGCCCGGCGTGATGATGTCGATGTCGAGCCAGTACGGCGCCAATACCCTGACCGCGACTCTCGCGGTGGAAAAGGCACTCAACGAATTGGCGCCGACGTTGAAATCTCAGGGCATCACTCTCTATCCCGCGCTGCATCGACCCGCCAATTTCATCGAACGGGCGCTCGGCAACCTCAAGAATTCCTTGGGTGTTGCGGCCGTGCTGATTCTGGCGGTGTTGTACTTGTTTCTTCGCGATGCGCGCGCGGCGCTCATCGCCTTCACAGCCATCCCCCTGTCGCTGCTGGCGGCGATCGCGGTGCTGGATAAAATGGGCTTCACGCTGAACACCATGACCCTGGGCGGCTTTGCGGTCGCCCTGGGCGTGCTGGTCGATGACGCCATCATTGGGATCGAGAATATTCTGCGCCGCTTGCGCGAGAACGGCCGCTTGGCCGATCCCCAGCCCCGCTTGGACGTGGTGCGCGATGCGTCGCTGGAAGTACGCGGCCCGGTCATTTATGCCACTGTGGTCGTGGTCGCCGTGTTCCTGCCGGAATTGTTCACCTCGAGCGTTCAGGGCCACTTCGTCGGCCCGTTGGCCTTGGCGTTCATTTTCGCCGTCCTCGCATCGCTGCTCGTCGCCCTCACGTCCACGCCCGCGCTGTGTGCCTTGCTGCTGCGCCGGCATGACGCGCGCGCCGAAGCGGCGTGGCTGGTGCGCCTCAAGGGCTGGCAGAGCTCCGCGGTGCGCGGTGTGGCGGCTCGGTTCCGAACGGTGGTCGCGATCCTCATCGGAGCGGTGGTAGCGGCGGTGTGCGCCCTGCCATTTCTCGGCGGAATTTTCATGCCCGAGTTTCGCGAGGGGCACTTCGTGCTGCAGGTGTCGAGTGCCGTGACCGGAACTTCCTTGCAGACCATGCTGGCGGTGGGCAAAAAAATCAGCGCGGAGGTTCTGGCGCTGCCCTATGTACAAAGCATAGAACAGCAGGTAGGCCGCGCCGAACTGGGGGAGGATACCTGGGGGCCGCATCGCAGCGAATTCCATGTTGAACTCAAGGAGAGTTCAAAGGTGGATCAGCACGCTGCGGAAGAGGAGCTGCGGAAGATTTTGGCGGGGTATCCCGGTCTGCAAAGCGAGGTGGTGACCTTTCTCGGGGATCGCATCAGCGAGAGTTTGAGCGGCGAGACGGCACAGGTTGCCGTCAAGGTCTTCGGCGGCGACTTGGATGCGCTCGAGTCGACCGGCGGCAGGATAGTCGGGGTGCTCGCCAAGATTCCGGGGATAGTCGACCTGCAGTTCAAGCGCCAGGGCGGCACACCCGTGATGGCCGTCGAGCTGTTGCCGCAGGCGATGGCAGCAGCCGGGCTCAAGGCCCAAGACGTGCTGGAGACGGTCGAGACGGCCTATGCAGGCACCTTGGTGGGCCAGACTTTTCAGGCCACGCGCACCGTCGATGTCGTGCTGCTGCTGCCGGACCAATTGCGGCATCAGCCGACGCAGCTGGCGAAATTGATGATCGCGAGCCCTGCAGGCCCGGTACCGCTGTCGCAGATTGCGCGCATTTCACTCGGCCATGACCGCTACAGCATCGAGCACGATGGTGGTCAACGACGGATCAGCGTGACCTTCAACGTGGGCAAGGGCTCGCTGCGGCAGGTGGTGCAGCAGGCGCAGCAGGCGATCGCTCGCTCCGTCGTACTGCCGCGCGGAGTCTTCACTCAGTTTACCGGCGCGGCCGAGGCCGAAGCGCGGACCCAGTTCGAGCTCATGCTGTATTCCACTCTGGCGCTCGCCCTGATCGTGATCGTTTTGTTCGTGTCGTTTCACTGGCGCGCCAACAGCTGGCTGGTCCTGGCGAATTTGCCGTTCTGTGCAATCGGCAGCGTCATGGCGATCGCCGTATTCGGAATCGGCATTTCACTGGGGTCGGTGTTGGGCTTGATCACCGTCTTCGGCATCAGTGCGCGAAATGCGATATTGCAGCTGGCCCATTACGAACATTTGGTGGAAGTCGAGGGCGCACAATGGAACGCAGACCTGGTGCTGCGCGGTGCGAATGAGCGCTTCGTGCCGATTTTGATGACTGCCGCGGTTACCGCCCTGGGGTTGCTGCCCCTGGCAGCCGGCATCAACCAACCGGGTCAGGAAATCGAAGGACCCATGGCCATCGCCGTGCTGGGCGGCTTGTTCTCCTCGACGCTTCTGAATCTATTCGTCTTGCCGGCGCTGGCGCAGCGCTTCATTACCGTACGCCGGTTCTGACTGCTCGCATGGCGAACATCGCGGCCATCCCGCACCCGCCGCGAAACCTGCGCGGCGCCGGCGTGCTTCCCGCGCGACAATGCAATGTTGCAAACAAAACACTTTGTTTCGCCAAGGCAATCATATATGGTATACCACGAAAACTATGTGAAGCGGTGTGGCACTCCGTCAGTTGATTTGGCGTCAAGGGGGTTGGGAATGGGCTCAGTCAAAGCGCAGCCGCGTTTTGGATTCTCAATTCCTCAATTACCTCCGCGCGCCCGAATCGGGTTGCGAATTCCAAACAACACGGCCGTTCGCTGCACGAGAGGTGGATTCGCGATTCATCAATGGGGAGTGGAATCCTAGATCATCGATTCGATCAATCGACCTTTATGAGGATCATAAGATGCTAAATCTAAGACTGGCGAGGCCTATGCTGATTGCGCTGGCAGCATGCGCCGCTAATATCTGCGTCCAGGGCAGCGCCCTGGCCGATGACGCGCAGGAAAACAAGGCGCTCAAGGAGCAAATGCGGCAGATGATGCAGCGCATGGACTCCTTGCAGAAGCAAGTCGAAGCGCTGTCGAAACAGCAGGCTGCCACGCCGCCTCCCGCCGTGGTGAGCGCGCCGCCGCCCGTGACGGCGCCGCCGCCGGTGGTCGCCAAGGCCGCGGAGAAGGCTCCTGCCGAGCCGAAGTTCGACGCCTTTCTCAAAGGTTTCTATGGAACCCTGGACGCGTCCGTCGATTATTCCAGCAAGGGCATGGATGGATTTGTTGCGTATCACTACGCAGGCACCCCGGTCAACGGCGTCTATGCCAACCAGGGCCCTAAGGGTGCACCCGGCACCGTGCCGTTTGGAAACGTCGGTTGGCAGCCGGCGATTTCCACCAATTCCGCGACATTGGGCTGGCGCGGCAGCCACGCGATCCCCGGATTCGCGGATACGAAGTTCATCCTGCAGATTGAAGCGAATGTGGCCCTGACCGACTCGCCCGGCGTGCAGACGGGCTATACCGCGCAAACCAACGGAGTGCGCGGAGGGATCGGCTCGGGCACAACCTATATCGGATTCCAAAGCCCGAGCTGGGGCGCGCTGAAGCTCGGTCATGCTACGACTCCGTACAACAATACAACCCGGCGGCTCGATCCTTTCGCCGGCATGATCGGCGATATGCCGGTGATCATGGGCAATACCGGCGGCGACAACCGGGTCGAGTTCAACGCCGCGATGGATCATGCCATCTGGTACGAATCGCCGAAATACGGCGGGTTCAGCTATGACGTGTTCTTCTCGCCCGCGCAGAACCGCACTGCCGACAGCAACCTGAACCTGGCGGGCGGTTCGTCCAATTGCAGCGGCGGCAATCTGCCCGGCAGCGGCAATCTGCTGCTGGCCTGCGACGACGGTGGATTCGACAATGCGTACAGCATCGACCTGAAGTTCGAAACCGGGAATTTGTACTTGACCGCGGCATACGAATTGCACAAGCACGTCAATCGCAACAGCGACGGCATTGGATCCAACGCTCCCGCCTATGCCAACATCATCAATCAGGGCGATCCGGCCGCCGGGGCAGGCGGACCCTTGTCGCAGTATCTGAACTGGGCTCAGTTCGACTTCGTCGCGAGTGCTTATGGCGCGACCGGTTCCTGCACGACGGCGCCCAGTTCCGCCACGTACTACTGCGCCAATGCCAGCCCGGAGTTCGTGGGTGACATCGGCGACGAGGCGGCATATAAGTTCGGCGCGCAATATGTCTTCGATTTCGGCCTGACCGTGAACGGCATTTTCGAACGCATGACGCGCAAGCTTCCCGCAGCACTGCAGTTTCAGAACGAGCGGCAGCGCAATGGCTCCTGGCTTGCGTTTACCCAGGCTCTCTCTGCGAAGGATAATTTGAACCTTGGTTGGGCGCATGCCGGAAAAACCCCGGGCGATCCCGCCGGGCAGCATAACTACAATCCGAACAGCACCGACAATAGTGCCGAGATGTTCACGTTCGCCTACAAGCATACCTTCGATAAGCAGCTGTACTGGTATGCCAACGTTGCGGAGACTATCAACAAGGGCAATGCACACTACGATCTGGGCGGCGGCGGCCACGGCGTCAAGACCGACTGTCACGATGGCACGACCACTCCCATCATCGACTACACCAGCGCAGGCAATACCACCTGGGGCGGCTGCCGGCCCAAGGCTGTTTCGGTGGGCGTGAATTACAAGTTCTAACTTAGGTTGCAATATGCAAGACTCACGGACCAGGGGCGCCTCACCCCTGGTCCGCGCTCGGCGGCGCTTCGGTGCGATCATGGGAAGGACATATGGCTCACGTGACACGCAGGTTTTTCTTGTTGTCATCTGCGGCATTGTCGGCGGGATGCGCGCTTCGCGGGCCCAGGGTCGACGCGACGCCACCTTCACTGAACGTTCGTCAGCCGGTCGTGGGCCAGTCCTGGCGGTATGCAAAGCAGGATATTTTCACGCGCACCGTCGTCGATGAACAAGTGGACCGCATCGCCACCGTCAATCACTCGGTAGAAATAGACTCGAGTTACCAGGCGGCCGCCAAAGCCGCAAAACCCGGGTGGGGCGCCAACCTTTTGCGCAAGTACATCCCCCGCCAAGACCACTCCGGCGGGACACTCCCGAGCGAAATACAAGATCCATGGGGCATGGTGTTGGTCGATCCACATTGGAGCCAGGTCCAGGTGTTCGAGACGCCGATTCCCCTGTGGCCGACGCAATTGGAGCCTGGCTGGCAGACCCACGTCAGCACCAAGTACAAAACGCCCGCCGACCAAGGCGCGCTGCCGTGGGACCAGGCGATGAAAGCGCAAGCTTGGGAGACGGTTACGGTGCCGGCCGGCCGGTTCAAGGCACTGCGGTACACGAACCTGATCAAATTTCGGCACAGCGATTTTTCGCGCACCGATTCCGTGAGGCGCGAAACGCTCTGGTTCGCGCCCGAAGTCGGCAGGTGGGTCGTCCGCGAGAGCAAGGGGACTTACTACGTCATCGATTCGACCATAGTCCAGCCGTACAACGAAAGCGGCTACCGATGGGAGCTGCTCGAGTGGTCGTAGCGGCTTAGGACCGCGCACCGGTTCTCAGCGTCAGGCAGTCGCGGCGACCTTAGGCGCAATCGGCGCCTCGCAGACGACGGAATTGCCGCCCGTGGCACCGCGCGTGATGATGAGCCTGCCCCCGATGGCGCTCGCTCGAAAGCGCATGGTTCGCATTCCAAGACCCGAACGCGTGTCGACGGCGGCCAAACCGTGACCGTCATCGACGATGGACAGTCGCAGGTCGCCCGGGCGCGACCAAAGCTCGACCTCGATGTTTTTCGCGCCGGAATGTTTCAAGGCATTGTGAATCGCTTCTTGCGCGATTCGGTACAGATGATTGCGCACCTTCAATTCGATCGCCGCCGGGGCGGCGTGGCGGCCGCGGAAATGCACCCGCGTGCCGCTCAACGAACTGCGTTGCGCCAGCAAATCGAGCGCGGCATCCAAATTGCCGTCGGCGTTGGTCAATGGCGAGAGACCCTGCACGATGCGGTGCGCATCCTGGATGCAACTGCTCGCCAATAACGCGAGCTGTTCAAGATCCACCGAGATCGCATCCCGTTCCTTCTGCGCGCGATTCGCCAGAGCGCGCACGGAAAGGGCGAGGCCGGTCAGTTCCTGTCCCAGGCCGTCGTGCATTTCCTGCGCGATGCGCCGCTGTTCGCCGCCGATGGCCTCCATCAGTGCTTGCCCGAACGCGCGCTGCTCCGTCACGTCGACCGCGAACACCAGCTCGCCGGGCTGGCCGCCGCAGTCGATCGACTGCGTCCAAACCTCGACCTCCAGCACGCACCCATCCTTGGTGAGATGCCGAGTCTCAAAGGGTTCCAGCGGCAGGTCCGCCGTGATGATCGCAGCCTGATGCGGGGGCAGCACCGGGAGATTCGCCCCGGCAGACAGGATCTCGACGCTGTGCGACAACAGCTCATCTCGATTCCAGCCGTATTGACGCACGGCCGCATCATTGACCAGCAAAAATCTCAAACTGTCCCGGGCATGCACCCACAGGGGCTGGGGACTGCCGTTGAAAATCTGCGCATAGCGCTGTTCGGCTCGCAACGCCTCGACGCCGGCCGAATCGCGCTCGCCGAGCAGCGCCGTGATGATGATGCTCAATCCGGACAGTGACGCGATGAACGACCAAATCGTCACGAGGCCCTGCAGTTCGTTGAATTGCGCAAAGACGCCGACGCTGAACGCCGCGCCGATCGCAGTCATGGTCGAAATCACGAACGAGGCTCCCGCGGCGAGCACCAGCCCGAAGCGCATCGCGCCGACCACGACCAGGATGAATGCGAACACCACGATCAGCGGCCTGCCAAGATCTGCGGGCGCCAGCATGATCGAGGCGCAACAAACCAGCAGTCCCAGCAGCCACAGGCTGCCTTCGGCCCAGTGCGCCGCAAAGCGCTGCAGCCCCTTGAGCTTGTACGCCATCAAGAGGGGGCCCACGAGCAGTGCGCCCGCGGCGGCGTTGCCCCACCAGCGAACCCAGTGAATCGGGTCGGTGGCGAACTCCTTCATGCCCGCGAGGTAGTATCCTGACAGGCTGAAGATGGGCGCCAGCGCCATGCCCGCGCCGATGCCGAAGATGAACAACGGCACATCTTTCCCGCGCGAAAAATCGGGGTCAAACCCGCTGCGCTCGAGTAGCCACGCCGATGCCCAAGCGCCGCTCGCCAGACCGATTCCCACGCCGATGCACGCGGCCAGCGGTTGTCGATTCCAGAGGATGATCGCGAACCCGGCCAGGAACACCGCCGGCCAGACACGTCGGCCGAATCGATAGGTGACCGCCACCGCGATGCCGTTCGGCAGATAGGCAAGCGACAGGCTTGCGCCCAGGCGTTGCAACGAGAAGCCGATTGCCGCAACCGCAAAGATGGACAAGAACACGAGCACGAGGCGCAGCGCTTGGGTGGTGATGCGGTCGGCAACTAGCATCGAGAAATGCCTCATGCGCGGTGAGCGCAGCTCCATTGTACTCGTCAACCCCCGTTGTTTACTTATTGCGTGCCGATTTCGCGCACACAACATATTCCTCTGCAAAAGAACCGATTCGCGCCGCGGCTTGGCCTCAAGATCCGCTTATGTCGCCGCCGGTCCTTGACATAAACAGCGCGCGTGTCGCCACCAAGAGACGCCGATCACGCTTTCATTCTGCTCAGTTCGTCAATATCGTGAACACCGGTACTGTTCCTGGGAAAAGGATTTATGGCGACCCCGATAAATGCCCCAATGGCAGGCGAGATATGGCATCTCAGTATCGAGGACCTGTTTCAACCGGTGCAACAGGCGCCGCGTCTCGGCGGCGACGGGCCCTTCGTCATCAATCTCAGTGTCTCGACCGCGCCGATCAGTGTGCCCACCAAGGCCCTTACCGGCAGCCGCCTCGATGCGCACATCTATCAAATCCAAGTAAGCGAGGACGGGCGCACGCGATTTCGCCTGCGGCTCGGCCCATTTACTTCCGAGGACGAGGCCGATGCCATCCTTGCCGAAGTTCGCGATACCTATCCCGGCGCATTCACCGCCACCGTCGGCGCCGCGGATTTGCGCGCCATCGGCAGCATTCAGGCCAAGGCTGAGCAGCGACAGTCCGCCCAGAAGCCAGCCCCGGTTGTTGCGAAGACGGAGCCTTGTGAAATTTCCATCGACATTTCCTGGCCGACGCCCGCGCCGGCTGCTCCCGTTTTGAACGAGCCTGTCGCGCCCGTGCTCACGGAGGTGGTGGCACCCGCCAGAAGTCCTGCGCGCAAGATCGCGTCGCCCCTGCCCGCCGTCATTGCGGTGCCCTTGCCGACCCAAGCGGCGCCAAAACACACCGCGCCCGCGGTACCGCCGCAGCCGGCAATCATTCCGCCACAGAGGCCGGCGGTGCCGAAGAGCGCCGCACCCATCGAGCCTGCCAAACCGGTGGCAGCGAAGAGCGCCGCACCCATCGAGCCTGTCAAACCGCCGGCAGCGCAGAGCGCCGCACCCATCGAGCCTGCCAAACCGGAACCGGTCGTTACACAGTCGCTCTCGGCTGCGCGCAAATTTGCCTCGCCGAAGTTCGCGGCGTTGGCGGGCAAAACAAGCAAGCTGACTTCATTGCAACACGTCGTCGCGACCGCTCCCGCATCGGCGCCGCGCGAGGTCAAGGAGCTCGACCAGCCTTTGGAGAGTTTGGAGTCGACCCAAACCATGCGCGCGCTGACGCCAAGGGAGCTCGAGGACGGTGAGGCGTCCCGGTGGTTCGTCATTCAATTGGCGCTCGCGGATCACGCCTTCGATCCGGACGCCGTGCCAAATCTGGATATCTTCAGCGAGTACCGACTGTACTCGGTGGCTGGACTGGATGAAGGTCGCGTCGTGCATGCGCTACGGCTGGGATTTTTCCGTGAAGAGATGGGCGCAGTCGCGGTCGCCAGTTACCTTGCCGCCTACTGGGACAAGCCGGCCATCAAACGAGTAAGCGTAGCCGAGCGCGAGCGATTCGCCGACCAGCGCGTGGAAGCGCGCAAGGACGTCGGCGCGGTAGGCAAGCACGCGGTCATCGAGATTACCGACGAGTTGGTCGCTCGGCGCCGCCGATCTTCCAAGACCTCGGCTGCGTGGAAGCCGTCGAACCGGCCGAGCTGACGCTGCTGAAGTTCCGGGCATCCGCGCAGCGGCGGGCTGCCGTTGACCGGCTCATTTTGAAGCGACGACAAATCCAATGTCGCGGGCCGGAAGGCGCTAGTATTCGCCGTCTCAAGCAGGCGAAAGGCAGCGCACATGGTCAATACGCGGTTCTTGGCAGGGCTAGTGGCAGTGGTCGCGCTCGCGCCCGCAGTCGGGCGCGCGGGCGCGCGCGCCGAGTTCTCCATGGCGCAAGTTTTGCATTACCCTTTCGCCACGGAACTGGCAGCCGCTGACCACGGCGACGTGATTGCCTGGGTGTGCAATGTGGACGGGGTGCGCAACATTTGGTTGGCGCGGGGCCCTGGCTTCACTCCGAGCAAAGTCACCCAGTATCAAGATGATGACGGGCAGGAGATAACGCAGCTCAGGTTTTCACCCGACGGCACGCGCCTCGTGTTTGTGCGGGGCGGGGATCACGATGCCAACTGGCCCGCCGAAGGAAATCTGTCACCCAATCCAAGCTCCGCGGCTGCGCAGCCGGTCACGGCGATATGGGCCGTACCCGCCAATGGTGGAGCGCCGGTAAAAATCGACGAAGGCGATGCGCCGGCAGTATCGGCGCGCGGACAAATCGCCTACATCAAGGAGGAGCACGTATTCATCGCTTCGCTCGACGGCGGCATCCCTGCGCGCCTGTTCTTCGACAGCGGCCATGACCGCGATCTCGCCTGGTCGCCGGATGGAGGCCGACTGGCATTCGTGTCGGATCGCGGCGACCACTCCTTCGTCGGGATTTACACATCGAAGAGTGCGCCGCTGCTGTATCTCGCGCCATCCACGAGCAAGGATGAAGCGCCGGTCTGGTCGCCCGACGGTACCCAAATCGCCTTTACACGGCGCCCAGGCGACGGCGGCCCGCCGCGGCCGGTTCTGACCAGAGCGCCGCGGCCGTGGTCGATCTGGGTTGCCTCGGTGAACGACGGTACCGGGCACGCGGCCTGGAAAAGCCCGAACACGCTCGCGGGCTCTTTTCCCGATGTCGCGGGAGAAGCCAACCTGCGTTGGGCGGCGGGCGGGCGCCTTGTTTTCATGGCGTACCTGGATGACTGGCCGCATCTGTATTCCCTGCCGGCGGCGGCCGCCGGTGAACCGGTCTTGCTGACCCCGGGCGCCTTCATGGTCGAGCATGTCACGGAAAGCCGTGACCATCGCTTTCTGATTTACGACGCCAACGCCGGTACGGCGGCGGGCGACGATGATCGCCGTCATCTGTTTCGCGTGTCCGTGGATCGCCCAGGTTCGGTGGCGCTGACGTCGGGCGAATCGCTGGAATGGACTCCCGTTGCAGCCGCCCGCGATCGAATCGCGTTTGTGTCAGCGGGTCCGCAACAGCCGCCGACCGTTGCCATGGCAGCCCTCGACGGATCGCATCGCGTGTCGCTCAGCGCCGCAACGAACCCGGAATTCCCCCTCGCGCAGCTGATAGCGCCCAAACAAGTCACGTTCAACGCCGCCGATGGAACCCGGGTACATGGCCAGTTGTTCGACAGCGGCACGAAGTCCGGAAAACCCGGGGTGATATTCCTGCACGGCGGGCCGCCGCGCCAAATGCTGCTCGGTTGGCACTACATGGATTATTACAGCAATGGCTATGCGGTGAATCAGTATCTGGCGGCGCATGGCTTCGTCGCACTGTCGGTAAACTATCGTCTCGGCATCGGCTATGGCCGCGCGTTTCATCATCCCGAGCACGCAGGCTACGCGGGCGCTGCCGAATATCAGGATGTGGTGGCCGCGGCCCGCTTTCTGCAGTCCCTGCCGGCCGTCGACGGTAAGCGGATCGGCGTTTGGGGCGGCTCGTATGGCGGCTACCTCACGGCTCTGGCGCTCGCGCGCAATTCAGACATCTTCAAGGCGGGCGTCGACCTGCATGGCGTGCACGACTGGTCGCGGCTCATGGATGAATTGACCGGCAAGCAGGCTACGCGCTACGAAAAGGGCGATCGCGACAGGGCGATGGAGGTCGCGTGGAATTCATCGCCCGTCTCAGCCGTCGACGGCTGGAAGTCGCCCGTGCTCTTCATTCACGGAGATGACGATCGCAACGTGCGCTTTCAGCAGACCGTCGATCTCGCACGGCGGCTCGAGGAAAGAAACCTGCCTTTTGAAGAACTGGTGCTTCCCAACGAGATTCACGGTTTTCTGCGGCACGCTTCCTGGGTGCGAGCGGATGAGGCTACGGCGAATTTCTTGGCTCGCAGTCTCGGCGTTCCGGCGCAGTAACTGCATATTGCAGCAACTGCATATTGCAACCGCGAATGGCGGCCGCCGCGATTTTACTGCGTGACGCGTTCTCTACTGCGCTTGCGCGGATTCGTGAGAGGGTAGCCGCGCGGCAAATGAGTCGGCACGGACGCGCGGCGCCCGGCAATCTCGGCGGCAGTACCCGGGATCGCCGCCTCGCCCGCGCTGCGGCCTTGAAGTTGGGTAACGCTGGCAAGAAGCAATGCCTTGTGTTGTACGGTGATACTTGCGGCGTGCAGCTCACGTAGAGCCGCCTCTTTGCGCCGCTCCGCGGCGCCGTGCTCGCGCCAACCGAGGTATTCCGCCCTCACGTAGGCGGCGGATAGTGCAATGCCGCCCACGATCACCACGATCAAAACAATATCAAAACCCATCGCCCTCACCCTTCGACAAATCTCTCAGTGCCACTGCCGGTCCTGAGGGTCGCTCGATCGATTGCAAGGCGCCGCTTCTTGGGCCTGCATTTTACCGCTGACGGCCCGGTTAGTAAAATCGCAGACGATCCGGACCACACCGCGACATGTCACGGCGCCTAAGAGGAATCGATACTTGACCAACCATTTAGAGAGCGCCGGCGGCGGCTCGCCGGACAAGGTGAAGGGTCCCGTGGTCGCCGGCGCCGTGGAGCGCAACCGACTCGTCATCAACCTCCTCCTGGTCGCGACGTTCGTCGTCATTCTCAACGAGACACTCATGGCGGTGGCCATCCCGCGGCTCATGCGCGATCTGAATGTCGCGGCCGGTGCCGTGCAATGGTTGACCACTGCATTCCTCCTGACCGTGTCGGTGGTCATTCCGGTCACCGGCTTTTTGCTGCAACGGATGCACACGCGGCCGATCTTCGCCTGCGCCATGTCGTTGTTCACCCTGGGCACGTTGATCGCCGCCCTGGCTCCCAACCTCGAGGTGCTGATCCTCGCTCGCATCATTCAGGCGTCCGGGACCGCGATCATGGTACCGCTGCTGATGACCACCGTCATGACGCTGGCACCCCCGGAAACTCGCGGCAAGACCATGGGCTTCATTTCCACCGTCATATCGGTGGCGCCCGCCATCGGCCCGACCATATCGGGCGTCATCCTCAACTATCTCAGCTGGCGTTGGATGTTTCTTTTAATACTGCCCATCTCGCTCGGGGCACTGGCGCTCGGTGCCCGTCGAATGCAAAACGTGACGACGCCGCACCATGCGCCGATCGATTCGATCTCGGTAGTGCTCTCGGGCTGCGCCTTCGGCGGCACCGTCTATGGACTCAGTAATATTGGCGCGCCCGCCGCACCGGGGACGATCCCTGCAGGAATCGTCAGCGCGGTCGGTGTGGTGCTCTTGGCGGCGTTCGTCTTCCGGCAGCTGTCGCTTCAGACAAACGGCTACCCATTGCTCGACTTGCGCACCTTCGAGTCGCGCAACTTCACCGTGTCGGTGCTGCTCATCGCCAGCATGATGATGGCGCTGTTCGGTACCATCATCCTGCTCCCGATCTACCTACAGAATGTGCTCGGACTCAGCACCCTGCAAACCGGGCTGTTGCTGCTCCCGGGGGGGCTGCTGATGGGCTTGCTCGGCCCGCCTGTCGGGCGCTGGTACGACAAAGCCGGGCCGATCAGGCTGCTGGTTCCCGGCGTCATTGTCGTCAGTGCCGTGCTATGGGCGATGACGCTGCTGAGTCCAGCCACGCGGGTGGGCTATATTCTCGCCGGGCATGTGGTGATGAGTGTCGGCTTTGCCCTCTTGTTTACGCCCCTATTTACGGTGAGCCTGTCATCCGTGAGCCCACGCCTTTACTCGCACGGCAGCGCCGTCATCGGCACCATTCAGCAGGTCGCCGGTGCGGCCGGAGTGGCGCTGTTCGTGGCACTCATGTCGGCACGGGCGACGACCTTATCCGCACGCGGGCTCACCCCCGTCGATGCGCTGTCGGGCGGCATCCGGGGCGGATTTCTGTGCGGTGCCGTCATCTCGCTCTTCGCGGTAGCCTGCGTTTTTTTCGTGCAAAGGCCTGCCGCAGGGCCGGAGGCAGGCCATTGACGATACGGAATAATTGCTGGCCGGCCCGCGATCCGGCGCCGTTGGTGAGCGTTATTCGTCCGTTATCTCGAATTCAAGCGTGATTCCCAACTCGCCGAATGTCCGGCTGACCTGAGTATCAAGGATGGCGATGCAGTGATTAATCAGCAGCCTATGGGAGAATTCCGTTGAACGAAGCAGTCCAAATTCGCGCGGTTCCATACGCTTGTACGAGCAAGTCGCCGAGCGTTCGGGCTTTATTTTATATCGGCGATCGGTGTGAAGCGACGATCGCTCGGCACCCCGGGAGGCGCGCCGGGGCGCGCATTTTTCGCCGCTTTACTCGAACACGATCCGCGGAAAATAGAACGAAACGGTCCAGTTCGGCAGGTCGACGATTTCACTGATGCGAAGATCGCCGCAGACGCTGCAGAGCAGGTACGCATCGATGGCGGGCATGCCGCGCTCGCGGGTCAGCCAATCAACCATGGAGCGGACAGCCGCGCGCGCCGCCTCCATGAGGTCCGGACCGATCCCGGTTGCAACCTCGTAGCCTTTGGCGTCCAGGTGCCGCGTAACCGGACCTGAAGTCCGGAATCGCGGGAAGCTCAAGGGCGTCTGCTTCTGCAGATCGAATCGCAGCGCCACGCGCATGGGGCTTTCGATGGCGGTGCCGCATACTTCGCCATCGCCTTGCGCCGCATGCGTATCGCCCACCGAAAACAGTGCGCCCGGCACTTCTACCGGCAGGTACAGTTCGGTGCCCAGGGCGATGTCGCGGACGTCCATGTTGCCGCCGACACGGCGGGGCGGGACGATGCTGTGCAGTCCGGGCTCCGCGAGCGCCAGGCCGATGGTCCCCGTGAAGGGCTTCAAGGGTACTTTGCCCCAATGGCCGAACAGTGCCGGCGCCAGGCTGTGGGCATCGTAGCGCCACAGATTGAGGGCGGGCTCCTTGAAGTCGTCGGCCAGCAGGCCGAATCCGGGGATATTGGCGGTCCAACCCCAACCGGAGGGGGCAAACGACAGCAGCGTCACCTTGAGAATGTCGCCGGGCTCCGCCCCATCGATGTACACCGGTCCGGTCACGGGGTTGATTTTGCCGAAGTCCATCCCTCCCACATCGGCGACGGTCGACGTCTCGACGAGTTGGCCGCCCGACGCATCGGCCACGTCGAACTCCAGCGAGTCCCCCGGTGCGATGCGCGCCACGGCGGCAAAACTGCGATCCCAGCCATGATGCCGATGGTGAATCGTATGTGGATATGCGGTTGCGGACATCGGCCTGACCTTTTTTATATTGTACGGAATCTTGCCGCCGTTGCGCGACTCAAATGATGGGCCGCGGGAATCGTCTCTTGGGATAGACTGCGCCACAAAAGGAGCTCGCGCGCTTGTCGATTGAAGAATTCGGATACCAGCAGCAATTGCACCGCGCGCTCACGACCAAGGACTTGGTCATCTATGGATTGATCTTCATGGTGCCGATCGCTCCGTACTCGGTGTTCGGCTTCGTCTACAACGACGCCAAGGGCATGGTGCCGCTGGCCTATCTTGTCGGCCTCGTCGGCATGTTCTTCACGGCCTTAAGCTACGCTGCCATGTCGCGCGCCTTCCCGCTGGCCGGTTCCGTGTACACCTACGCGCACCGCGGACTGCATGAAATCGCCGGCTTCTTTTCCGGCTGGTTGATTCTTCTCGATTACATTCTGGTGCCCTCGCTGCTCTACCTGTTCAGCGCCGTGGCCTTGAGGCCGGTGCTGCCCGCAGTGCCCGCCTGGGTCTGGCTCGCCGTGTTCATCTCCTTCAACGCCGCGGTCAACTTGGTCGGCATCCAATTCACGGCCCGGGTGAACCGCTACATGTTGATCTTTGAATTGCTGGTGCTGGCGCTGTTCGTGGTGGTCGGTCTGTTTGCGCTGTACGGCGGCATGGGTGCGGGCAAATTGACCCTCGCACCGATTTACGATGCGAAGGTGTTCTCCCTGTCGACCGTGGCCGGCGCCACGTCGATCGCGGTGCTGTCGTTTCTCGGCTTCGACGGCATCTCGACGCTGTCCGAGGAAAATCGTGCCGGCACTCATGCCGTCGGCCGCGCCACCGTGCTGTCCTTGATGCTGGTCGGCGCGCTGTTCATGCTGCAAACCTGGATCGCAACCGACCTGAGCGCGGGGATGCACTTCTCTTCGCCCGAAACGGCGTTCTTCGAAATCACGCAGCGCGCCGGCGGCACCTGGCTGCGGCTGATGACGATTCTGGCCATTGTCATTGCCTCCGCGATTGCCAATGCCATGGCCGCGCAGGCCGCGGTCGCGCGGATTCTCTTCGCCATGGCGCGCGACGGCAAGCTGCCGGCGATATTGGCCAAGGTGCATCCTCGGTACAGAACTCCCTACGTCAGTACGCTGGTGGTCGCCTTCATTTCGCTGCTGGTGGGATTGTTATTTGCCGATCGCGTCGATGATCTGACCCTGATCGTCAATTTCGGCGCGCTCAACGGCTTTGTCCTGCTGCATCTGTCGGTGATCAACCACCATCTGATCCGGCGGCGCAGCGGCGACTGGCTGCGGCATTTTATTTTTCCGCTGACCGGCCTGGCGATCATCGTGTATGTGCTGTATGAAATGGATCGCGCGGCCAAGATCCTGGGATTGGCCTGGATTGCGCTCGGCGTTTTGTACTACCTGCTGCTGACGATTTGGATTAGAAAGCCCGCCGTCTTGAAGATCTGACCCATAGCGATGACATTACCGGATGAATCGGCGGCGCCGGGCTACGAGCGTCCCACCATATGGCAGCTGGCCGTGCCTTCGATAGCGGCCAATCTGATGTTTTCAATGGTGGCCATGGTGCAGACAAAATTCGTCGGCAGCATGGGTGCGCCGGCCGTGGCCGCCGTCGGAGCAGGGCAGCGCGTCTTCTTTGCGCTGCAGGCGCTGTTGATGGCCATCGGCGTCGGCACCACCGCCCTGGTGGCGCGCTCCTGGGGTGCGGGACAACGCGAAGAAGCCAGCCGCATCACCTCGGCGTCGCTCATGTTCGGCGGTCTGGTCGGCCTGGTGCTGATGATTGTCGGCATGCTGTGCTCGCACCAGATCGTGGAAGTATTCGGATTGGATGAGCACGCCGCGCAACTTGCCTCGCGCAACATATTTTGGCTCGCGGCGTTCATCATCGGCTTTGCCATCGACATCATTCTGTCCAGCGCATTGCGCGCCGCCGGCAACGCCTGGACGCCGCTGCTGTTCGGCTTGGCGGTTAACGTCGTGAACCTGCCGTTGCTCTATGCTTTCATCCTGGGAAAATGGGGTGCGCCGCAGATGGGAGCGGCGGGCGCGCCGTTTGCCTCAGGGCTGTCGTTCGTGTTGTGCGGCGCCGTCCTGGTGTCATTGTGGATGCGCCAGAAATTGACCATCAAGTTCTATCCCGGCGATATTTTCAACCGCATGCGTTACCAGCGGCTGCTGCACATCGGCTACCCGGTGGCGCTCGAGCAGCTGGTCCTGCAGTTCGGCTTCTTCTTGTTCATGTCGCTCATCGGACACTACTACGGCACCGAGGCATTCGCCGCGTACAACGTCGGTGTCAATATGCTGAACGCGGCCATGGTGGTGGGTAGCGGATTCTCGATCGCGGGCGCGACCTTGGTGGGCCAGCATCTGGGAGCGGGCGATGTCGAGGGAGCGGCACGCAGCGGCTGGCGGGCGTGCAGCATGGCGGTGGCGGCGATGTCGCTCATCGGCCTCGTGATCGTCATCAACGCCGCATCTTTGGCACGGTTCTTTTTGGGATCGGATGAGATCGCCGTGCTGCGCACCACCGAATTTACCTACATCATGGCCGCCATGCTGCCGTTGCTCGGGGTCGACATGGCGATCGGCGGCTCCTTGCGCGGCGCCGGCGACACGCGCTTTCCCCTCATCACCTCCTTCCTGGGTCTGATCGGCGTGCGCTGCGCGCTGGCGGCCACGTTCGCCGTGCTTCACCTGCCGGTGATCTGGGTGTACAGCTCCATCATCGGCGACTACATGCTGAAAGGATCCATGCTCATCTGGCGATTCAAATCCGGCCGTTGGAAACATGCGCTGGCTAAGCGGCTCGTTGCCGCCTGAGGAAAATATGCGAAGCAAAGAAGTCCATTTGATTGAACGCCCGCAAGGCCTGCCGACCGCCGCGCAATTTCGAATCGTGGCGACTGAGGTAGCGGACCCCGGCGAAGGTCAGGTGCTGGTCGAGAACATTTATATGTCGGTCGACCCGGCCATGCGTCCGAGGCTGGCGGGGCCGACGCCGCTCAACGAGGCGATGATCGGCGGTACGATCGGACGGGTGGTGAAGTCGCGCAACCTCGCGTTCAAGGAGGGTGATCACGTCGAGTCGATGCAGGGCTTCAGAGAATACTTCCTCTCCGATGGCAAAGGCCTGTCCGTGCTCGACGCCGACGGCATGCCCTTGGTTGCCTACATGAGTGTGCTGGGGCTGACCGGTCTCACGGCCTATGGCGGATTGCTGCTGATCGGCGCGCTCAAAGACGGCGAAAACGTGTTTGTCTCGGCCGCCGCGGGCGCGGTCGGCAGCGTTGCCGCGCAAATTGCGAAAATCAAGGGCTGCTATGTCATCGGCAGCGCCGGCTCGGATGAGAAATGCCGCTGGCTCAAGGAAGAACTGCGGCTCGACGCCGCCATCAACTACAAGGCCGGAGAGCTTCGCGACTCGCTCAAGGCCGCGGCCCCCAAAGGCATCGATGTGTACTTCGAAAACGTCGGCGGCGAGCACCTGAACGCGGCGCTGCCGCGCATGAACGCACTGGGGCGCATCGCGGTGTGCGGCATGATCTCGGCCTACAACAATTTCGGCGCCGTCTCGGAACCGGTGACCACGCTGTCGAACATCATCTACAACCGCGTGACGATACGAGGCTTCGTTTACTACGAATTCGAATCGAAGCGCGCGCAGTTCCTCGCCGACATGAAAGGCTGGATGCGCCAGGGCCGCCTGAAATACCGCACCACGATATTGCAAGGCATCGAGCAGGCGCCCGCTGCCTTGATCGGACTCTTTACCGGCGCGAATACCGGAAAGATGGTGGTGCAGCTGGCGAAAGAATAAGGGCGATTCCCGCGCTGGCGTTCTTACGGCGCTAGCGTTTGCCAGGCCTGTAGTTCACGAACACCGACTTCGGAATCATGCAATGCACGCCTTTGCGGATGTCGACGACCTGCGACACGCGGCAATCTCCGACGATTGACGTCAGCGAGTAGGCTTCCGCGCGGCTCATCGGCACGATGGTCTGTTTCGACAGCCAGCCGACGGTCTGGTCGACGGCAATTTTCATGGCTTGATTCAAGTCTTCGTCGAAGCCCATGAAGATCCAATCGGCTTTCGTCTCCGCCCAGGGCCATTCGGTTTTCATGTCCTTGCGAACGATGGGCTTGATTTCGATTTCCTTGTACGAGCATTCCAGCGCGGTCAAATTGACCTCGCCGTTGCCCTGCCGGCAGTGCGAATCGCCGGTCCAGATCAGGCCGCCTTTCTGGAACACCGGAAAATACATGGTCGCGCCCGCTTGAAGTTCGTTGACATCCATATTGGAGCCGTTCTTCCAGGGACGCAGCGTGCTGGTACGGCCCTGCGGGTCGCGAATCGGCGGTCCGGCCTTGGCATCCGGTTCATTCGGGTCGACGCCGACGGCGAAGGTTCCGGGAAAGGGCTGCAAGTCGATGACGATTCCCGGCTTGAACTGCGTCTGCATTTTCGCCAGATCCAGTTTGAAATAGCGCACGAAGCCTTCCGGAAATTCGGACGCGAGCTGTCCGACGGTGGGAAAATCCTTGCCCGGCACGTTGAAATTGAAGCCGTCCGCCTTGGGCACGATTTTCAAAATATGAATCTCCAGCGTGTCGCCCGGTTCCGCGCCCTCGACATAGATGGGACCGGTGATCGAGTGCGGTCCGCCACCCGGATTGGCCTTGCGCAACCTGACTATATCGGGCATCCCGACCCCCGGCTTGATCTGCCCGAGAGAATGGGACAGGGTCTCGATGGACACGGTGTCGCCCGACTTGAGCGTGAGCTTGGGCTTCTCGTTGACATCGTACCACCCCCATTGCACGTTCTCGGGCGATGCAGGGAGTACGTAGTGCTTGGACGCGCGGCTGTCCTCGCCGAAGGAGGCGGCCGAGACACACAAGGTCGCGGCGCCCGCCGCCAGAACGGCACCCAAGGTTTTTGTGGGAAGCGCAGTGTTTGGCTTCATGTTGTCCCTCGGCGCCGATGTGATCGCGCCTGCGTCATCCTCGACCGATTTCTGGGCAAACTCGGCACTTAATTGAATTCCAGTTTGACGCGGCCCCAAAGAAACTATTGCCACGCGACCGATACACCGGGCAGCGTAACACACACCTCAAGGAGTCGACATGAACAGCTTCACCCTCACCGCTGTGGGCAACCTAGCCACGGAGCCGGAACTCGCCGTCAAGGGCGGCACGACCTATGCGCGCATCTGTCTGGTCGGCAACGACTACGCGGGCAAGGACGCACAAGGCAATGCGCGCGAGTCGGTTACCAGTCTCTGGTTCGTGGCGTTCGACAGTCTCGGGGAAGCGATCGCCAAAAATGCGCGCAAGGGCGATCAGCTCATTCTCCAGGCGCAGGTTCGTGCCAACAATTGGACCGACAAGGAAGGCGAGAAGCAATACGATTATTCCTTCGTCGTTCAGAATTTTCGATTTGGTGCGCCGGGCCGGACCAAGCGCGAAGAGCTGGCCGCCCGCCGCGGCGCGAGCGAAATCGGCGCGTTGGAGACGGAGATCTGACATGCAACTACTCCGCACCGGCGCGCCGGCGCACCTGGCACTGGCCGCCTTGCTGGCGGCGATGATCTGCGCACCCGACCTCGCGCTGGCACAAGCCTCCCCCTTCATGACCGGCGCGAGTTCCCTGCAGACCAACATTCTGGCGTGGCTGACGCCGGTGGCAATCATTCTCGTGATGGTGCTCGGCGGCATGGCCATGGCAAACCGAATGTCGTGGGGATGGTGTCTCGGCGCAATTTTGGGAATTGCGATCGGCTTCGGTGCACCGCAGATCGTTAACTGGGTGCGCGGAATGTTCGGCGTCTAGGGGAGAAGCATATGAGCGCACGCAATCCAGGGCTCACCGCCGATCCGCTCTTTCTGGGGGCGACCCGGCCATCGATGCGATGGGGCGTGACGTACTCGGCCCTGCTGGTCAACATGGTGTTTACGTTGGAGGCCTTTCTTCTCACGAAGAATTTGCTGATATTGCTGCTGTGTGCGCCCATTCACGGGGTCTGCATGCTGTTGTGCGCCCGCGATGCCCGGTTCTTCGATCTGGTGCTGCTGTGGGGGCGGACTCGGTTGCCCGCTTGGTTTGCGAATGCGCGAATTTGGAAGGCGAGCAGCTACTGCCCCCTGGCGATCGAAGTGCCGGATCGACGCGGACGGCGCGGCAGGCAGCGCTAGTCATGGTTCCGCGCAAGGAGGCCGCAGAGTGCGCGCACTGAGGCATCCCTCCGCCCTGCAGCGCGAGATCACCGCCGCCGAGCGGATTCCCTATGTTGCCCACGTGGCGCCGTCGATCGTGCGGACGGCGGCCGGCGACTACGTGCAGGCATTTCGGCTGGGCGGCGCGAGCTTTGAGAGCAGCGATGACGATGAGCTCAACAACTGGCACGAGCGCTTGAACGTGCTGTGGCGGAATGTCGCCAGTCCGAACGTGGCTCTTTGGACCCACACCATCCGCCGTCGCGCCGCAATCGAGGCCGTCGCAATGCCGCCTGCGCAACCTCCTGGCGCCTTCGCCGATGAGCTGCACCGCAAATATCACCATCGCCTTGCCAACGAAACACTGATGCTCAATGAGGTGTATCTGGCGGTGGTGCATCGGCCAACCTCCGGCGTGGCGACGAGTGTCGTCTCCAGGGCGCTGGCGCGATCGCAACGCGCGGGCTCGAAAATGGCGTTGATGGATGCTCTCGATGCCTGCGAGAAGTTATCGCAGACGCTGCTCGCGTCCCTGGCTCGGTACGACCCCGAGCCGCTCGGTGTCTATCGCTCGGGCGGTGTCCCCTGTTCCTCGCTGCTCGAGTACTTTGGATTTCTGGTCAACGGCGAGCGGCAGCGCGTGCCGCTGCCCGCAGGCGCGGTCAATCGAGCGCTCGCTACCTCGCGCCTGCTGTTTGGCACCGAGGCCATCGAATATCGGCTGCCCTGCGCAACGCGCGTGGGCGGGATGCTCGGAATCAAAGAATATCCGACGCCGAGCGCGGTGGGCATGTACAACCGGCTGTTGTCGATGCCGTTTGCCTTCGTGGCCACACAGTCCTTCGCATTTCTGGCCAAATCGTCCGGCCAATCATTGTTGCAGCGTCAATTCAACCGCATGGCAAACGCGGGCGATTTCGCCGTTACGCAAGCAGTCCAGCTCAAAGACGCGCTGGACGCGCTCACCAGCAACGAATTTGTGATGGGCGAACATCACTTCTCGCTGCAGGTGATCGCCGACGTCTCGGACAAGGACATGGACGCCGGCAGCGCTCGTCTCAAGGCACTGAATGATGCCATCGCGCTGGCGCGAAGCTGTCTTGCCGATACGGGAATGCTGGTGGCGCGCGAGGACCTGGCCCTGGAGGCCGCCTTTTGGGCTCAGCTGCCGGGTAATTTTCCGTTCAGGCCGCGCAAGGCGCCGATCACATCGCGCAATTTCGCCGCCATGGCGCCGTTTCACAATTATCCGCTGGGGCGCGCCCGCGGCAATCACTGGGGAGAGGCGCTCGGCATGTTGGTCACCAGCGCTCGCTCGCCCTATTACTTCTCGCTGCACGCCAGCGATCCGGTCGACCCCGACGGCGGCAGCCGCAAGGATACCGGGCACACGTTGGTTTGCGGACCGACCGGTTCAGGAAAAACGGTATTCATCGGCTTCCTGATTGCCATGCTCAGCCGGCAGGGCGCCACGCAGGTAATCTTCGACAAGGATTGCGGTCTCGAAATTTTGGTGCGCGCGCTGGGCGGCGACTACCTTCCCCTGAAAAACGGACTTCCCACCGGGTTCAATCCGCTGCAGCTGCCGAGCACGCCCGCAAACATCGAGTTTCTAAAAGCGTGGTTGCGGGAGTTGGCCGGGGGAGAGTCAAGGTCCGCGCGCTTGGACGCGGGTGGGGTTCGGCAGGCAGAGGATTTGGATCAGGCGTTGCGCGGCACGTTATCGCTCGAGCCGGCCGCACGGCGCCTGTCGCGGCTGGTGGAATTCCTCGATCCGACCGACCCCGAAGGCCTGCATGCAAGGCTGGCTCGCTGGTGCGAATCGCATCGCGGCGCCTACGCCTGGGCGTTCGATAACCCGCGCGATACCGTCGTGTCGCGGCTGTCGGGCGCGGCATTGATCGGCTTCGACGTGACGGAATTTCTCGATCACAGTCTGACCCGCGCACCCATCACCTTGTACTTGTTCCATTTGGTGCGTCAGCTTCTGGATGGGCGCAGATTCGTGTGTTGGATGGACGAGTTTTGGCGGCTGCTGGCCGACCCAGCCTTCGAGCACTTTGCCAAAGATGGTCCCAAGACCTGGCGGAAACTGAATGCCGTGATGTGTCTGGCGACGCAAAGCCCCAGCGACGTACTCGGCAGCCCGATCAGCCGTACATTGGTGGAGCAAACGCCGACCAAAGTCTTCTTTCCAAACGCCGACGCCGACGCGTCGGAGTACACGCAGGGCTTCGGACTCACCGAGCGCGAGTTCAAGTTGATCAAGGAGCAGCTGGAACCCGGCTCACGCATGTTCTTGGTCAAGCAAGCGCATCACAGCGTCGTGTGCGAGCTGGACTTGAAGGGCTTCGATGGCGAGCTGGCCGTGATTTCCGGACGCACCCATCAAATTCAGCGCATGCAGCGGATCATCTCCACGAGCGGAGCGGATCCGAACGCCTGGCTGCCGCAGTTTCTGGCGGAACAAACTCAATGAAAGGAGAAGGCTATGCGAGGTCTTAAGGTTCGAATGCCGGCCGCGTGCTTGATCGCATCGTTCGCCGCCGCGCCTGCGGCCTGGGCGCAATGGGCGGTAGTCGACGCGCCCGCCATCGTGCAGCTCATTCAAGAAGTACAGACGACGGCCCAGCAGCTGCAGACGGCAAAAGAGCAGCTGCTCCAGGCAAGGCAGGCCTTGCAAACCACGACGGGCGATCGCGGCATGGAACAACTGCTCCAGGGAACGGTGCGCAACTACCTGCCCTCGGACTGGACGCAGGTCACGGGTGCGCTGCGGGGGTCGGGAAACTATGGTTCCCTGTCGGCCGATGTGCAGAATCTCATCGCCGCCAACGCCGTGCTGTCGCAGCGGCGTCTGGCGACCTTGTCGCCCGCTGCGCAGCAACTCATCCAAGGTTCACGCCAATGGAGCGCCATGCAGCAGGCGCTGTCGCATCGGGCACTCTCCAATGCCAGCGACCGATTTGCGTCTCTGCAGAATCTGATCACCGCAATTTCGACCGCCGCGGATCAGAAGGCCATCCTTGATTTGCAGGCAAGAATCAGCGCCGAGCTTGGCATGCTGCAAAATGAGCAAACCAAGCTGCAGATTCTGCATCAGGCGACTCAGGCGCAGGAGTCATCCTTGCGGCAGCAGGCCTGGGAACAGGTAATCGACGGGCAAGGCCGCTTTAGCGCCCGCTTTCAGCCCGTTCCTTGAACGGCGATGGGATTTTTCGCAACATTCTGGTCGTGGCTGAATGGCCAGCTTGCCGCTTACATCGGCGACAACACCGCACGTCTTGCAAGCGCGTTGGAACCCGCGGTGGTTACTCTGGCGAGCATCTACGTGATGTCCTGGGGCTATCTGCATCTTGTGGGCAAAATCGCCGAGCCCTTCGAAGCCGGCCTCAAGCGCATCGGCTTGATCGCGCTGATTCTGGGCGTAGGTTTGCGCCTTTGGCTCTACAACACCGTGATCGTCGATACGTTCTACAACGCGCCTGCCCAGCTCGCCGCCGCGGTGGTGGGGGCCAGCGATCCGGTCGGAACCCTCGATGCGATTTGGGACAGCGGCGGCACGGTTGCGGCAAGCCTGTGGGACAAAGGCGGGGGCGTCGCCGGTCTGGTGTCGGGCGGATTCGGCTTCTACCTGGCCGGCGCCGTCGTCTGGTGCTTGATCGGCATGCTGTGTGTCTACGCGATGTTTCTCATCGCGCTGTCGAGCATCGCGCTCGCGGTGCTGCTGGCGCTCGGTCCGCTCTTCATTGCGCTGCTGTTCTTCGATGCGACGCGCCGGTTCTTCACCGCGTGGATCGCGCAGCTGGCCAATTACGGACTCATTACCGTGTTGACCGTGATGGTGGGTGCGCTGCTGCTGCGAATCGTCCAGTCCTATGCCGCGCAGACCGCCGCCCGCGGGGCGGCCATTTTGACGGTGGACGCCTTGAACATGATGCTGATGGCGCTCTTGGTGTTTCTGGTCCTGCGCCAGGTGATGCCCATTGCTGCGGGATTGGCCGGCGGTGCGTCGCTCAATTCCTTCGGCATGGCCGGCCGCGGATTCGACTGGGCGGCGAGAACCGCGCGAACGACGGCGCGGGTGGCGGGACCGGCCCTCGCCCTGGCTGCCCCGTATACGGCACGGACCGTCGGTACCGCCGTGCGCCACGCCGGCGCCGGCATGGGGGCACTGGCTCGCCATTGGCGCGGCCGGGATAGATAAAACATCCGATACCAAGGAGGGTGACTATGCGTCTGATTTTCTGTCTTGCATTTGCGCTGAGCGCCTGTTCTTCGCCGCCCGTGCGCTGCGATAAGCATCTTCAGCCGATCAATGCGCCGGCGCCGAAACAGCCTGTGACGGCCCTGGGGAGCGCGCCATGATGGCCGTGTCCGAGATCCAAAACTATTTCGACGCGGCGGAGAGCTGGGATGCGGATCGCGTGGCGCAGTCTCGGCGTGATACGCGAATTGCCTGGCGGGTGGCGGGGGCCGGGTGGCTGTGCGCCGTCGCCGGCGCCGTGGCGCTGGTGCTGCTCGTCCCGCTGAAGCAAGTCATTCCCTACCTGGTGCGCGTCGATGGCAGCACGGGGATTGTCGATGTGGTACCGGTTTTTGTCGGCCGCGCGACGCCTGAAGAAGCGGTGACTCGATATTTTTTGACGCACTACGTCAGCGTGTGCGAGCGCTTCAACTTCTCGACCGCCGAAAGCGACTACGAGGAATGCGGCGCCTTTCACTCCGCGCAACGCAACCAAGCGTGGTATGCATTGTGGACCTCGACCAACCCGGATTCGCCGTTGAATGTGCACAAGGACGGCAGCAGCGTCCGCGCGCAGGTCAATGCGGTCAGCTTCTTCACGCGAGCGAGCGGCTTGTCGGACCTCGCGCAGGTGCGGTATCTGAGGGCGGTGCGCAACGCTGCCGGTTCCGAGGAATCGATCACGCACTGGTTGGCCACCGTTCAATACGCGTATGGCGAAGCTGCGAAGGATCCGAAGACGCGCCGCTGGAATCCGCTGGGATTCAAGGTCGTTGATTTCCGCACGGAACCTGAAGTCCTCGGCGAGACTGCCCGATGAGCACGCAAGCGGCCGACGCGATCCGTCGCTTTGGTCTGGGAGCGTTGGCGGCGCTGCTCTGCGGCAGCGGCGCATGGGCGGAGACCACACCAACACCGGGCAGCGTCGATTCGCGTATTCGCATCGCCCCATACGACGGCGTACAGGTTTACAGGCTGCGCGGATTCGTGGGCTACCAAATCGATCTGGAGTTCGAGCCCGGCGAGACGTTCGTGGGGCTGGGGGCCGGCGACATGGAGGGCCTGTCGTTCGTCGGCCAGGAAAATCATCTGTTCCTGAAGCCCAAGGCGGCGAAGGTGGCGACCAATCTCACGGTGCTGACGAGCCGCAGGCACTATCACATCGACTATGTCGCCTCGGCATCGCGGCCGGGCGAGGACGAGATCGTCTATTCGCTGCGATTCGTCTACGCGCCGACGCCCGCCGTCAGCGCCGCCGAGGCTGCGGCGAAGCGGCTCGAATCCCAGCTCGGCAGTGCATCGAGCCGCCGGCCTCACAACATCGACTATTGGTATTGCGGTGAGCCGGCGCTGCGGCCGACCGGCGCTTCCGATGACGGCGTGCACACGCGCCTGACGTTTGCTGCGAACGCGGAGTTGCCTGCCATGTTCTTGCGCAGCGCCGACGACAGCGAATCGCTGCTGAATTTCAGTGTGGATGCGGGCGATGTGATCATTCACCGCGTGGCGCAGCGATTCATCCTGCGGCGCGGAAAGCTCAGCGGCTGCGTCGTCAATCGCGGGTACGCCGGGGGCGGCAAGCGATTGGACTCCGGCACGGTGGCGCCCGATGTGGAGCGGCGAGTGCAGGGGAGCATGCCATGAAAGAACCGGAATCCGCAGATACCGTGCGCGGCGAACGCAGCAGCGCGGCGCTCGCTCACGCGCCATCATTGCAGTCGCGCGTCAGCAATCTGCTCGCCATCGGCTTGATGAGCTTGCTCGGAGTGGGAATGCTCACGTGGTACTACGCCAATGCCATGACAAGTCGAAGTCATGCTCGGCAAGGCGCGGAAGGATCCGCTGCGAAGCGCGCGCAGGGAGGCGACCTGCCTCTGCCGAGCTTGGGCAGAATCGATCCGCCCACGGCGCCAATGCCGCCGCCGGTTCCTGTCACGCAACCCGGTCCCCTGTCGGCGACCCCGCTGCGGGAGATTCCTCTCGATCCCACGCCGGCCGCGGCTGCGTATGGCGCCCCGCCGGCAAAAACCGCGGCGCAACTCGCCCTGGAGCGCCGGTTGTCGGGAGCCGTATTCTCGGCGCAAAGTTCAATGCTGACCGTACCGCCGCCGGCCGCGTCACCGCCGCCGGCCGTGCCTCAGGAACCCGGCGAGCTGAGTGCACTGCTGCGACCCGGCGTGACGACGGCGGTTCGTGCCCAGGTGTTGCCGACGCAGCGATTGCTGCTTCCCAAGGGCGCGTTCTTGGACTGCACCCTGGAAACAGCCATCGATTCCACCTTGCCGGGCATGACCACCTGCGTCATGGCCACCGACGCTTTCGGCGTAGACGGGGAAGTCGTGCTGATGGAGCGCGGCACCAAGCTCGTGGGCGAGACTCGCGGGCAGGTGCAGCAGGGATCCGCGCGGGTGTTTGTGCTGTGGAACGAGGCGCGCACGCCGAGCGGCGTCATTGTGCCGCTGGCATCGCCCGGCACCGATGAACTGGGGCGCGCGGGTCTTCCCGGGAGCGTCGATCGTCATTTCTGGGAGCGCTTCGGCGCCGCCATGCTGGTCTCGGTGATCGACGGCGCCATTCAGGCGGCCGTGCAGTCGAGCCGCGGCAGCAGCGGCACCGTGGTCGTCAATCCTTCCGCGACCCAGAATGTCATGACGGAGGTGCTGAAAGGCACCATCAACATTGCGCCGACGGTCGTTAAACATCAGGGCGATCGGATTCAAGTGCTGGTCGCACGCGATCTGGACTTCAGGTCGGTCTATGAACTCCAGTCAACCATTGCCGGCCATTAGCGCGGGAGCCGACGCATCGGCGCTCGCCCTGACGCTGCGCGCACTGCGTCCGTTTCTCAGCGACGAGGTGATGGAGCTGTGCATCAACCAGCCGCATGAGGCATTTCTGGAGACATCAGCCGGCTGGCGCCGCGAACATCTCCCGTTTGCGGACTTCGACTGGTGCTGCCGGCTGGCACGGTTGATCGCCAACTCCACCCAGCAGCGGATCGATTCGAGTTCGCCTCTCTTGTCCGCGTCGCTGCCAAGCGGAGAACGGGTGCAGATCGTCATGCCGCCGGCGACCACCTCAGGTTGCGTCGCGCTGGCCATTCGACGGCCCGCGACCCGCGTCTGGGGCATCGACGAGCTGGCGGCCCGAGGCATCTTTCGCCGCGCCAAGCCGGCCGCGCGGACGCTTGATGCGGTGGAACAGGAGCTGCTGAGTCTGCTGGGCGGCCGTGACTTCGAGGCCTTCATGCGCCTCGCCGTGCGCAGCCGCAAGAATATCGTCGTCTCCGGACCGACCGGCTCCGGCAAGACCACGTGGACCAAAGCGCTGATTCGGGAAATTCCGAGCGACGAGCGGCTGGTGAGCATCGAGGATGCCAAGGAATTGGTGCTGGACCGTCATCCGAATCACGTGCGCTTGTTTTATTCCAAAGACGATCAGGGTGCGGCGCATGTCACGCCGAAGCAGCTATTGGAATGCTGCCTGCGCATGAAGCCCGACCGGATCTTGCTGGCGGAATTGCGCGCCGAAGAGGCGTTCGATTATTTGCGCAACGTCAATTCCGGGCATCCCGGGTCCATCACCAGCGTGCACGCGACCAGTGCCGAACTGGCGTTCGAACAATTGGTGCTGCTGGTCAAGCAGAATCAGAGCGGCCGCGAGCTGGCGCGCAGCGATATCAAGAGCCTGCTCTACCTGCTGATCGATGTCGTCATTCAGTTCGGCGTCGAGCGGCACGAGCGATTCATCAAGGAAATCTGGTACGAGCCGGAGCGCAAGCGGGGATGATTGGCGCCGCCCTGCACGGATGGTCCGGTGTCGCCCTGGCATATGCGGCCGTGCAGGGCCCTATGATCGCCGGCCTGATCAAGGCCCGTGCGAGGTTTCACCGCTACGCCATCGCTCCGCTCGCCGCGCTGCCCATCATGGGGGTGGTGGCGGCCGGCTCTGCGCTGTTCCCCGGGCACGGCGCGGCCCATGCGATCCTTGCCGTGGGTGCGAGCGCCTTGCTGGGCTATGCGGGCGGGCGCGTGCTGGCCCAAGGTGCCTCAGACGACACGATTCATCGGCGCGGCTCGCTTATCGAGGAGCGATCGCCCAACGCGGCCGATAAACGCGCATTGGACGGGCACGTAGCGGCCCGGAATGCGGGCGTCACGCTGGCCGGATTTGCGGTGCCTGCGCTGGACGAGACCAAGCACTTCAAGTTGATCGGTACCACCGGCACGGGTAAGAGCACCGCCGTTCAAGAGATCATGAGCAACGCTTTGGCACGCGGCGACCGGGCGGTGATCGCGGATCCGGACGGCGGCTACCTGCGGCGCTTCTACCAAAAGGACCGCGGCGACATCATTCTCAACCCCTTCGACGAACGCTCGGTGAAGTGGGATCTATTCGCGGAAATCAGGAATACCTATGACGTCGAACAGCTGGCGCGATCTCTGATACCCGATCATGACGGAGCGGATCGCAGTTGGCGCGGCTACGCACGCACATTCTTTGCGGCCATCACCCAGCGGGCGCATGCGGCGGGTGTTTCCGACCTGGGCGAACTGTACCGTTTGCTGGTGGTGGCCGACGCCAAGGAGCTGCGCATGCTTGTCAGAGGCACGCCGGCGCAGCCCTTCTTGGATGAGGACAACAGCCGCATGTTTGACTCCATCCGGTCGGTGACGAGCTCCGCGGTGGGCGCGCTTAGCTATGTTGCCGGGCAAAAAACCGCGAAATTCTCGCTGCGCGATTGGGTCGATGAGCAGAAACCCGGCGTTCTGTTCATTCCCTACAAGGCAGGCCAGATCGCGGCGTTGCGCTCGACCATCTCAGGCTGGATGCGCATCGCGATCTTCGAGACCATGGATCAGGGCGATGAAAACGCGCGGCTTTGGTTCGTGGTCGATGAGTTGGATGCCTTGGGCCGGATCGATGGCCTGAAGGATGCCTTGGCGCGCCTGCGCAAATTCAACGGACGCTGCGTGCTGGGCTTTCAGTCAATCGCCCAGGTTTCAAGCACCTACGGGCAAGGCGACGCGCACACCATTGTCGAGAATTGCGGCAACACGCTGATACTGCGCTGCTCCTCCAGCGAGGGCGGCGGCACGGCTCGATTCGCATCGCAGCTCATCGGCGAGCGCGAGGTTTTACGAACCACGGTGTCAAGGAGCCGCCGGCTCACGGAACTGCTGGGATCGGTTTCCCGGACCCAGCATCTTGGCGTTGAGCCCGCCGTGCTGCCGTCCCAGGTAGAGCAGCTTCCCGACCTGACCGGGTACCTGAAATTTGCTTCCGCTCCCACCTGGGCGCGCGTGCGGCTCGATGCGAAGCAGGCATGGAGGGCCGCCCGGGCGGGCACATCCGCCGCGCCGTCGGCCGATGTTGCGCGCCACATCGGATCGAGAGGTGCGGAACGTGAGTGAACGCGCGGCGGCGCTCGACGATGCGACCCTCAAGGTGGGCCTGCTCATGGAAAGCGCGCAGGCCCATCAGAAGCTCGCCGAGGATCAGCTCGAGCGGCTGCGCGCGCACACCCGGGACCTCGACGGTGTCGTGCGTGACGAGATTCGGCGCACGCTGGTCGAAGAGCTGCGGGCACTGACGGCGGAAGCGGCACGCGCGACCCGGGCGTTGGGCAGGGTTCGCGGCGCCGGCGCGCTGCGGGGCGCGGTTTTAAGCGGCGCGGCGGCCGTTCTCTGTACCGTGGGTCCGATCGGCGTCGCGCGCTGGGCGCTGCCCTCAGCCGCCGAGGTTGCGGTGTTGCGCGCTCGACGCGACGAGCTCTCTGCCAATCTGGCGAGGCTCGAGCAGCAGGGCGGCCGCATCGATTGGCGGCGCTGCGGCGAACTGAGGCGACTGTGTGTTCGCGTGGACCGCAAAGCGCCCACCTTTGGCGACAAGGCCGACTACTACGTGATCGCAGGATACTGATCTGATGAACCCCGTGGTGCTGACGGCCGTGTTGACCCTGGGTGTCGCCCTGGGCACGAAGCTGGTGACGCGAAATGCACGGCGCAGTGGGCGCGAACTGCACAAACGCGGCGTGCTGATTGCCGATGGCGCGCGACAGCGACGGCGTGGCCTGCAGCGCAAGAAGTCGCGGCCGGAAGGCCTTACCCTGGCGGGGATCGCCATCCCGCCAAGCGACGAATCCAAGCATTTCAAGCTCATAGGCACGACCGGCACCGGCAAGACCACGGCGATTCGGGAGCTGCTGGGCGCGGCGATCGCCCGCGGCGACCGGGCCGTGTTTGCCGACCCCGATGCGGGGTATCTCGAGCAGTTCTACGATCGGTATCGCGGCGATATCGTTCTCAATCCGTTCGAGCCGGATTCGGCGAAGTGGAATTTGTTTGCGGAAATCGACACGAGCTTCGATGTCGAGCAGCTGGCGCACGGACTGATCCCCGATTGCGACGACGCTGCGGCACGCGAGTGGCGCGGCTACGCCCGCACCTTTCTGGCCGCCGTGCTTCGCCGCTGCCGCTTTTCCGGGACGCGCAGCGCCGCCGAGCTGTGGCGTCTTCTCATGGTCGCACCGGTGGACGAGCTTCGGCCGCTGGTCGCCGGCACGCCCGCGCAGCCGTTTCTCGATGCGGACAACGCCCGGATGTTCGGGTCGATACGCTCGATAACCGGGTCCGCCATGAGCGCATTCGGGCATATCCAGAGCCAGCGCGCGGCGCCGTTTTCGGTGCGCGAGTGGGTGAGGAATCGCACCTACCCGAGCATCCTGTTCATTCCGTACCGCGCCGGTCAAATCGCCGCATTGCGTTCCATGATCGCCACTTGGATGCATCTCGCCATATTCGAGGCGATGAGCCGGCCTCCGGGCGATGATCAGAGAATGTGGTTTGTTGTCGATGAACTCGACGCCTTGGGGGCCATTGACGGACTCAAGGACGCGCTCGCGCGGCTGCGAAAATTCGGCGGGCGCTGTGTCCTGGGATTCCAGTCGATTGCGCAGGTGTCCAGCACCTACGGGCCCGGCCAGGCCCAAACCATCGTGGAAAATTGCGGCAATACGCTGATTCTGCGCTGCTCGGGCAGTGAAAACGGCGGGACCTCGCAATTCGCCTCGCGCTTGATCGGCGAGCGCGAAGTCCTGAGAAGGCAGATATCGCACGGCCGGGATCGCGAATCTGTCTGGCCGGGCCGCGGCGCGCGCCGCTCGCGCAGCGTCACCGACCAGCATGTCACCGAGACTGCTGTCCTGGCCTCGGAACTCGAGCAACTGCCTGACCTGTGCGGCTACCTCAAGGGCGCATCTTCCGCCACGTGGTGGCAAGTCAACTTCACGAGCCGCTGAATGCCGGTACCCAACGCCAATATCCGCTCACCCAGCTATTTCCTGGCCCAGGTGCACGCGCGCTGCGCGCAATGCGGCCGGCAGGCCCGCGTTCTCGCGTTGGCCGTGCCTCCCGGTCACGAAATACAGGTCGACGGCGAATGGCAGGACGTCGCCGGCAACGCCTTCATCTTTCACGTCGCGGAACTTGCGGATGCCGTGGCCCGGCATATCGTCGAGCGCTCGCGGACCTTTCGCCGGCGACAGGGCCAGGACCCTGCCGACTCGCATTGGGTCAATCATTGCGAGCATTGCGCGGAACCGTTCAGCGACGAAGAGCTGCACTGCGAGCCGGGGGGCTTCATGCCGAGCCGGGTCCTGGAGGCCGAGGCCATTTTACTCGCGCCCATCGAGGAGGAGTTCAGCGCCTCTGCGGCCGGTTATGCGCTCGCACCCGAATTTTTTGCGTCGATGCGCAGGGCCTAGCGGCCATGGCGATATATTTTCTGAACCTGAAGACATTCGGCCGCTCGAACAACAGCAGTGCCGTGAGCGCGGCGGCGTATCGCGCCGGGGAGCGCATTCGAGACGAGCGCACCGGCAAGACATACGATCACTCCGACCGCCGGGATGTGCTGCATAAGGAAATTCTGGTGCCGAGCCGATTTGCGGCGGACGACATGTCGTGGACGCAAGACCGCGGCAACCTGTGGAATGCCGCGGAGGGCGCCGAGGATCGAAAAAACGCGCGGGTCGCCCGCGAGTACCTGGTGGCGTTGCCGATCGAACTGTCGGCGCAAGCACGCATCGGACTGGTATCCGGATTCTCCCGGGAGCTGATCGAGCGCTACGGATTCGCGCTCGACATCTCGATTCATGCGCCGCGGAATTTTCCGGGCAGCGATCCGCGCAATTATCACGCGCACCTGCTCGCGACCACCCGTGAAGTGACGCTCGCGGGTTTGGGCGCCAAAACCGCGCTCGAGTGGAGCGATGCCCGGCGCCGCGAGGCCGGAATGGGACCCGCCATCGGCGAGCTGCTGCACGTGCGCGAACGCTGGGCCATCGCCGCCAACGCCGCGTTGGAGCAGGCCCACGTTGCGTCCCGGATCGATCATCGTACTCTGCAAGCGCAGGGAATCGACCGCGAACCCGGTCCGCATATTCCGCGCGCGGCATTCGAAATGGAACGCCTTGGAGTTTACAGTGTGGTGGCGCAACGCATTCGCGCCGAGCACCAGGCACGGGTCGATGCACGGCTGGAGCGTGCGGCGCGGGCCGCACCGCCGGCGGCGGAGCCTGGCAGTGCCGAAGAGATTCAAAGGCAGTCCATCGAGAACTGGCGCCGCTATCGGCAGGAGCAGCTAGCGGTGCAGCCGGAGGCGGCGCCCGTCGAATCGGCGAGGCGCACGCGGAATCTCGATTATGGGTTATGACCGGCCGCGGTGCGCGGTTCGGCCGCCGCCCGGGTGCCGGGGTCGTCGCCTATACTGTGCGCAAGCTTGCGCATCCATGCCAAAACCCCGCCCGCCGCTCGACCGCTCGGACACCTCGCGCGGCGCGGTATCGCCGCTCGGCTGCAGCGCGCATTGGCCGCGGCCGACGGCTTGGACGGCGCTCATTGCATCCATGAGCTATGGATGCGCGGAGCAATGTCCATTAACATTGAACGCGCGCTCGAACAGCTGTGGGCCTGCGCGGCGGCCTCCATTCCGGAGTGGCTGCCGATGCGTCATATCGACTGGTTGCCCACGGCCTACGACATATCGCTGAAGTTTGAATCTTCTGCCAAGGGGCGATCGAACATCTACTTGGTGCTGCTGGATTTTGCAGATCGCGATGGTTCGTATGGCGTGTACGTCGGTATGAGCAAGTACAGCCCGGCACAACGCTTCGACCAGCACAAGTCGGGTATTCGCGCGGCTGGCAGCGTTCTGAAGCGAGGCATCGAAGTGCTGACGGGACCGACCATGCATTTGCAATTCATCAAGCGCAGCGAGGCGGCGCGTATCGAAGGCGAACTGGCCCTGGCGCTCGCCGCCGCCGGCCTGCACGTGATGGGCGGCCACTGATGATACTCATCGGCATGTTCGATTCCCCTTTCGTTCGGCGCGTCGCGGTCAGCATGAATTGGCTGCAAATGCCCTTTGAACACCGCAACTGGTCGGTCGGCAAGGATTTCGAGCTGGTTCGCCAGTTCAATCCGCTCGGCCGGGTTCCCGTTTTGGTGCAGCCCGACGGCGATACACTGATCGAATCTTCCGCAATTCTGGACTTTCTCGATGAACGCGCGGGGCCCGAACGCGCGCTGCTGCCCCGCGCGGGTGCGCTGCGGCGCGAAGCGCTGCGCGTCATCGCCATTGCCGTCGGCGGCGCGGAGACGGGCGTGACGCAGGTGTACGAAACCGCATTTCGCCCTCCCGAGAAGCGCTATCGCCCCTGGGTGGAACGCTGTCATGCCCAGACGCATGCGGCGCTGGGCGAGCTGGACCGGCTCTGCCAGGTGCGCGGCGAGGAGTGGCTGATCGGCAGCCGCATCACGCAGGCCGACATTACCGCCACCTGCGTCTACACGTTCTTGAGCGATGCGCTGGGGATCAATCGCGACGCCTTGGTGTACCCGGCCTTGAGCGCGTTGGCGGCACGATGCGAGGCGCTGCCCGAATTTCTCGCGGTCAAGGCCGATTGGTTCGCGCCCGGCAATCCTTAGGATTACAATCGGCGCATGGTCGTCGTTCACCATCTCAACAACTCCCGGTCGCAGCGGGTGTTGTGGTTGCTCGAGGAACTCGGCGTACCGTATGAAGTGAATCGCTACCAGCGCGACGCAAAGAGCATGCTCGCTCCGCCCGCGTTGCTCGCCGTCCACCCGCTCGGGAAATCTCCGGTGATCGTCGACGGCGAGGTCACCGTGGCGGAGTCCGGCGCAATCATCGAATTCCTGGTGGGAAAATACGGCGATGGACGCCTGATGCCGCCCGTCGGCACGGCGCAGCGTCTGCGTTATACCTACTGGCTGCACTATGCGGAAGGCTCTGCCATGACGCCGCTGCTGTTCAAATTGGTGTTCGATCGGATAGCCGCGAATCCCTCACCCTGGCCCATCAGCGCGATTACCCGGCGCATCGCGTCGGGCGTGACCCATGCCTTTATCGCACCCAACTTGCAGCGCCATTTGGATTACATCGAGGCCGAGCTGAATTCGCACGCCTGGTTCGCCGGGGAACAATTCACGGCCGCCGATGTGCAGATGAGCTTTCCTCTGGAACTTGCCGTGCCGCGGGCCGGATTGAACGCCGGCCGTCCGAAATCGATGGCTTTTCTCGAACGGATTCACGCGCGCGATGCCTACAAGCGCGCGCTGGATCGCGGCGGGAAGTACGACTACTAGACCGATAAGCAAGAGGGGGAGTTGCCATGTGGAAGTCGCTTGCCAAGGGCGCCGCATTGTCGGGCGTTCTGTTGCTCATCGTATCGGCCTGCGGACCATCGCCACCGCCTCACCCCGTGCCCAAAGGGCCTTCGCCGGCGAGCCAGGCCTGGCTCAAGGCCGCGAATGCCTTCGTCGAGGATTATATGCTGGCGCAACCTGCCTTTGCGGTGCGATCCGGCCGCCACGACTTCGACGGGCAGTTGGCGGATTTGAGCGCGCACGGCATCAAGCGCGAAATCGCGCGGCTCCATGATGAGCGCGAGCAGATCGCGGGCGTCGATCCCAATGGGTTGGAGGCGCGCGAGCGTTTCGATCGTGAATACTTGCTGGCCGTGGTCGACAAGGATCTTTTCTGGATAGAAAAGACCCGGTTTCCCTTCAGTAATCCGGCCTGGTACCTGCGTCAAATCGATCCGCAGGTGTACTTGAGCCACAACTACGCGCCGCTCGAAGTGCGCATGAAGGCTTACATCAAGTATGCGCAGGGCATCCCAAAGATGGCCGCCTCGATCAAGGAAAATCTCAAATCGCCGCTGCCCAAGACTTACCTGGAATTGGGGATCGAGGAATTCGGGGGCCTTGCCGATTTTTATACCAAGAACGTCGCGGCCGTATTTGCGACGGTCGCCGACGCCGATCTGCAAAAGCAGCTGAAAGACGCCGATGCGGCGGCGGCGCAGGCGATGGGCGGCCTCAAGGACTACCTGGTGGGCGAGCGCAAGAACGCCACCGACAAGTACGCCATCGGGCCGGAACTGTTCGCGCAGATGCTCAAGCAGACCGAACAGGTTGACGTGCCGGTCGGCGAAATCGAGGCTGCGGGCCGCGCTGATCTTGACCGCAACACCGCGGCGTTGAAGGCCGAATGCAATGGCTACGCACCGAAGGCATCGTTGGCTCAATGCGTCGGGAAAATGGCGGCGAACAAACCCAAAGGGAGCCCCGTCGAGGAAGCGCGCAACCAGCTGAAAATGCTCAAGGATTTCATCGTACAGAATAAGCTGGTTTCGATCCCGAGCAACGACGAGGCCTTGGTGGCGGAAGCACCACCGTACAATCGGTCCAATGCCGCCTTCATCAATACTGCGGGTCCTTACGAGAAGGGCGTGGCCTCGGTGTATAACATCGCGCCGCCGGATCCGAAGTGGAGCAAGGCGGAGCAAGCCGCCTATATTCCCGGCGAAGCTGCCTTGCTGTTCACGTCGGTTCACGAGGTCTGGCCGGGACACCTCCTGCAGTTCCTGCACTCGAACGGGAATCCCGACAAGCTCGAGGGATTATGGGTTGGATACGCGTTCGCCGAGGGTTGGGCCCATTACTGCGAGGAAATGATGGTCGAGGTGGGTTTGGCCAAAGGCGATCCGGAGAGGCATATCGGCCAACTGAGCATGGCGCTGCTGCGCGATGTGCGCCTGTTGTCCGCCATCGGACTGCATACGCATGGGATGACCGTTGCGCAATCCGAAAAAATGTTCAAGGAGCTGGCCTTTCAGGATGCCGGCAACGCCCGTCAACAGGCGGCGCGCGGCACCTATGATCCGGCGTACCTGAATTACACGCTGGGTAAACTGATGATCCGCAAGCTCCGCACCGACTGGCTGGCCAAGAGCGCGGGCTCGGCAGCGCCCAACCCGGACGATCAGACCCGCTGGCACGATTTTCACGACAAGTTCCTGTCCTTCGGGGGCCCGCCCATTCCGTTGCTGCGCAGGGAAATGCTGGGAGCGGGGAGCAGTCTGCTCTGAGCGGCCGGCGCAGCGCGGGTCAGCGGGCCGCCGAAGCGAAAGCGCTGATGATTCCGCTGTCCGCCCAAGCACCCAGCAGGCCGGCGGCGGCCGCGGGAATGTCTTGCGGCGGCAGCTGGGCGCTCAAGCCTTCGCAAATCCGTGCGAAATCGCTGCCGCGCAGCGCCGCGTCCAGCGCCGCCGATTCCAGCGCATTCATCGAGCGAAAATAATTTTGCAGATCTTGTCGCCACAGCAGCCATGGCGCCGGCACCTCCGAGAACTCCGGACTCGGTGGCGTCTCATCCCGGCTCATGGCCTTCCAAACGGCTGCCGCGTTCCAGCTCAAAGTAAGACGGCGCAGCGAAGGGTGAAACTGGAACGCGAGAGAACCCCACGCGGAGGGCTCGATCGCGGATAGGTCTGCGCGCCGCAGGGATGGCGCATCCGCCGCATCGAACACCTCGGAGAGCGTCCACTCGAGCCGCGCAACTTCCGAGAGAATGGGTGCGTCGCTGTAAGGCTCGCAGTCCGCCATGAAATCCGCCAATTCGCGGCCATACCAGCGAATCGAGCGGAATACCGAGGGGTGCGCCGCGACGTAGGCTTGCCCCAATTCAATCCATGCCTCATCGCCGAGCAGCCCGTGCAGAACGGGATGGGTTTCGTGCAGCGCATCGATCAGCCGCACCTGGTAGGCATTGCGATAAATCGCCAGTCGCTGCGCCGCGGGCAGCGGCGGAGCATCCACGATGGCCGCCGTAACGCTGCTTGCCTCGCCCAGCAAATAGCGCTGCATGTCCTGCTGCAGCTCGCGCAGCGGAATTTGCGCCGCTCTCACGCGGCCTGCCGCGAGTGCCGCGCGGCCAGGGTGCGCGCCACGTCAAGTTCCGCCACGAGTTCGCCCAATTCCGGAATGTTGTCGTCGCGTTCGATCATGGTCGGCACCTCGCCAAAGAGCGTGAGGGCTTGGCGGTACAACTCCCATACCGGTTCGATGACAGGATGATCATGCGTGTCGATCAAATGGCCGCCCATATTGCTGTGGCCCGCCAGGTGGAACTGGCGCACGCGGGATGGGGGCACCGCCTGCAGGTACTGCACGGCGTCGAAGCCATGATTGACGCTGCTGACATAGATATTGTTGATGTCGAGCAGAATGTGGCAGTCGGCCCGCGCGGCGACCTCGCGCAGGAACTCCCACTCGCTCATCTCGTCCGCGTGAAAGCTCAGGTAGCTCGACACATTCTCCAAGAGGATCTGCCTGCCCAGCGCCTCCTGCACTTGGGCGACCCGCGCAACCACCGCGGCCAACGCTGCTTCGGTGTAGGGCAGCGGCAGCAAGTCGTGCAAGTTGCGCCCGTCGACGCCGGTCCAGCACAAATGATCGGAAATCCAGTGCGGTTCGATGCGCGCGGCCAGGCCGCGCACCATCCGCAAGTAGTCGAAATCGATGGGATCGGTGCTGCCGATCGAGAGCGAGACACCGTGCATCACCAACGGGAAGCGCTCACGGACGCGTTCGAGGTAGTGAAGCGGCTTGCCGCCGGGAACCAGATAATTTTCAGTGATGACTTCGAGCCAATCGATCGCATGAGGCTCGTTCAGGATGGCCTCATAGTGAGCAGGTCGCAGGCCAAGGCCGAAGCCGGAGAGTTTCATCGAGAGTCTTCAAGAGGGGACCGGGCGGTGGCGCCCGGTCCCTGGCGTCAATGCCGCAGCGCTTACTTCGCGGGAGCAGCCTTGGCTTTCGCGGCCGCGCAGGCTTCCTTGGTCATGGACGCGAAGCCCTGACCCTTGCAGCTGTTCAAGCCTTTGCAGCTATTCTTCGCCGACTTGCACTCGGATGTCCCCTTACAGGAATTTACGCCCTCACACTTCACGGTGGCGGCATCCGCTGCAAACGCAGTGGTGCTGATTGCGGAAGTGAACAGCATGGCAGCCGCGGCGGCCATGGCGACACTCGACAGTTTCTGGCTCTGCATTTTTTGATTCCTCAAATGTTGTAGAACGCAGCGGAATTGCTGCTCATGTAAAAGACCCGGCCAACGGCGTCATTATTACCCAATTATCTAAGCTCATGGCCGTTTCCATCGGGCGGCAGCGCGCGCCGCTGCGTGTGCGCAGCGCGCTAAATGACGGTTTCTTAATATTGCGCCAGGCCGACGGCGTGCCGCACCGGCGCGAATCGCGCCGCTGTACGGTCGAGCCAGGCAAGTCCCCGCCTGATTTCAGCCGCGTTCACGGCACGAGCGTGGTCCAATACCTCGCGCCGCAGCGCGGCGTCATAGGCGTGTTCGGGTGCCTTGGAGTAGCGGTGCATGTCCGGTCCCTCGAGTATCGCGCGCACCTCGGCCGGGCTCGCCGCGATGTCGAAGTGTCTCAGGACGGTGAGGAGCAGCGCCGCTGGGTCGGCCAGAAACCGCTCGAAGTCCACCCGACAAGCGCGATCACCGCCGGAATCGGCAGCCTGCGCCAAGGCCGACATCTCGCAAGCCCAGGCGAGCGCCAGCACTTCTCCTTCACTCAAGTCTGCAAGTCGCCATATTTCGGCGCCGATGCGCCGATGCAGGCGCCGTAGGCGGCTGGGGGCGAGCAGCTTGGCTTCCTGCCGCGAATTGGGTCCACCCAAAATCGTGGCGATATAGCTTTCCGGCGAGACGAACATCAAGACGGCTCTCGGCATCGACGCGCGAGTCAACAGCTCGGCGGCGAGCTCGGACACAAAGCTGGTGGCCTTGACCACGGCGAGCTGCCCGGTTTCAAAGGTACGCGACAATAATTTCAAGCCCAAGCCGATGCGTGCGCCTCGGTCGGGCCACGCGCTGGGCGGCTGCTCATCGCCGAGTTGCGCAAAGGTGCGCAGTATCATGGGCTCGCGCAGCGAAAAAACGCCGCTATGGGCGCCGATCAGGCGCGACAGCAGGGTCGAACCCACGTGGCCGAGGTGGAAAATGTACCCACAGCGCTCATCGAGCCGGGCGTCAATCGCTGCTCCGAGCTGCGTCCAGGCGAGCGCACGCCGTGTGGTTTGCAGGGTGAGCAGCCGGGCATCGAGAAAGCTTGCGCGCTCATACTCGGACCTGGTGAGGCGAATGAACGTAACGCGCTCGCCGGGCAGGTCCAGCGCATAGGGGAACAGCTCCGGCGAGCGGCCCAATTCCTCCGCGAGTGCATCCATTGCACCCAGTTTCGCATCACCCCGCTGCTTTCGCGAGGGTGCGTCTATACTTGGGTGATATTGCCGTAGAAAATGGCAGGAAAACCGATGTTTCTTCAAATTGACAACTATTTGACGCCGGCCGAAGTGCAGGACATCGCGGAGTTGGCCCGCCAGGCAAAGTTCGTCGAAGGCCGCCGCTCCAATCCCCACAATCATACGAAGGACAATGTCATCGGCGATCCCGCCGATCCGACCGCTCAGAAGGCATCGCAAATTGCCCTGACGGCGCTGCAGCGCAACGAGCAGTCCCGAAATTTCGCTTTTCCTCAGCGCATGGCCGTGCCATCGCTGGCCCGCTATGACGTCGGCATGAAGTACGGAGCCCACATCGATGCCGCGTTCCTGCCGCTCGGCCCGCAGCCGCTGCGATCCGATGTCTCCTGCACGATGTTCATTTCGAACGCCAGCGATTATGAGGGCGGCGAGCTGGTCATTTACCTGGGTTCGGAAATCGTGCACATCAAGGGAAACGCGGGTTCCGCCGTGTTCTATGCATCGACCAATGTGCATCAGGTGGAACCCGTACGGTCCGGATCGCGGCTCGTCATGATTACCTTCATCGAAAGCCAGTTCCCCGACCCGCTGCAGCGCGACCTGCTGTACTCGCTTGGCGAAGTGCGCGCGTACGAGGCCGCCAAAATGGAGTGGCGCACGCGAACGCAGCTCGACTACGTTCTTGCAAACCTGCAGCGCATGTGGTCGAGGTAGTGAATTGATCGGCACCGGTTTCGTACCTTCGCGTTGCCTAAAAGCAACGAGAAGAGCGCACTGCACAAGTGCGCGACACACTTGCCGCGCCGGAGAAAACGCATTCGAGGCAACTTTTCCATTGCCCGCTTCTTGGCAGCTCATGCGCTTCAATAGGCTTGATTCAAAGCCGCCCATGCCGGCCAGGGGGCAGGCTGCCGGAGGAGCCCTTAAGAGGCTGATGGAAGGCCAATTTTTCCGTTGCGGCATCTTCACAACACGGAATTTGCATGTTGTAATCGCGGCATCGCTCGAGCTGGTGATTTGGGAGTAGCCGCTTATTGGCCCAGCCAGTCGAATCGTAGGGTTAACTGAACGATTAAATTGTTAAGGGAGCAACAAATGGGGAATAACTGCAAATTACAATTTGCAATCCGCGCTGCGCTTGCGGCCGCCGCGGCAACGGCAGTAGTCCCGGTCGCGCTGGCGCAGACAGCCGCCACCGCCACCGCACCTGACACGGCTCTGCAGGAAGTGGTCGTAACCGGATCGCGCATCCAATCGCTGAATATACAGTCGATCAGTCCGATCAGTTCCGTGAGCGCGGTGGATATCCAGGCCACCGGCCTGACGCGCGTTGAGGACATTCTCAACAACCTGCCCATGGTCTTCGCCGGCCAGAATTCGACCGTGTCGAACGGTTCGGACGGCACCGCAACAGTTGACTTGCGCGGTTTGGGCGCGAAGCGCACGTTGGTGCTCGTCGACGGCCGGCGGCTCGGTCCGGGTACGGGCGATGGCCGCAATTACTCCGACATCAATCAAATTCCGACGGCCCTGATCGAGCGGGTGGATATTCTCACGGGCGGCGCTTCCTCCGTGTACGGTGCGGATGCCGTGGCCGGCGTCGTGAACTTCGTGCTGAACACCCATTTTCAAGGCGTCAAGGTAGACGCGGGTTACAACTTATATAACCACACTCAGCACCAGGGTGTCGCTACCGCTGCGGTGAATGCCGCGGGCGATGCGTTGCCGGCAAACAGCATCAATGCGGGTTTCGGTAAGAACGCCTCCGTGCTGTTGGGTTCGAACTTCGATGACAACCGCGGTAACGCGACCTTCTACGCGACCTTCGATAAGGTCGCACCCATCCTGGAAGGCAAGTACGACTACGGCGCCTGCACCTTGAATGCGACCAAGAAGGGCGGATTGAGATGCGGCGGCTCGGGCACTTCGGCGAAAAACGGGGCCGGCGGCTATTTCAACGCGTCAAGCGCGGGCGGTTCGCTCTTCACCAACACCGTTGATGGCTTGACCGGCCAGTTCCGGCCCTATACGGCGTCCGACCGCTACAACTTCGGTCCGGTGAATTTCTATCAACGGCCCAATGAGCGTTGGACCGCCGGCTCGTTCGTCAACTACGACATCAATCCGCACATGAATGTCTATGCTGAAACGATGTTCACGCGCAATACATCCGACGCACAGATTGCACCGAGCGGCGACTTCTTTTTGAATTCGTTCATCCCTTGCAATGACCCCCTGTTGACTGCGCAGGAAAAGGCGGCCATCTGCGCCGCCGGCGTAGCTCAAGGCAATAACAGCCGGCTTATTGGCGGTGTGGCCACGCCGGGAGCCAATCTGTACATCGGCCGCCGCAACGCCGAGGGTGGTGGGCGCATCGCTTCTTTCGAAACCGATGCGAACCGCATTGTCGTGGGCGTCAAGGGTGATTTCGCCGAAGCTTGGAAATACGATGTCTACGCGCAGCGCGGTACGGTAGACAACTCCAATCAAAATTTGAACTACTTCAGCAACGCGAATATCCAGAACGCTCTCACGGTGGTGCCCGGACCCGGCGGCGTGCCGACCTGTGCGGCTGCGCTTGCCGGCGGGGCCGATCCAAAGTGCGTTCCCTGGAACATTTGGGTGCCCAATGGCGTGACGGCGGCCGCCACACACTATTTGTCGATACCGCTGCTCGTCGATGCGACCACGACCGAAAGAGTCGTGTCGGGCTCATTGACCGGCGATCTGGGAGTGTATGGCCTCAAGATCCCGGTGGCGGATGAGGGTTTGAAGGTCAGTTTCGGCGCGGAGTGGCGTTCTGAATCGGCGACTTTTTCGCCGGATCTGCAGAGTCAGCTGGGCAATGCCGCCGGCTCGGGGGGCCCCACATTGCCGGTGGCGGGCGCCTTCACAGTCAAGGAAGTATTCACTGAATTCGGCATACCGCTTGCCAGTCATGTTCCCGGGGCGGATTCCCTGGGACTGGACGTGGGCTATCGCTATTCCGATTACAGCGAAGGCTTCAAAACCAACACCTACAAGGGTGGCGTCGAGTGGGCGCCGATTCATGATGCACGTTTTCGCGCAACCTACGCACGCGCGGTGCGCGCGCCGAACATCAGTGAATTGTTCACTCCGACATCGGTGTTGTTGGACGGCTCAGGCGATCCTTGCACGGGTGCTGTGACCAACCCCGCCGCTCCGCTGGCAAGTCAAACACTGGCGTCGGGCGCTACTTTTGCGCAGTGCGCGGCCATGGGTGTTACTCAGCCGCAGTTCGGCCACATCGCAGCCAATTCCGCCTCGCAGTACAACGGCCAGTTGAGCGGCAACGCCGCTCTGAAGCCGGAAAAATCCGATACGTATGCCATTGGTATCGTTTTACAGCCTCGCTTCATCGAGAACTTTACAACGTCGGTGGACTGGTTCGAAATCAAGGTCAATGACACCGTCGGTCCTGTCGGTGCCGATGTGATATTGGGGAACTGCATTACGGGTAATCTCGCGGCCTGCGCTGCGGTGCATCGCGATGCCTCAGGTTCGCTGTGGCGGACGCCGAATGGTTACGTGCAAGATCCGAACGTCAACTTCGGTTCGTTGTCGACCAAGGGCATCGACGTCAAGATGAACTACCACGTGCCGGTCCCTGCGGCCGGTTCGATGTCGTTCAGCCTCGAAGGGACGAGGCTGATCGATCTTCAGACCCAGCCATTGACCGGTGGACCTTCCTACAATTGCTCTGCACTTTTTGGTGCCGTTTGCGGTGGGCCGAGCCCCTCTTGGCGGCATGTCTTCAACACCACTTGGTCCACGCCATGGGATGGACTGGACGTCACGCTGCGCTGGCGGTACGTGGGCAAGGCGGATTCCGAGCTGACCAGCGCCAATCCGCAACTCTCCGGCAATGCTCTGCCGCAGACTTCGCACATTCCCGCGTACAATTACCTCGATGTGACGGCGCGGTTCAGCCTATACAAGAGCATCAGCTTGCAACTCGGCGTCAACAACGTCACCGACAAGGATCCGCCGCTCATCGATTCCGGCGGTGGTGGGTTCAGGTCGGATTGCCCGGCGATTGCGTCGGGACCGACGGGGAGTTCTTGTAACGGGAACACCTTCCCGGGAACGTATGACGCGCTGGGCCGCTTCTTCTTTGCGCACCTGACGGCACAGTTCTAAGCAGTTCCGAAAAGAACGACCTCAACTGCGGCGGGCCGCTTGGCCCGCCGCAGTTCACTGAATGCGCTGTACGCGATGCGTGCGGCCGGTTGGGGTCGTCATGAGGAAAGAACCGAAGGTCCCTCGCGTGATGATCACGGTATTTCCGTCAGCGAGCAGGGGATCCGCCGCGTCGAGTTGCCATTGCTCCCCACCCTCGAGCGTCACCGTGGGCCGGCCGCCGCGGCTCACGCCCAGCTCAACGATTTTGGCCGTGTGCGATGCTTGGGTTTTCGGCGCCACCGGATGCTCCGCAGCGTAAAGCCCGAAGGTCTCTCTGGGCACCACGGAGGGCGATGCTTGGCTGACGGGTGGTGCCGCGGCGCCACCCGGGGCCGCGGACGGTGCGATCGGCGATGCCGCTGCGCGCTCTGCGAGCCGGTTGAAGCAGGAGAGACTGTCAGTGGGTGCGCCAATGCTCGCGCATGCCTTGAGCTCCGCGACGATGTCCTGGGGGCATTGAGCACTCGCCAACGCAGCGGCGGCCGAATTCGCAAACGGTAGGGCACAAGTAAAACCGAGGACGACGCCGAGTTTGCTCATTCAGGCTTCACTCCATAGTAGGCGCCGAAGACTTCGGTCGCCGCACGTATCAAGTCGCGTTCCGCCTCGCTTAGGCAGGGATTCCAGATATCGAAGATCAGCACCGCTCGCGGCATGTCCGAGCGGTTCCAGGCTTCGTGCTCGATCGTGTCGTCAAACACCCATGCCTTGCCGGGAATCCATTCGCGCGTCTCGCTGCCGACGCGAAAACCACAATTTGGCGGGACGATGAGAGGCAGATGCACCGTCAGGCGCGTATTCGTGACCCCGGTGTGCGGCGGGATCACCGTGTTCGCATCGAGAATCGAGAAGAATGCCGTAGGTCCGCGGTCGGCCACATCGCATTGCGGAGCAAGCCTGAGAGCTTGCGCGGTGCGCGGGCAACGCGCCATATGAGCCGGCTGTGCCACGCCTTGATTCGATAGGAAATACGCGCTCCAGCGCCGCGACTTGTTCAGCTCCTTCCAGCGATCGAGCGGGACGCCGTCGGGATAAGCGATATAAGGCTCGAGTCCGGCACGGTCGGATATCAGTACGGCGGTGAGTTCCGTGCGGATCTCATCGGTGGCGGCTTCAATGGCGTCGAGCCACGGAAATTCACTGCGATCGAAAAAATCGAGCGCGGGAATCTCCGGGAAGTACATGAACGTCGGCTGCGGGTCGTAGCGCGAGCGTTTGCTGTTCAATAATTCGATGCACCGGTCCACCCGCCGAAACGGGCCGCCGCCATGGCGTTCACGGATCGCCGCGAGACGCTGCTCGAGAGCTTCTGCAAGCGCATCGTTATCGGTGCGCACGGATTCGCGCGCCCGCTCCACCATGGCTGCCACCGTCGGCGGCGGCGGCGTGTTTGGCGCCAGGGTCGCCAGAGCGTTGCGGTAGGCCTGAGCCGCATTGCGGGTATCGCCGCGCGCGTCCATCACCGCACCCTTTTGCAGCAGCGATGCCAAATGCCGCGGCTCGATCGCGAGCGCGCGCTCGATCGCATCCATGGCTTCCTGCGGCAGGCCGAGCGCGTAGCAGCTCGCCGCCAAGTTGGACCATAGCGAGGGATGGGCCTGGTCGGCCTGAGTTGCCCGCAGGAACAGCTCGCGTGCTTGCGCCGCCTCATCACGCTGCATCATTCGCAGCCCGAGTTCGTTCAAGACTGCCGGATGGGCGGGTGCCGCTTGTGCCGCGTGCGCGAGGAGCTGGTCCGCCTCCGATTCGCGGCCGGCTGCTCCCGCCGCCTTGGAAGCCTGAATCAACCGCAGGATGGCGGCGCCATCCGGGGCTGCGGGATTGACGTTGCTCAAGAAATTCACCTATGGTGCTCAGGTTTAGCGCGCAGATTCTAGCGCGGTTCCTGAATGGAGAGCACGATGGCTGCTGGGGATGCGGCGATAGACTCGAAACTGATGCGGGTGGCTGCGCTCCTGGACACCGACCCGTCCAGGGCAGCGCGGGAAGCCGCTCAGATACTCGAGGATCATCCCGGCCACGCCGCTGCTACTTTACTACTGGGCACGGCGCTCGCTAGCTGCGGCGATTCCGCGCAGGCGACGTCGGCATTTGCCGGACTTGCCGCCGCACAGCCCGATTCGGCCCCGATCCAGCTCGAACTTGGGCGCACGCTGGCCGCCCAGGGGCAGGACATCGCCGCCCTGACAGCCCTGACCCGCGCAGTGGACCTGGAGCCGAACCTTGCCGAGGCTTGGCGCGAACTCGCCTCGCTGCACGCCGCCCGCGAAGATGCCAAAAACTGCGATGTGGCGTACGCAAATTACTGCCGGCTCGTACCTCCGGAGCATCATCTCGGCGAAGTGGCGGTGGCGTTGGCGGAACGACGCTTCGGCGCAGCCGAAGAGTTGCTGCGCCGCCGCCTCGCAGTGGAGCCGCAAGATGTGGCCGCCATGCGCATGTTGGGCGCGATCGCGGCCGAGCGCGAGGACTATATCGACGCTGAACGCCTCTATGGAGCGTGTCTTGAGCTCGCGCCGGGCTACAGCCGCGCCCGTTTTGAACTCGCCCGCATTTTATTGGTGCAGCAAAAGGCGAACCCGATACTACCCCTGGCGGAGCGGCTGCTCGCGCTGGAACCCGATAATTTACGCTACAACACATTGCAGGCCGCCGCGTACACCCTGTTAGGCCAGAATCAGCGCGCGATCGACGTGCTCTCCGCGCTGATCGCGCAAGCGCCGAGCAACGAGGCGCTGTGGCTGGCGATCGGCCACTCATTGCGTACTGCCGGGCGCTTGGGCGAGGCCATCGCCGCGTATCGCAAGAGCACGGAACTTCGGCCCGAGTCCGGCGAAGCGTGGTTCAGTCTCGCGAACCTGAAGACTTTTCGCTTCACGGACGGCGATCTCGTGGCGATGCAAGCGCAGGTGGCGCGGCCGGAGCTCGACGACGACAAACGGCTGCAGTTCGAGTTCGCGCTGGGCAAGGCGTTGGAGGACGCCGGAAATTTTGCCGACTCCTTCGCACATTACAGTCGCGGCAACGCTCTGCGGCGCGCCCAGGTTGAGTACAACGGCGAAGTCAATGCCGGCCTCGTCCGGCGCACGCTTGCGCTGTACACGAAGGAGTTCCTCGCGGCCCGCGACGGCAGCGGCTGTGCCGCGCCCGACCCCATTTTCATCGTTGGGCTGCCGCGCTCGGGTTCGACGCTGCTGGAGCAGATCCTCGCCAGTCATTCCCACGTCGAGGGCACGCGCGAGCTGCCCGATGTTCCGGGAATTGCCTACGAACTTGGCGCGCCGGAGGTCCGCGGTAAACCCTCCGCTTATCCGCAATCGGTGGCACGCCTGGCCCGCGAAGATCTCGCGGCACTCGGCGAGAGGTATCTTAAGCAGACACGGCCCAACCGCATGCTCGGCAGGCAGCGCTTCATCGACAAGATGCCCAGCAACTTCTTTCATGTCGGCCTCATTCATTTGATCCTGCCGAATGCACGCATCATTGATGCCCGGCGCTCGCCCCTGGGTTGCTGCTTTGCAAACTTCAAGCAGCATTTTCAGTCAGGCTTGTGGTTCACCTACAGTCTCGAAGAACTTGCCCGCTACTATCGGGACTACGCGCAGCTGATGGAGCACTTTGATACCGTGTTGCCCGGCCGCGTGCATCGCGTCTATTACGAGAATCTGGTCGCTGACCTGGAGGGCGAGGTACGCCGGCTGCTCGACTACTGTGGTTTGCCGTTTGAAGAGCACTGTCTGCGCTTCCACGAAAATCGGCGAGTGGTGCAAACGGCGAGTTCCGAGCAGGTACGCCGGCCTCTGTATGCAGACAGCGTTGAGCAATGGCGAAACTACGAGCCCTGGCTGGAACATCTAAAGGCCGCGCTGGGGGATGTCATTCAGCGATACCCCGCAATATCGGCGCCCCAGGCATGAGCAAGCGCAATGCCTGCCATCGCCCGCAGCTCACGAATCTGTTTAGCCGTTTACGTCGCCGGACGCACAGGAAAATTCTTGTGCAGAACGACATCGCCTACGCTGATGCCCAGACGTGAGCACGCGCCGCCTTTCAGTTCGAGCACCGCGAATTCCGGCGTCGGGGGTCCGATGATGGTGTCGGACCGCGGCGTGGCTTGCGCCGCGATGTAGTCGATCTTGCCGCGCGCATCCAGGAACAAGAGATCGAGCGAAATATACGTGTTGCGCATCCACATGCTGACGGGCTTGTTTTCCGGAAACATGAACAGCATGCCGGTGTGCTCGTCCATTTCGCGGATGAACATCATGCCCTGCTCCTCGCGGCGCTTGGTATCGGCCAGCCAGATTTTGAAATTGACGACCTTGCCGGAACCGGTCCGAATCGCCAGCAAGCTTTGCGGAAACGCCGACAGCGGTTCCGGCGCGGCACTCTGCGCGCGCGCAGCGTGCGCGGCGGCGAGCAGCAGACTGATCGTCAACAGGGCGCGCGCAGCGAAAAGTATTGCGGGCGAGCCGCGCTGCCCATGGAAAGTCGGTATCATTTCCCGCATGTTGCCACGGCTGCTGCAAAATATCGCCTTGAGCGTCGTCGTCGGCGCTTGCTCGCTGGTTGCGCCAAAATTCAACCGGCCCAACGTCACGGTGACCAGCATCGAGATGCGAGGCGGGAGTCTGCTGCAGCAGAATTTCGTGGTGAAACTCAACATTCAGAATCCCAACGGCCGCGCGCTTCCGGTGCGCGGCCTGCACACGGAATTGAGCGTGGGCGGGGAACGCATCGCCAGCGGCGTGAGCGACCGTGCCGTCGTGATTCCTGCCTTCGGTGAATCCGAATTCGACATGACCATTACCGCCAATCTTGCCCTGGCCCTGCTGAAACTTACCGACAAGGCCAACAGCCGCGCGGACGCGATTGACTATGAGCTCACCGGCGCCGCGAGCCTCGACCTGCCGTTTTTGCGCAACCTGCCATTCCACCAGGCTGGGTCATTCTCCCTGAGAAATACCGGTAACCCTTTGAAATAAGTAATTTTTCCGGTCCATGGCGCGCCTTGGGGGCGCCGCGGTCTGGTAAACTGCACTCAACATGCCGACGGATTTTTTGACCGTTCTTTCCGAATTTCAGGAACGGAACATACGCTACGTGCTGGTCGGCGGCCTCGCGGTACGTTGGCCACGGCCGATGTGCGCGTCGCCAGCGTTGCGCATCTGATCGCCATCAAGCGGGCTGCCGGCCGACCGAAGGATCGCGACGATGCCAGCCGCCTGGCTGAGCTGTACGAGGATGAAAAACGATCATGAGCCCGGACCAATTGGACATGCCGCCGAAGGCGCTGCCGTGACGGAATTGCGCCTCGAGGAGTGCCTGGCATGGCTCTGACCCCGTACGAACAACTGGAGCAAGAGTTTCGCCGCCTGCATGCATTTCGCGGCGCGCTCTCGTTGTTGCGCTGGGATGCCGCGGTGATGATGCCGCGCGGCAGCGCCGATGTCCGCGGCGAGCAATTGGCGGCGCTGGAGACCGAGCACCATGCCTTGCTCACGACGCCGAAAGTTGCGCGGCTGCTCGAGCGCGCGGAAGCGGGCGCATCGCAGATGGAGGATTGGCCGCTCGCCAATTTGCGCGAGATGCGCCGGCAGCGCGACCACGCCATCGCGACCCCGCCCTCGCTGATTTCGCGGCTTGCCAAGGCCACGGCGCGCGCAGAGGTGTTCTGGGTCGAAGCCAAAAAGGCGAACGACTTCAAATTGCTGGCTCCGCACTTGGAGGAAGTGGTGCATCTGGTGCGCGACAAGGCCGAGCTGCTCGGCCAGGCACGCGGCCTGGCGCCCTATGACGCACTGGTGGATGGCTTCACACCCGGAATTTCCGCCGCCGACATCGATACCATATTCAAGGCGCTGTCGCGCAAGCTGCCGAGCCTCATCAATGAGGCCATCGAAGTTCAAGCCGCGCACGCGCCCGCACCGCTGAGCGGAAAATTCAGCGCCTCGCGGCAGCGATCGCTGGCCGTCGACGTGCTGAAGGCATTGGGCTTCCCCTTCGACCGCGGCCGGCTCGATGAGAGCGAGCATCCCTTCACCGAAGGGGTGCCCGGCGACATTCGGGTCACCACGCGATTCGACGCGATCGACCCGTTCTCGGGACTGCTCGGCGCCGTGCACGAGACCGGCCACGCAATGTACGACTTGGGGTTGCCGCTTAAGTGGCGCGATCAGCCGGTGGGCCGGGACCGCGGCCTGGCGCTCGAAGAGAGCCAGTCCCTGCTGTTCGAAATGAATCTGTGCCGCAGCCGCTCCTTTGTGAAGTACCTGAAGCCGCTGCTGGAGAAATACCTGCAGGTCGGTGGTCCAGAGTGGGAAGAAGCCAATCTGTACCGCTTGCTGATCCGCGTGCGCCGCAGTTGCATTCGCATGGATGCCGATGAGCTGACCTATCCGGCGCACATCATGCTGCGCTACGATCTGGAGAGGCGAATGCTGGAGGGCTCGCTGTTGGTGGCGGATCTGCCGGATGCGTGGAATGACAATCTCGAGCAACGCCTGAGCATCCGTCCGCCCAACGATGTCGAAGGTTGCCTGCAAGACATTCATTGGGCCGTCGGCCACTTCGGCTACTTTCCTTCCTACGCCCTCGGAGCGGTCATCGCGGGACAGCTCAATGAGGCCATGCGCGCCGCGCGTCCGGCGCTCGACGAGGAAATCGCGGCCGGCCGGTTCGGCGGCGTGATGGAATGGCTGCGCGACAACGTGCATGGCGTCGGCGCGCGCTTGCCGGTGCAGGAACTCATCAAGCAGGCGACCGGCAAGCCGCTGACGGCCGCCGCTTACCTGCGCTACCTGGAAGCCAAGTATCTCGAAGCGCCGTGAGCAATACCTTCAAGAAACTTCAGGCGCAGCTGCGCGGTTCAGTCGGCAAAGCCATCGCCGATTACGCCATGATCGCGCATGGTGATCATGTCATGGTCTGCCTGTCCGGCGGCAAGGATTCCTATACCTTGCTCGACATGCTCCTGAGCCTGCAACGCAGCGCTCCGGTGAGCTTTGAGATCACCGCGGTCAACCTCGATCAGAAGCAGCCCGGTTTCCCGGCGCAAGTGTTGCCGCAATATCTGGATGGTCTCGGCGTGCGCTACCGTATCATCGAACAGGACACCTACGCGGTGGTCAAGCGCGTCATTCCCGAGGGCAAGACGATGTGCGGTCTGTGCTCCAGGCTGCGGCGCGGCGCGCTGTATCGCTTTGCCGCGGAAAACGCCGTGACCAAGATCGCGCTCGGCCATCATCGCGACGACATCGTCGAGACTCTGTTCTTGAACATGTTTTTCGGCGGCAAATTGAAGGCCATGCCGCCCAAATTACTCAGTGAGGATCGCCGCCACATCGTGATCCGGCCGCTGTGCTACGTGCCGGAGAGAATGATCGCTCGCTATGCGGCCGCGCGCGGCTTCCCCATCATTCCCTGCACGCTGTGCGGCTCGCAGGCGAATATGCAGCGCCTGGCGGTGAAAACCATGCTGCAGCAATGGGAGCGGGAATTTCCGGGGCGCATCGAAGCGATTTTCTCCGGCATCCGCAACGTGTCCGGCTCGCAGCTGGCCGATCCTAAGCTGTTCGATTTTGCCGGGCTGGAAAGCCGCCGGTTCGCCGCCGGGACGGCCGGCGCCGAAGCGGACGAAGGGGCGGCAGAACTCGAGATAGGGCGCGCTTAGGATGGGTCGCGCGCGAACCTCAGGCCCGGCGTGGGAAAGGCTGTCCGACGAGCAGCTGCTGAGCCTGCGATTCTGCGACTTGCAGCTGCAGATAGGCGGCACAGAATTGCAGGACGCCATCGAGCGGCTGTATCGCGAACTTGCGCTGCGCGGCCTGCGGTTTCGCCCGCATTGCTGGCTGGCACAGGAATGGTTCTCGCCCGACGGCATCCCGGGCATCGCCATCCCTTTTTACCTCGCGCACAAGCGGCTGATCGGCCTCGAGCGCCGCTTGATGCGCGAAGTGGAGGGCGGCAATCGCAATTGGCTCATGCGCATCCTGCGCCACGAGGCCGGACACGCCCTGGATTCGGCATACCGGCTGCGACGGCTGAAGGGCTGGCGCGCGGCATTCGGACCGGCCTCGCTTCCCTATCCGGACACGTATCGGCCGCGGCCGGGCAGCCGCCGCTTCGTGCAGCACCTGGGCGCGTGGTACGCACAGGCGCATCCCACCGAAGATTTTGCCGAAACTTTCGCCGTCTGGCTCAAGCCGCATTCCCCCTGGCGGCGCGCGTATGTCGGCTGGCCGGCCTACGGGAAGCTTCAGTACATCGACGAGCTCGCGCAGCAGATCGGCGCTCAGAAACCGTTGATCGCCGACCGCAGCACCATCGAGGACGTGACGCACGAGACCGGCACGCTGCGCGAACATTATGAGCGCAAGCTCGCGCGCTACCGCTTGCCGCGCCGCTCCGGCGCCGACGAATTGTTGCTCAAGGTGTTTACAGCCGCGCCGCGGACGCGCGCAGCGCCGAAGGCGGCGACCGTGCTGCGCGAGATGCGCGCAACGCTGCGTCAGCAGATTCAGCGCTCGGGCGCATTCAGCGAGTACCTGGTGCATCAGGTGCTGCGCTTGATGATCGCGCGGTGCGAGGCGCTGAACCTGCACGTCCGCGGTTCGCGGCGCGAGCTCTTGGGAGAGCTCAAGTGGGTGGTGGCGCGGCTGGCGGAGTCTTACGAAGAGCGCAAATTGCCGCGGGTGGCGCTGTGAGGGTGGTGCGGTGAAGAAGGTGCGCGCCTTGGTGCTGGTCCATGCCACGCTGGTGCCGCCCGATTCGCTCCAAGGGTCGACCGAAAAGGAAATTGAGGAGTGGCGCACCGAATACGATGTGATCTCGCACTTGAAGAGGGCCGGCCACGAAGTCATGCCCCTGGGATTGAGCGACAGTCTGTCGGAGCTGCGCCGCGCCATCACCGAGTGGAAACCGAGCGTCGTTTTCAACTTGCTGGAGGAATTCGACGGCATCGTCACCTACGATCAGCACGTCGTGGCGTTTCTCGAGCTCATGCACCAGCCCTATACGGGCTGCAACCCGCGCGGCATGCTGCTGTCGCGCGACAAGGTGCTGTCGAAGCAGTTGCTGTCCTATCATCGCGTGCCCACGCCGCAATTCATGGTGTTTCCACGCGGCAAAAAGCTGCGCATTCCGAGGAATCTGCGCTTCCCGCTGTTTGTGAAATCCTCCACCGAGGATGCATCCTTGGGAATAGCGCAGGCCTCCGTGGTCCGCGACCCGAAGCAGCTCACGGAGCGCATCGCGTTCATCCACGAGCAAACGCACTCCGACGCGCTGGTCGAGGAATACATCGAAGGCCGCGAGTTGTACGTGGGCGTGATGGGCAATGATCGGCTTACGGTGCTGCCGGTGTGGGAAATGACCTTCGGCTCACTGCCGGAGAATCTGCCGGCGATTGCCACCCGCAAGGTGAAATGGGATCGCGGCTATCAGCAGAGATACGGCATCACCACGGCGGCGGCCGAAGCACTGCCGGATGGCACCATGGCGCGACTGGAGCAACTGTCGAAGCGCATCTTCAGAGCGCTGCATCTGACCGGCTATGCGCGCATGGACTTCCGCCTCAGGTCCGATGGCGAACTGTTCGTGCTGGAGGCGAACGCCAATCCGAACATCTCGGCCGCGGAAGATTTCTCCGCCTCCGCGCTCAAGGCCGGCATGGATTACGATGACCTGCTGCACCGGATCATGCAGCTCGGCGAGAACTACCCGGCAGCCTGGCGCGCCGCGGAACCTTGAGGCGCTTGCGGGCTCAAGGCCGCGTCCAGCGATTCAACCAGGCAAGCACCTTGTCGTACCACTCGATGCTGTCGGCCGGCATCAACACCCAGTGATTCTCGTTCGGAAAATACAACAGCTCGCTCGGAATACCGCGGCGCTGCAAGGCCGTGAATACCGACAAGCCTTGCGAGTCCGGCACGCGATAGTCCTGCTGGCCGTGAATCACCAGCGTTGGCGTCTTCCACTTGGCGACGTAGTCGATGGGATTGAATCTGGCATACGCGGCCGGGTTTGCGTATTCAGGGCCCGCGAACTCGTGCTCGGGGAACCAGAGTTCGTCGGTCGAGTAGTACATGGTGCGGTTGTCGAAGATGCCGTCGTGACTCACCAGGCACTTGAAGCCGTCCGGCCACTGGCCGGCAATCCAGTTGATCATGAAGCCGCCGTAGGATGCGCCCAGCGCGCACACGCGATCAGGGTCGAGCCAGGCATGGGCCTTGAGTGCCTCGCTGAGGCCGAGCTTCAGATCTTCGAGCGGCTTGCCGCCCCAATCGCCGCTGATGGAATCGGTGAAGGCCTGGCCGTATCCGGTGGAACCGTGAAAATCGACCATGACCACGGCATACCCCGCGCCGGCGAAGGCTTGGGGATTCCAGCGCCAGGTCCAGGCGTTGCCGAAGCTGCCCTGCGGTCCGCCGTGAATCAAAAATGCCACCGGATATTTGCGGTCCGGCTTGAAATCGACCGGTTTGACCAGGTAACCGAACACATTTTCCTTGTTCCAGCCCGGAAAACTGAACTGCTCGTATTCGCCGAATTTGCGCTGCTCCATCAGCAGCTGGTTGAGGCGCGTCCACTGCGTCGGCTTACCGCCGGTGAAGTTTATCGAGTACAGATCCGCAGGGCTTCCCAAGTTGCTGGACGTATAAAACACTTTCGATGCGCCGACAGCGAATCCTTCGACTTTGCCGGCGCCGGTGATGGCCGAAGCCCGGCCTGTCGCGACATCCACCGCCCAGAGCGGGCGCTGGCCCAAATGGTCGGCTGTCGCAAATATCGTTTTACCGTCGCGCGACCAGGCAAAATCACTGATCGAGCGATCCCAATGCTGCGTAAGCGCCCGTTTTTGGCCTGACTGCAGGTTGAGCAACACCAGGTGAAATCGATCGGCTTCGAAACCGGGGCGATCCATTGCCACGTAGGCGAGCTGCGCGCCGTCCGGCGAGAATGCCGGTTGCCCGTCCCACGCCGGGTTGTCGGCGGTGAGATTTTTCGGCAGCGTACCGCCGTCGGCGGGGACCAGATAGACGTCGAAATTCGTCGACCAGGCTTCGCCCGCCATGCTTCGCACCGAGAAAGCCACGGAAGCGCCGTCCGGACTGAATGCATAGTCAGCCCGGCCGCCGAAGGGCTTGCCCGGCACATCACCGATGCCGCCGCTCAGATTCAGCGGCGTTCCATGCGCCACGCCGTTGTCGTCCAGACCCAAGGTGAAAACTTGCGAGCGCCGGCCGTCGCTCCAGGCGTCCCAGTGCCTGCTGAACAGCTGGGTGTGAAGGGCGCCGGTCGCGGCCGCGTGAGCGGCGCTGTCCAGGCGCTTTTTGGTGCACGGCAGGTCCGCGCAATCGAGGTATACCTCGATGCTCACCAAAATCCGATCGCCCTTCGGCGAGACACGAAAGCTGCCGACACCGAGCGGCAGAGCGGTCACCTGGGTGGAGTCGGCCACCGGCGTGTCGCCGCGGGGACCGGTGCCGCTCGAACTGACCCGCCAGACTTGGCTGGTGCCGCTGCGATTCGACAAAAAATAAATGAACTTGCCGTCCTTGCTCCACTCCGGGCCTTTGGAATTCGGGCCACCGTCGGTCAGGCGCAACGGCGCCGCGCCGCGCTTCGCAGTGTCCAGCATCCAAACGCCGGTGCGGACTTTGTTCGCCTCCATGTCGGTGGTGCGCTCGGTGAACGCGACGTGCTTGCCGTCAGGCGCGACCGCGACGTCGGATATGCGCTCCATGCGCACCATGTCTTGAATGGTGAATGGCAGCGCCGGATCTGCGGCAGGGGCGGCCGCCGTTGCACAGGTTCCCGCGACACACAGGAGGCTCAAGGCTAGACGCATGCGTTCGGCGCCGATCGGTAGGGTACCCATGGTGCGATTCTAACAGCTAAGATTGCTGCATGAATGAACCGTCGGTGTTGAGTTTCGATCTGGACGACACGCTGTGGGCGGTGGAACCGGTAATCCTCGCCGCCGAGGCCGCGATGCTCGCATGGCTCAACGAGAGGCATCCGCAAATCATGCGCGGGCAGGATCGGGAATCGCTGCGCGCGCTGCGCGCGAGGATTGCGGCGCGATTCCCCGAGCGCAGCCATGATATGACGTTCCTGCGTCATCGCGCCCTGTCGGAACTGTTCGCCGCCGCCGGGAATCCGGTGACACACGCCGACGAGGCATTCGAGGTGTTCTATGCCGCGCGCAACCGCGTAACGCTTTACGATGAGGTGGAGGATTCGCTCGAGCGCTTGAGCAGGCGTTATCGACTGTTCGCCGTCAGCAACGGCAATGCGGATTTGAAGCGTTGCGGAATCGCGCGTTGGTTCGAAGGCCACATTACCGCGATCTCCGCCGGCGCCGCGAAGCCCGATATTCGAATATTCGCCCGATTGCTCGATGCGGCCGGTGTCGCAGCGGCGCAGGTGCTGCACGTCGGCGATGATCCGATGCTGGATGTCATCGGCGCGATGCGAGCGGGAATGCAGGCAGCGTGGCTGAATCGCGGCGCGAAACTCTGGCCGCCGCAGCTGCCGCCGCCGCCGCGCACCATCCTGTCGCTCGAGGAAATCAGCTAGCCGCGCCTCGATGCGCAAATTTCATTGGCAGCCTACGCGTGCGATTGCTGATGGATAAATCCGCATCAATATCGGCATTTTCCGGCTGCAGTTCGCGCTTTGCGCGTTCACTTCGGTGTAGCGTAGCCGATAGGATGGTGTCAGTCCGAAATAAGGATGCCATATGCAAGCGTTGACGGCGGGTCCTTTGGTGGCGGTAAGTTCGCTGCGCGAATTTTTTCGTGACGCGTTTCACGCCGCGAGCCGGCATCAGCATCTGGGCATCGACGAGCAGGCCGAGCAATACGTGGTCAATCTGCTCACGATGTTTTCCCGCGCCGATGCCCTGTACGAGCGGACCCCGGACGGCCTGCGCATCAGGCCGCTGGCGCATATGCTGGCAGATGCCCTGGAGGCGCCGAGCGCGAGCGCGCGGCATCGCGGCCTGCAGCGGCTCGGCGATGTGTCGCTGTTCATCGCCGGTTTTTTTGCGCGCAGCTTTGCGCGCAAATTGATCGACATCGACTATCACATTGCCATGGGCGGAAACGCCTACGGCTCCCTGGCCGACACCCTGCAGCGCTCCTTGTCCGGACGCTGCGTTGCGGCCGTTTACGCGCAGCTCGCGCAGAAATTCCAAGGTCTGGTCGATGCACTGCAGGAGGTGAGCGACATGTCCTATCGATACAGCGACGCGGATATCCTGCGCCTGTACGAGATGTGGATGAAGACCGGCAGCCCGCGCGCGCGCGGCTTGCTACGTGAATTGGGCGTGCAGCCGGTCACGGCGGCGGGCGCGCGCCGCGAGCATTAGCGCATGGCCGGCAACTGAATGGTGCTGCGCGGCCTGCAGACCCTGCTGGCACGTCTGTACGACGTCGAGTTGCGCTACGATGTGTACGATTTTCTCGTCACGGATCGGCGCGCGGTCGGCGAATCAGCCAATGAGCGGCGTACCCTCGATGAAGAATTGCTGCTGGCGGAATCGGCGGACGGCGCCGGGGTGGCGTTGTATCTTGACCCGGAAATCTTGCGTCGCTTGGAAGCGGCAGATCCGCATCACGCGTTGACCGAGAACAATCTCGCGGATTATTGCACCGCGCTCGAAGGCGTGAGCCATTTCGTCTATTCGATTTGGGGGCTGGAACGGGACCTGCCGGTGTCGCTGTTGGAGCTCGAAACGCAGGCCGAAGTGGACAAATACGCGATCACGGTTTTTCTTCTGGCGCGTCAGCAAGGAGGCGAGTCCTACCCGGCGCAGGTACATGCGCGCCTGTTTGACCGGGTCAAATTCGATGCGCGGCTAGAGCCCGATCAATATGAGCGCTACCGCACCGCGCACGCTCTCGCGGCGCATTATTGCCGCCGTTTGGAACGGCGTTTCGTGAACCGGGGGATGCTCAAGATCGAGGCGATGGTGCGTGAACTGCGCAGATTCTATCGCCTCAGACACGCTGCAAAACTGCGCCACGCGCTGGCTTGAATGCCCGGCCGCCCGCACGCGCCGGCGGCCGCTCATGAGGTCATTCCTGCGGCTCTTCATCCTCTTTGGATTCAGCCTGCTTATTGGCGTCGGCCTGCCTCTTCAATTTCAGCCATTCGCTCAGCTTGCGCAGATCCTTCTTCGCCGGCGGCGGCTTCTTGCCGAGCTTGCCGCTGTCATAGGGATCGTAGCCCTTTTTTGTGCCGAGCGGGTTGGAACGAACGGTGTCGAACGGCGTCGGCGCATCGTCGGCGATCGACAGGGCCGGATGCTCGAGCTTGTGCAGACGCTGGGTCGAGACGTCCACACCGAAGACGCCGGTCGTCAGCCGCCATTCCCACACGGCGTTGCCGCGCTCGTCGAATTTGACGCGGCCGGTCGACTTGTCGCCGCCCGCATTCTGCGGGGTCGGCTCCTTGGGCTCGCCGGCGGCGGGCTGGGTGGCAGGTTTCGACTTTTCGGCGCTCACGATACCCTTTTAGGCGATGCGGGGGTTAAGTCAAGCCAGAGGGCCCTAAAAGCGGTGCGGCGTCACGTTCTGCGCGCCAACGGCGCCGTATTTTGCAGCTGATATTGGGCCCGCCACAACGCCAGCGCGGTTTTACCATCATTCCAGCCGCCCTGCAGGACATGGCCGATGGCCTCATCCAGGGGCAGCCACGTGAGCTCCAGTTCCTCGTCCGCATCGGGACTCGCCGCGCCGACGTCAAGCTCGCGCGCCAGATAGAGGTGGATCAGCTCCGTGAAGATGCCCGGCGCCGGGATGTAGAGTCCCAGGGAAGTCCAGCGATTTGCCGTCACGCCCGCCTCCTCCCGGAGTTCTCGCACGGCGCACGCCCGCGGCTGCTCGCCGGGATCCAGTTTGCCCGCGGGTATCTCCCATAAGAAATCTTGAATGCCATGCCGATATTGCCGCACCAGGCACACGCGCTGCGCGCCATCGACCGCGACGACCGCGGCGGCGCCCGGATGGCGCACATAATCGATGTCGTATTCACGCCCGTTCGAATAGCGCAATCGCTCCGTTGACACGTCGATGACGCGGCCGCGATGCGCCGGATGGCTGGCGACAACCAGGGGTTTCAGCATGAATTGCCTCCGTAAAGCCTACAGGATGCGGCAATCATCCCCGATCGCCGCCTGAGTGTGTGATCTGTCTCCTCGCGGACCGAGGGACGAAGAGCGATGCTCCCCGGCAGCCTCAAGGTTGTATTGCGTCTCGATCTGGATATACGTACAGTACTGCACCGCCCATGATGAAAGTTAAGGCAAGCGCGTTTGACGCATTGAATCCCGCCCAGCGCCGTGCGGCCACGTTCGGCACCGTGGTTGCGGACAAGGGCGTGAGCGCCGGCCCGCTGCTCATCTTGGCGGGCGCGGGGACGGGTAAGACCAACACCTTGGCGCATCGCACCGCACACCTGGTGCTGAACGGCACGGACCCGTCGCGGATCATGATGCTGACATTCACGCGCCGCGCGGCGCAGGAAATGATCAAGCGCACCCAGACGATTGTCACCGAAGTGCTGTCGGATCGCGGCAAGGGCGCCGATCGCAGCGTCGTGTCGCGTTTGACCTGGGGCGGCACCTTTCATTCGGTCGGCGGCCGCATTTTGCGGCTCTATGCCAAGCACCTTCGGCTTGAGCCGAATTTCACCGTGTTCGATCGTGCGGACGCGGCCGATATCATGGACGTCATCCGCACTGACTTGGGCTATTCGGGCAGGCCGAAGCGGTTCCCGCGCAAGGATACCTGCCTCGCAATCTATTCCTATCGGGTCAACACCCGGCTATCGCTGCAACAAACTCTCGAGGAGCAATTTCCCTGGTGCAAAGAGTGGGAAGATGATCTGACCAAGCTGTATCGCGAGTACGTGGCGCGCAAGCAGAAAAACCGCGGCTTGGATTTCGATGACCTGCTGCTTTACTGGCATGTGATGATGCAAACGCCGGCCCTCGCTCAAAGCCTGTCCAGGAATTTCGACCATGTCTTGGTCGATGAATACCAAGACACCAGCAGCCTGCAGGGCGACATCGTCCACGCGCTCAAACCCGATGGCTCGGGGCTGACGGTGGTGGGCGATGATGCTCAAGCCATCTACTCGTTCCGCGCCGCCGCCGTGGAGAACATTCTCGGGTTCGCGGATCGATTCATGCCCAAGGCCGAAATCGTCGTGCTGGCGCAGAATTATCGGTCGACGCAGCAGGTATTGGATTCGGCCAATGCGCTGATGGCCGATGGCGCACGCCAACATCGCAAAACATTGCTTGGAACCCGCCGATCGCCGCAGAAGCCCTGCTACGTGACCTTGGACGACGCGCAAGCTCAAGCGGAATATATTTGCGGCAAGATATTGCATTCCCGCGAGATCGGCGGCTCCTTGAAACGCCACGCGATCTTGTTCCGCAGCTCGCACCACAGCGATGTGCTGGAAGTCGAGCTCACCAGGAAAAACATCCCCTTCGTGAAGTTCGGCGGACTCAAATTCCTGGAAGCGGCGCACGTGAAGGACATGATGTCGGTGCTGCGCTGGGCCGATAATCCGCGCAACCTGGTCGCGGGATTTCGCGTATTGAAGCTGCAGCCCGGTTTTGGTCCGGCGAATGCGAAGCAGGCTTTGGAGCATTTCGAGACGCGCAGCTTCGAGGTCAAAGCGCTCGCGGACTACGACGCCCCGCAGGCCGTGAAAATGGAATGGAAGCGATTCTGCGCCCTGTTCGAAAAGCTCGCCGATCCGGCGACGCCCTGGGCGGGTCAGGTCGGCCTGGTCAAGGACTGGTACAAGCCGCAGCTCGAGCGAATCTACGATGCGGGCTGGACGCGCATGGGCGACCTGGAACAGCTGGAAATGCTGGCGGCGCAGCAGCTCAGCCGCGAGCGATTCTTAACGGAACTGACCTTGGATCCGCCGGTGGCCTCGAGCGATCAATCGCAGGGAGCCTGCAAGGACGAGGATTACGTGATCTTATCGACCATTCACTCCGCAAAAGGACAGGAGTGGGACGTCGTCTATGTGCTCAATGTCTCGGACGGCAATTTTCCGTCGGAATTCTCGACCGGCAAGCCGGAGATGGTCGAGGAAGAACGCCGCCTGCTCTACGTGGCCATGACCCGCGCGCGCAATGAGCTGCATCTGTGCGCACCGCTCAAATTCGCGGTGACCCAACAGGCCAAGAATGGGGATGCCCACGTGTACGGCGCCAAGAGCCGCTTCATGACGGACAAGGTATTGGAAAGCCTGGAAAGGATTTCCATTCGAACCAATATCGGAGTGGGCAATCTGAAAGACGACGATACGGCGACGGTTGACGTCATCGCGCAGCTCAAAGAAATGTGGTGAGTGCCCGAAGGCCCTTACCAGCGGCGTGAGCCGCCACCGCCGCCACCGCCACCGCCACCGCCACCGCCACCACCGGGCCTTCGCGGCGCGCGCTCCTGAGCTTCGTTCACCCGCAGCGGCCGACCGCCCATCTGGAAGCCATTGGTCTGTTGTATGGCGTTTTGCGCTTCACCGGCAGCCATGTCGACGAAGGCGAATCCTCGGGGCCGCCCGGTCTCCCGGTCGTTGATGAGTTTGACGGATTCGACTTTGCCGTGGCGCTCGAAAATCGCACGCACTTCATCTTCGGTCGCGGTGAATGGCAAATTGCCAACGTAGATCGTCGTCATTGAAACTAATCTCACTGACTGTTGCGTGAATCGCGGCTGTCCCACTCCCACGCGGTTTCAACTCAGACACCGGCGCGAGTCGCAGCGTCGTGGTCTGTACCATCGGCCGTACCTTAAATTGAATTAGGGAATCGACCTAATGGCCGATGCTACGCTCTGAGATTATTGTTGGCAAACCAGACTCCCGGCGCGGGATGGGCGCGTTATTCGACCTCGAGATACGCATACCCATTGAGTTCGTTTTCGTAAAAACGCTTGACCGCCTGCGCCTCGGCCAAGGACATCCTCCCCTCCTGCACGGCCCGTTCGCAGTCCCGGGCAATTCCCGGATACAGCTCATCCGTGTCGTACTCCATGTACTCGAGCACTTTGTTGGCCGTGTCGCCCTTCACGATTTCCTCGATCCACCACCCGCCGCCCTCCTGCAGCCGAATGTGCACGACATGGGTGTCGCCGAACAGGTTATGCAAATCGCCCAATGTTTCCTGATAGGCCCCGACCAGAAAAGCCGCCAGGTAGTACGGTTCGCCGGGGTTGAGTTCATGCACCTCCAAGGTGCGCTTGGTGATCCGCGGATGCACGAACTTGTCGATTTTGCCGTCCGAATCGCAGGTGATGTCGGCCAGCACGGCATTGCGCGTCGGCCGCTCGCCCAGCCGTTGGATCGGCATGATGGGAAACACCTGGCCGATGGCCCAGCTGTCCGGCAGCGATTGAAAGATGGAAAAATTGCAGAAATAGATGTCGCTGAGCATGTCCTCGATTTTGTCCAATTCCTCCGGAACCCGATCCAACTTGCGGCAATAATCGCGGATTTTCGCGCAGGTGGCCCAGTACAGCCTTTCGGCCAGGCCGCGAAACTCCAGGCTCAGGTACCCTAAGTTGAACATCTGCAGGGCCTGCTCGCGGGCCTGCAGCGCGTCGTGATAGCACTCCACCAGCCGGCGTTCATTCACCGATCGGTAGCTATCGAACAAATCGAGGACCGGCTGGGGCAGCTCCTCGGCGCCGCCATAGTCCTCATCGGGCCGGCCGGACACCTTGAATTGGTCCAGCTTGGAGGAGCCCAACGTGTCGAAGACCAACAGGCTGTGGTGGGCCGCGATGGCGCGGCCCGATTCGCTCACGATCATGGGGTGCGGCACATCGCGCGCGTCGCAAACGCTCTTGATGCGATACACGACATCGCCGGCGTATTCGTTGAGAGTGTAGTTCATCGAGGATTCGTAATTCGTGCCGCTGCCGTCGTAGTCGACGCCCAGTCCGCCGCCGATATCGATGTAGTTGAGCCCGGCGCCCATGATCTTGAGCTCCGCGTACACATGCGCCAGCTCGTTGATTGCATCTTTCACGCGGCGGATGTCCTGCAGCTGGCTGCCCGGATGGCAGTGCACGAGCTGCAGGCAATCGAGCATGTTGCGCTCCTTCAACAGCGCATGCAGATCCAGAATTTCGCTTATAAATAAGCCGAATTTGGATTTCTCGCCGGCGGATTCGCGCCAGCGCCCCGCCCCTTCGCTCGCCAGCTTGACGCGCACGCCGATCTTGGGCCGCACGCCGTATTTTTCGGCATGCTTCAAGATCAGATGAATTTCCTCATAGTTTTCGACCACCGGAATAATGGTACGGCCGAGCTTGGTGGCGATCATGACTGCTTCGATATAGCTGTCATCCTTGAACCCGTTGCACACCACCAGCCGCTCGGGCGCATTCTCGGTAATGGACATGACCGCGAGCAGTTCCGGTTTGGAGCCGACCTCGAGTCCGAAACCGAATTCCTTGCCGTAGCGGTATACCTCCTCGACCACGAGCCGCTGCTGATTGACCTTGATCGGAAATACCGCGGCGTAGCGATTCTTATAGTCGTTTTCCGAAATTGCGGTGGCGAAGGCATCGGCAAGATGGCGCAGGCGATGCGCCAAAATATCGGAGAAGCGAATGACCACCGGCGTATGCAGATCGCGCGCCTTGAGTCCCTGGACCACGTCGTACAGATCGATTTCCCGGCTCGCATCCAAGTTCGGACGGATCACCACATGGCCATCCGCGTTGATCGAGAAGTATCCCTTGCCCCAGGCCTCTACCTGGTACAGATCCAGCGACTCTGCGACTTTCCAGACGTGGCTGGCGGCGGTAAGCACTTTTGCGGGCGTGTTCATGAGGCGCGCACGATAACAACAAATTGTGACTGCATGTAAATGACCTGGCTACCCGCCACGGGCGATCGGCCGATACGGATCGCGGATCCATTCACTCCACGAGCCGGCATAGAGTTTGGCGCCGCTTAAACCGGCGATCTCCAAACTCAGCAAGTCGTGGCAGGCGGTGACCCCCGAGCCGCACATGGCCGCCACGCGCGTTGGGCTTCGGCCGGCGAGGCGCTTCGCCCACAGGTCGCGCAATACCGGCGCCGGTAGGAAGCGCCCGTCCGCGGCAAGATTGGCGGCAAAAGGATGATTCACCGCCCCCGCGATGTGGCCGGCGACCGCATCGATGGGTTCGACCGCCCCGGCAAAGCGCTCGGGGGCGCGGGCATCGATCAATAGAAAGGCCGGGTCGGCAAGCCGTGCCGCCACCTCGGCGGCATCGATTACCGCGGACGTATCGACTTGCATTGGCCAACGGCCCGCGCCGGCCGTTGCCGCTGTCGAGGGCCTGGCCTCCCCCGGTTCCAACGCACCGCCCGAGCCGATCCAGGCTTTGATACCCCCGTCCAACACGGCCACGGCTCGATGTCCCACCCATCGCAGCATCCACCAAGCCCTGGCCGCGACAGCCCCGTTGCTGTCGTCATAGGCGACGACCTGGGTGGCGCTGCCCACGCTCAACCGATCCAGGGTTGCGGCAAAGACCGCCGCCGCGGGCAGCGGATGGCGCCCGGACGAGGCGGTCATCGGAGCGGATAAATCCTGGTTAATGTCGGCGAACCGCGCACCGGGGATGTGCCCCTCGAGGTATGCCCGGCGACCACTCTCGGGATTCATCAGATCGAAGCGGCAGTCGAGTATGGCGGCATCGGGTTTGCCCACCAGTTCGCGCAGGGCGGCCGCGTCGATGAGGGTCGTAAATGTCATCAATTGAGCTTAGCGCGATGACGGGTGAAGTTCATCCGCTACAATCCACGGTTATGGCACTCACTCTTTATTGGGGCAGCGGCAGTCCTTTCTCGTGGCGGGTTCTGCTGGCGCTGGAGCACAAGGGGCTGCAATTCGAGTCTCAGCTCCTGCACTTCGATAAGCAGGAGCCGCAATCGCCGCAGATGTTGAAAATGAATCCGCGCGGCCGCGTGCCGGTCCTCAAGGACGGCGATTACGTGGTATTCGAATCTGTGGCCATCCTCTACTACCTGGACCTGAAGTACCCGCAGCCGCGCATTTTCGGGCTCACACCGGAGGAGGCCGGGGTCATCGTGCGCGTGATCTGTGAGTTTCAGTGCTATGCGGAGCCCTCGCTGCAGAAAATCGTGAGTGCCATCTTCGCCGATCAAGTTGCCGCGGACATCGACGATCTTACCGACGCCATGCACGTGGTCGGGCGCGAGGCGCGCACGATCGAGGCGCGTTTGAGCAAGGAAGAATGGATCGTCGGCGCAAATTACTCTGCGCTCGACATGGTGATTTTCCCGTGGATACAGCTGCTGCGGCGGGCGCTCAATCGCAGCGCCGCGGCGGAGCTCGGTGCGCGCTTCTTGCCCATGGAACGTAACTATCCGGCGCTGGCCCGCTGGATTCATCGCATCGAGTCGCTTCCCGGTTACGAGCGCACCTATCCGCCTCATTGGCGGGACACTTGAAGTCAACCTGAAGGAACAACAACATGGCAGAAAAATTGTGAGCACACACGAAGTGCATGTGAAATTCGCTGGCCGTATCGTCATGGTCGGCTTCGGCAGCATCGGACAGGGCGTGCTGCCCTTGATCTTGCGTCACATCGGCACTTCGGCGGATCGGATCACCATCGTCACGGCCGAGGAGCGGGGCAGTTCGGAGGCGCGGGAGTTCGGCGTCAGATTCATCAAGCAGGCGCTGACGCCCGGGAACCACCGCAAGATTTTGGAGCCGATCTTGAGCGCCGGCGATTTCCTGCTGAACTTGTCGGTGGACGTCTCCAGCGTCGCACTGGTTCGGCTGGCGCGTGAACGCGGCGCGCTGTATCTGGATACCTGCATCGAGCCATGGGCGGGCGGTTATACGGACCCGAGCGTGCCCGTCGAGGCACGCAGCAACTACGCGATGCGTCTGGATGCGCTGCAGCTGCGCGACGGCCACGGGAGTGCGCCTACGGCCGTGCTCACGCATGGCGCCAATCCGGGCTTGGTCTCGCACCTGGTCAAGCAGGCACTCCTGAATATTGCCGGGGACACGGGCGTAACAACCGCCGTTCCGCACGACCGAGCCGGCTGGGCCGCGCTTGCGCAAACGCTCGGCATCAAGGTCATGCATGTGGCCGAACGCGACACGCAGGTTGCCCAGGTGCCGAAGCAGCCCAACGAGTTCGTCAATACCTGGTCTGTCGATGGTTTTGTCAGCGAGGGTGCGCAGCCCGCTGAACTGGGGTGGGGCACCCATGAGAAGCACTTCCCGGCGGACGGCGGGCGGCATCAAGCCGGCTCACGCTGCGCCATTTACCTGAACCGTCCGGGCGCCAGCACCCGGGTGCGTACCTGGACGCCGGCAGCGGGATATTTTCACGGGTTTCTCATCACACACTCGGAAGCGATTTCCCTGGCGGACTACTACACGGTGATGGAAGGAGAGCGGGTGGTGTATCGGCCCACGAGTCACTATGCCTACCATCCCAGCGACAACGCCGTGTTATCAGTGCACGAATTGGCCGGCCGGAATTGGCATCTGCAAGATCGCAAACGCATCATGATGAATGAGATCACCGAGGGCATCGACGAACTCGGCGTGCTGCTTGCCGGACATGCGAAAAACGCCTATTGGTACGGCTCGCAACTGTCCATCGGCGAGGCTCGAGCGCTGGCCCCCTACAACAGCGCGACCAGCCTGCAGGTCACCTCCGCCGCGCTCGCCGGCATGATCTGGGCCATGGAGAACCCGAATCGCGGCGTGGTGGAGCCGGATGACATGGACTACCGGCGGCCGCTGAAAATTTGCCTGCCCTACTTGGGGCCCATGGTGGGCAAGTACACCGATTGGACCCCCTTGTATCAGCGCGGCGAGCTGTTTGCCGAGGATCTGGATCGATCGGACCCGTGGCAATTCAAGAACGTTCGGGTGGTTTGAGCGCATAGCTGATCGCGGCCACCGTGAAGGTGGCCGTACCCCCCGGCAAGTCGACCCGGATCTCGTCGTCGAGCCTCTTGCCCAGAAGGCTGCGTCCCAGGGGTGAATCCATGCTGAGGTAGCGGCCGTTCATATCGAATTCGTCCGGGCCGACGATGCGATGCCAGCGCAGTTCGCCCGCCCCCTGGTCGATCTGCACCCAGGCTCCAAAGTACACGCGGTTTGGATCGCGGCGTTGAGGATCCGCCGCCGGATCGACAATGACCATGCCCTCGAGCCGCTTGCGCAAGAAGCGCACGCGCCGGTCGATCTCGTGGAGGCGCTTTTTGCCGTAAGTGTATTCGGCATTTTCCGATCGATCGCCTTGCGCCGCCGCTTCGGAGACCGCCTGGGTCACCCGCGGGCGCTCCTCGTGCCACAGCTGGTCCAGTTCGTCCTGCAATCGCCTCGCGCCTTCCGGGGTGATGTATTTCGATCCAGGCGGTGTGGGTGGGCGATATCTTGACACGGTGCAATAATCTCTTGAGAGACGTTCAAGTCGTGAATTGGTTCTTGCGGGATTACTGCCGACTGAGCAGTTGCTCACAGATTGCGGCAGGCTCGAATCATAAGCTCTCACCCGTGAGCGCCAAATTCTACACCCACTTTATCGCGCAATCGGCCGATGCCATTGAGTACAACGAGTACCGCGGCGTCGTCGAACTGCTCGATCGGGCGGCAAGTGTGGAAGGCGATCGAGATATCGCGCGCATGCTGGCGCGCAGCTTTGATCTGGAGGAGAACGACATCCAAGTCCTTCAGTGGCACCAACTGCACTAGGCAACCGGTCCCCTAGCGGGCTTTACTTCCCTTCATTGAAGTCCGCCTCTCACGCCCCGAGCTAACACTCGGGGCTTTTTTTTACCAAGTGTTAGACTTCGCCCAACGCCCGGCAAAAAAAGGGCAGGAGGGAAAGATGGGTAAATTTGCGTTCGCGGTGCTGGCTGGTGCCGGCCTGTTGTTGTCGGGGTGCAGCTATAACACGATTCAAACGACGGATGAACAGACCAAGGCCGCCTGGTCCGAGGTACTCAATCAGTACCAACGGCGCGCCGACCTCATCCCTAATTTGGTGAAAACGGTCCAGGGATATGCCGCCCAGGAGCAGACCGTGTTGTTGGGCGTCACCGAGGCCCGCGCCAAGGTCGGCTCGATTCAGGCGACGCCGGAGTTGGTGAACGACGCGGCCGCGATGGCGAAGTTCCAGGCGGCGCAGTCGCAATTGACCAGCGCCTTATCCAGACTTCTGGTGGTGACCGAAAATTACCCGCAATTGAAATCGGACCAGAATTTCCGCGACCTGCAGGCGCAGCTCGAGGGCACGGAGAATCGCATCACCGTGGCGCGCAATCGCTACATCCAGGCCGTTCAGGCCTACAACCTGGCCATCCGCTCCTTTCCGTCGAATCTGACGGCCATGATGTTCGGTTACACGATCAAAGCCAATTTTTCGGTGGAGAATGAGGCAGCGATTTCCAAACCACCGTCGGTGGACTTCGCGCCGGCGCCGGCCCGGACGCCGGCCCAGCCGCAGGCGGCTCAGTCGCAGGCCACTCAGCCGCCGCCGCCGGCTGCGCCCGCACATTAGGAGCCTGCAATAGTCGGACAGGCTGCCGTCGTGCGCGTTGCCCGCCTCGGGGTAGGGCTGCTCCTGATATTCGCCGCTGGGCGCGCCGGCGCCGATGTCGCGGTGCCGCCCCTCGCTTCTCGGGTCACCGACCTCACCGGCACCTTATCCGGCGGCGCAGTCGCGCGCCTGGAGGTTAAGCTCGCCGACCTCGAGGCAAAGAAGGGCAGCCAACTCGCGGTGCTGATCGTCCCGACCACGCAACCGGAGGAGATCGAGCAATTCGGCATCCGCGTCGCGGAGGCGTGGAAGCTGGGCCGCAAGGGCGTGGATGACGGCGCGATCCTGCTGGTAGCGAAGAACGACCGGCGGGTGCGCATCGAGGTGGGGCAAGGCCTGGAAGGGGCGCTGCCGGATGCCATTGCGAATCGGATCATCGCCGAGGCCATCACGCCGCATTTCAAGCAGGCCGATTACGACGGCGGCGTGGAAGCGGGCATCGAGAAGATGATTTCCGTTGTGAACGGTGAACCGTTGCCCCCGCCGGATAAAAAGTGGGAGCGGCACAGCGGCTTGAGCAACATGTTGCCGCTGCTCTTGGTCGTGGTATTCGTGGCGAGCGGTGTGCTGCGCGCCATTTTCGGCAGGTTGTTCGGATCAGTTGCCACGGGCGGTCTGACCGGGGGGATCGTCTGGCTCCTGAGCCACGTGATTCCCATCGGCATCGGCGCCGGCGTATTCGCGTTTCTCGTTGCGCTGCTGGCGGGCGGCTCGCGCTCCGGATGGTCGACCGGCCGCGGTTGGGGCGGCGGCATGGGCGGTTTTGGCGGGGGTTTTGGCGGCGGGGGTTTTGGCGGCGGCGGCTTCAGCGGCGGCGGCGGCGGCTTCAGCGGCGGCGGCGCGTCGGGTAGCTGGTGATGAGAATCGCACGTTTGGTTCGGCACGCGGCGGCGACGCATTGGCGCACGCGCATGTTATTTCCCACCGCAACGCTCGATGCCATCGAGCAGGCAATCAAGAGGGCGGAGCTGACGCACGCCGGCGAAATTCGCTTCGCCATCGAAACCGCTTTGACGCCGCGCCACATTTTCCACGATGTCGCGCCGCGCGCGCATGCCCTGGAAGTGTTCTCGCAATTGCGCGTGTGGGACACCGAGGCCAACAACGGCGTGCTGATCTACGTCCAGCTGGCGGACCGCACTGTCGAAATCATCGCCGATCGGGGCTTTCAAGGCCGGGTCAGCGCAGCGGAGTGGGAGGCCGTATGCCGCCTCATGGAAGAGCATTTTCGTGCAGGGCGCTTTCAAGTCGGAGCGATTGCCGGTGTCGATGCGATCGGCAAGCTCCTGGCGCGTCACTTTCCCCAAGCCTCCGGCAGGGCGCTTCGTTCCAATCAATTGCCTGACCGTCCGACTTTGCTGTAGATAGAACCCATGTCAGCTCTACTCACTGCTGGGTTTCGCAGGGCCACCTTGGGCATGTGCGCCGCCGTTGGGGCGGGCGCACTCGGCATGGGCGGCTGTTCGTTGTTTCACCCGGTTCCAAGAGAACCACCCGCCCTCGCCAAGGCGCTGCCGCCGCCGAAGCCGTTGCTGCCCAAGCCTAAGGCCACGCATCGCTTCGCCGTGGATCCGAACAGCGACATCGTCGGCTATGTGCAAAAAACCACCGTCGGCAAGGACGATACGCTGCCCGATATTGCGCGCCGCTTCGATGTGGGCTACGAAGAAATGCTCACGTCAAATCCCGGCGTCGACCCGTGGCTGCCGGGCGTTGGGCGCGAGGTCGTCGTCCCCACGCAGTTCATTCTGCCGGCGGCTGCGCACGAAGGCGTCGTGGTGAACGTCGCCGCGATGCGGATATTTTATTATCCGCCTCACAAAAAGGGTCAAGCGGAGAGCGTCTACACGCATCCCATCGGCATCGGCAAGGTGGGCTGGAAGACGCCGGAGGGCGCGACCAAGATCGTCAGCCGGCAGAAGGATCCGGTTTGGATCGTGCCGAAATCCGTGCGCGAAGAACACCAGGAGAACGGCGAACAGCTGCCGGCGCAGGTGCCGGCCGGACCGGACAATCCGCTGGGACAGTACGAGTTTCGCTTGGGGTGGCCGAGCTATCTGATTCATGGTACCAACAAGCCCTACGGCGTCGGCATGCGCTCCAGCCACGGCTGCATGCGCCTGTACCCAGAGGACATCGCGGTGTTTTTTGACCTCATTCCGATCGGCACGAAGGTGACCGTGGTCAACCAGCCTTATCTGTTCGGCTGGCGCAACGGCACGCTGTACCTGCAGGCCTACGCGGTCATGGAGGACGATTCGCGCAATTGGGCCAAGGATCGGAAGCGGCTGTTGGCCAAATTGCTGCACCCGAAGGAGCGCGGCAAGATTGCGCAGCACGACGAGGAAATCGATTGGCAGCGTGTGGGCGAGCTGGCGCACGCGCCGCGCGCCGTGCCGGTTCCGGTAACCGGCGGTTACGACGGTGTCGATGGAGTGATAGCGCAGGGCGTGCTGGTCGAGAATACCCTGCCGGAGGGTTCCAATTGGGATGGCCAGTCGGGTCTGCTGGTCGACGAAAAGACTTTCAACGATTTGCTCAATGGACGTGACAAGGCGCCGGTAGGCAATCCATGACGACCCGGGCTGCTAGGATCCTGGCGGGCGCGCTCGCCATTGTCCGCGTACCCGCTTGCGATGCGTCCGCCGGCACCCCGGGGCCCATCGACCCGGCATTCGACTATCACTCCTACGCCAATGTGGATCAGTTTCGCACCACACGCTTGGACCTCGACCTGCGGGTCGATTTCAACTTCAAGAACATCTCAGGTTCGGTCACGCTGGAATTGAAGCGGTTGGATCCGCGCTCCACGCAGCTGGTGCTCGACACCAAGGACCTCATGATTCTGGATGTGACGCAAAAGGCCACGGATGTGCTGGGCGCAACCGCGAAGAGTCAATCGGTCTGGGTCAGCCGGCCGTTTCATCTGGAAAAGCCGGACCCGATTCTCGGCAGCGCGCTGGTGATCGACCTGCCGCCCTCGAAGCGAGGCACGGAGTCGATCAAGATCGACTACGAAACACTGGAAACCTCCTCCGCCCTGCAGTGGCTGGCGGCGAAGCAGACTTCCCGGCACAAGCCATTTCTCTATACCGAGTCGGAACCGATCAGCGCTCGCGGCTGGATCCCGCTGCAGGATACCCCGCAGGTGCGAGCTCCTTACAAGGCCAAAATACGCACCGATGCCGGCTTGCGTGCGGTCATGAGCGCCGAGAATGATCCTAAGGCTGCGCGCAACGGGCAATACAGTTTCGTCATGCCGCAAGCGGTGCCCTCCTATCTGATTGCGCTCGCCGTAGGCGATCTGGAATTCCGGGAAACCGGTCCGCGCACCGGCGTGTATGCGGAAAAGTCCATGATCAAGCGGGCCGCCAGGGAATTTTCGGACACCGAGTCGATGATCCAGGCGAACGAGAAGATGTTCGGACCCTATCGCTGGTCCCGCTACGACATCCTGGTCATGCCGCCGAGCTTCCCGGAAGGCGGCATGGAGAATCCGCGGCTGTCTTTCATCACGCCCACCGTGATCGCGGGGGACAAGAGCTTGGTGTCGGTGATTGCGCACGAACTGGCCCATTCCTGGGCGGGAAATCTCGTGGGCAACGCCACCTGGCGCGATTTCTGGCTCAACGAAGGGTTCACCGACTACCTGGAAAGCCGCATCATGACCGAGGTGTACGGCGGGCAGCGCGCCTCGATGGAGGCGGTCCTCGGCGTCGAGAGCCTGCGGGCCGCTCTGGCCAAACTCAAGCCCGCCGATCAAGTTCTGGCCGTCGACCTGCGTGATCGGGATCCCGGCGATGGTTTCACGGACATTCCCTATGAAAAAGGCCGGCTGTTCTTGAATTACCTCGACGCCAAATTCGGCCGCGAGCGCTTTGATGCCTTCCTGCGCGGCTATTTCGATCACTTTGCGTTCAAGAGCGTGAACAGCGCACAGTTCATGGATTACCTGCAGCAGAATCTGCTCGACCGGTTTCCCGGCATCGTCACCCGTGCTCAAGTCAACGGCTGGATCTTGTCCCCCGGTCTGCCCGCGGACGCGGTGCTGCCCACGACCGCCCTGTTTCAGGCCGTGGACGCGGCGCGGGAGGCGTGGTTGCGCGCCGATCCTGCCGCGAAGAAAATCGGCGTGGACTGGGTCGCGCAGCAATGGCTGTATTTTCTCGAGCGCATGCCGTCCTTGACGGCCGCACAGCTCGGGCAGCTCGACAAGGCCTTCGGACTGAGCAAGAGCCCGAATGCCGAAATCGCGCACAACTGGTTCAAGCTCGTCATCGTCAACGACTACCGGCCCGGCTTTCCGCGCCTCGAGGAGTATTTGCAGACCATCGGACGGCGCAAGCTCATCGAACCGCTGTATGAATCCCTGATGAAAACACCCGCGGGATCCGAGGTTGCCAGGCGCGTCTTCGCCAAGGCGCGCTCCGCCTATCATCCGCAAGCCGTCAAGGCGATCGAAAGCCTGGTCGCGCCGCAAGGCGAGGCGAACGAGTGAGTGCCGCGGGCCCGGTCAGCGAGTGGATGAAGGTGATGCTCGAGGAAATCGCGCGCAAGAAGGCGGAAGAGGAACAGCGGCGCGCCGAAGAACAGCGGCGCGCCGAAGAACAGCGGCGTCGTGAGGAGGACTGCGGCGCTCGCAGTCGTGCGTTGTGATACAGTCCGCCGGAGTGCCAAGATGAATAGAATTTGGTGACGCCCGGCAAAGCAGCGCTACAGGTCGCCGAAGAACGCGACCCCGATCCATCCATTTCGCGTCTGGCCACGGCGCGCACTGCCTTCGTCGGCCGCACATTGCGCGGACCGGTCAACCGGCCGGTGTTCGTCAGGAGCTTCGCGGAATTCCAGCATATCTTCGGCGGCCTCTGGCAGCCCAGCATGCTGGGCTATGCGATCGAGCAATTCTTCGATAACGGCGGGCGCGAGGCCCTGGTCGTGCGGGTGGTGAATGGCGCGCGCTCGTCAACCTTGACATTGAAGGCAGGCGATCAGGCGCTCACCCTGCAAGCGGTGCGGCCCGGCACGCGTGAATTTTTACGGGCCAGTGTCGATTTCGACAACATCGGAAGCGATCAAGTTGCGGTTTTCAATCTTACCGTACAGCGCGTGCGCGCCCAAGGCACCGGGCAGGTCGAAGACCAGGAGATATTCCACCGGCTCTCGGTGCTGCCGACCGATCCGCGCTACTTCCCGCGCGTGATCGCCCGGTCCGAGCTGATCCGGCTCGTCGCTGAGATGCCGACCCGGCGGCCCGATCGGACCTTGGATCCGGCCAGCGGCCTCGCCACGGCGTACGTGAGTTCCAATGCGGATGGCGACGACGGCGCGCCGCTCACGGACTATGACCTGATCGGTTCGAACCAGGCTCACACCGGCGTTTTCGCCCTGCATCAGGCCGACTATTTCAACTTTCTCTGCATACCGCCCCTGTCGCGGGATAAAGATGTGGGCCCAGGTACTTTGTTGGTCGCGGCGCGCTACTGCAAGGAGCGCCGCGCACTGCTGATCGTCGATCCGCCGTCCGGCTGGCAAACCGCCGATGATGCCTTGAGCGGGCTGCGCGACTGGAATTTATCCGATGAAAACGCGCTGATGTATTTTCCGCGCGTGCTGGCGCACGACAAGCTGCGGGGCCATTTCGAATCCTTTGCCCCTTGCGGAGCGGTGGCCGGGATGCTGGCGCGCTACGACGAAAGCTGTCCGGTATGGCTCGCCGTGGATCGGGACGAGATCATCCTGCGGCCGGGGTTCAGGCCGGCTTGCATGGTCAGCGAAGATCGGCGCATCAGGCTGGCGAGCTTGGGCGTCAATATCCTGCAGTCGGTTCGATCGGCGGCGCGCATGAATGTGCGGCCGCGCACCCTGGCCGCGGGCAACACTGCCGATGCCGATTGGCGCTACCTGTGCTCGCGGCGTCTGGCGCTGTTTATCTTGAACAGCATCGAACACGGCACGCGCGCCGGTATCGCGGCAGGAACGTCCACGCTTCTTGAGAGCACCGGTGCGCGGGTGCGGGCATTCTTCGCAGGCTTGCTGGAAGCGGGCACCTTCGGCGCGCGGCGCACGGAAGACGCCTTTCTGGTGATTTGCGACGAACGCGTCAACAACTCATCAGCCTTGAGCCGCGGCGAGATTCAATTCGTGATCGGTTTCGCGGCGAGCCGCGAGCATGAGTTTCACTGCTACCGCGTGTCGCAATCGGCGGCGGGCAGCAAGGTGCAACCCGTCAGCCTCAACCGGCTCACCATGTCGCAGTACAGCCCGGCGGAACTCGAATGGGTCGACAGGATGGCAAGGAGCCTGACCGCGCATTCCGCCTGAGCCGCGCCGGCTCCGCAAGCAGGCGGAGGATGCTAGCCGGCGGCAATCGAGGCCGCGGTGCGCCGCTGCAATTCGGTTACCGCCGAACTCGATTCGGCGGCCACCACAGCCGGCGCGATGCGGCGCGGTAAGTCCGGCAGCTCATCGAGGGCCACGCGCGCGTAGTCATAGCCGGCTTGGATGACGCGATCGAACGCCTGCCAGTTCAGAAGATCGACGCAGGCGAGCGGCGGTTTCAGCAGCACATCGGCCAGCTCGCGCTGCGCGCGTTCGCTGGCCGCGCTGTTGATCATGCCGGCGTGCATCAAGACCTCGAATATATTGACGCGGCTTTCGCCGAAATTGCGATCGGCGCCGACATCGCAGCCGATCACGAAACCCGGCGCATGGCCCTGCATGACATCGACCGGCAAGTTGTTGATCGCGGCACCGTCCACCAGAACGCCCTGTTCGTGAAATACCGGCGGCATCACGCCGGGAATGGCGACCGACGCCCGCAGGGCGTCCGCGACCGACCCCCTGCGGTGCTCGAACAATCGGCCCGTGGTCAGATTGGCGCTCACGCAGAAATATGGGAAGCGCAAGTCCTCGATGAGCGCGCTGCCATACTCGCGCTCGAGCAGCCGCGATACCTTCTTGCCGCGCGTCAGGGCCAGGAACGGAAGGGTATAGTCGTTGACAGGGTTGGTTTGAACGAAGCTGCGGCGATAGCGCAATTGCATTTCATCATCGCTCCACCCCATGGCCACACCCGCCGCGATGATGGCGCCGATGCTGGCGCCGCCGAGAAAATCGATGGGTACCTTGACTTCTCGCAAGGCGCGGATGATCCCGAGGTGAGCAAAGCCGCGCGCGCCGCCCCCCGACAGCACCAATCCGACCCCGCGGCGCATCAGCAGGCGTGCAACCCTGCAGAAGTCGGCGGGCTCCGCGATGTGATGGTGCTGCGTTACCGGCAGGGAATTCAGCCATGGGGCGCTGGAGCCCGGGTCAATACCGCCCTGATGCACCAGCGCCAGTTCAACCCTCGCGCCGCGCGCGACGGCAGCTTCAACGATGCCCGCCGGCCAGGGAAGGACACGTCCGCCGGCCGGCGCGGCCATGAGGATCACATCGGCTTGGCGGCAGCATTGCCGGGTCCAGCCCGATGCAGCCCAATTCGCGACGTACACCACATAGTCGTTGAGCTCTTCGATGCGGTTGAACCAGGTCGCCGTGTGCGTGGTGGCCCGTGCATCCCAGACCAGTTCGGTGCGCCCGGATTTGCCCAACTCATCGACCAGACGCGTGGCCAAATCCGCGACATCGAGCTCGACGCTGTTCGGAACGAGGGTGAAAATGTGCGCCCGCTTGGGCCGATATTCCTGACGGTTGCTGTGTCTCAAGCGCCGTGCGCAGAGCCGGGCGAGCGCCAGGGAAAAGTGGGTGGATCGCGCCGCGATCCGGTCCATTTGCGCGTTCGGAATCAGCAGCAGCTCACTGTCGCGCAGCGCAACAACCGTAGCGCTGCGCGGAGTTTCCAGGAGCCAGCCGGCTTCACCCACCAACTCGCCGTGCTCGATCTCGGCAGTCAGACCCGCTCTCAGCTGGGTTTTGACGCCCAACCGGCCGCTGGCGAGCAGATATACTCCATCGGGCTCGGAGCCGGCCTCGAACAGCAGATGGCCGGCCGGCAGCGAGAAGTGCACGGCACCGGCCGCCAGAGACTCCAGCGCCAGGGGGTCCACGCCGGCGAGATCGGCACATTCGCGCAGCCAATCGATTGCGCGGTGCACTTCGTGCGTCGCGTCAGACCGTTCTTCTTCCAATGCCATGCGCTTGTAGCGGCAGCGAAGGTGTGTTTCTTGAGTCGAACCGTCAATACCGTGGTGTTTTCGCATGGCAAGGAGAGCGGCCCGTGGGGAGCCAAGATCACCGCCATGGCAGCAGTCGTCCGCGACCTCGGTTTGGGGGTCGAATCGGTGGATTATCGCGGCATGGACGATCCTGCGCTGCGGGTCGAAAAACTGCTCGCCGTGGGCCGCGAGTGCTCCGCGCCGCTCGTCCTGGTAGGTTCCAGCATGGGCGGCCATGTGTCCGCCGCGGCCGCCGGCCGCCTCGAGGCCGCGGCCTTGTTTTTGCTGGCGCCGGCTTTCTATATGCCTGGTCTGGAACACCATACGCCGCAAGCGCTGACCGCTCCCACGGCCATCGTGCACGGCTGGCACGATGACGTCGTACCGGTAGTCAACAGCATCCGCTGGGCGCAAGAGCATCGGGCGACGCTGCACATACTGGATTCAAATCACCGGCTGGATGACCAGATCGGCACGATCTGCGTACTGCTGCGAAATTTTTTGAAGACGCTCTAGCGCGTCGGCGACGGCCCGGATGCGAGTCCACTCACGGCGCGGCCATCAGGGGCGCGGTTTGGCCGGAACAGGGTGCGCCTGCCCGGCACTTTCAGTCGCGAGCTGCGCCATCGCCAATTCGCGTAAGCTCTCGCCGAGCTGCTCGCCGCAGCGTCTGCCCATGGCGTAGAAACCGGCGCCGAGCGAGGCAAGATACGCGGAAATATACTGCTTTCCGGCCGTGGATTGCAGAAACGACAGCATGCGCTTCAAGTCGGCATCGCTCAGATCGCGATAGCCATATGCGAGGTAGCGCCGCGTCGGCTCGCGCATGTTCTCTTCCAGCGTTTGACGGCTGGCTTCACCGGATTTGCGGGCGCGTTGTTCGACAGGTCCTGGATCCATGCCTGAGCCGACCGCAGTTCCGGTTGCCACGGCAGTGCCCATGGTCAGAAGAATCTGCACCGTTGATTCGGCGGAGCGCTCGGCGCGCTCCAGTTTTTCGAACAAGGCATCGCGTTGCGGCGTGCTGGGCGCGAGGATGTCGCCATTCATGACTTTGTCGGCTTCCGCATCGCTCAAGGATGCCAAACCGAGGTCCGCCGCCACCATCCGCTTGCCGGTATCGGTCGCGAGAAAAGCTTCGGCTTTCACCAAAGTGTCGGCATTGAGATTCGCCGCGAATGCGCTCAAGGCCGGCGCCTCGAAGACGTCGATGCGAAAAGCGCGCGTGGCGGCTGAGTTCACCGCGTCCAGCTGCGTGTCCGTGAGCGGCGCCGAGGTGTTGCCCTGGAACAATTTGCGAATATGCCCCGGCATCGAACCCAATGATGCGCGCACCTGCTCGCGAATGGCCGCTTCCTGATAAAGCTGCGCGGCGGTGTCGATATCGACCGGCGGCACACCGGCGTGCGCAAGAGCGGTGAGACACAGGAGGAACGCGAAGCGAAACATGCGTCTATTGTACACTCACGCGCCTGATGGGTCGGCAACCTTGAGGTGCATCATGGGTTACGTTAAATGTTGGACAATGGCGCTGTCGGTTTTGTTCACCACGGGATGCTCGCCGCCGCCACCGCCGCAGAAGACGGTCTTCGACCCGCTGACCCAATCGATCGACAAGGCACGCGCGGTGCAGGCGACGGTCGATGAGAGCGCGGCAAAATCCCGTCAGGCGATCGACGATCAAGAGCGCGGCGCATCCACTCCCGACTGATAAGCGCCCATGAATCCCGTTGTCGGCTTGGTCCAGGCGTGGCGCTGGGGTGTGCGCAAGATTTTGGGCTTGTGGGTGCGGGTGACCATCAAACCCGGGGATGCCGCCGCGCTCATTGCGGCGCGACCGCGTCCCGTGTGCTACGTCTTGGAACGCGAGAGCCACACGGATTCGGCGGTACTCAACGGCGTCTGCGCCCAACACAATCTGCCGCGCCCCATGCGGCGCCTGATGATGGGCACCGGGCGCGCGGAGCGCGCCTGCTTTGAACTGATGCGGCGGCCGAGTCTGTTCGGCCGCAATGCGGCGCGCGCGCCGCGCTATCTGGAGCAGTTGATCGCAGCGGCGGCGGCCCATCCGCAGTTTGACGTCGACCTCGTGCCCGTGGGCATTTTCTGGGGCCGTGCGCCCCACAAGGAGATCAGTTGGTGGCGCCTGCCGTTCACCGAGGACTGGATACTGGTTGGCCGCTTCCGGAAATTCTTGAGCGTGATATTCAATGGCCGCAACACACTGGTCTACTTCGGCGAGCCGATGCGCCTGCGCGACGTCATGGACGAGGGGCTGAGCGGACCGCGCAGCGTGCGGCGGGTCCTGCGTTCGTTGCGCATGGTGTTTCGCGCGCAGCGGGCGTCGAGCATCGGCCCCGACCTCTCGCACCGGCGCACGCTGGTGCTGCAGATACTGAAGACCCAGGCCGTGCGCCAGGCCGTGCGCAACGAAATGCAGGCTCGGCAGCTGCAACGCCGCCCGGCCTTGCTGGTGGCGCGCAAGTACGCGGTAGAAATCGCCGCGAATTATTCGCAGGCGTTCGTCTCGTTCATGGCCATGGCGTTGGGCCGTCTGTGGAATTCGCTGTACGACGGCGTGGAACTCGAGCACATCGAGAATTTGAGCGCCGTTGGCGACGGGGTCGAAATCATCTATGTCCCCTGCCACCGCAGCCACATGGATTACTTGCTGCTGTCGTACATCATCTATCGCAAGGGATTCGCCGTTCCGCACGTCGCCGCCGGCGCGAATCTCAACATGCCGCTGATCGGACGGTGGCTGCGCAAGGGCGGCGCCTTCTTCCTGCGGCGCAGCTTCAAGGGTGACGCGCTGTACCCCGTGGTCTTCGCGAAGTACCTGGGATATATGATGGCGCGCGGCCATCCGCTCGAATATTTCATCGAGGGCGGGCGCAGCCGAACCGGGCGGCTGCTCGCGCCGCGCACCGGAATGCTCTCCATGACGGTGCGCAGCTACCTGCGCGACCCGATACGTCCGGTGAAATTCATGCCCGTGTACTTCGGCTATGAGCGCATCGTGGAGGGCAGGACCTACATCGGCGAATTGTCGGGGCAGCCGAAGCGAAAGGAAAACGTTTTCGTGCTGCTCAAGTCGATCGTCGCGGTTTTGCGCGGCAAATTCGGCAAAGTCCATGTGAACTTAGGGCAGCCAATCGACCTCGATGCGCTGCTGCAAAAGCACAACCCGCATTGGCGGGCGGAGCCTTCCGAGGGCGAGGATTCGCGTGCCGGGTGGATCAGCCACGCCATTGCCGAGCTCGCCCTGCGGATCAATGCGGAAATCAACGCCGCCGCCGCGGTGACGCCGATCAATTTGGTCGCCACGGCGATGTTGGCGACGCCGCGGCAGGCGTTGCCTGAGACGGATCTGGTGGGTCAGGTCGAGTTGTATCAGCGGCTGCTGCGCGATGCGCCGTATTCGCCTTTGGTCACCGTGACCCCCGCGAGCGGCCGGCGGATCGTCGCTTACGCCGAAGCGTTTGGCATGTTGGAGCGCCAAAAACATCCGCTCGGCGACATCATGCGGATGAGCGCGGAGAATGCCGTGCTCGCCACCTATTACCGCAATAACATCCTGCACTTGTTTGCGATGCCCTCGCTGCTCGCCTGTGCCTTTGTCAGCAACGCACGCATGCGTACCGAGGATATTCAGCGGCTGGTGTGGCGGGTGTACCCATATATTTCCGCGGAACTGTTCCTGCGTTGGGACGAGGCACAGGTCAGCGTCGTGGCGGACTCGCTGCTCGACACCTTTGTGCGGCTGAATCTTTTGCAGGGCAATGCCGATCGCAGCGAGTGGCAGCGTCCGCCGCCGACCTCGCCCGAGGCGATCCGCCTGTCGTTGCTGGCGCAGGCAACGATTCAAACCCTCGAGCGCTATTATCTGGCGATCGCCCTGCTGCTGCAGGCAGGGAGCGGCAATATCACGCCCGCGGCGCTCGAAGAGCGCTGCCATTTGATGGCGCAGCGCATGACGGTGCTCTACGGGCTGAACTCACCTGAATTCGTCGACAAGGGTCTGTTCCACAATTTCATCGATCTATTGCGCCGGCGCAACGTCATCCAACTATCGGACGACAAGATGCTGCTGTTCGGCGAGCCGCTGCTCGGGGTTGCCGCGGACGCCCGGATCGTGCTGTCGGAACAAATCCGGCACAGCATTTTGCAAGTGACCTTGGGGCAATAGCCGCAGCGCGCGGCCTCCCGGAGGCTGCCCGACGGATTAGTCCCAGCCCTGCCGCCCGCGCTGCGATTTGGTCGCGCCGCGCCGCTTTTTCGATTCGATGCGCCGTTCCTGCGATCCTTTGGTCGGCCGGGTTCTCTTGCGGATTTTCGGCTCGATCAGCGCGGTGCGGATCAGCGCCCCCAGGCGCTCGGCCGCCGCGCGGCGATTTTGCTCCTGGCTGCGTTCGCTGCGCGCGTTGAACAAGATGCTGCCGTCATCGACCATTTTTTGTCCGGCGATGGCGCGCAGCCGGTTTCTCGCCGACACCGGCAGGCTGGTATTCCGCTGCAGCAAAAATCGCAACTGCACCGCGCTCGACACTTTATTGACGTTTTGACCGCCCGGGCCCGAGGCGCGGATGAATTTCCATTCCAGTTCCTCGTCGGGGATGGCGATGTGCGGTGTGATCTGGATCGGCACTTGAAATCGCGTCGTCAGTCGAGTTCCGGGGCGGCGTTGCGCACGATGATCTCGCGTTGCGCCATCGGAATGGTGATCCGGTGTTCCTTGAACAGGCGCCATATGGCCCGGTTGACCTCGGAGCGGACGTTGTTGACGCCTTCCTGCGGATCGGAAATCCAGAAGCGCAATTCCAGCTCGATGCCGCTGTCGCTGAAGTGCATGAGCCGCGATACCGGCGCGGGCTCGCGCAGAACTCGCTCCTGCCCCTCGCAGGCGACCAGCAATATCTTCAGTGCCGATTCCGGATCGTCGCGGTAGCTGATGCGAACGGGCAGCTTCAAGCGGATGCGCGGATCGGTATAGCTCCAATTGATCACCGCGTTGGAGATCAGCTGTTGGTTGGGCACCAGCATTTCCACGCCGTCGCGATCGCGCACCACCACGTAGCGTCCGCGCAGCTCCTGCACCCAGCCGAAATTCTCCGTGCTGGTGCCCGCTTGTCCCGACAGACTGATGACATCGCCCGGCTTGATCGAGCGATCCATGAGCAGCACGAAACCGCTGACGAAATTGGCGGCAATGGATTGCAACCCGAAGCCCAGGCCCAAGCCAACGGCGCCGGTGAGCACCGTGAGTGCGGTCAGATCGACGCCGGCGGCATTCAAGCCGATGAGAATGCTCAAACCGATGAGGAACGCATTGGCAAATTTCGAGATGCCGAGGCGCGTGGACATCGCGACGCTGGTGAGCCTCTTGACCCGCCGCTCGACCCAGCGGCTGATCCAAGCGGCCACCAGCATGAACAATGTCAGGGTGAACAGCAGCTTGAGCACCGACCAGACGGTAATCCGGCGTTTGCCGGCGGCGATGCCGAGACTGTCGAGCGTCGCAATGATGGGATCGAGCCAGCCGAGGTATTGCGCGGCAATCGCCAGCCAGATGAGCAGCGCGACGCGGGTTTCCCAATTTTGGATCCAGGACTTGTTGCCGAGGCTGGCTGCAAACACCAGCACCGCGGTGCGCACCACGATAAACGCGAGGATCAGACGCGCAGCGGCACCGAGCAGGGTCACGTCGAAATGCGCGGCCAGCGAGCTGTTGGCGAGCAGCACCAAAACCAGGACCACGGCGAAAGGCGTGACCTCTGCATAGACCTGGGTGCCGAAGTACTGCCACGTCAGGCCCATGGGCGGACTGTCCGTGCGGCGCCGGTGTCGGCGGTTCAGCTCGAGCCCCACGAAGCCGCCGATCAACAAGCACACCGCGAGCACGCCGATTTCGATCAGCACATTGCGAGTCGACAAAATATCGAAGAACGCTTCGATGCGCATCCGGATCTCGTTCATGCGTTCAGGTCCGGTATCAGCTGACTCTCGAGTCTTGCGATTTGATCCTTGAGCATCAGCTTGCGCCGCTTGAGTCGTTTCATTTGCAGCTCGTCCACCTTGAAATCCATGCTAAGCCGGGAAATGACGTCGTCGAGATCGCGATGCTCGATGCGCAGCTGGCGCAGGCGCTCGATGTTCTTGAATAAATCGGTATTGACGTTGTTATTGTCGTCACTCACGATTATAGGCCGAAGCTGCGCCACACCGGGGTCACGCAAGGCGGTAGCTTAAGGGAGCGGCCCAGGGGATTCCAGGCAGCTTGCGGGCTGTGAAAGTCCGAACCCACGGAACCGGACAAACCATGCTTCACCGCGAGCGCTGCGCAGGTATCGATGTCCTGGGCAGCGTTGCCGCCCGTCACCACCTCGAGCGAGGCGCCGCCGGCGGCGGTGAAGTCGGCAAGCAAACGGCGCCGCGCGCCGGCCGAGAGGGCGTAGCGCGCGGGATGGGCGAGGGAGGCCACGCCGCCGGCGGCGCGAATCCAACCCACGACGGACTCGAGGGCCGGCCATTGCGCAGCGATATGGGCCGCCTTGCCTTTGCTCAAGTATCTGCGGAACGCTGCGTCGGGAGTGGCGACATGGCCGCCGGCCACCATGGCCGCCGCCAGGTGAGCACGCGTCGGCAGCCCGGGATTTTTCTCCACGGCGGCCAGCAACTCCGCGCCGGGAAGGCGCATTTTCTCCAGGCGCGCGCAGATAGCGCGCATGCGCGCGCGGCGCAGTTCGCCTTGTGCGTGCAGCACGCGGCGCAGTTCGGGCGAGGACGGATCGATCCAGAGACCGAGGACATGGATCGCCTGTTGCGCCCACGCGGCCGAGATCTCCACCCCGGGCACCAATTGCAGGCCGCGCGTCGCAGCGGCTTGCTGCGCCTCATCGAGACCGGCAATCGTGTCATGATCGGTCAGCGCGAGCACGTCGACGCCGGCCAGCACCGCACGTTCGATGAGCGCCGCGGGGCTCAATGAACCGTCTGAGCAATTCGAATGGGTGTGAAGATCGATGTTGAGCGTGCGACTCACGACGGATTGCCCGCAAGTCCCACCGCTTCGAGCCGGTTGCCGGCAAGCACGATGAATCCCTGCGCGCGTTCGAAACCGTCGTGCGTGTAGTCAAAGGTGTAGGTGCGCAGCAGGCGCCGTTTTCCCCGCGAGTCGCGACTCAGGCGGAAACCGGCAAACGCCACGGTACCGTCCAAAAACTGCACTACGGCGCGGGAGCATGTGTCCTTGGCGATGCGATTTGCCGCCTCCCGGGCCTCCAGGGAGGTCTCCCAGACCTTGTAGGCGCCCGCCAGGGCGCCCGCGATGGCCACGGGCATAATGAAGCTGTCATCCATGGCTTCGATCTTAACCCTTCGCGGTTCAGGCTGCCGCCCCTTGGTTTTCCGCAGTTAACCCCCAATCTGCAGGTCAAGGAGGCCTCATCCATATGAGCCAAGATCAACAGCCGTCACTGGCGATGCGGGTGGACCCCAACGAGATGGTGCGCTATGTCCACGACTTGATGACACGGGTGCCCAGCGCATCGGCAGATGCGTCGATTGCCATCGCACAGCGTCAATGGGGCGGCGATACGGCCCAGGCGCGTGCCGCTCATTTGCGTTGGAGCGCGCTCAATCGTGCCTTCGGCGATGCCCGTGTCAGTACTTGGACCACGCCGCAGCGGCGCGATCAGATTCACGTGCCGGCGGCGCTCATCGCCGCGGCGGGCGTCGCCAAACTGACGATGGCCGAGGACGAAGTGGTGTTCGACATTCCAACTCTGTTGGATGCCACCCTGCAATTGTGCGAACCGGTGGGACACGCCTGAGACGGCGGCACGCCTAAGGCGGTAGAACGCTCCGATCGCTGAAGGCGACGAAGTCGCCGTTGATCAGGCTCTCGCGGCAGTTGTAGCGCAGGCGGTGTCCGTCCAGTCGGGTGACGTGGCCGCCCGCAGCCTCGAGCACGGCCTGTCCCGCCGCCGTGTCCCATTCCGAGGTCGCTCCGAAGCGCGGATACAGTTCCGCCTTGCCTTCCGCGAGCAGACAAAATTTCAGCGAGCTTCCCATGCCGCTCAGGACGTGGGGACCCAGGCGTGCCAAATACGCAGCGGTTTGTGAGCCGGCATGCGAGCGGCTGGCGAGAACTCGTAGGGGCGTTTGCGGAGGCACCGTTTGAATGCGGCGCGCTTCGGTCTGGTGCAGGAGCGTGAAAGCCCCCGCGCCGGCAACCCCCCAGTAGGTCAGTTTTTGAGCGGGCGCGGATACCAAGCCGAGCACCGGTTCATGCTCCACGACCAGCGCGATGTTGATGGTGAACTCGCCGTTGCGCTTGACGAATTCGCGCGTGCCATCGAGCGGATCGACGACCCACACTTCTCGCCAGGTCCGCCGCTCCGCCCAGGGCGCCGCGGCCGACTCTTCCGACAATATCGGAATATCGGGCGTAATGCTCTTGAGCCCGGCGATGATGACGCGTTGCGATTCGAGGTCCGCCAGGGTCAGCGGCGAGTCGTCATCCTTGCGCTGCACGGCAAATGCACCGTCGTAGATGCGCATGATCGCATCGCCGGCGCGCCCGGCGATGGGCAGCAGTGCTTCGGCCAGGCTGGCTAGATCGCGCATCGAGGTATCATACGCATATGCATGCTGCCTCTGCTGTGGACTGGGAAGGTGTCGATACCGTGTTGCTCGACATGGACGGGACGTTGCTCGACCTGCACTTCGACAATTGGTTTTGGCTGAGCTTCGTTCCCAGCCGGTATGCCGCCGCCAATGGCATCACCGAGACGGAGGCGCAAGAGCGCTTGGCACCCAAGTTCAAGAGCGTAGCGCACACCTTGCAGTGGTATTGCATCGAGTACTGGTCGCGGGAGCTGCGGCTCGACATCCCCGCACTGAAGCGCGAGACGCTTCCCCGCGTGGGATTCTTGCCGGGCGCGCAAGAGTTTCTGCAGAAATTGCGCTTGCTGGGCAAACGCGTGGTGCTGGTCACCAACTCTCACCCCACGACGCTCGCCATCAAAAACGAGCGCGTCGCGTTGACACGGTACTTTGACGCCTGCTACTCCTCGCAACCTTTCGATGCGCCGAAAGAGCATGCGGCGTTTTGGCCGCGACTGGCGGCGCGCGAGGGATTTTCGCCGCGGCGTACGTTGTTCATCGACGACAGCCTGCGGGTGCTTCAGTGCGCGCGCGATTACGGCATTGCGCACCTGCGCGCCGTGCGCCGGCCCGACAGCGCCGCGCCGCCTCAATCGACCGCGGACTTTGCCGCCATCGACGGCGTGGCTGAACTGCTCCAGGAGCCTGCTTAAGAGCCGGCAGCGCCGGGATTCGGCGCGCCGCCGGCCGGACCACCGCCGCCGCGTCCTCGGCGCCGCCTGCGCCGGGCAGGGTCCTTGGTGGGGGCGTCGCCCGAGCCTGCCGAGTTGCCATTCGGGGCCGATGTCGCGGGCCGCGGCGCGCCGGAATGCGAAGGCCGAGAGGGCGGGCCGCGCCGCGGCGGACCGCCGCCGGGGCGAGTGCCGCCGGATCGGTTCGGGCCGCCGGGCCGGCTGCCGCCGAAGCGCCCGCCGCCGCGAGATTGTCCCGCTCGAGGTGCGCGCTCGCGCCATACCGCCGGAGGCGGCGCGGTGACCGCGGCAAGATCCACCGCTTCAATCGCCGCGCGCGGAATCTGATGGCCGATGTAGCGCTCGATATCCGGCAGCGAAATGGCGTATTCCTCGCAGCCGAAACTGATGGCATCGCCCTCGGCGCCGGCGCGGGCGGTGCGGCCGATGCGATGCACGTAGTCTTCCGCATCGTTGGGCAGGTCGAAGTTAAAGACGTGGCTGACATCCGGAATGTGCAGTCCGCGCGAGGCCACATCGGTGGCGATCAACACGGCAATGTCGCCGTTGTGGAAATCGCGCATCATTTTCAAACGCTTGGTCTGCGGAACGTCACCGGACAAGGCCTGGGCGACGAAGCCATTGGCGGTCAGCGTTCGTTCCAGCACCTCGGCCACCCGCTTGGTATTCACGAAGACCATGGTGCGGCGCGCGTCGATGCGCCGCAGTAGCCCCATCAGCAACGGGATTTTTTCCTCTGTCGAGGGGAAGTACAGCACCTGCGTGACCCGGTCAACCGTCATCTTGTCCGGTTCGATGCGGATCAGCTCCGGATTGTTCATGTGCTCGTAGGCAAGCTCCATGACCCGATGCGACAACGTGGCCGAAAACATCATGGTGAGGCGCAGCGTCGGGTGGGGCATGCGGCGCAATATGAAACGGATGTCCTTGATGAAGCCCAGATCGAACATCCGATCCGCTTCATCCAGGACCGCCACTTGGATGTGCCGCAGGTCAAACACGTGCTGTTTGAAATAGTCGATGATGCGACCGGGCGTGCCGATCAGCACATCCACGCCCTCCTCGAGAATTCGCCGCTGCTTCTCGTAGTCGACGCCGCCGAACACAATCGCGAGCTTCAGTCCGGTGTACTTGCCGATGGCCAACGCGTCGGAATGAATTTGAACGGCGAGCTCGCGGGTGGGCGCGATGACAATGGCGAGCGGCGCATTGACAGGGCGGTTGGACGCGGCGGGCCCGGTCAACAAGCGATTGAACAGCGCAATCAGGAATGCCGCGGTCTTGCCGGTGCCCGTCTGTGCCTGGCCCGCCACATCGCGGCCGGCGAGGGCGATCGGCAGGGTTTGCGCCTGAATCGGCGTGGCGCGGGTAAAGCCTTGCTCGGCGATACCGCGCTTCACGGATACAGGGATAATCAGGGAATCAAAAGTAAGCTGACTGAGATGGGCGTCTGACATTTTCGCTTTGTTAATTGCATAAACTTGCAAAATGATGGGGACCGGATGACAATATGGCCAACCAGGAGCTGGTCTATCCGCTCCCCAACCGTATCATCGGTACCCTTTTAAGGTAATCAAGACCGCTAAACCCGCTGTATTGTGCCCGAATGGCCGCGCATCGTCACTTCGCGGTAGTGATTTGGGTTCCAGATTCCTAAAAACAACCCGTTTTAACTTCATGTAAATCTCCAAAAGGAGCTGTATCCGCAGTGAGTAACCCAAGTATCGTTCACACCAGCGACGCGACGTTTGACAAGGACGTGCTGAAGTCTGAGAAGCCTGTCTTGTTGGATTTTTGGGCAGAGTGGTGCGGCCCGTGCAAAATGATCGCGCCGATCCTCGATGAGATCGCCGACACGTACAAAGACAAGATCCGCATCGCCAAGCTCAACATCGACGAAAATCCCCACACCCCCCCCAAATTCAACATCCGCGGCATCCCCACACTGATCCTGTTCAAGAACGGGACCGTCGAGGCCCAGAAAGTCGGCGCCGTGACCAAGTCACAGCTGGCCGCCTTTTTGGACAGCAACCTGTGAGAGGCTACTTAGGGAATCAATCGCGCGGCGGGGGCCAGGGCGGTCAGCAGGGCGGCGGCCAGGGGGGCGGGGGCCGCTCCAATCGCAACCGTGGACCACGCAACGACAATCGCAACGGCAATTCCAATGGCGGCCGGCCGATGCACGAGGACTACGGCGATCTGCCGGAGGGCGGCGACGATCTAGAGATCATTGCACCGACCGATCTGGCACGCAGCCGCAGCTCGATGAACCTGACGGAGCTCAAGAAGCGTCCGATCAGCGATCTGGTCAAGCTGGCCGAGACCATGGGTCTCGAAAACATGGGCCGTTCGCGCAAGCAGGACATCATTTTCGGTGTGCTCAAGGCGCATGCCCGCAAGGGCGAGGATATTTACGGCGACGGCGTTCTGGAGATCCTGCAGGACGGATTCGGTTTCCTGCGTTCTTCGGACTCCAGTTACCTCGCCGGCCCGGATGACATCTACGTCAGCCCCAGCCAGATCCGGCGCTTCAATCTGCGCACCGGCGATTCCATATCCGGCTTGATCCGGCCGCCGAAAGACGGCGAGCGCTATTTCGCGCTGCTCAAAGTGGGCGAGATCAATTACGATTCCCCCGAGAGTTCGCGCGGCAAGGTGCTGTTCGAAAATCTGACCCCTCTGCATCCGACCGAGCGGCTGAAGTTGGAACGCGGCAACGGCTCGACCGAAGACCTGACGGCGCGCGCCATCGATCTGGTCGCGCCGATCGGCAAGGGCCAGCGCGGATTGATCGTCTCGCCGCCAAAGGCCGGCAAGACCATGCTGCTGCAGAACATCGCCACGGCGATCACCGCCAATCACCCTGAGGTGTATCTCATCGTGTTGCTCATCGACGAGCGGCCCGAGGAGGTGACCGAAATGGCGCGCACCGTGAAGGGTGAGGTGGTCTCCTCGACTTTCGATGAACCGGCGAGCCGCCACGTGCAGGTGGCCGAGATGGTGATCGAAAAAGCCAAGCGTCTGGTCGAGCACAAGAAAGACGTGGTCATTCTGCTCGACTCCATCACCCGGCTGGCGCGCGCCTACAACACCGTGGTGCCGAGTTCGGGCAAGGTGCTCACCGGCGGCGTGGATGCGAATGCCCTGCAGAGGCCGAAACGCTTCTTCGGCGCGGCCCGCAATATCGAGGAGGGCGGCAGCCTGACGATTCTCGCCACCGCGCTGGTCGACACGGGTTCGAAGATGGACGATGTGATTTTCGAAGAATTCAAGGGCACCGGCAATTCGGAAATCCATTTGGATCGCCGTATCTCGGAAAAGCGCGTGTTTCCTTCGATCAATATCAACCGTTCGGGCACGCGCAAAGAGGAACTCATCACCGAGCCTTCGGAGCTGTCCAAGATGTGGATTTTGCGCAAGCTCTTGCATCCGATGGACGAACTGGCGGCGATCGAGTTCTTGCTCGACAAGATGAAAGACACCAAGACCAACACGGATTTCTTCGACGCAATGAAGCGTTAGTGCGGCACCGATCCATAAGGAGTTGAGGCATGCAGTGGTGGGCGTGGATCGCGGTCGGCGCCGTACTGATGGTTTTAGAGTTGACCCTGATAGCCGCTGATTTCTACCTGGTTTTTCTCGGGATCGCGGCTCTCGTCATCGGGATTTTGACTCTCACAGGCATTGTAGCCGCCGCCTGGCTGCAGTGGCTCGCGTTTGGCTCATTGGCGGCGTTCTCGATGGTGACCTTTCGGCGCTGGGTCTATGAGCGGCTGCGGCGCAAATTACCCGACGTGAGATCCGGACCGGTCGGGCAGACCGTGGTGCTGCCCGCCGAACTGAAGCCGGGCGAATCCTGCCGGCTGGAGTACTGCGGCAGCTCATGGAGCGCGGTCAACGGCGGAACGTCCCTCATCGTGACCGGCGGGCGTGCGCGGGTCGAGCGCGTCGACGGTCTGACTTTGGTAGTGCATGGCGAGTCTTGAGACTCGAACGTAGGAGAGATTCGTGGAGATGTCCGTAGGCGTTTACGCCGTCGTTTTTCTCGTTGTGGTTGTCGTTGTAGCCCTGCTTAAAACCGCGACGGTGGTGCCGCAGCAGAGCGCTTTCGTGATCGAACACCTGGGCAAGTACAGCCGCACGCTGTCGGCAGGCTTTCATATTCTCGTGCCGTTCATGGAGCGGATCGCCTACAAGCACAGCCTCAAGGAAATCGCCATCGACATCGCCGAGCAGATTTGCATCACCCGCGACAACGTGCAGGTGGGCGTCGACGCGGTGCTGTACATGCAGGTCATGGATCCGCACTTGGCCTCCTACGGCATCACCAACTACGGTTTCGCGATTTCGCAGCTGGCGCAAACCACCCTGCGCAGCGAGATCGGCAAGATCGAGCTGGACCGGACTTTCGAAGCCCGGGGGCAGATCAACACCAACGTGGTGAGCGAATTGGACAAGGCATCCTCTCCTTGGGGCGTGAAGGTTCTGCGCTACGAAATCAAGAACATCACGCCGCCCAAGGACGTGTTGTCGGCCATGGAAAAGCAGATGCGTGCCGAGCGCGAAAAGCGCGCCGTCATCCTGACCTCCGAGGGCGAGCGCGACGCCAAGATCAACGCGGCGGAAGGTGACAAGCAGCGCGTGATCAAGCAGTCCGAGGCCAACAAGCAGCAGCAGATCAACGAGGCCGAAGGCCAGGCGCAGGCGATTCTGGCGGTCGCCACGGCGACGGCCGAAGGCTTGCGGCAGGTAGGCATCGCCTTGTCGGATCGCGGCGGCATCGAGGCGATGCAGCTGCGCATCGGCGAGGAGTACGTGAAGCAGTTCGGCAAGCTCGCGCAGGCGGGCACGACGCTCGTGGTCCCGGCAAATCTCACCGACCTGGCCGCGATCGTCACCATGGCAACCAGCATCGCGCGCAAGCCGCAAGCGGGCACGCCGCCGCCGGCCGGCGCACCCGTCGCTAAAAGCTAAGCGATTTCCATGGCAGAGAAGCGCGGCACCCAATCGATTGGGTTTCTTGAATTCGTGGTGCTGGCGGCGGCGACGATGTCGACGCAGGCCATCGCCATCGACGCGATGCTGCCGGCTTTCCCGACGATCGTCAGCGCGCTCAACGTCGGCGACCCGAATCACGGGCAATGGATCGTCACCGCCTACATGACGGGGTTGGGCATCGGCCAATTGTTCTGGGGCATGCTCTCCGACCGATTCGGCCGCAGGCCGATCCTGCTGGGCGGCCTGACGCTCTACGTCGTTGCCGCGCTGCTGTGCAGCTTGAGCGGCAGCTTTGCGGCGCTGCTGGCTTGGCGATTCGTGCATGGCCTGGCGGCCGCCTGCGTCACCGTGACGCGCTCGGTGGTGCGGGACCTGTATTCGGGGCGGCAGATGGCGCGGGTCATGTCGCTGACCTTCGTCGTTTTCCTGACGGTGCCGATTCTTGCGCCCAGCCTGGGGCAGCTGATTTTGCTCATCGCGCCCTGGCGGTATGTTTTCGTGGTGTTTGCGCTCTTTGCCGCGCTGGTCGCGGCGTGGGGCTTCTTGCGGCTGCCGGAAACGCTGCATCCCGAATACCGTCTGACGCTCACGCGCCGGCACGTGCTGGACGCGGCCAAGCTCGTGCTCGGCACGCGCGCATCGATTTTCTACACGCTCGCCATGATGGTGATGTTCGGTACCATCATGGCCTACGTCGGCATGGTGGCGCAGATATTCTCCGAGGTGTTCCACCGGCCGCGGCTCATGCCCAGCATGTTCGCGCTGTGCGCAATTTTCATGGGCATGGCCGCGTACCTGAATTCACGCATCGTGGAGCGCCTAGGCATGCGGCTGATCTCGCATACGGCGTTGCTCGTGTTTATTGCCGTCACGGCGTTGCATGTTCTCATCGCGGCGTTAGGGCTGGAGCAAATCTGGACTTTTGTGGTGCTGCAATCGCTGACCATGGCGAGCTTCAGCCTGTCGGTGTCGAATTTCGGCGCCATGGCCATGGAGCCGATGGGATCGATCGCGGGAATCGCCGCATCCTTGCAGGGCTTCATCTCGACGTTCAGCGGCGCCTTGGTCGGAATTCTCATCGGTACGCAGTTCAACGGCACCACGGTGCCGTTGGCCGCCGGCGCGATGTGCTGCGGGTTCATCGGCCTCGGATTTGTTCTGCTGGCAGAAAAGGGCAGCCTGTTCCGGGCCCATCATTCGAGCAGCGATCCAAAGATCACCCAGAACGCGCGCATCGAGATGGCGAGGTCGCCGTAGCGGCCGGAATCGCCCGCTGAGGCGTCCGCGGTTCCGCAGGCGCCAAGCGTTGACCCGCCGAGTGCGGTATGGCATACACAAACCTGCAATGGAGAGATTTCCAATGAAGTTAGCGGCCTATATCGCGGTGCTGACCATCGCGGCGTCTTCAGCCGTCCTCCACCGACAAGGTTCGGCGGTACCGTCCCGGGGCCCGTGACGGATCGACCGCCCCGCATCAGAACCGTCACCGCGAGCCGCTACGTCACGCCATTGCGCGAGGGCGGATCATTGCCCGCCATCGTTGAGGCGGATGATGACGGCTTGTACGTGCTCAAGTTTCGAGGCGCAGGCCAGGGGCCGAAGGCATTGATTGCGGAGCTGCTGGCGGGCGAGATCGGGCGCCTCGCGGGCCTGCCTGTCCCTGAGATCGTTTTCGTCGTGCTGCCGCCGGCTCTGGCACGTACCGAACCTGACGCGGAAATTCAAAGCCTGATCGGGGCGAGCGGCGGACTGAATCTTGCCTTGGACTATCTACCCGGCTCGGTTACGTTCGATCCGTTGGTGTTCCAGCCCGACGCCAGGCTGGCCTCGGCCGTCGTGTGGTTCGACGCATTCGTTTGCAACGTCGATCGTACCGCTCGCAATGTCAACATGCTGTTGTGGCATCGGCGGCTGTGGCTCATCGATCATGGCGCTGCCCTGTATTTTCATCACGCCTGGAATCACCGCGGCCAATATGCGCTGGCACCGTTTCCGTTGATCAAGGATCATGCGCTGCTGAAATTCGCGAGCCTGCTCGCGGAGGCCGATGCCGAGATGCGCGCGCGCCTCGCCGTCGATAAAATCGCGGCGCTCGTCGGACAGATTCCCGACTCCTGGCTGGCGGACGATGCAGGTTTCGAGAGCGAGTCGCGGCAGCGCAACGCCTATCTTGAGTTTTTCACGACGCGGCTGGCAGCATCGGACATCTTCGTGAAGGAGGCCATTCATGCACGCGCTGCGCACGTATGATTATGCCGTCGTGCGGGTCGTACCGCGCGTCGAGCGCGGCGAGTTCATGAATGCCGGCATCATTCTCTCCTGCGACGTGGAGCGCATCTTGCTGGCGAGCATCGAACTCGATGAGAAAGCGCTGCTGGCTCTCGATGCGTGCGTCGACTTGGATCTCGTGAGGAGCGTGCTCGAGAGCATTCCGGCGATTTGCGCGGGCGGGGAAGCGGCGGGTGATCTTGGCAGGATGTCGGCGCGCGAGCGCTTTCACTGGCTGGTTGCGCCGCGCAGCACGATCGTGCAAACCTCGCCCGTGCACACGGGCCGATGTTCAGATCCGACGGCGGCGCTCGATCACCTGGTGCGAACCATGGTCAGGCGCAAGCGGTAAGGCTTAGCCGCCGCGGAACACCGCGTTCAGCGCCCTTCCGGATGCCGCATCGGCGAAACCGTCGAACTTGCCTTGCTCGATGATGAGTTTGGCGGCGCGCATGAATCCGCCCCACGCTGCGCACGCCAGCGCCCCGCCCAGGCTCACCCGCCGCACGCCCAATGCGCCGATCTGCGGCAAGAGCAGATCGGCGTTGAACCCGATCAGGAGATTGACCGGTTTCGGCGCAACAGCCGCGACGACCGCCGAGATCTCTTCGGCGGTGCGAATTCCGGGCGCGTACAGACAGTCGGCCCCCGCATTCGCATAGCCCTTGAGTCTGGCGGTGGTTTGCGCGATGTCGGGGCGGCCCACGAGAAAGCATTCGGCGCGGCCGACCAGCAGCGTGTCGCCGCCCGCCTTGTCGATGGCTTTGCGGGCGGCGCGAATTCGCTCCACTGCCGTATCGAAATCGAACAGCGGCTGGGACTCATTCCCGGTCGAGTCCTCTATGGACAGTCCCGCGACACCTGTTTCCACGGCCAGGCGCACGCTCTGCGCGACCCCGGCCGCATCCGGCGCAAAGCCGTGCTCGAAGTCGGCATTGATCGGCAAGTCCGTGGCCTCGACCATTTCGGTCAGATGATCCAGCACCCGATCCCGGGACATGCCGCCATCGTGGTGACCATGCGACCATGCGAATCCGGAACTCGTGGTCGCCAATGCCTTGAAACCCAAGGATTGCAAGTAGCGCGCGCTGCCCACATCCCAGGGGTTGGGAATGACGAAACAGCCGTCTTGATGCAGGCGATGAAATGCGCGGCGCTTATCGGCGATGCTCGGACGAACCTGTGGCATTGAAAACTCCTAGCGCTTGATGGCCCGATGGCCGATGTCGAGCCGGTACTGCACCAAGTTCCAGTGTATCGCATGCACCAGATCGTAGGCTTGAAGCTGAGCCTCGCCCACGCTGCGCCCTAAGCCCACGGCGCAAAGCACGCGTCCCCCGGCCGTGACGATGTCCTTGCCCGCCATGCGCGTGCCCGCGTGAAAGACTTTGCCGGGCAGGCGGGCTGCTTCGTCCAGTCCGCTGATAGGATCGCCGCTGCGGTATGCATCCGGGTAGCCGCCCGCCGCCATGACCACGCCAAGTGCCGCGCCCGTGTCCCACCGAACCTCGTGTCGCGGCAGCGTGCCCGCCAAGGCCGCCTCGCATAGATCGATGAGATCGCTCTGCAAGCGCATCAGGATCGGCTGCGCTTCCGGATCGCCGAATCGACAGTTGAACTCCAGGACATTGGGCGTACCGTCGGGGGCGATCATGAGGCCCGCATAGAGGAATCCCAGGTAGGGATTGCCGTCCATGCTCAGGCCGTGGAGCGTAGGATCGATCACCTCGCGCATGATGCGCCGGTGCTGCGCCGGGGTGACGATCGGTGCCGGCGAGTAGGCGCCCATGCCGCCGGTATTCGGTCCCTGATCGCCGTCGTCCCGACGCTTGTGGTCCTGAGAAGTTGCCAGCGCAACGACCTGGCGGTCACTTGCCGCCACGATGAAGCTCACTTCCTCGCCGTTGAGAAATTCTTCGATCACGATGGTCCTGCCGCCCGCACCAAAACTTCCCGCGAACATGGCGCGGGCGGTTGCAATCGCCGCTTCGTGCGTATCGCAGATGACCACGCCCTTGCCGGCGGCCAATCCGTCCGCCTTGACGACCAGCGGCAGCCGCTGCGCCCGCACGTAGTCCGCGTCGAAGGTTGCCGCCGTGAAGGCGGCGAAACTTGCGGTTGGAATGCAATGCCGCGTCAGGAAATTCTTGGTGAATACCTTCGAGCCCTCGAGCCGCGCGGCCTTGGCAGTGGGACCGAAGCAGCGCCGATTGGCCGCAGCAAACCGATCGACGATGCCGGCGACCAGCGGCCCTTCGGGGCCGACGATGGTGAGGCCGATATCCTCGGCAATCGCAAATTGCAGCAGGCCCTCGATGTCATCCGCCGCGATGCCGACGTTGCTCACCTTGGGTTCGGACGCCGTGCCGGCATTGCCGGGCGCGACGAAGACATGCAGAACCCGCGACGACGAGGCGCATTTCCACGCCAGCGCGTGCTCGCGGCCGCCGCCGCCGACTATCAACACTTTCATGCGGGACTCTCTAGTGTCGGAAATGGCGCATTCCGGTGAACACCATGGCGATGTCCTGTTCGTCCGCGGCCGCAATCACCTCGGCATCGCGCCGCGAGCCGCCCGGCTGGATGACGGCTGTAATGCCGAACTCGGCCAGCGTGTCCAGGCCGTCGCGGAAGGGAAAGAATGCGTCGGAGGCAACCGCAGCGGATGCCAATGTCAGGCCGACCTCGCCGGCCTTCATCGCGGCGATTCTGCTGCTGATCACCCGGCTCATTTGGCCGGCACCGATCCCCAAGGTGGCCCTGTCCTTCGCGGCGACGATGGCATTGGATTTGACATATTTCGCCACTCGCCACGCAAAGATCAGATCGTCGAGCTCCGCCAAGGTGGGCGGGCGCTTGGTAACGGTCCGCAGCTCCTGCGCTCGAATCGAGCCGCTGTCGCGCGTCTGTACCAAGAGGCCGCCGGCAACGGTTTTGTATTCGAGCAACTGCGTCACCGGCAAGGACAGTTCGCCGCTGACGAGCACACGTACGTTGGCCTTCGTAGCGAGGACCTCCCTGGCCTCCGCCGTGACGCTCGGCGCCAAAATCACCTCGACGAATTGCCGTGCAAAAATCGCGGCGCAAGTCGCCGCATCCAGTTCGCGGTTGAACGCGATGATGCCGCCATAGGCGGAGGTCGGGTCGGTGCGGTAGGCAAGGGCATAGGCGTCTGCAATGCTGTTGCCGCGCGCAGCGCCGCAGGGATTGGCATGCTTGACGATGACGCAACCCGCGGTATCGAATTGACGTACGCATTCCAGCGCGGTATCGCTGTCGGCGATGTTGTTGTACGACAATTCCCGTCCCTGGATTTGCAAGGCTTGCGTGACGGAGGCGCCGATCGCGCGAGGATCGGTGTAGAACGCGGCCTGCTGATGCGGGTTTTCCCCGTAGCGCAAGTCGAGATGTTTTCGAAAGGAGAGATTCAAATCGTCCGGAAACGTCTGGGCCGTGCCGCCGATTGCGCCGGTGAAGTACGCGGACACCATGGCATCGTACTGCGCGGTGTGAGCAAACGCCTTCGCGCTGAGCTTCCTGCGGATGGTCAGGTTGGTGCTGCCCTGATTGGCCGCCAGTTCGTCCAGCAGCTCGCGATAGTCGCCCGGATCCACGACCACCGTGACGGAGGCATGATTTTTTGCAGCGGCTCGGACCATCGCGGGGCCCCCGATATCGATGTTGTCGACGGCAGCCTCATACGTGCAGTTTGCCCGGCTCACGGTCGCGGCGAACGGGTAGAGATTGACCGCGAGCAAATCGATGGGCTCGATGCCGTGCTCGCGCATCACCGCCTCATCGAGTCCGCGCCGCCCCAACAGCCCGCCGTGGATCTTCGGATGCAGGGTCTTGACGCGGCCGCCCATGATTTCCGGAAAGCCGGTGTGTTGCGCGACTTCCTTGACCGTGATGCCGTGGCTCGTCAACAGCTTGGCGGTACCTCCGGTCGACAACAGCTCGATGCCGCGTTCCTTCAGTTCGCGCGCGAATTCAACGATGCCGGTCTTATCCGAAACACTGAGCAACGCGCGACGTACGGGCGTGAGCACTAGGAGCCTGCCTACCCGCTAATGCCGAACTCTTTGAGTTTCTTGCGCAAGGTGCCGCGATTGATGCCGAGTATGGTCGCCGCTCGGCTCTGGTTGCCCTGTACATGGCCCATCACGACCTTGAACAGCGGTTCTTCCACCTCACGCATCACGAGATCGTACAACTGCGCGGGCTTGTGGCCGTTCAGCGTCTCAAAATAGCACTGTAGGGCCTCTTCGGCCTGCGAACGCAACGGCACTCCCTTGCCATTGACCTTCAAATCGCGGCCGTTGAACGCCGCCGCGATTTCTCGACGTGATTTCGATCTCTTTTTAGCGACCATGGCCTTAAGTTCAAATCCCCGTTGGTTTTTTCTTGTCCAAATGTACTCTTACGCAGCGCGTTCCACACCCGTATCGTAATACTGCAGCAGTGTGGACAGTTGCTCCTTGGGCGTCTCGATGCGTACCAGGCGATTGCGCAAGTCTTCTTGTCCTGGATGCTGCCGGAAATACCAACTCAAGTGCTTTCGTGCCACTCGAACACCGGTTTGATCGCCGTAGAAGGCGTACAGGTCTTCGAGGTGGGCGCGCATAATATCACGGACTTTTTCCAGCGCTAGCACGGGGCGAATTTCTCCCGTCGACAGAAAAAAATTGACATCGTCAAAGATCCATGGCCGGCCCTGGGCCGCTCTGCCGATCATGATGCCGTCGCAGCCGGTCTTCTCGAGAATTGTGCGCGCGCACTGCGGAGACGAGATATCGCCGTTTGCAAATACGGGAATCTTTACATCGGCCTTAATGGCGCGTACGGTTTCGTGTTCAGCATTACCCTGATACATATCAGTACGGGTTCGACCGTGGATGGCGAGCGCCGCGATGCCGCTGTCCTCGGCAATTCTCGCGATGCGCCCGCCGTTCTTGTGATGCGGGTCCCAGCCTGTGCGCGTCTTCAGCGTCACGGGCGCCGCAACGGCACGCACCACCGCGCGCAAGATACGCGCCACGAGATCCTCATCCTGCAGCAGTGCGGAACCCGCCAATCGATCGCACACCTTCTTGGCGGGACAGCCCATATTGATGTCTATGATCTCGGCTCCTGCATCGACGTTGCGCCGTGCAGCATCCGCCATCATTTCAGGGTCAAAGCCGGCAATCTGCACGACTCGCGGACTGGGTTCGCCGGCGTGATCCATGCGGCGGCGCGATTTAGGTGTTCCCCATAGGCGGACGTCGGCACTGAGCATTTCCGAGGCGGCGAGACCGGCGCCAAAGCGGCGGCAGAGAATGCGAAATGGACGGTCCGTCACGCCTGCCATGGGCGCCAGCAACACATTGGAGGGCAGCGTATAGGGGCCTATCTTGACGCTCATCGCTTCTCTGCGCTCATCGGCCTGGCTTGCGCGGGCGCTTGGTCGTTCGCGCACGAAACGCGGCGATCCGCGCCGCGCAGGCACACGTCTATTTCAAACCCTTCCGCGCTCTTGCCCGGGTCCAAGATGTCAAGCGTCGCATCGGCACGCTCGCCGGGAGCGAGCAGCTTGGCGGTAGGCTTGCCCAAATATTCGGAGGGCTCGAAGTCGCGTGCGCCGATACTGCCGCCGAAGCGGTTGGCAAGGGTGACGCGCAGCAGCGGGTAGGGCTCGAGTTGAGCCGCCGTATTGAGGATGCTGGCCCGCACACGCAAGGCACCGTCGCCGGCGGGGTCGCCGGTCACGCCCCATTGCCTGAGCTGATATGCGGAAAGATTGACGGGCGGCGCAACCGGGGCACCCATTGTCGAGTACAACGCACGAATCGATCCACCGAGCGGCGCATGTGCTGCGAGCCACTCGCGATTTTGGTGAACGACCTGCACCAGCAGCAGCGCAGCCGCGGTGATCGCGGCCGCGAGCCAGGGCATGAAAGTGCGAACGGATTTCTGCGGCGCCAGATCGAATGGTGAGCTGGAACGCCGCAAAGATCGCTCCGCCTGCTCCGATCCGAGCGACTCCGAGGCGGTCGCGGCCGGTGCCGCGGCGCTGAATACCTCGATCTCCTCGGGTTCGGCGGACTCGACGGGTTGCGCTACAGGCGCCCGCGGCATTCGCGGCGGCACTCCCTGATTGGTCTCGACGAAAATTCGATCCAGCTCTCCCGGGGGCAAAGTGAATTCCAGCGACGACTCGCCCCATGCTTCCGCGGCCGGATCCGCGGGCGCCGCGGGCGCATCGGGGGAGTCACTCTCAGTCCAGTCAAGAATTTGCAGCCGTGCGATATCGACCCCCGAGGGGGTGGAATCCTCCAGGTCGGGCTGTATGCGTCGCAAGGACGGCGCCGCAGGCGACCGCAGTATGGTGTCAGCCTGGGTCTCCAGGTCGAATGAGCTTTCGCCCGTGGTGAATGCGCTTGCATCTTCCGCCAGAAGCGCCAAGGCGTTGAACACGTCGCCGCATTTGCCGCAACGCACCTGGCCGCCCGCCGCGCGCAGCACGTCCGCGGACAATTTGAAGACCGTCTCGCATTTGGCACATTGCGTAAACACGTCAGGTGCCTGTCTGAGTGTTCAGCGTGAGCCGCGTTGGCAGGGCGAGGGAGCGGATGCAAGGCGTGCGCAGGCCGTGGCGGGTTCCTGGGACACGCCGCGCAACACCGCAGAGGCCCGCCACCCTGCCATCTCTGTGTACCGTTGCAGATTTCGCTGCAGGCGTCGTTGTCGTCTCCTCACTGTGGGTAAACCCGATCCGCGTGGCTCCGCCTGAAGCGCAATCAGCCTTCGGTCGCGGCCACGTTGAATACTCAGACAGGCTCCTCTGACAGTCTCCGCGCATAGATGCAGCACCATTCATCGCGCTCTATGACCTGCACCATATCAAAACCGGACGCGTATGCCGCCCTGACGCTGTAGGCCTGCGTCTTCAGCAGTCCCGATAGCAGCAAATACCCTCCGGGCCGGCAGGCCGCGGTCAACTTGGGCGCCAATTCGATCAAGGGTCCGGCAAGAATGTTGGCCATCACGCAGTTGGCTCCCGGGAGGCGCACGTCGATGTTCTGCACCGTCATGCTCGAGGCAACGCCGTTACGGAGCGCGTTGTCGCGCGTGGCAAGCAGCGCTTGCGGGTCAAGATCCACGGCAATCACCTGCGCCGCGCCGAGCTTCAAGGCCGCAATCCCTAAGATGCCGGAGCCGCAGCCATAATCGATCACCGTTTGGCCCGCCAGGGCCATCGAATCCAGTATCTGCAGGCACAGCGCCGTGGTCGGATGCGTGCCGGTGCCAAATGCGAGTCCGGGATCCAGCCTCACCACGACGGCGTGGCGGTCGCCCGGTACCTCGGCGGCGCGCGGACAAACCCAGAGTCGTCGTCCGAAACGCAGCGACTTCCAGCCAGCGAGCCAGGCGCGTTCCCAGACTTGGTCTTGGACGGCGCGCACGCGGGCGGTCTGTGTGACATGCGGGCCCAGCGTACTCGCCAGCCGATCGAGATTCAGCGCCGCGTCGCTGGATTCTTGAAACAGAGCGCGCACCAGCGTATCGCTCCACAAGCGCATCTCGCCGGGCTTGGGCTCAAGCACCGGCTCGTTGCCGCGGTCGACGAATGTAATCGAGCTTGCGCCGACCTCGAACAGTGCTGCCTCGACCGCCTCGGAACTCAACGTTGCGAGCGGAAATTCAATTTCATAAAACGTCATTGCATCCGCTCCCTTGCAGCGCCAACGCGGCTCACGCGGAATACTCAGACAGGTTGCTATGTTACTTCAGCCCCAATCGCCGCTCTAGATAGTGAATGTCGGTTCCGCCTTGCTTGAAGGCGGAATGATTGAATATTTCCTGGTGCAGCGGGATATTGGTCTTGATGCCCTCGACGACCATCTCCGCCAGCGCGTTGCGCATGCGCGCAATGGCCGTATCGCGGGTGTCGCCATAGGCGATGACCTTGCCGATCATAGAATCGTAGAACGGCGGCACGTTGTAGCCGGTGTAGACGTGGCTGTCAACGCGGATTCCCGGGCCTCCGGGCGAGTGCCAGAGCCGGATCGGGCCCGGACTCGGCGTAAAGTTCTTCGGATCTTCGGCATTGATGCGGCATTCCACCGCATGACCGCGTATTTGAATGTCGTTCTGGCCATAGGGCAGCGGTTCGCCCGCCGCGATCAGCAGCTGTGCCTTGACGATGTCAATACCCGTGACCAGCTCGGTTACCGGATGCTCTACTTGAATGCGCGTGTTCATTTCGATGAAGTAGAATTCGTTGTCCTGGTACAGGAACTCCAACGTGCCTGCGCTGCGGTAGCCGACTTCGCGCACCGCCTGAGCACAGCGCTCTCCCATGGTTTTACGCTGTCTGACGGACAAGCCCGGCGCCGGCGCTTCCTCGATGACCTTTTGATGGCGGCGCTGCATCGAGCAATCGCGCTCGCCCAAATGCACCACGTTGCCGTAATTGTCCGCCAGCACCTGAAATTCGATGTGCCGCGGCCGCTCCAGAAACTTCTCCATGTAGACCTGGTCGTTGCCGAACGCGGCCAGCGCTTCCGACTGCGTCACGCCGATCGCGTTGAGCAGCGACGCGTCGGTGTGCACCACGCGCATGCCGCGGCCGCCCCCGCCGCCCGAGGCCTTGATGATCACGGGGTAGCCGATTTCCTTGGCGATGCGGAAATTCTCATCGGCATCCTTGCCGAGCGGCCCGTCTGATCCAGGTACGCAAGGGACGCCGGCCGCTTTCATGACCTTGATGGCGGAGACCTTGTCGCCCATGAGGCGGATGGTTTCCGCGCGGGGTCCGACGAAAATAAAGCCGCTCTTTTCGACCCGTTCGGCGAAATCGGCGTTCTCCGACAGGAATCCGTACCCCGGGTGTATCGCGACCGCGTCCGTCACCTCGGCCGCGCTGATGATCGCCGGCATGTTGAGGTACGAGACCGCGGATTGCGGGGGCCCGATGCAGACGGTCTCGTCCGCCAGCAGGACATGCTTGGTGTTGAAATCGGCCGTGGAATGCACCGCCACGGTCTTGATGCCCAGCTCGCGGCACGCGCGCAAGATGCGAAGGGCGATCTCGCCGCGATTCGCAATGACGACTTTTTCGATCATCTGAAGTTATTCGATGATGAACAACGGCTGGCCGAACTCGACCGGCTCACCGTTCTTGGCGAGCATTGCCGTCACCCGGCCTTCCTTGTCGGATTCTATTTGGTTCATCATCTTCATCGCCTCGATGATGCATAGAATTTGTCCGACTTTGATTTCACTGCCGATCTCGACGAAGGGCTTCGCGCCGGGAGATGCCGATGAATAGTAGGTGCCCACCATGGGAGAAGTGACCGTGTGCTCATCATTGCGAGGCGCCCGCTCGCCGGCGGCGGTGGCCGCCGTGGCCGGCGCGGGGGCCGCGGCCGGCGCGGCCTGCATGATGGGCGCCGGCTGATGGGCGACCTGCAACCCGGCCCGCGGGTGGCGGCTGATACGTACCGATTCCTCGCCTTCGGAAATCTCGAGTTCCGAGATACCGGACTCCTCGAGCAGCTCGATCAGCTTCTTAACCTTGCGAATATCCATCCGCTCACCCCTCAAATATCGTTTTTAGGTCTTCTACAGGCGCGCGACGGCTGCCTGCAGCGCAAGCTCATAGCCGATCGGCCCCAATCCATAGATGCAGCCGACGGCAATGTCGGACAAATAAGAGTGATGCCGGAATGCTTCGCGCGCGAAAACATTGCTCAGATGTACTTCAATGAACGGCACGTCCACGGACAGAAAGGCATCGCGCAGCGCGATGCTGGTGTGAGTGAAAGCACCCGGATTGATGATCACGAAACCGATGGCGTCGCGCTTGGCGGCGTGGATTCTGGCGATCATTTCGTGCTCGGCATTGCTTTGGGCAGCGATGAGTTCGTGCCCCAATGCCGCGCATTGGGCGCCGAGCCGGCTCTCGATCTCCGGCAGCGTGGCACGGCCATAGATGGCCGGCTCGCGGGTGCCGAGAAGGTTCAAATTTGGGCCGTTCAACAATAAAATTCGCGCCATCTTTTGCGTCGTTTCCTAAGCGCGGCTGCGCTACAAAGGTCCGCGATAATAACCAGAAATTGAAGTGAAATGGCAAGCTTCGGCGGCGAACGTCGCCTTACACACTATCCCGAGTGCACATCCGCCATGGCTTCCAGGCCCACGGCGATGGCGCGCCGCGCTTGCGGCAGCCCGATACGTTCATCATTGAGGTTCTGCACCTGCGACAGGATGAAATCGGCTTGGTTACGGTGCAATTCCCCCACAAACAAGGCCACGATTTCACCCCGCCGATCGGTAAATACCGTGAACGGCAAGGCGGGCGAGGGCATGCCAAATTTGGCCGCGACATCCAGCGCGTCCTGTTCGCCGATCAGAACCGGGTAGTCAATGTTGAACTGTGCGGCGAATGCCCGAACTTTCTCGGGATAGTCCACCGCGATGCCGACTATGGCCAGATCCCCGCCTGCCCGATTTGCCGCCAGGGCTTTGAGCAGCGGTATTTCCCGGCGGCAAGGAGCGCACCAGGTTGCCCAAAAATTGATGACCATCGATTTCCCGCTCCACGACGCGACCGAGGTGGGGTTGCCCGACAGGTCTTTGAGCGAGAAATCCGGCAGCTTCGCCGGAATCACCGGATGGGGCGCGGCCGCTGCCAGCTCCGACGTATCCCTTGGATCGGGAGCGCTGGCCAGACCTGCCGGTACCCGAACAACGGCGCCAGGCGCTCTTCGATCGGCGTGAAACTTCATTCCTGCCCATATTCCCAAGAGCACAACCAGCGCGAACCCCAGCAAGCGCAGCCCGGGCGTTTTCATGCGGGAATATCGAGCTTGCGTCCCTTTCTCAGTACGAATCCTGCGAGCAGAAATGCGCAGCCACCCCCGAGGATCGCCATGGTCTCCCAGGGGTAGGGCGGCACGCTGAGCGCGACCGGAGCCGATCCGGGGGTCGGGAAAACGACTTTCGTGATAGGGGGGTAGCACAAGCCTGCTTCGGCACAACCTTGGTAGGTCACCCGGATCTCTACGGGGTGGGCGCCGGCGTCGATGCGTGAATAGGGCACGAGCGCCTCGACCTGCTGCATATAGACCTGTTGCGTGCCCAAATAGGGATCGGTTTTGACCACTGCGGGCGGCAGCGTCGGCGCCCCGACCACCAGGTCCGGGCTCTCGGCTTTCACCTCAATTTTTTGGCGATATAGATAGTAGCCATCCGCAATGACCCAGCGGACCTTCAAGACAGGGCCGTCGATGCGCGCTGCGACGCGAAAGGCGACATCGGGCGGCAGGAAATCCGTCTCGTTGGAATCGATACCTCGCATCCACCAAGGCTTGGCGAGCGCGGTGGCCGCCGCGCCCAGGGAGGCGACCAAGAAAAGAGCGACAAAAGCGGGGGCACGTGGGAGTTGCATGCGGGCACTCTAGTGGCCCCCGCGTCCAGGCGCCAGCGCTCAGCATTGCTGCGATACAGCAAAGAATAACGCGGCCAGGCCTTGAATCGTAACAATTTGAGGCTATTATTAGCAGCCTCGACGGGAGAGTGCTAACAACACATCCCATTGTTAACCCCAACTCAAGCATTAGGAGTCTTGTCTTATGAAGATTCGTCCCCTTCATGACCGCGTGATCGTGAAAAGAGAGGCAGAGGAGCGAAAGTCTCCGGGTGGAATCGTGATCCCGGACACCGCGACTGAAAAGCCGATTTTCGGGAAAGTAGTTGCCGTCGGCAAGGGCAAGATTTTAGAGAGCGGCGAGATTCGCCCTCTGGATGTCAAGGTCGGCGACAAGATTCTGTTCGGTAAGTACAGCGGCACCGAAGTCAAGATGGATGGCGACGAGCTGGTCGTGATGCGCGAAGAAGACATCATGGCCATTGTGGAAGGCAAATAAGCCTCCAAGCAAAAGCCACGCACTTCGTAGTCCCGCAAATCAAATTCAATTAGAGGTATCAGCAAATGGCAGCTAAAGACGTACGCTTCAGCGACGACGCTCGGGCACGCATGTTCAGAGGTGTGAATGTTTTGGCGAACGCCGTCAAAGTCACACTCGGTCCCAAGGGCCGCAATGCCGTGCTCGACAAGAGCTTCGGCGCTCCCACCGTCACCAAGGACGGTGTCTCCGTAGCGAAGGAAATCGAGCTCAAGGACAAGTTTGAGAACATGGGCGCGCAAATGGTGAAGGAAGTTGCTTCCAACACTTCTGACGAAGCCGGCGATGGCACCACCACCGCAACCGTTCTCGCGCAGGCGATCATCCGCGAGGGCCTCAAGGCCGTCGCCGCGGGCATCAACCCGATGGACCTGAAGCGCGGTATCGATCAGGCGGTGACCGTGGCGGTCGACGAGCTGAAGAAGCTCTCCAAGCCGGCCAAGGATCCGAAGTCGATCGCGCAGGTCGCCACGATTTCTGCGAACGCCGATGAGAGCATCGGCAAGACCATTGCGGATGCGATGGCGAAGGTCGGCAAGGAAGGCGTGATCACGGTGGAAGAAGGTTCCGGTCTCGAGAACGAGCTGGAAGTGGTCGAAGGCATGCAGTTCGATCGCGGCTACCTCTCGCCGTACTTCATCAACAATCAGCAGAGCCAGAGCGCCGAGCTCGACAAGCCCCTGATCCTGCTGGTCGACAAGAAGATCTCCAACATTCGTGAAATGCTGCCGCTGCTGGAAGCCATCGCCAAGGGCGGGCGCCAGTTGCTGATCGTGGCGGAAGATGTGGAAGGCGAAGCGCTTGCCACGTTGGTCGTCAACACCATCCGCGGTATCGTCAAAGTCGCCGCCGTCAAGGCCCCGGGCTTCGGCGACCGTCGTAAGGCCATGCTGCAAGATATTGCAGTCCTGACCGGCGGAACGGTCATCTCCGACGAAGTCGGTTTGTCGCTCGAGAAGGCGACGCTGAGCGACCTGGGCGAAGCGAAGAAGGTTCTGGTGGAGAAAGAGAACACCACCATTATCGACGGCGCCGGCAAGGCCGCGGACATCAAGGGCCGCGTCGAGAGCATTCGCCAGCAGATCGAGGAAGCGACCTCCGACTATGACAAGGAAAAACTCCAGGAGCGCGTTGCCAAGCTCTCCGGCGGGGTTGCCGTGATCAAAGTCGGTGCCGCGACCGAAATCGAAATGAAGGAAAAGAAGGCGCGCGTCGAAGATGCGCTGCACGCAACCCGTGCGGCCGTCGAGGAAGGCGTGGTGCCGGGCGGCGGCGTGGCTCTGGTGCGCGCATTGAAGGCCATCGAGAAGCTCACCGGTAAGAACGAAGATCAGACCACGGGCATCAAGATCCTGGCGCGCTCGATCGAGGAGCCGCTGCGCCAGATCGTCAGCAACGCCGGCGAAGACGCCGCTGTTGTGCTCAACCGCGTCCGCGAGGGCAAGGGCACGTTCGGCTATAACGCCGCCACGAGCGAGTACGGCGACATGATCGAAATGGGCATTCTGGATCCGACCAAGGTGACGCGTCTGGCCCTGCAGAACGCGGCCTCGGTGGCGGGCTTGCTGCTCACGACCGAAGTCATGATTGCGGAGTCGCCGAAGGAAGAGGAGCATGCACATGGCGCCCCGGGCGGCGGCATGGGTGGCATGGGCGGCATGGATATGTAAGTACCGCTCCAACGGTAGTTGCAATCAAGAAAGAGCGGGCCGCAAGTCCGCTCTTTTTTTTTGGGTGCGCCCGGCCGGGCGCACCCATGATTGCCCACGTGCGGTTAATATTGCCGGCAAGCCGGTCGCGGCACTCGCTCTGGTGCGGAGGGTTTAACCATGCGTTCGGTGGTGCGTTGCTTGGCCTTGATTGTGGGTTGCGCAGCCGCGGCGCACGCGTCATCCGTGCCGCCGGCGATTTTTACCGATCCTCCGAGGGACCACGAACATCCCGCGGCGATGACCGTGCTGCACATTCCGAGCCATGGAGTGCTCATCAACGGCTTGCTGTATTCGCCGGCCGGAGCAGGTCCGCATCCCACACTGGTCATCTGCCATGGCCTTCCCGGCAACGAGAAGAATCTTGATCTGGCACAGGCGGTGCGCCGCGCAGGCTGGAATGCGGTGACCTTCAACTATCGTGGGTCGTGGGGCAGTCCCGGTGCGTTCCGATTCGCGCAGAATCTTCAAGATGCGGATGCGGTACTGGCGTATCTGCGGGATGCGCCAAACGCCGCAAAGCTTGGGATTGCGCCCAAGCGCATTGCCATCGCGGGCCATAGTATGGGCGGCTGGGTCGTTGCGCACACGGCTGCTCATGATCACGCCCTGATCGGCGCCATCCTGATTTCGATGGCGGACATGGGCCTCGTCGGCGGCAGGCCGCGTGCGCAGGCGGTGGCGGCCATGGCCGATGACATGGAGACTCTTGCGGATGTCACCGCCGAGAGCATGGTCGATGAGCTCGCCGCGCACCCGCAGGAGTTCATCGTGGCCGGAGCCGCACCCGGCCTCGCGCAGATCCCGGTGCTGGCCATCACATCGAATGATCATCTGGCTCCGCAGACCGATGCGCTGGTGGCGGCGATCAAGGCAAGGGGCGGCGGCAAAGTCACCGCCACGCATCTGGACACCGATCACAGCTACTCGGATCGGCGCATTGCCCTGGAGAGCGTGGTGATCACCTGGCTGTTGGGATTGCATTGACTTGGTCCGCCGAACAGTATGTCGCTTTCGAAGCCGAGCGCACGCGGCCCGTGCGCGATCTGCTTGCCGCGCTCCCGCCGATCGATGCACGCTCGCTAATCGATCTCGGCTGCGGCCCCGGCAACTCGACCGAGGTGTTGACGGCATGCTATCCCCGCGCAAAAGCCGCCGGCATCGACGGCTCGGCCGAGATGATCGCGGCGGCGCGCCGGCGGCTGCCGCAGGTGCGCTTCACCGTGGAGGACCTGCAGGCCTGGATCGAGAGCGATCCTCCGGAGGATGGGTCTCCCTTCGATGTGATATTGGCAAACGCCGTCCTACAGTGGGTCCCTGGTCATGCAGCGTTGTTGCCGAAGCTGGTCGCGAGATTGGCGCCGAACGGGGCCCTGGCCGTGCAAATGCCCGACAATCTGGGGGAGCCTGCCCATGAGCTCATGCGCGAGGTGGCCGGCGGCGGACCGTGGGCGGTGAAACTCGCGGCTTCGGCCGCGGCACGCCCGCCGCTGGCCGGCGCGGCCTGGTACTACGAATTGTTGCGGCCGCTTTGCAGGGTCGATCTGTGGCGCACGACCTACTATCATTTTCTCCCGGGCGGCGCGCAGGCCGTGGTGGAGTGGTTCAAAGGCAGCGGCCTTCGTCCGTTCCTCGAACCCTTGAATGCCGCCGAGCGCGGCGCTTTCCTCGATCGCTATACGGCCGCGCTCGCGCGCGCATACCCGGCGGCCGCGGATGGCGGCGTCATGTTGCCCTTCCCGCGGATTTTCTTGACCGCGATTCGTTAGCGGCCGCGACGCCGCTGCCTTAAGCCGATGGAATTCATCGAATCGGTGCCGGATGAGCTCCGCGACTCTGTCGGGCGGTGGTGGGAGCGCGCGTACGGACAACCGGACTTCGCGGCAAGCTACCGCGCGCTCTCTGCAGCTCACCGCGCGCAACTGCCGCGCGTCATCGCGGCCAGCGAGTTCGTGGCGCAGGCCTTGATCCAGGATCCGCAGACTTTGGCATGGTTTGCCCGGTTCGATGAGTGCGAGCCCGGCAGCTGGAATGCCGATTACGAAATATGCACGGCATCCGCCGCGTCCGCCGATCAGGCGCTGTCTTCGTTGCGCGCATGGCGCAGGCGCGCCATGGTGCGCATTGCGTGGCGCGACATTGCGGGAACCGCGGCGGTCGTCGAGACGCTGCAAGCCGCGTCCGACTTGGCGGATGCCGCCATCCGCGCGGCCACGGCGGCGGCGACACTGCATCTGTTGCCGACATTCGGCGAGCCGCATCGCTCAAATCCGGCGCACGCGCCCTTCATCATCCTGGGCATGGGGAAACTGGGAGGGCGCGAGCTCAACTTTTCTTCCGACATCGACCTGGTGTTCTTGTCCACGGAGGCGGGCGAGACGAGCGGACCGCGAGTGATCGACAACGAGGAATATTTCAATCGCTTAGGGGCTGAGATCATCCGCCTGCTCGATCTGCGAAACGCGGAAGGCTTTGTGTTTCGGGTCGACATGCGGCTGCGGCCCTTCGGTGACAGCGGCCCGTTGGTCGTCAGCTTGTCTGCGCTCGAGGACTATTTTCAGCAGCACGGCCGCGATTGGGAGCGCTATGCATGGATCAAGGCGCGGGCCATCGTCGGGGCCGACGCCTATGCGGCGGCTTATGAAGAATTCGTGCGTCCCTTCGTCTACCGCAGGTACTTGGACTTCGGTGTATTCGAATCCTTGCGCAGCATGAAGGCGCTGATCGTGCGCGAAGTGGCGCGCCGGGATCTTACGCATCACTTGAAACTCGGCAAGGGCGGCATTCGCGAGGTCGAATTCATCGTGCAGTCGATGCAGCTGGTGCGCGGGGGAAGCGACCGGCGCTTGCAAAGCCCTGCGCTGCTGCAGGTTTTGCCGCTGCTCGCAGGCTCGAAGCTCGTGTCGCCTGCCGACATTGCGGAGCTGGGCGAGGCCTACCTGCTGCTGCGCAAAGCGGAAAATGCCCTGCAGATGATGCGCGATGAGCAAACCCACGCGTTGCCGCAAGATGCGCTCGACCGCGCGCGCTTGAGTTTGATCATGGGGGACCGGGATTGGGGCACGACGCGTGCGCGTCTCGGAGCGACGCTCGCCAAGGTGGCGGGGCAATTCGACGCACTGCTGTTCGGCACGCCGGATGCGCAGCGCCGCTACGACGATCCCGGCGTGGCTTGGCTGGATTCCGGCGATGCCAAGATCGAGGAGGAACTCGCCGACGGCGGTTTTCCGAGCGCTGAAATCGGTGCCGTAGCCGCGATTCTGGACTCCTTCCGGCAGGCGACGCCATATCGGCGTCTGGATGAGGCAGGGCACCGGCGCCTTCACGTCATCTTGGCCCGATTGCTCAAGTCGGCGGCGGAACGTGCGTCCCCTGCCACGGTTGTGCAGCGCGTGCTCCGGGTGCTGGAAGCGATCGGCTCGCGCGCCTCCTATCTGGCGCTGCTCAAAGAGCAGCCCGCCGCGCTCGACCGCCTCATTGAAATATGCGCCATCAGCGGCTTCCTGTCGCGGCAGATCGCCGAGTTCCCGCTGCTCCTCGATGAGCTGATCGACGCCAAGGCATTCGATGAGCTGCCGACGCGCCGGGGATTTACCGTGGAATTGGCGGCGCGGACCGCAAGGCTGTCGCCTGACGATCCTGAGCGCCAGGTCGAAGCGTTGCGGCAGTTTCAAAAGGTGGCGGTGTTCACGGTGGCGCTCGCCGACCTGACCGGCCGCTTGCCGTTGATGCGCGTCAGTGACCGGCTCACGGATATCGCGGAACTCATCGTCAAATGCTGCATGGATCTTGCCTGGCAGCAGATGACACAGATGTACGGGGCGCCCTATTGCGGTGAAGACCCGGCCAACCTGCGCCCCGCCTCGGTGGCGGTCGCGGGCTACGGCAAGCTCGGCGGCCTGGAATTGGGCTACGCCTCGGATCTGGACCTGGTCTTTCTGCACGATTCCAGCGGCAGCATCCAGCTGACCGACGCAGAGAAGCCGCTCGACAACGGCATTTTCTTTTTGCGCCTCGGTCAGCGCATCGTGCACTTGCTGACCATGCATTCCGCCGCCGGCCGCCTTTATGAGGTTGACATGCGCCTGCGGCCGAACGGCAAGGGCGGGTTCCTGATGACGGGCATCGAGGCCTTCGAGCGCTATCAACTGAGCGATGCCTGGACCTGGGAGCACCAGGCCTTGCTGCGCGCCCGCGCCGTGGCAGGAGATGAAAAGTTGTGCTCGGCCTTTGAAGCCGTGCGACGGCGCGCGCTCAGCTCTGCGGTACGCCGTGAAACCCTGCGCAACGACGTGCTGGAGATGCGTGTGCGCATGCGCAAAGAACTTTCACGCTCCGGTCGCGGGGAATTCGACATCAAGCAGGATGCGGGCGGCATCGGCGATATCGAATTTCTGGTGCAGTACTGGGTACTGGCCGGGGCCCGGGCTCATCCGCAGCTGCTGACCTATACCGACAATATCCGCCAGCTCGAGGGTTTGGCGGCCGTCGGCGTGGTCGACGAGGCAACGGCGGTTTGGCTCAAGGAGGCTTACATCAGCTATCGCACGGTGCTGCATCATTTATCGCTGGAGGGCGATGGCGAGCGCATCGTCGCCGCGGCGCCGTACCGGGAGACCCGCGATCGGTTGCGGGCGATATGGCAGGCGACGTTTGAATCGCCGCCGTGACCTGTCAAAATCCGCCCTCGGAATGATGCATTCGAGTCCGCGCGCAGGCGCAAGTACCAATTCAAGCGGAGTGATCGTTATGTCGGCAAGGGTCCAGGACGATTCCAAGCAGCGGTTGATCGTGCCCAACGCACTGCATCAGTACACCGTTGACAGGGCTGACTTGCCGCTGGCATGTCCGATGCCGGGCATGATGCTGTGGAATTCGCATCCCAGAGTCTATCTGGCGGTCGAAGCGACCGGCTGGGCAAAGTGTTCCTACTGCGGGGCCGAATACACCCTCAACAGAGATGCGGCCGCAGCCGGCGCCATCGCGCCGGAAACCGGTTCCTAAGGCCCGGCTTGAGCTTCAAGTTCTGTACTCGGCGTAGGATTTCTCCTCGACGATGGCCGAGCCGAGCTTTGCATTGATGCGCCGCTTGATGGCCGCCCGTTCATCGTTCTCGAAGTAGACCGCCCTGGCGAGACGAATGAAATCGGCATCGAATTCCTGGGCGCGCTCCTTGTCGCGGATGTTGTCCTCGATCACCCACAAGCGCTCGTTGACCTGCAGGAGAGCAATCACGTCGGCGGAGAGGTCGGTCTTGGCATAGGGTGAGGCGCTCCAGGTCTCCTCGAGTACCTTGAGTTCGACGCGCACATTCGCGACCTTGCCGGCATCGCTCATGCGGCTGGACTTGATCCTCAGAATGGTGATCTTATCCAAGAGTTCACCGGGTGAGACGGGAACGTTGATTTCGCTCATGCCGGCATATTAGCGAAAATCGGCGGGCCGGTGAAAATCTCCTGCGAGGATGAGTGCGTCGAGGGCGGCCGTGGCATCGCTTACCTCGATCAGATCCATGACGCCGGGCCGTTCGATTTTCGTGGTCCACGGGATCTGCGCCGCGGGTTTTCCCAAGAATATGCGCGCCGCTGCGTCGTACTTGTCGACGCACCACCGGCGGCTGTAGTAGGGGCCGGCGCGTTGCGGATTGGTGGCTGCATAGAGGCCGATCACCGGCAACCCGACCATCCCCGCCATGTGCGCGGGACCCGAGTCCGGTGACAGGAGCGCCGTGCTCTGCGACATCAGGCCGAGCAATTGCGGCAGCGTGTCTTTGCCGATCTGATTGACGAGCGGCGTACGCGCCGCCGCCGCAATCGCCGTGCCCATCCGTGCCTCCTCCGAACTGCGGCCCCCGACCAGCACCACGCTCATGCGATGCACGGCAGCGGCGTGATCGGCAACGGCCGCATATCGGGAAGCCGACCAGTTACGCGCCGTATGACTGGAACAAGGACTGATGAGCAGGGTACGGCCGTCCGCGATCACGCTGCGCGCATAGTCGAGCGCGTTCGGCGGCAGGGCCACATTCCAGCGCGGAGGCTGAGGCTCGATGCCGCAGGCTCGCGCAAAGCCCATGAAAGAGTCGAGCACGTGCTCCGGCGGCCTAGGCTCGATCCGTGCGTTCGTGAACAGCCACTGCAGCTCGCGGGCCCGTTGCCGGTCGAAGCCAAGCTTGATCGGTGCGTCGATCAAGCGGCTGACCAGACTCGCGCGAAACGACAGCTGCATGTCGAGCAGCAGGTCGAAACGCCGCCCGCGCAACAGCGCGCGCAGGCGCCACAGTTCCCGAAGGGTTGCCGACTTATCGAAGGTGATAAACTCGATTCCCGGAACGATCTGCGTCATCAGCCTGGCTTCGACCTTGCCGATGGATCCAGGTAAACCGCGTTTCAGGCCACGCCGCTTGGAAGGCTCGGAGCGCCGCCAACGCATGGCAGGTATCGCCGATCGCCGAGAGACGCAGCAGGCATACGTGTTGCAGCGGCGGCTTGAAGCTTAAGGTAGTCATAAGATGATAAAGGGCGGCCAACGCATTGCCACTGCAACGGGCGTCATGCTGGCTGATCTCAATTGCATTGGCAATGCGCTGCTCGGCGCGGCGGAATCTTTGTTCGATCCGGATTTTTGGCGATCGCGCGGCGAACTCGCCGCCGTTTCGGGCGGCCGGGGGTCGGCGTGGTTCGTGGGACCCGCGGCAAACCCTTGGGTGCTGCGGCACTATCGCCGCGGAGGCTGCATCGCGCGAATTTCCGCGGATCGGTATGGGTGGTCGGGGGAGGAGCGCGTGCGCTCATTTTCCGAGTGGCGCCTGCTCTTCGATCTCTCACAGCGCGGGTTGAGCGTGCCAAAACCGGTCGCGGCCCATTACCGGCGCGAGGGGCTGACCTATCGCTGCGATCTGATCACCGAGCGCATCGCGCACACGCGACCCTTGAGCGCGGCGCTCGGCGCGGGGCCGCTCGCACCGAGTTGCTGGCGAGCCATCGGCGCGGCGATCGCGCGTCTGCACCGCCAGGGCGTCGATCACGCGGACTTGAACGCGCACAACATCCTGCTCGGCTCCGATGGGCGCGTCAGCGTCATAGATTTCGACCGGGGACGGGTGCGTGCGCCGGGAGCGTGGACGGCCGGGAACCTGGCGCGCCTCGAGCGTTCGCTCAGGAAAGTCTCGCCGCCGGATCGCTTCGCGCCGGCATCCTGGGATGAGCTGTTGGCCGGATACCGGGCGGCCTAGTGCGCTTCATCTACTCGTGGCTGGTCCGGTGTGCGGTTCCCGCAGCCTTGGCGGCGCTTCTGTGGCGGGGCTTGCGCGATCGCAGCTATTGGCAGGGATGGGCCGAGCGGCTGGGCTTGGGACGCACGCTGAGCGCGCCAAGCATTTGGCTGCATGCGGTTTCACTGGGCGAAATGTCGGCGGCGGCGCCGCTGCTTCAGGCCCTGCATTCGCGCCACCCGGAAATACCGCTGCTGGTGACCACGGCCACGCCGGCTGGAAGGGCACGCGCGCTCGCCTTGTTCGCCGATAGCACCTCGTTCGCCGCCGCGGCCGGCGTCCGATTTTTGCCGTACGACACCCCGGGGTCGGTGCGGCGCTTCTTGGCACGCGCCCGTCCGCGCATCGCGATCATCATGGAAACGGAACTGTGGCCGAATCTGTTGCACGAATGCGAGCGAGGCCGCATTCCCGTGTTGCTGGCGAGCGCGCGGTTGTCGGTCAAGTCGGTTTCGCGGTATCGGCGCCTCGGCGGCCTGTTCCGCGGTGTATTCACCAAGAACCTGGTGGTGGCAGCGCAATCCGCGGCCGACGCCGAGCGGTTCAAATCGATCGGTGCCGCTGCCGACCGGACTCTGTTGGTAGGAAACGTGAAGTTCGATTTGCAGCCGGACGCAGGCAATCTCGAGGCAGGCGGGCCGCTGCGCGCAGCCTTCGCCGGGACGCGGCCGGTCTGGATCGCGGGCAGCACGCACGCGGGCGAAGAGGAGCAGTTGCTCGATGCGCATGCGCTGCTGCTCAAGGCCAGACCAAGCGCCGTCTTGCTGCTGGTGCCGCGGCACAAGGATCGCTTTGCCGGTGTGGCCGAGTTGTTGACCCGGCGCGGATTCAAATTTGCACTCCGCAGCGAAATGGCGCGCGGCGGACCAGCGGCGCGCTTGCCGAGCGATACACCGGTGTTGCTGGCGGATACGGTCGGAGAACTGGCCGCGTTGTACGCGTCGGCGGACGTGGCGTTTGTCGGCGGCAGCCTCGCCGCCATAGGCGGTCACAATCTGCTCGAGCCCGCGGCGCTCGGGTTGCCGGTGTTGACCGGCCCCTCCTTCTTCAACAACCGGGAAATCGCGCAACTCTTGCTGGACCGCGGCGCGGCGCTGCAGGTCGACAATGCGCAGGCGCTGGCGGTGGTGCTGAACCGGCTGCTCGACGACCGCCAGGAACGCCAACGCATCGGCAGCATCGGCCGGCAGATCGTCGCGGCGAATCGCGGCAGCGTCGAGCGCCTGCTGGCGCTTATCGAACCTTCGCTGGAGTGACGGCTGCCGGAGCGGTCGCCCCCGCTGCCGGGGAAACATCGCTCGGCAGCGCCGGCGCGGGCGTATCGGTGAGCAGACCGTTGATTCGCTGCAAGCTTTGCTCGGACAGGATGCCGGCGGCTTGCTGCAGCTTGACCACATTCAGCATGTAGTCATAGCGGCTGTGCGAATAGTCGGTTTGTGCCCGAACCCATTGTTGCCGGGACTGCAAGACATCCACCGCGGTGCGCGTGCCCGCTTCGTAGCCCGATTCCGTGGCGCGCAGCGCCGTGAGGTTCGACTCGACTGCTCGATGCAGCGCCTTGACCCGCGATATTTCCGAGAGAACGCCGAGATAGGCGTCGCGCGCGTCATGCTCGGTCTGCCGTGCCACCCGCTCGAGGCGCTCTTTGGCCGCTCGATGCTGGTAAACCGCCTGGCGAACCTGGGAGGAAACCAAGCCTCCCGAGTAAATCGGAAACGTCAATTGAATACCGATCGAACGCTGCCGTTGATCCAGGGTGGTGCCGCCCGCGGGACTGCCGTTGTCGAACACGTCGACCCCGTTGTTGGTCAGTTTGCCGGCGCTGCCCACCAAGTCCAGCGACGGGAAATGCCCGCCGCGCTGGATCGAGACTTGCTCGCGCGCAATGTCGGCGGCCAGGCGGCTCGACACCAACGACAGGTTCTGTTGCAGGGCCATCTCGACCCACCGGTCCTCGTTGACCGGGTCCGGATTTGCCATCTCGAAAGGTTCGATTGGGCGGGCCAGACTGTCGAACGGATCGCCGATGATTTCGCGCAGCAGCTCCTGCGTGGAGGCGAGGACACGCTTGGCGGCAATGACGGCCGCCGCGGTGCTGTCATGCGAGGCGCGCGCCTCCTCCACGTCGGTGACCGCGATAAGCCCGATTTGATACCGCGCTTCGGCTTGTTCGAGCTGGCGGGTGACCGATATCAGCGCCATTTGCTGCGCCTCCACGTCATCTTGCGCGCCGAGCACATCGAAATACCGCTGCGAGACGCGCTCCATCAGGTCCTGCTGCGCGGCCTGATAGTCCGCCTCGGCCTGCGCCACTTGCGAGTCGGCGCGCTTCAGAGCCTGCCAGTTTTCCCAGCGGAACAGGCTTTGTTTCAGGTCAACGGTGTAGCGGTGAAGGGTGGTATCCACCCGGCCGCTAAAGGGAAAGGACTCCGCGACGGTCGCAGGCGTGCCGGGAGGGGAGCAGGGGATGCCGGCGGGCGTCGATGCGGAGCAGGGCGGCAATGTCACGAATTGGGTGGTGTTCTGCGTGGCGTAGTCGCGCTCGCGCGAGATCTGGCCGTTGGCGGAAAGCCGGGGCAAAAGCGTGGACAGGGCCTGAGGCTTGGCCTCCAACGCGGCCAAGCGCGTTGCCTCGGCTTCGCGCAACTGAGGATCGTTTTGCAAGGCGCGCTGATAGACCGCCAGGAGGTCCGCGGCCGGAGCCGCGCCGGTAACCAGGCATACAGCCCAAAAAATCGCAATTCGCTTCATGAAATACCCATGTTGGGACCCACAATCCGGTAGTATAGTGTTATATATTACTATATCACCTAGGCAATGCGGGTCAATACTGCGGAATCCTGGGGTCTATAACCCGCGACCAGGCTAAAATTCCGCCGGAGAGATTAAAAACTTTGCCGAAACCCTGCCGTTCCAGGAACCGCGCCACCTCGGCGCTGCGGCCGCCCGAACGGCAGATCACCACGGTTTCCAGCTTGGGGTCGAGTTCACCGATGCGGCCTTCAAGCTCGCCCATCGGGATGTGGACGATGGGGGTGGGCACGGGGGCCAGCTTCACCTCCCAATCCTCGCGCACATCGAGCAGCGTCATGGCATCGCCGGCCTCGCGCCGATCCAGGAATTCCCGCGGACTCATTTCTCCGATCATGGCTAAAACACGAATCCTTGCGCTGCCGTGGCGTTGATCAACGGCTCAACGACCGTTTCGAACAAGCTTTCCCGGATCCATTCGGCGGTGTCGACCCTCCGTACCAGGATGGCGTCCATCACGGGCGCCTCGCCCACGATGGCGAATAAGCGTCCGCCGCGGCGCAGCGAGCGCTCGAAGCGCGCGTCGTAGACCGGCAGCGAGCCGGTCACGGCGATGGCGTCGAATTCGCCCAGGGGTGCGGCGTCAAACGCGTCGCGGGTCTGAAAGTCCACGCTCGCTTCGGGCACGGCACGCAGGTTCGCTTTGGCCGCCGCCGTCAATTGCGGGTGTATATCCAAGGATCGTGTCGTGGCGCCCAGCAAGCTCAGGCACGCGGCCAGGTAGCCGTTGCCGCTGCCGACCTCGAGCACGCTGTCGGCGGCGGTGACGCCCAAGGCCTGCAGAATGCGCCCCTGAATTTTTGGGGCGAGCATCGATTGACCCAGGCCGATCGGTATGGGCGTGTCGGCAAAGGCCAGTTCACGGTATTCCGGCGGCACGAATGCCTCGCGCGGCACCATGCAAAAGACCTTGAGCACTCGAGGATCGAGTACTTCCCAGGTGCGTATCTGCTGATCCACCATCTGCTGCCGAGCGGCCAACGTATCCATGATATCTCGCGCGCGATTAAGGCCGCTGATTATGGTCAATTTCCACAGGCTTCGCGAGCCCCTTGCGCTATTCTCCACGGCACGATGGTTCGCGACGTGTCCAGCTTGTGAGGGCGCCCAAAATATCAAGCGTCGCTGAGACTCGTCGTTATTGAGGTCAGCGTTGATCTTCTCTTCCCTGGCGTTGTGGTTCGTCACCGCCGCTGTTTTGGCAGTGGGCGTCGTCGTGCTTGTCGCGTGGAAGCGGCGCCAGGAGCGAGCGGTCAACGATTTCTCGAGGCAGATTCAAATCCTGCTCGACGAGGGCAGCACGGCCGGCCGCATTGCGCCGGGTACGGAGCCCGGGTTCGGCAAGCTGGGCGCGGCGGTCAATCAATTGCTCGAAGATCTCGCCGTGCGCGGCGCGCAGCTCGAGGATCGCGAGCAGCTGTTTCAACGTCTGGTCGAATCGGTGCACGACGCAGTGCTCGTGCATCGCAAGGATATTCTTTTCGCCAACGCGCGCTTCCTGGCGCTGCTGGGGATGAAGTCCGCGGATGTCGTCGGCCGTCCGTTGGCCGAGTTCGTGGCGCCCGAATATGTCGAGCTGGTCGAGAGCAATCTGCGGCGGCGGCTGGAGGGCGAATCGGCGCCGGAACGCTACGAGATCGAGCTCATGGACCGGCAAGGCCAGGTCACGCGCGTGGAGCTATCGAGCACGGTGATCGACAGCTCCGGGGAACCTGCGCTGCTGCTCACCGCGCTGGAAATGCTGCCGGGCGCGATCCCGACGGAAGTCTCCCAGAAGCCGCGGGCGATGGCGACGCTGGATGCGATGGGCGAGAGCGTCATTACCGTCGATCAGGATGGGCGCATCGACTACATCAATCATTCTGCGGAACTGCTGTTGGGTCAGCAGGTGGATCAGGTCCTGGGCAGGAGGTTTGCGGATGTCGCTTCCTTGCTGGATGAGAACGACCGCCGCGCGCTGGGCGATCTGGTGCAGAAAGCCCTGACCGGCGGCGGCCGGGTGTCGCCGGGAAGGCGCGCGCTCCTGGTTCCGGCAAGCGGCAGCTTGGAACGATTTGTCGAGATCGGCGTGACCCCGCTGCCGCTTGATGGCAAGGAATCGTCCGGCTTGGTGCTGGTGCTGCACGACACCAGCGAACTTCGCGGCCTGACCCGGCAGATGACCTATCAGGCCAGCCATGATGCCCTCACCGGACTGGTGAACCGGCGCGAGTTCGAGCGGCGGCTGCAGGAGGCGCTGGACTCCGCGCAATTGGGCGATACCGGCCATGCTCTGTGCTATCTCGATTTGGATCATTTCAAAGTCGTCAACGACACCTGCGGTCACACGGCGGGCGACAACATGCTGCGCGAGATTGCCGCGCTCATCAAGGAAGCGGTGCGCGATTCTGACACGGTCGGCCGCATCGGCGGCGATGAGTTCGCGCTGTTGCTGGCCGGCTGTCCGCTGGAGAAAGCCCGGCAGATCGCCGACAACGTGGTGCGTTCGGTCAACGACTATCGCTTCGTCTGGAAGGACAAAATATTCAACGTCGGCGTCAGCATCGGGCTGGTCGAAATCGGACGCGACAGCGGCAACATCGGGGACATCATGAATTCGGCGGACTCCGCCTGCTATGTTGCGAAAAAGCAGGGCGGCCTGCACGTGCACGTCTACTCGGCGCGCGAGGAGGCGAACGCGCGCCATAGCGGCGAGATCCATTGGCTGCTGAAATTACAGGGTGCGCTGCGGGACAATAGATTCGAGCTGTATTACCAGCCCATCGTGCATGCGCGCGCCGGCGGCTTGAGCGGACCTGCGCTCGAGGTTTTCGTGCGGCTCGCCGGCGAGGGCGGTCAACCGGCGGCGCCGCCGGCGGAATTCATCCGCGCCGCCGAGCGCTATCGCCTGATGCCGCACGTCGATCGCTGGGTCGTGCAGGCGGTGCTGGCCGCGCTCGGCCGCGGCGGCTTGAAGTTGCCGCCCGGCCGCAGCGTTGCAATCAACATAGCCGGGCAGACCCTGGGCGATGCGGAATTCCTGGAATTCGTGGTGGAGTGTTTCGATCACACGGGTGCGAATCCCAACGACATTTGCTTCGAGGTGACGGAGACCTCGGTGGTCGCGAATCTGGACCATGCGCAGCGCTTCATTGCCGTGTTGCACGGCATGGGGTGCGAGTTTGCGCTGGATAATTTCGGCAGGGGCTTGAGTTCATTCTCGACGCTCAAGACCTTGCCGATGGACTATTTGAAGATCGACGGCTCTTTCATCAAGAATCTCGCGGGGGATGCGGTGAACCAGGCCATGGTGGTGGCCATGATCGAGCTGTCGCGGAGCCTCAATTTCCGCGTGGTCGCGGAACATGTCGAGGATCAGTGGGCGTTGGACACCGTGACGGGCATGGGCATCGACTTCGTGCAGGGCTACATGGTCGGCAAGCCCCAGCCGCTGTCGATGACCCCCAGTTAGAAGCCCGCAGGCGGCAGCCTGCGTCCGGCCGGTGCTTATAACGCGGTGGCAGCCGCTCATAACAACTTTCTATGGCATTTCAGCCGCGCTTAGGAGGAAAATCCGTGACACCTCACGCGCGGAGTCCCTATGCCCGTTTATGACGACAACACCAAGTCCATCGGCCGCACGCCGCTGGTACGCATCAACCGGCTCGATGCCGGCAGCGGCGCAATCCTTCTCGCCAAGATCGAGGGCCGAAATCCGGCGTACTCGGTGAAATGCCGCATCGGCGCTGCGATGGTCTGGGACGCCGAAGCGCGCGGAGCCCTGAAACCCGGCATGTCGATTGTCGAGGCCACGAGCGGCAACACCGGCATTGCGTTGGCGTACGCGGCCGCCGCGCGCGGGTATGGCTGTGTGCTCACGATGCCGGACACCATGACCATGGAGCGACGCAAGGTCGTGGCGGCACTCGGCGCCAAGCTCATCTTGACGCCCGGCGCCAAGGGCATGAAAGGCGCCATCGCCAAAGCAGAGGAGTTGGCTGCCTCGGATCCGAAGAAATACCTGTGGGTGAGGCAGTTCGACAATCCTGCCAATCCGGGCATTCATGAGAAAACCACGGGCCCTGAGATTTGGGACGATACGGAAGGCAAGGTGGACATCTTCGTCAGCGGCGTCGGCACCGGCGGCACTCTGACCGGCGTATCGCGCTACATCAAAAAAACGCGCGGCAGGCCGATCACGACCGTGGCCGTGGAGCCGAGCAACTCGCCGGTCATTTCGCAGACGCGCGCGGGCCAGCCGCCGACGCCGACGCCGCACAAGATCCAAGGAATCGGCGCCGGTTTCATCCCGGACAACCTGGATTTGTCCATGGTCGACCGGGTCGAGCTGGTGACCAACGAGGAGGCCATCGAGATCGCACGCCGGCTGGCTCGCGAAGAGGGCATCTTGTCCGGAATTTCCTGCGGTGCGGCGATGGCAGCGGCACTGCGTCTGGCGCGCGATCCTGCAAACAAGGCCAAGACCATCGTCGTGATTCTGCCGGATGCGGGAGAGCGCTATTTATCCGGTGCATTGTTCGAAGGCTTGTTCGAGGAAGTCGAGAAGATGCAGGCGGTTGCCTAGCAAGAAACCATGAACGCCAAGCCCGAAATCATCCCGGAAGCTGCCGCACTCGAGCGGCTCACCGAGGAGTTGCTGGGAAGCTATCTGGGTGACGAGCGCGGGCGGCGCATCTCGCAGGGCTATCTGCCCTCGCGCGCAGGCATTGTCGAGATCCTGACCGCGGTGCTTGACCTGATGTATCCCGGCTATTTCGGCCGCCAGGACCTGAATGCCGAGAACCTGGGGAAGCACGTCGAACGGATGATCGGCGCGCTGGCGCCGAGGCTGGAACACGAATTGGAACAATGCCTGTGCTACGGGCGCGAGCGCGAGGCGGTCCTGCCGGTGCTGGGCGAATGCGCGCCGCGCGCGCGTGAATTGGCGGAGAGCTTCCTGCGGCGGCTGCCGCAGATCAGGGGCATGTTGATCCGCGATGTGCAGGCGGCCTTCGATGGCGATCCCGCGGCCCTGAATCTGGACGAGATCATCCTGGCGTATCCCGGCGTGCTGGCGGTGAGCGTGTATCGAATTGCGCATGCGCTCTACGATTTGGGCGTGCCGATGATGGCGCGCATCATGACCGAGTGGGCGCATTCGAAGACCGGCTGCGACATCCACCCCGGCGCGACCATCGGCGCGGCGTTTTTCATCGATCACGCCACGGGCGTGGTGATCGGCGAAACCACGCACATCGGCGCGGGCGTCAAGATCTACCAGGGCGTGACCTTGGGCGCGCTGTCGCTGCCGCGCGACGCGAGCGGACAAATCATTCGCGGCAAGAAGCGCCATCCCACCGTCGAGGACGGCTCGACGCTTTATGCCAACGCCACGGTGCTGGGGGGCCAGACGGTCGTGGGCGCCGGCAGCGTCATCGGCGGCTCGGTGTTCTTGACGCGCAGCGTACCGCCGCGCTCGCGGGTTTCCCTGAAGGAACCGGAGCTGCGCGTGGCGACGCGGGACGGAGCGGCTGAATCCGACGCGATCTACTTCGATATTTAATGCGCTTCGCGCAACTGCTACGGGGTATTCCCATGCGCTTCGCGCGGTTTGCAGGCGCTTGCGCGCCGAAGTTACGGGGTCGAGGCGACCCCGTCCTTAAGGGTTGAAGAGTCGAGTTACATCATTTTGCCGAGCACAGGCACGAGCAGCAGCGCGACGATGTTGATGATCTTGATCAAGGGGTTGATGGCGGGACCGGCGGTGTCCTTGTAGGGATCGCCGACCGTATCGCCGGTCACCGCGGCTTTGTGCGCGTCGGATCCCTTGCCGCCGAAGTGGCCTTCCTCGATGTACTTCTTGGCGTTGTCCCAGGCGCCGCCGCCGGTGGTCATGGAAATGGCGACGAACAGGCCCGTGACGATGGTGCCGATCAGCAGTCCGCCGAGCGCCTGGACGCCGGAGCCGGGACCCATCAAGAAATTCACGACGAATACCAGCGCAATCGGCACCAGTATGGGCAGCAGCGACGGCACGATCATTTCCTTGATCGCCGCCTTGGTCAGCATGTCCACCGCTCGCGAGTAGTCGGGCTTGGCGGTGCCCTCCATGATTCCTGCAATTTCCTTGAATTGACGGCGCACCTCATTGACCACCGCGCCGGCGGCACGGCCCACCGCTTCCATCGCCATGGCCGCGAACAGATACGGCACGAGTCCGCCGATAAACAGGCCGATGATCACGGCGGGGTTCGACAGGTCGAATGTCGTGGGATGACCCAGGACTTCACCCAGTTTGTGCGTGTAATCGGCAAACAGCACCAGCGCGGCCAGGCCGGCCGAGCCGATGGCGTAACCCTTGGTGACGGCCTTGGTGGTGTTGCCCACGGCATCCAGAGGATCGGTGACATCGCGCACTTTCTTGTCCAGGTGCGCCATCTCGGCAATGCCGCCGGCGTTGTCGGTGATCGGGCCATAGGCATCGAGTGCGACGATCATGCCGGTCATGGACAACATCGCGGTGGCGGCGATGGCGATGCCATACAGCCCCTCGAGCCGGTACGAGGCCCAGATGCTCAGGGCTACGGCGATGACGGGCAGGGCGCAGGCCTTCATCGACACGCCGAGGCCCGCGATGATGTTGGTGGCATGTCCGGTTTGCGAGGCCGCCGCCACGTGCTGCACGGGCTGGTACTCGGTGGCGGTGTAGTATTCGGTGATCACGATCATGGCAGCCGTCAGCGCCAATCCCACCAGCGTGCACAGCCACATTCTCATGCCATGCTCGCCCATGATGGTGTCGGCCACGAAGTAGAAGGCGATCGCGGAAATCGCCGCCGATACGATCACGCCCTTGTACAGCGCGTTCATGATCTTGCCGCCCTCGCGAGTCGACACGAAGAAGGTGCCGATGATGGAGGAGACGATGGAAATCGCGCCGAGGACCAACGGAAACAATATCGCGCGCGCGCCCAAGTCCGTCATCACGAGACCACCGAGCAGCATGGTTGCGACCAGCGTCACGGCATAGGTTTCGAACAGGTCCGCCGCCATGCCGGCGCAATCGCCGACATTGTCGCCGACGTTATCCGCGATGACCGCCGGGTTGCGCGGATCGTCCTCGGGAATGCCGGCTTCCACCTTGCCCACCAGGTCCGCGCCGACATCGGCGCCCTTGGTGAAGATGCCGCCGCCCAAGCGCGCGAAGATCGAAATGAGCGAGCCGCCGAAAGCCAAGCCGACGAGCGAGCGCAGCGCCGCATCGGAGTTGCCCAGCACACTTTGCATGACGAAGAAGTAGCCGGCGACGCCAAGCAGCCCTAGGCCGACGACCAGCATGCCGGTAATGGCGCCGCCGCGAAACGCTACTTGCAAGGCGGCATTGATGCCGTGGTGCGCGGCCTGAGCGGTGCGCACGTTCGCACGCACCGATATGAACATGCCGATGTAGCCCGCCAAGCCGGAGAGGATCGCGCCCACCGCGAATCCGCCGGCGGTTGCCCAGTCGAGCGCCACGCCAAGGGCTACGAACAGAATGACACCCACTATCGCGATGGTGGAATACTGCCGGTTCAAGTAGGCACGGGCACCTGCCTGAATGGCGGCGGCGATTTCCTGCATCCGGGCGTTGCCGGCCGGCTGTTTCAAAATCCAGCGTACCGAAATACCGCCGTAGAGGATGGCAACCACCCCGGCTGCGATCGCAAGCCATAGCGCATTATCAAGAGTCATGTCATTTCCCTTCGGGCTTATGTTATTGAAATATAAGAGGTTAACGTCAAAAAAAGCGACGCGACTATATCACAAACGGGGTTCGCAAGCGTTTCGCAACGCTGATCCCTTTCAGGGTGACATAAGCGGGCAGCCCGTCGCGGTAGGGAGGGTAACCTTCGCCCTCGATCAGGGGCAACAGGTACCGTCGGCAGGCGGCCGTGATTCCAAAGCCATCGGCTGTAATGAAATCGCGCGGCAGCTTTTTCTCTTGATTGGCTATGGCGGATAACGGCGCCTCGCCAATGCTCCAGCGATAGGGTTTCGAGGACTGTCGGACAATGATCGGCATTACGGCGTTCCTGCCCTTCAGCGCCAGCTCCACGGCAGCCTTGCCGACGGCGTACGCCTGGTCCACGTCCACCTGCGATGCGATGTGGCGCGCTGAGCGCTGCAGATAGTCGGCCACCGCCCAATGGAACTTGTAGCCCAAAGCCTGCTGCGTCATCTGCGCAACGATGGGTCCGACGCCGCCCAATTGGGCATGGCCGAACGCGTCCTTGGTGCCTCCCTCAGCCAGGAATTTACCCTCGGCGTCCTGCACGCCCTCCGAGACCACGATCACGCAGTAGCCGCGTTGCTCGACGGTGGCTTTCACCTTGTTCAAGAAGGCCGCGCGATCGAAGGCGATTTCGGGAAAGAGAATAATGTGCGGCGCATCGCCGGGTCTGTTTCCCGCCAAGCCGCCTGCGGCCGCGATCCAGCCGGCGTGCCTGCCCATCACCTCCAGCACGAAAACCTTGGTCGAGGTGCGCGCCATCGAGGCTACGTCAAGCGCCGCTTCGCGTGTCGAGACAGCGATGTACTTGGCGACGGAGCCGAACCCCGGGCAGCAATCCGTCAGGGGCAGATCATTGTCCACGGTCTTGGGTATCCCAACGCAAGTGACGGGGAAGTCCATCTGCACGGCGATCTCGGACACCTTTAGCGCCGTGTCCATGGAATCGTTGCCGCCGTTGTAAAAAAAATAACCGATGTCATGCGCTCTAAATATGTCGATGAGCCGTGCATACTGCGCCCGGTTCTGAGTCGTTCCGGCCAGCTTGTAGCGCGCCGATCCGAATGCGCCGCCGGGTGTGTAACGCAGGCCGCTGATGGTGGCCCGGCTCTCCTTGCTGACATCGATCATATCCTCGGTCAGAGCGCCGATGATGCCGTGCCTGCCGGCATAGACTTTGCCGATTTTGCCAGGATGGCGGCGCGCCGCTTCGATCAGGCCGCAGGCGGACGCATTGATGACCGCGGTGACACCGCCGGATTGTGCATAAAACGCGTTCTTCTTGGCCACGATGCCCCCTCATGCTACGGCCGCGCAGAATAGCCGATCGGCGCGTCCTCTGGTACGGTAGCGCGCTTTTACCACCAAAGAAAAGCATGCGAATAGTCTTATTGGGCGCACCGGGCTCCGGCAAAGGCACGCAATCGGCGTTGCTGGTCAAAGCCTATGGTGTTCCCCAAATATCCACGGGCGATTTGCTGCGCGAAGCACGCGCCAAGGGCACGGAATTGGGGCTGCGCGCGAAGACCGCCATGGAGGCCGGCAAACTGGTGGACGATGACACGGTGCTCGGCATGATTCGCGAGCGCTTGAGCCGGCCGGATGCGCTCAAGGGCTTCATTCTGGACGGATTTCCGAGAAATATCGCGCAGGCGGAGGCGCTGGAAACGATGCTTGCCGGCATGCGCACGCCGCTTCAGGCCGTGGTGCTCTTGAATCTGGATTTGAAGATTCTGTTCACGCGTCTCACGGGGCGCAGGATTTGTGAAGCCTGCAATCAGGTGTTCAACATCTACACCTCACCGCCCGGGAGGCTGACCGAGAAGTGCGGCGACCGGCCTCACCGCTTGATTCAGCGCGACGATGACAAGGAAGAGGTCATCGGCAAGCGGCTCGATGTCTACGAGGCGCAGACCAAGCCGTTGATCGACCGTTATCGGACGGCAGGATTGCTGCGCGTGGTCGATGCCGACGCCGACATGAACACCGTGTTCAAAAACATCCGCAAGGCCATCGACGGCCCGCCGGGCTGCTAGCCGATCGTTGCCAGCAGACGCGTGCCGATCTCTTGCAAACGCCAGCCGGTGAGCGCAGGGGTGGCGCGCAGCGAGCGGGCGAGCGTGCCCATGGCCAATGCCTTCAGTTCGCCGCGCGGCGCGAGCACCTCGGCGCTTACCGCAAGTTCCGCGGCGCGCGCATCCACCGTCCTGGCCAGCCGCTCGAGCCGCGCTTTTTGCTCCGGGGTCGGACGCGAATCCTGCCCGGGCGACACATCCTGCACGTCGGCGCCCGCGGTGCGCGCGAGCGCCTCGAGCAGCGTGGCCGCGAACGGGCCGCTCATCGGCTGCACGGCGTCGAGCGCCGCAGCGTCGGCGGGGTTGGCCTGGGCGATGGAAAACAGCGCGGCATCCGCGAGGATCCAGGCGCGCGGCAGATCGCGCTCGCGCGCCAGCTGTTCGCGCCAGACTGCGATGGCCTTGGCGCGGGCGCGCGGCTCCGGTTCCAGCTGGCCGATGCCGCGCAGCCGCTCCCACGCCTGTGCGGCGTCCGGTTCATAGAGCCGGCGCTCTTCGAGCTCCAGGCAGTCCTCGCGGACCCAGTGCTCGCGCCCAAGTTCTCGCAGGCGCCCCTCGAGTTCATCGGCGATGGCGCCAAGGTACAGCACATCGTCGGCCGCGTACTCCAGCTGCGCGGCCGTGAGCGGCCGCTTCGACCAGTCGGTGCGAGTTTGTCCCTTCGGAATGGTGACACCGAGCAATGTTTTCACCAGTTCCGCGTAACCGACTTGGGGTTTCATGCCGATGCAAGCCGCCGCAATTTGCGTATCGAACACCGGTGACACCACCTGCCTCGCGGTGAGGTAGAGGGCTTCGAGATCCTGGCGGGCGGCATGAATGAGCTTGCGCACGCCCGGCGCCGTCAGGACCGGCATCAGGGCGTCGAGGCTGCCGATTCGCAGCGTATCGACGCACCAGATCTGTCCCGGAATGCTCAGCTGCAGCAGGCACAATTTCGGGAAAAACGTGCGCTCGCGCAAAAATTCCGTATCCAGGCCGATCGACGCCTGCGACTCCAAGGCAAGCGCAAGCGCACCAAGTTCATCGCTTCGATCGATCCAAATCGCGTCAGGCATCGTCTCACCACGTGTACAATTTGGAACGAATTAGACTCTAATCGGTATGCAGCGACTCGTAAAAGCATTTCTGGACATTGCACTTCGGCGGCAGACTCCGGCGCATCTACCGGCGTCGGTGTTTCTCTTGCTGCTGGCGGCCGGCGCGGCCGCGCTGGCGGAGGTGCTCGGCGCGCTGTTGCCGCCGCCGCCCAACGACGCGATCTTGCTGCGCATCGCTCTGGGCGTGGGGCTGCCGGTTGGGTTCACCTGGGTGCTGCTGGCATGTACACGCCGGCGCGCGCGCTTCCTGCAGACTGCTACGGCACTGCTCGGCATGGGCGCGCTCGCGGGATTCGTTCTCTATCCATTGGACTCCCTGGTGCGCCTGATCGGCGCGGACAAGCTCTTGGCGCTGCCGATCGGCGTGCTCTGGACGGCCGCATTCATCGGTTATTTGCTGGCGTGCGCGCACATATGGCGCTCGGCGTTCGATTCCGGCCTGATCTTGGGCGGAATCATCAGCATCGGTTACTTCGTCTTGTCGTTCGCGATCGAGCAGCAAGTGCTGCCGCACTCATGAAGCACATCCATATCTTGGGTATCGCCGGGACGTTCATGGGCGGCCTGGCCGCCATCGCCAAGGCGGCCGGCTTCAAAGTCACGGGAGCCGACCTCAATGTGTATCCGCCGATGAGCACGCAGCTCAATGCGCTGGGCATCGACTTCGTGCAGGGCTATGGCGCAGATCAGCTGAATCTCAAGCCCGACATGGTCGTGGTGGGAAACGCTCTGAGCCGCGGCAGTCCCGTGATCGAAGCGATGCTCGATCGCGGCCTGCCTTATACCTCCGGTCCGCTCTGGCTGGCGGAGGAGGTATTGCACGCGCGTCACGTGATCGCCGTCACCGGTACCCACGGCAAGACGACCACCACCGCCATGCTCACGTGGATACTCGAGCACGCAGGTCTTGAGCCGGGATACTTGGTCGGCGGCGTGCCGGGCAACTTCGAATCGAGCGCACGCCTAGGGAAAGCGCCATTTTTCGTGATCGAAGCCGACGAGTACGACACGGCGTTTTTCGACAAGCGCGCCAAATTCGTGCACTACCGGCCGCGCACCGCCATCCTCAATAATCTGGAGTACGATCACGCCGACATCTATCCGGACGTGGCCTCGATCCGCCGGCAATTCCATCAGCTGCTGCGTACGGTTCCCGGCGCCGGGAGGCTCATCGTGAACGGGCATGATCCGGAGCTTGCGCTCACCTTGAGCGCGGGCTGCTGGACGCCGCGCGAATCTTTTGCCTTGGGCCGCGAGGCGTCCTGCGACTGGACGGCGCGGATGGCGGAGAATTGCGCCGCGAGCCGCTTCGAGGTGTATTTCAAGGGCAGGCCCGTCGCCGACGTCGCGTGGGACTTGATCGGCGAACACAATGTGCTGAACGCGCTGGCGGCGATCGGCGCCGCGCACCACGCCGGCGTGGCACCCGAGCGCGCGGCGCAAGCCTTGAACCTGTTTCGCGGAGTCAAGCGGCGCATGGAAGTGCGCGGGGTGGTCGGCGGCGTCACCGTGTACGATGACTTCGCGCATCATCCGACCGCGATCGAGACCACCCTCAAGGGTTTGCGCGCGCGCGTCGGCGGCCAACGCATCCTCGCGGTGCTGGAGCCTCGTTCCAACACCATGAAATTGGGCGTGCACCGCGAGGAACTGGCGCCCGCGCTGAGGCTTGCCGATAAGAGCTGGTTCCTGGCTCCCAAGGATTTGGGCTGGGACTTGCGGGGCGCGGTCTCGAGCATGGGAGATCGCGCCAAGCTCGCAGCCTGTGTCGATGAGATCGTGCGGAGTCTCGCCGCGGAAGCGCGCGCGGGCGATCATGTGCTGATCATGAGCAACGGCGGATTCGGCGGCCTGCACGACAAACTATTGGCAGCGTTGCGGGAGCGGTGATGCCGGAGCCGCAGTCGATCGCGCTGTTTCCGCTCAATGTCGTGTTGTTTCCGGAAGGTCCGCTGCCGTTGCGAATTTTTGAAACGCGCTATGTGGACATGGTGCGCCGCTGCATGCGCGGCAATCAGCGCTTTGGCGTGGTGCTGATCCGCGAGGGCCGTGAAGTGGGTCCGGCCGAGACCTTCGATGTCGGCACGATGGCAAAGATCGTCGACTTTCATCAGCTGTCGGATGGATTTCTCGGCCTGTCCTGCGTGGGCGAGCAGCGATTTCGCATCATCGGCCGCAGCCGCCAAACCGACGGCCTGAACCTGGCCGACATCGAAAGTGTCGAGCGCGAAGCACCGGTCGCCGTGCCTGAGCGCCATGCGCGCCTGGCGGAACTGCTGCAGACCGTTTTGCCGCAACTGGGCGCAGTCTATGCCGGCATGACGATGCGCTTGGACGATGCGGCCTGGGTCGGACAGCGGCTGGCGGAAATTCTGCCGATCGCTGCGGCCGAAAAGCAATTCTGCCTGGAACTTACGGATCCGATCCGCAGGCTCGATGTTCTGAGCCCGTTGGCGCAGAGCCGCAGCGAGCCTCCGCAACCCACCGGGCGCGGGTGAGCCACAGAGCCAGGGCGATGCAGATTCCCCAGGGCAGCAGCCAGTAGCCCAGCAATCCGTCGAATCGGCCCACCCAGACGGCATAGGCCGGCGCCGTGCCGCCGGCGGTCGCCTCCTGCAGCATGCGCAGCACGGCCACCCAGCCGGCGTGCAGCCCGATCGCCACCGCGATGTTGCCGGTCATCGCGCGGGTAAGGCTCAAGATCAATCCCACGATGAGCCACGAGAGAAACGAATCGAACACCAACGAGGGCTGCGCCAGCGGCGCGAAGGAACGCGCCAGCAGGTCAAAGCCGCTGCCCCAGCCGACCTGCTCCGGTGCGATCCGTACTTTGGCAAAGAAGTGCAGGACCGCGAACAGCGGAGCGGTCAGCAGGGCGGCCGTCCAGGGACCCGATTGACGCTCGATCGCCGTGTGCATGGCGCCGCGCATGACGCTTTCCTCGAGCACGGCGACCGCGACGCCGGAACTTAAGCCGATGAGGAAAATGCGCGCAAAATTCGGCGCGCTGAAAGCCAGCGTACCGACGCGCAGGTGAGTCGCCAGCAGAAAGGCCGCACCCACGCCGGCCGTGGCGATGCCCACCGCGCCCCACACCAGGCTCACTTTGAGAAATCTACGCCAGGGCAGGCCGTAGCCAAAGTCGCGCGCGCGCGTCAGGTTCAAGTGCCTGCACAGCCACACGAGCTCCGCGATCAGCACCAGCATGGCGACCCGGCTCGCGACGCGGTGGAATGCCCAAGCGGCGAAGCGCGCGGTCAGTTCATAGGCCGGGTAGGCGAGCAGCGCGCCGATCAGCCCTGCGAGCAAGATGGCACCGACGAACCACGCAAAGGCACGCATCAGGTGTGCGCGGCCATCAAGACGCGATGGACGCGAAGACCCGCGCGGCAGCGGCGGCGGTCGCGTCGATGTCCGCCGCCGTGTGCGCCGCGGACAGAAATCCCGCCTCGAAGGCGGACGGCGCGAGGTACACGCCTTCCTTGAGCATGCCGTGAAAAAATCGCTTGAAGCGCCCGACATCGCACGCCATGACCTTGTCATAGCGATCGACGTGGCGCTCGGCGGTGAAGAAAAATCCAAACATGCCGCAGACGTGATTGGTGGCGAGCGCAATCCCCGCGCCGGCGGCGGCCGATGCCAGTTTCTCCACCAACATGTCCGTCATCCTCGACAAGCTTTGATGAAAGCCCGGCGCACCGATGAGATCGAGGGTGGTGAGGCCGGCGATCATGGCCACCGGATTTCCGGACAGCGTGCCGGCTTGGTAGACCGGGCCCAATGGCGCGAGCTGCTCCATGATATCGCGCCGCCCGCCGAAGGCACCGACCGGCATGCCGCCGCCGATGATCTTGCCGAGCGTGGTCAAGTCCGGGCGTATGCCGTACAGCGCCTGCGCGCCGCCCAACGCAACGCGAAAGCCGGTCATGACTTCGTCGAAGATCAGCAGCGCACCCGCGCGGTCGCACTCGCGCCTCAGGGTTTGCAAGAACTCCGGCGCCGGCGGGACGCAGTTCATGTTGCCCGCCACCGGTTCGACGATGACGCAGGCGACCTGCGCGCCGATCTCTCGCAGCACGCGCTCGACTTGATCGATGTCGTTGTAGTCGAGCGTCACGGTGTGGCCGGCGAGGGACTTGGGAACGCCGGGGGAGGTGGGTACACCGAGCGTCAATGCGCCCGAGCCGGCCTTGATCAACAAGGAATCGGAATGTCCGTGATAGCAGCCCTCGAATTTCACGATGGTGTCGCGGCCGGTGAAGCCCCTCGCCAGGCGAATCGCGCTCATGGTCGCCTCGGTGCCGGAGCTGACGAAGCGCACGAGCTCGATGCTCGGCATGAGATCGACGACGCGCCGCGCGAGCCGCGTCTCCAATTCAGTGGGCGCGCCGAAGCTCAGGCCGTCGGCGGCGACTTGCTGCACGGCCTCGATGACCTGCGGATGCGCGTGGCCCAGGATCATCGGTCCCCAGGAGCCGACGAAATCGATGTAGCGCCGATCATCCGCCGCGAGCACGTGGGCTCCTCGCGCTCGCTTGAAGAAAATCGGCTCACCGCCCACGCCTCGAAAGGCGCGCACCGGCGAATTGACTCCGCCCGGAATGTATTTACAGGCTTCCTGAAACAGGCTCATGCCTGCGCATCTAAACAGCGATGGCGGTCCCGGGCAAGCTGAGTCGTACTTCCAACCCCCCACCGCTCGCATTGACCGCCCGGGCCCAGCCGCCGTGAGCCTTCATGACTTGGGAGGTGATGGCAAGGCCAATGCCCTCACCGCCGCTGTCGCGGTCGCGTGATTCAGCGACCCGATAGAACGGCTCGAAAATACGCTCCAAATCCGCCGCCGGCACACCCGGCCCGTGATCTCGGATCACAATTTCCAAGCCGCCGCCGGCCCGCGCCACCTGCATTTCCGCCGGCATGTCGTCCGGACTGTAACGCACGGCATTGCGCAGCACGTTTTCGATCGCGCTGCGCAGCAGCTCGCGGCTGCCAAGCACGGCGCACCGGGCCGCGCCCCGCAGGTTGATCTTGCAATTCTTCACGGCGCCTTCGAAGTCGGCGTCGCGCACGACCTGCTCGATGACATCGTCAAGCTCGAACCGCTCGCGCTGCAGCAGGGCATCGGTGCCGTGCAGGCGCGCAAGCTTCAGCACCTGGCTGATCATCGAATCGAGTCGTTCGAGCTCGCGTTCCAGCCGATCCAGCTGCCGCGCCAGGTCCGCCGGGGGCTGGCGCGCCAGCCCCAACGCGACCCGCATTCGAGCGAGAGGCGAGCGCAGCTCGTGGGATATGTCGCGCAGCAGCTGGGTTGTCGCGCCGCGATTGGTCCGCAGCTGATCGGCCATGGCATCGAAGTCGCGCGCCAGCACCGCGAGCTCGTCCTTGCGGCCCTCGAGGCCCGCGCTGACGCGCACATCGAGATTTTCCGAGGCAAGCGCCCGCGCGCCGGCCTGAATGCGGCGAATGGGCGCGGTGAGGTGCTCCGCCAGCCACCAGCTGGTGAGCGCGCTCACCACGAGCGCAATGCCGAGAATGGTCAGCGAAATGGCGGGCAGGCCGAGCGCGCCGAAGATGCTGGGGCGGCGCGGCGTGAGCAGCACCGTGTAAATCGAGCCGTCCGCAGCGACGATCTGTGGCGCGGCGCGCGAGGGCCGGAAATTGCCCGGAATCGGCTCGCGGTTGCTGACACTCAAGCGGCGCGACGCGCTATCCGGCAGCCGTCGGCCGAGAATGTCTTGACCGTTGGGTCCGGCGATGAACAATTCGCGGTCGCCGAGTGTCGTCTTATTGCCTGCCAGCCAGTTTTGCAATGCGCCGACGCCGCCGCGCTCCAGGATTTCCGATGCCTGGATGGCCAACGAGGGACGGCGCTGACTTTCCAGCGTTTCATTTTCGCGCGATGCAATGGTGAACGTGGTGGCGATGCTGCTGCCCACGATGAGGGTCATCGCGAGCAGGAACAGCAGAAAGATTCTCAAGAAGAGGCTATGCATGCGGCCAAGTGAGGGTGTAGCCGGACCCGCGCACGTTTTTAATTTCAGGGCCCTTGCCGGTCCCAAGCTCCAGTTTGCGGCGCAAATTACTGATGTGCGTGTCGATGCTCCGATCGTAAGCCGCGAGCTTGCGCCCCAGGGCCTGTTCGGTCATTGCGTCGCGCGAGATCACCTGGCCTGCGGAGCGCATCAGCAATTCGAGCACGCGGAACTCCGCGCCGGTGAGCGTCACGAGTTTTTCCGCGACGTGTACCTGACGGGTTCCCGCGTTCAAAATGACGGGACCCACACTGAGTTCTTCGGGAGCGCCGCTGCGCGCCGAACGGCTGCCGGCACGGCGCAGAATCGCGCGCATGCGTGCCACCAGTTCGCGCGGATTGAAGGGCTTGCTCAAGTAATCGTCGGCACCCAGTTCCAGCCCGACGATCCGGTCCACATCGTCGCCGCGCGCGGTCAGCATGAGGATGGGAGCGGCATAGGAAGCGCCGAGCTTGCGCAGCACGTCGAGACCGCCGACGCTCGGCAGCATCACGTCGAGAATCACGATTTCAAATTCGCCCGCCCGCAATTTCGCCAGCGCCTCGGCGCCGTCATTCACGCTTTTTACATTGAAGTGTTCGGCATGCAGATATTCGCAGAGCATCTGGCATAGTTCGCGATCGTCGTCGACCAAGAGGACGCGCGGTTCGCGGGTTGCCGTGGGAGCGGTTGGCATACTGCATACTCTGGCACAGTCGGCGCCGCGCGGCGCCGCGGGCGCGCGAATTTGCAATTCTTGACAGAACTCTGCGCTGCATCCGACACATGTTCACACGACGCCGGTCTAGGATGGCGCCGTAGCCTCTATTACCGCATTGGAGCAATGAACATGAAATCGAATCGCAAATTGCTGGCCGGTACCGCGCTGGCCGCCGGAGCGTTGTTGACAGCCGCCGCGGGCGGTGCGATCGCGGCTGCGGCCGATGAGGCAGCGACCGCCACGCCGGCCGCGCCGGCCACGCCGGCCACGCCGGGCCCGCACGCATGGCATCGCCACGGCGCGGGATATCCGCTGTCCAAGCTCGGCTTGAGTGCGGAGCAGCAGGCAGCCGTCAAGGCCTGCATGGAGAATGCGGTCCCGCAGATGGCGAGCATTCGCCGGGAAATGCGCGCCAATTCGCTGCGGCTGCGCCAGACACAGCCCAACGACCCGAATTACGCCGGCGTCGTTGCGCAGGTGGCGAAGGCCAACGGCGCGCTGCACGCCCAGATGATCACGCAGCGCGCAGCAATGCGGGCGCGGATCTTCGATTTACTGACGCCGGCGCAGCAAACACGACTCGCCGCTCTGCAAGCGCAGATGCAGGCGCGAATGCAGGCGCGCGGCGCGGGGACGCCGCCCGCGGCGCAATAGCTCAGGGCGGATTTTGTCAGGAGCGCTGTCGTGCCGGACGCTCACAGCTGGGCGGCCGCGATCCCGTCCTTTTTCAGCAGCGCAATCACGCTGCCCTGACCCACCAGGTGGCCTGTGCCGACGATCACCAGGTAATTCTTGTCGTCGTTGAGCAGGGCTTCGATCTTGGGCACCCATTTGCGGTTGCGCGCCACCAGCACCGATTCGTAGAGCGCCGGGTCGCGCCCGAGCTCGGACTGCAGCTGCTCAACGAACCATTGCGTGTCGCCGACCGCCCATGCGTGCACCATGGCATCCACTTCCTTGGGCAGGTCGTGCGCTTCCTCGAGGCTCGACACCAAGTAGTCGGCCTGGGCTTCCAGGGACAACGAGTCGAACAGCGCGATCTGATCGTGCACCGTTTCCAGGCCGGCCACCGGCTTGCCGTCGGCGCGTGCGCGCTCCAGGAAAAACATCTCGACGCCGGCTTTCGGCTGAAAGCCGAGATGCTGCAACTGCAGCTGCGAAATCGCTTCCGCGGCGAACCACGGCGCGAACGCATCGAAAATCCCCAGATCGATGCCGACCTCCCGGGCCAGCGATTGTGCGCGCTTGTAGCGTGCGTCGCCCATGATCCCTGGCAGGGTCTTGCCTTCGGGCAGGCGCGCGCTGGCGAGCAATTCCGCTTGCACGCGCTGCGCGTCGATCTGCGCCAGATTGATTTCCATCAAGATGGAGCTGGCCTTGCCGTAGGCGCTCAGTACCTGCGGCGCGAGCGGATAGTCGGATGCCCGCAGAACATGGATTGATCCCAGGAGATACACGGTGTTGTGCTTGCCGTGCAATTCCCAAAGCGCGTGCAGCGCACCGTCGGCACGGGCCGCGGCGCAAACACCGAGACACGACAAGGCCAGACCGAGCAAACGCCGGCGGATCATGAAATTTCCTAACTCGCGGCCTGCCGCACCTGTGTTGATTCTACCCAGTGCACCTGAGAGTCGATACGTCCATCGGCGTGCAATTCGAAGCTGCGGTAGGCGGGCGGCGCCGAATCCACCGCGTAGCGATCGCTCTTCGGCAGAAACTGTGCGCCGGTGGATGGCGTCGCAAACAGGCGCACATCGCCGCGCCTGCCCTCGAAAGCTTGATGAACGTGGCCCCAAACCACCGCCCGAACCTGCGCATGCCGGTCGATGACGCTCCAGAAATCGTGAGCATCCGCGAGGCCCACGCTGTCCAGCCAGCGGCTGCCCATGACGATCGGATGATGATGCAGGCACACCATGGCGTGCTGGGGTGCCCGCGCGAGCGCCGCGTCGAGGCGCGCGAGTTCGTCCCTCGTCAGGCGCCCGCCGACGTGACCCGGGTCGTAGCTGTCGAGCATCACGAAAGTCCAATCGCCGATGGTATGCGCGCCGCAAATCTTGAACGGCTCTCCGGCCAGTTCGCTGCGCATGCTCTCGGGCTCGTCGTGATTGCCCGGAATGCACAACACCGGTTTTGCGATGCTGCCGAAAAAGCTGCGAAACCGCAGATACCCCGAGTTGTCGTCCTGCACCAGATCACCGGTGACGAGCACCGCTGCGTAGTTCGGCACGCGCGCAAATGCTTCGTCGAGCGTCGCGCGCAGGCTCGGATCGGTCTCGACGCCGCGCAACTTTCCGCTCGCGCTGCCATACAGATGCGTGTCGGTGATTTGTAGAATTTGCATCCAATTGATGGTAGCAAAGCACCGCCGCGACGACGGTGAACTGGGTCATGGGGCGACCGCAATGCGTTATACATAAGGGACTGCGGTTCTGTGACCGTGTTCCGTCGCAAATCGACAACTCCCGTGAGTTATGCGACCAAAATCACGCGGCATTGCTGGCGGGGGGCGCATCGGGGAGAATACGCGCCTCGTTTCGTTAAATAAGAAGCCCTGCATGCCCACCCGCCGCGACCTCGCAAACGCCATTCGAGCTCTATCCATGGACGCGGTGCAAAGGGCGAATTCTGGGCATCCGGGCGCTCCCATGGGCCTGGCGGACGTTGCAGAAGTGCTGTGGCGGGACGTGCTTAAGTTCAATCCGGGCAATCCTACCTGGCTGGATCGTGACCGATTCGTGCTGTCGAACGGCCACGCATCGATGCTGCTTTACTCGGTCCTGCATCTCACCGGCTATCCCTTGTCGATTGACGAACTCAAGAATTTCCGGCAATTCGGTTCCAAGACTCCGGGTCACCCGGAGCGTGAGGTGCATCTCGGGATCGAGACCACCACGGGGCCGTTGGGCCAGGGATTCGCCAACGCGGTGGGCATGGCGCTGGCGGAACGCTCGCTGGCCGCGACCTTCAACCGTCCCGGCCACGCCATCATCGATCATCACACCTACGTGTTCGTCGGCGACGGCTGCATGATGGAGGGTATTTCCCACGAAGCCGCTTCGTTGGCGGGGATGCAGCAGCTCGGCAAGCTTATCGCGGTGTATGACGACAACGGCATTTCAATCGACGGGAAGGTCGTGGGTTGGTTCGATGATGATACGGCGCGCCGTTTCGAGGCCTACGGCTGGCACGTCATACCGCACGTCGACGGCCAAAGCAGCGAGGCGGTCGCGGCGGCGCTGGCCGCCGCTCGCGCGGTCACCGACAAGCCCTCGTTCATCTGCGCCAAGACCACGATTGGATTCGGCGCGCCAAAGCAAGGCACTCAAACCATGCATGGCGAGGCGATGGGCGAGGCCGATATCGCCGTCGCACGCAAGACTCTGGGCTGGACCTCGCCGCCGTTCGAGATACCCGCCGATATTCGCGCCGCGTGGGACCGGCGCGAACAGGGTGCGGCGGCCGAGCGTGACTGGCGCGCGAGGTTCGCCGCCTACCGCGAAGAATTTCCGGCGCTCGCTGCGGAATTGGAGCGGCGCATGGCGGGCGAGCTGCCTGGCGGGTTTGGCGATTTGGTGCGCACGACAGCCGGCGCCGTGCAGTCGCAGGGCAACTCCCTGGCCACGCGCCAATCCTCGCAAGCGGTGCTCAACGCCATTGGACCTTCCCTGCCGGAGTTGTTGGGCGGATCAGCGGATCTGACGCCTTCAAACGGCACCTGGCGCAAGGACTCGGTGACCCTGACCCCCGCTCAGCCGTCGGGAAATTACCTTCATTACGGCGTGCGTGAATTCGGCATGTCGGCCATCATGAACGGCATCACGGTTCACGGCGGCCTGATTCCGTACGGCGGCACGTTCCTGACGTTTTCAGACTATGCGCGCAACGCGCTGCGCATGGCCTGCTTGATGCGCATACGCGTTATATTCGTCTATACGCACGATTCGATCGGGCTCGGCGAGGACGGGCCGACGCACCAGCCGATCGAACATCTTGCAAGCCTGCGGGTCATCCCGCATATCGATGTTTGGCGGCCCTGCGACGGGGTCGAAACAACCGTGGCGTGGGGCGTGGCGGTGGACAACGCCGACGGACCGACGCTGCTGGTCCTGACGCGCCAGGCCTGTGCGCACCAGGTACGGGGGCCCGATCAAGTCGCCAATATCAGGCGTGGCGCATACGTTCTCATCGAGGCTCCGGGCGCTCCCGAAGCCATCGTGATTGCCACGGGATCCGAGGTAGGGGTTGCCGCCGAGGCGGTCCGCAGCATGAATGCCAAGGGGCGCAGGATACGGCTGGTGTCCATGCCGAGCATGAATCGCTTCGAGGCGCAGGACGATGCCTACAAGGAGAGTGTGCTGCCGCCTGGGGTCGCGCGGCGCGTGGCCGTCGAGGCCGGCGTGCGCTCGGATTGGTGGCGCTACGTGGGACTCAAAGGGCAGGTGGTGGGCATCGATCACTTCGGCGCCTCCGCGCCCGCCAAGGTGCTGTTTGCGCAATACGGATTTACCGCGGACAAGGTGATCGAAGCGGTCGAAAAGACCGCGGGCAGCTGATGCAGGGCCGCTGATGCAGGTTTGGGTGATTTAACGCTCGCGCAAGCGAGCGCCCATAGGTCGGGGCCGTTTCGGCCCCGTTGATAGTTGCGCGAAGCGCATGGATAAATGCGCGAAGCGCATGGATAAATGCGCGAAGCGCATGAAAAGCGCGAAGCGCATGAAAAGCGCATGAGGAATTATGATCAAAGTTGGTATCAACGGTTACGGGCGAATCGGCCGCAATATTCTGCGGGCGTTGTACGAAGGCAAGCACGGCGGCGACATCAAGATCGTCGCGATCAACGATTTGGGGGATGCCAATACCAACGTTCATCTGACGCGCTTCGATACCGCACACGGCCGGTTTCGCGGCGAGGTTCGAGTCGACGGCGACTCGATGGTGGTCAACGGCGATCGCATCCGCGTCGTCGCGCAGCGTGATCCGGCCAAATTGCCGTGGGGCGAGATGGGTGTCGACTACGTGCTCGAGTGCACGGGTCTGTTTGCCAGCAAGGCCAAGGCATCGGCGCACCTTGCGGCGGGGGCCAAGAGGGTGGTGATCTCCGCGCCGGGCGGCGACGATGTGGACGCAACCGTCGTCTATGGCGTGAATCACGACGTCTTGAAGTCCGGCATGACGGTGATTTCGAACGCCTCCTGCACCACCAACTGCCTGGCGCCGTTGGTGAAGGTGCTGCACGATAGGGTCGGCATTCTCGCCGGCGTGATGAATACCATTCACTCCTACACCAACGACCAGGTGCTGACGGATGTGTATCACACCGATCTGCGCCGCGCGCGCTCGGCCACCATGTCCATGATTCCCACCAAGACGGGCGCCGCCGCGGCCGTGGGCCTGGTGCTGCCTGCGCTCAAGGGCAAGATTGACGGTTTTGCGATTCGCGTGCCGACCATCAACGTGTCCTTGGTGGATTTGAGCTTTACGGCATCGCGCCAAACCACGGTGCAGGAAATTCACGACGCGATCAAGGCGGCGGCGAGCGGCCCGCTCAAGGGCGTCCTCGCCTACAACGATCAGCCGCTGGTATCGGTGGACTTCAACCATGATCCTGCCTCTTCCACCTACGACGCGACGCTCACCAAGGTGATCGAAGGCACGCTGGTGAAGGCCTGTTCCTGGTATGACAACGAGTGGGGATTTTCCAATCGCATGCTCGACACGACGCTGGCCTGGTCGAAGGCCCCGTAGCAGAGCCGTCCTTGAAGATCACCAAAATGTCCAACCTGGATCTGCGCGGCAAGCGAGTGCTGATTCGCGAAGATCTGAATGTGCCGATCGAGGGCGGAGCGGTGAGCAGCGATGCGCGCATTCGCGCCGCGTTGCCCACCATTCAGGCGGCGGTGAGCGCCGGAGCGCGCGTCCTCGTCATGTCGCATCTCGGGCGTCCCGAGGAGGGCAAGTATGCGGCGGAGTTTTCCCTGGCGCCGGTGGCCAAGCGCCTGGCGCAGCTGTTGGGCATTCACGTGACCCTCAAGCAGGACTGGCTGGACGGCGTCGAAGTCGCCCCCGGCGAAGTCGTGCTGCTGGAGAACGTGAGGTTCAACAAGGGCGAAAAGAAGGATGCGGATGAACTGTCGCGGCGCATGGCGGCGCTGTGCGACATCTACGTGATGGACGCCTTCGGCACGGCGCATCGCGCCGAGGCCAGCACGCACGGTGTCGCAAAGTTCGCGCCGATCGTCTGCGCCGGTCCGCTGTTGGTCAGCGAATTGTCGGCGCTCGAGACGGCGCTGGAAAAGCCGGCACGGCCGCTGTTGGCGATCGTTGCCGGCTCCAAGGTATCGACCAAGCTGACGGTGCTGGAATCCTTGCTGAGCAAGGTGGATCAGCTCATCGTCGGCGGCGGCATCGCGAACACGTTTCTGGCGGCTTTGGGCTTCAATGTGGGCAAATCGCTGTACGAGCCCAAAATGCTGGACATCTGCAGACGCCTGCTCGAGCAATCAAAGAAACGCGGCATCGTCATTCCCATGCCGACGGATGTGGTGGTCGCGCGGGAGTTTTCCGCCAAGGCGGAAGCCGACGTCAAGGACGTGCGTCAGGTATCGGCCGAGGACATGATCCTGGACATCGGCCCGGATTCCGCCGAAGCGATCGCGGCGCTGGTGGCCTGCGCCGGCACGATTCTCTGGAATGGCCCCGTGGGGGTGTTCGAGTTCGCCCAGTTCGGCGAGGGCACGCGCACCTTGGCCACCGCCATTGCCCGCAGCAAGGCTTTCTCGCTGGCGGGGGGCGGCGACACCTTGGCGGCCATCGAGAAATACGGCATCGAAGACAGCATCTCCTACATATCCACCGGCGGCGGCGCCTTTTTGGAATTTGTCGAAGGCAAGAAGCTTCCCGCGGTCGAGATTCTCGAGCAGCGCGCCGTATGAATCCCGGGCTGCGGCGCACAAAAATTGTCGCGACCTTGGGGCCGGCCACGGACGATCCGGCGGTGCTGGCGGACATGGTGCGCGCGGGCGTGGACGTGGCGCGCTTGAATTTCTCGCATGGCGCCGTCGCCGATCATGCACGCCGGGTGGAGCTCGTGCGCGAGGCGGCGCGGCAGGCCGGCCGCTACGTGGGCGTGCTCGGCGACCTGCAGGGACCCAAAATCCGCATCGACCGCTTCGTTGCCGGCAAGATCGAGCTGAAGGATGGCGCCGATTTTACCTTGGATGCCTCGCTGGCCGTGGACGCCGGCACCGAGCAGTCGGTGGGAGTTGCCTACAAGCGCTTGCCCGCCGACGTATGCGCCGGCGATGTGCTGCTGCTCAACGACGGGCAGATCAGCTTGCGGGTCGTGGGCATCGAGGGCGCGCGCATAAAAACTCGCGTGCTGGTCGGCGGTGAGCTCGGCAACAACAAGGGCATCAACCGGCAGGGCGGCGGATTGTCCGCCGGAGCGCTCACCGACAAGGATCGCGAGGACATCGTCACGGCGGCACGCCTGAAAGTGGATTATTTGGGGATCTCGTTTCCGCGCGATGCGGCGGATATGGACGAGGCTCGCGGTCTGCTGCGCCAGGCAGGAGGGCACGGTCTGCTGGTGGCCAAAATCGAGCGGGCGGAGGCGATCAAAAATCTGGCCGCCGTCGTCAAGGCGAGCGATGGAGTGATGGTGGCGCGCGGCGATCTGGGCGTGGAAATGGGCTACGCCGAGCTCGCCGGCCTGCAGAAACTGATCATTCAGGAAACCCGTCACCAGAACAAGGTGGTGATCATGGCCACCCAGATGATGGAATCCATGATCACGGCGACGATTCCCACCCGGGCGGAAGTTTCCGATGTCGCCAATGCCGTCATGGACGGCACCGATGCCGTCATGTTGTCGGCGGAGACGGCCTCCGGCAGGCATCCCGCCAAGGTGGTGGAAGCCATGGCACAGATCGTGGTCGGCGCGGAAAAGTACGAAGTGGAACATGTCCGCGCGCGGCAGCGCCAGAGCGGTTTCTTCGCGCACACGGATGAGGCCATCGCGTCGGCGGTCATGTACACCGCGAACCATCTGGATGTGAAGGCCATCGTCGCGCTGACCGAATCCGGATCCACCGCGCTGTGGATGTCGCGGGTGCGTTCGGATATTCCGATCTATGCCTTTACGCGGCATGAAAGCACGCGACGGCGCGTGACCTTGTACCGCGGCGTTTATCCGATCGCCTACGACGTGGAAGATCGGGGCGAGGCGGTGTATTTTTCGATTTTCCGCCTGCTGCTGGGCCAGAAACTGGTGCAGGAGAACGATCACATCATTCTCACCAAGGGCGAGCTCAGCGGCATTTCCGGCGGCACCAACTCGATGCAAATCTTGCGCGTCACACGGAAGTAATCGTAAATGGCCAATGCATTTCGCGGCACGGATCGATACATCGCCACCGAAGAATTGATGGCCGCGGTCAATGCCGCGGTCGTCCTATCGCGGCCGCTGCTCATCAAGGGCGAGCCCGGGACGGGAAAGACGCTGCTCGCGAACGAAATCGCGCGCGCACTCGACAAGCCGTTCTTCGAGTGGCACATCAAGTCCACCACCAAGGCGCAGCAGGGACTGTACGAATACGACGCCGTGTCGCGGCTGCGCGATTCGCAGCTGGGGGACGAGCGCGTCAAAGACATCCGCAATTACATCCTCAAGGGTAATTTGTGGGAGGCGTTCGACTGCGGCGTGCAGCCGGTGCTGCTGATCGATGAAATCGACAAGGCGGACATCGAATTCCCGAACGATCTGCTGCGCGAGCTGGACCGCATGGAATTCTACGTCTACGAAACGCGCGAAACGGTGCGCGCCAAGCACCGGCCGATCATCGTGATCACGAGCAACAACGAAAAGGAATTGCCGGACGCGTTTTTGCGGCGCTGCTTCTTTCACTACATCCGATTTCCCGACACCGCAACCATGACGCAGATCGTCGCTGTGCATTTTCCGGACCTGAAGCGCGAGCTGCTGCACGAGGCGCTCACGACTTTCTTCAAGATCCGCGAAACGCCGGGCTTGAAGAAAAAGCCGACCACCTCTGAATTGCTCGACTGGATCAAGCTGCTGGTGACCGAAGACATCTCCCCCGAGGTGCTGCGCAGCGACGACACCAAGAAGCTCATCCCGCCGCTGTACGGCGCGCTGCTGAAGAACGAGCAGGATGTGCACCTGTTCGAGCAACTCGTCTTCCTGCACCGCCGGAATGCTCGTTAAGTTCTTTTTTCTGCTGCGCAAGACCGGCGTGCCGGTCTCGATCACCGAACTGCTGACCCTGCTCGAGGCCCTCAAAGCGGGCCTGGGCGACCTGAGCGCCGAGCGTTTTTACTTTTTGGCCCGCACCTGTCTCGTGAAGGACGAGAAATTCTACGATCGCTACGATCGCGCTTTTGCGGCGCACTTCAAAGGCGTCGAGGATGTGTTTGCGCTGCTGCAGCGGCAGCTGCCGGCCGACTGGCTGGAGAAATTGACGGTGCGCGAGTTCACGGACGAAGAAAAGGCCGAGATCGCGGCCATGGGCGGCTGGGAAAAATTGATGGAGACGCTCAAGAAGCGGCTGGAGGAGCAAAAGGAGCGGCATCAAGGCGGCAACAAATGGATAGGGACGGCGGGCACCTCGCCCTACGGCGCCTACGGCTTCAATCCGGAGGGGGTGCGCATCGGCCAGGACGGCGGCCGCAATCGCAGCGCCGTCAAGGTCTGGGACAAGCGCGAATTCGCGAACCTCGACGACAAGGTCGAATTGGGCACGCGCAACATCAAGATCGCGCTGCGCCGCCTGCGCCGGTTCGCGCGGCGGGGCGTGCCGGACGAGCTGGCGCTTGCCGATACCATCGATGCCACGGCGCGCTCGGGCGGCTGGCTCGACATCAAGATGCAGGCTGAACGCAAGAACGTCATCAAGATCCTGTTGCTCCTCGATATCGGCGGCTCGATGGACGATCACGTCAAGACCTGCGAAGAGCTGTTTTCGGCCGCCCGCAGCGAATTCAAGCACCTCGAGCATTATTATTTTCACAACTTCGTGTACGAGGCGTTGTGGAAGGACAATCGGCGGCGCTTCAACGAGCACGTCGGCACCACCGAGATCATCCGAACCTACGGTCCGGACTACAAGCTGATCTTCGTCGGCGATGCGACCATGAGTCCGTACGAGATCACGCATGCCGGCGGCAGCGTGGAGCATTGGAATCCGGAGCCGGGAAGCGTGTGGCTCGAGCGCCTGATCAAGCAATATCCAAAGTATGGGTGGATCAATCCCCAGCCGCAGCCGCGCTGGCGTCAGACCGCGTCGATCGACATGACGCGCGATCTTTTGGAGGGCCGCATGTATCCGCTGACGCTCGCCGGACTCGACGGTCTCATCGACGCGCTGACGTGATCCCGGAGCCCCGGCAGCTCGGCTTGGTGTTGACGGGCGGCGGCGCCCGCTCGGCCTACCAGGTCGGAGTGCTCAAGGGCATCGCGGACCTGATGCGGCGCGGTTCCGCCTGCCCGTTTCCGATCATCACCGGCACCTCGGCCGGCGCCGTGAGCGCCATCGCGCTGGCCTCGGATGCGGCGCATTTCCGGCGCTCGATCTATGCGATCGAACGGGTATGGCGCGAGTTTCGGGTGCACCATGTGTTCAAGGCGGACGCGGCCAGCATGCTCAAGTCCGGTCTGCATTGGTTTTTGGCGTTTCTCACCGGCGGCTGGCTGGTGCAGCCGCCGCATGCCTTGTTCGACAACGCGCCCTTATGGGAGTTGCTGCGCACGCATTTGCACTTCGAGGGCATCCCGCGCAGCCTGTACAAGACTCATCTGCACGCCATCGGCATCAGCGCGACCTGCTACGGCGATGCCGACTCGGTGACCTTCTTTGCCGCCGAGCCCACCGCCGAGCCGTGGACGCGCGTCTACCGCAAGGGCGTGCGGGCCACATTGACGCTGGATCACTTGATGGCCAGCCTCGCCATTCCCTTCCTGTTCCGGCCGGTGCTGCTCAACGATGCCTATTACGGGGACGGCGCCATGCGCCAGACATCGCCCTTGAGCCCTGCCATTCTGCTGGGCGCCACGCGCCTGCTGATCATCGGCGTCAATGATCCGGTGCCCATCGGCGGCGCACATGCGCGGCAGGCGCCGATCGAGCCCACCTTCAGCCAGATGTTCGGCTTCATGCTGGACTCATTGTTCATGGATACGCTGAACGCCAATCTCGAGCGCATCAACCGCTACAACGAGAGTGCCGGCATGCAGCCGATCGACACACTGGTGATCACACCGTCGCGGGACGTGAACGAGGTCGCGCGGCGGCATGTCGATGAATTGCCGCGCACCCTGCGCACGCTGCTCCGCGCGCTGGGCGCGCACAACGCGCCCAATTCGCTGCTGCTCTCCTACCTGCTGTTCGAGCGCGGCTTCACGCGGGAAATGATCGAGATGGGCTACGAGGACGCCAGGACGCGCGCCGGGGAGATTCGCGATTTCCTGCAATTGGAGCATGCCCGCCAGTTTCGGACGGCGCGCGGCTAACCCTCACGCCGTAGCCGAGCCGGCAAAGTTCGGCTAGTGCATGGCAGTGATGAGCACTCGGTTTTTTCTGCCCTGCATACGAATGCCGGAAGCCGCAGAACCGACCGGTCGGCCGTTGAGAAAATACCGGCCGTTCGGCACAGCCGGCTCTTTCAGGACGAAGCTCCACCCGTTTTCCTTGGAGTCGATCTCGTAGATGACTCCTTCCCCGGTCCTGGTACGCAAAAAGGAAACCAGGTTGGTGCCGATCGGAAGGTCCTCGATGCCGATATCTTCCCATCCGGCGGGAAGGTGGGGTTCGAACACGATAGTTTTATTCGCCGCATCGGGCCGGACGCCGAAAACATGCTCGATCAGCGGCAACACGATGCCGTAACTGCTCCACGCGATCGTGAAACAGCCATGGTCAGGCATCATTTCCGAGATCGAGCCGGGCGATACGCGGCTGAAGGTTTGCACGATCCGGTCCACATACCACATCGCTTCGTCGATACGGTCATACTTGGCTTCCGCGACAGCCTGCACTCCGGTCGAGATCGTCATCATCGAGCGCCGGTCGACGGCAGAGAGGTAGGGGCCGTAGGCGCCGTTGTTTTCGCGCCGGATCTTTTCCAGAAACGGGATCGCCCGCGCCCGCGGAGCGATGCCGGTTTCCAGCGGTGTTGCGATGACCCAGTTCTTGTTGGTGATCCAAGCCCTGTTGCCCTCCGGCATCCTCGAGAACTCCGCCTGCAGCGCTGCGTAGTGCGCAATCAAGTCCTTGTCTCGCTGAGTCGGATCAGCGCCCTCCAGACCTATCTGCTTGATCGCCCCCTCGGCGGCACTGATCGCCTGTGCACGGCTGCCGTAGAAATCTCCATAGCTCTCGTCTTGTTCACTCCAGAAGCGTCGATTGATCCTTTCCTTCATGTCGGCGGCGAGTTTGCGGTACCGGTCTTGGTCATCCGCGTCGTTCAATGCTGCGGCGACGCGCGCCGTAGCCTCCACAGCCTGCTGCGTATATACCGCGACATCGATCAGCTCGGCGTTCAAACCGTAAACCTCCATGATCCCGTAACCCTTGGGAAACCCCTCGTCCTCGTCGATCTCGCCCAGAAGCCAATCGATACCCAGCTGCATGGCAGGATACATCTCTCGCGCAAAATCCAGATCCCCCGTCCATTCGAATAGCTGACCGGCTGTCAGGACGAACTGCGCCGTCTCCTGGGTATTTCCGGGATTCGCCACTGCGCCGTCGGTCGTGATCTCGTGCGCGATCCGGCCGTTGGCATTCACCTGGTTCGACCGGTCTCGCAGCAACCTGAGCGTCTGTTTGGCCAGGTCGAAATCGCCGGTCCTCATGAGCGCTTGCAGGGAATACGTCTCGGTTCCGAACCACCACGGATATTCCATGAAACCGCCGCTCAAGCCTCGGCCGATGCCGGGAACGTCTCTGACCAGCCACTCCATGTTGATCCGGGTCCAGTTGTAGACATCTTGCAGGCGCTGGTCCGGGATTCTGATTCGGGCCCGTTCGATGATCGAGGCATAGTGCGCCACCTTTTGTGCGAGGAGGGCGGCATGGTGCTTTGCCAGATAGTCATAGACTGCAAGGGCGTCGCTCTGGCTTGTCGTCGAGCCTGAGACAACGAAGATGAGGGTGGCGATCGCATGCGGGCCGACTGTGACCGTGTGACTGGACGCGGCCGTGACGCCGCGGCCGTTCGTGGGGATCGGATCCGGCTGCTCGATTCGCCGGGCATGCGCGCGAGGCACCGCGCCCCAGACGCAAAACCAGGGGTTGCCTGAGTCCCGGGCGATGAAAATGCCATCGCTCGCGCGCCAGTCGACGACATCCTGAGCATCCCGGATGCCCAGGCGATCCGCGTACCAACCAGGGCGCAGATCGGTCTTGACGGACCATTGAAAGCGCAGCCGTCGCACCTGAGCCGACGCGTTCTTGAAGCGGTACTGGACAATCATGCCCGGCCGGTGATCCGGACTGAACTGAAATCGATCGACATCCAGGTCGTGCAGCACCCGGCCGTACCGGAAACGGCTTCCATAAGGATAAGCGACCATCTCCGCACTTTCCGCGAGCAAAATTTCCTGGCCGGTTCCCAACTCGGCAAGCCGTGCTTGGAAGCCGTCGATGAGCTTGATCGGGGGCAGCCACAACCCTCCCATTTCCCCCGGTACGTGCTGGCCCATGTCGGGGAAATTTCCATCCTGCGTTCCGATCAGGTACATCCTGTCGCCTGCGGTCACATAGGGCTGCTGCTTGTTTCGCCCCTGATTGCCGATACCGGCGAGGATATGAGCCACATAGCGATTCGCAGCCGGCGCCGGGCGAACCGTGGCAGCCGAGACCTGCGCAACGCCTGGCTCCGTCGCGAGGGCGGCCATGAGAATAAGCGCCTGCCAGCCGACGCGCACCGGTCCAGGCACGGTGTCACGGGTGAAATTGCGCGGACACATTCTAGGCCTTTTGCAGGGAGTCGTGGCGCGTCAGCACCTGCGGGTGCGCCTTGCGGAAATGCTGCGCGAGCTGCTCGGCGATGTACACCGAACGATGCTGGCCCCCGGTGCAGCCGATGGCAATGGTCAGATAGCTGCGATTCGCCTGCGAGAATTCGCCTACGCGCTTCTCGAGAAAGGCGGTCAAATCGGCGATCATGCTGCGCACGGCGGCGAAGCCGGCAAGATATTCGATCACTGCCGCATCGCAGCCGGTCAATTTGCGCAGTGCATCTTCCCAGTACGGGTTCGGCAAACTGCGCACATCGAACACGAAGTCCGCGTCGCCCGGAATGCCGTGTTTGTAGCCGAAGGACTCGAACATCAACGACAGCCGGCCTTCGCTGCGCCGGTCGATGCGCTCGCGAATCAGTTCGCGCAGTGCGTGCACCCCCATGTTCGAGGTGTCGATCACCCAGTCGGCCGCGATGATGATGGGCTCGAGCAGCCGGCGCTCCGAGGCGATGGCCTCGCGCAGGCCGACATCGCCGCTGACCAAGGGATGCTTGCGGCGCGTCTCGGCATAGCGCTTGAGCAGCACTTCCTCCGCGGCGTGCAGGTACAGGACCTCGCAATCGATGCCGCCGCGGCGCAACTCGCCGACCAGGGCGGGTATGGTTTCTATTTCGTTGGCCCGATTGCGCGCATCCAGGCCCACGGCGGTCCGCGGATAGGTGTCGCCCATGCCGCGGACCGTGTGGGAGATGAAGGGCTTGAGCAGCGCGGCGGGTATGTTATCGACGCAGTAGAAGTCGATGTCCTCAAGCATGTGCAAAGCGACGCTCTTGCCGGAGCCTGACAGCCCGCTCACGATGATCAGCCGCATCGAAATGAACTCCGGCCGCTCCTAGCGCGCTTTGAGGACATCCTCGGCACGGTGGTCGCAGTTTTTTTCCTTGTGTTTCTTGACGCAGCGGTCGAGCTTGTCGGCCAGTGCGTCGATGGAGGCATACATGTTCTCTTCGGTTGCATCCGCGTAGATCTTGTTGCCGCGCACCATCAAGGTAGCCTCGGCCTTGTGAGTCATTTTTTCTACCGTCAGTACGCAGTGGACGTCGATTAGTTGCTCGAAATGCCGGGAGATCCGCTCGAATTTCTTCAGAACGTAGCCGCGCAGCGCGGGGGTGACTTCCACATGATGGCCGCTGAGATCCAATTGCATGTTTCCTCCTTACACTTTAGGACGCGCGGGCAGCCGCTCGCTTCCGCTCGTTGGACGGCGCGATCTGCATGCCCTCGCGGTACTTGGCAACCGTGCGCCTGGCCACCGGTATGCCCTCTTGCGACAGAATCTCCGCGAGCTTGGCGTCGCTCAACGGATTGTCTGGATTCTCTTGAGAGATCAACTTCTTGATCTTGGCGCGAATGGCGATCGACGACATTTCAGTGCCGTCGGCCGCCGCAACGTGGCTCGAGAAGAAATAGCGGAATTCGAACACGCCGCGCGGCGTATGCATGTACTTGGCGGTGGTGACCCGGGAGATGGTCGATTCGTGCATCTCGACCGCCTCGGCCACGTCTTTCAAGATCAGCGGCTCCATCGCTTCCTCGCCTATTTCGAAGAAGCTCGTCTGGCGCTGGACGATGCAGCGCGCCACCTTCACCAGGGTCTCGTTGCGAATTTCCAGGCTGCGCATCAACCAGCGCGCCTCCTGCAGTTGGGTGCGCAGCATGGCATGGTCGGGTGCGCGCGATATCAAATTGGCGTAGCTCTGATTGACGCGCACGCGCGGCACGGTGGCCTGGTTGATTTCCACCGTCCAGCCATGATCGGTGCGGCGCACGAAGACATCCGGAATCACATATTGGGCCTGGGTCGGATTGACGGCCGCGCCCGGCCGCGGATGACAGGAACGAACCAGCGCCAGCGCCATCTCCAGATCGCCTTCGCTGCAGCGCAATTGTCTGCGCAGCAGCGCGAGCTGCTGGCCGGCAACCAAGTCCAGGTGTTCGAGCGCCACCCGGATCGCAACATCCCGGGCCGGCGTCTCGGCATCGAGTTGCTTGAGCTGCAGTGCAATGCATTCGCCTAAATTGCGGGCGCCCACCCCGGCCGGTTCCAGCGACTGAACCATGCCCAGCACTCGTTCGACATCGGCCGGCGCGGCGTCGATCTCCGGCAGCAGGCTCGCGCGCACCTCGTCGAGGGAGTCTTTCAGGTACCCATCATCGGTGATGGCATCGGAAATGACGCGGGCGATCGCCATGTCGATGGGAGACAGCTTCGCCAACTCCAGCTGCTCGATCAGCTGTTCTTGCAGGGTCTGGCCGTGCTGATCGCTGAAGTCGCCGCTGCGGTCATCGTCGCCGGAATAGCTTCGGTCGGAGGGCCCGCTGGTCTGTTCGCCCCAGGCCTCATCGGCAATTTCCACCTCAGGGGTTTCGCGCTGATCCGCCGGGGTGCTGATGCCGTCCAATTCGGCGTATTTTTCATCGAGTCGAACCGGCGATTCCTCGGGCTCGCGCGCCGGATCGGGCGTCTCGGGAGTCTCGTCCTCGCCCTCGAGCATGACATTGGTTTCGAGAGTCTCGCGCACATGAGCCTGCAGGTCGAGCGATGGCAGCTGCAGCAGCCGTATCGCCTGCTGCAGCTGCGGGGTCATGGTCAGCTGTTGACCGATGCGAAGCTGCAGACTGGGCTTCAACATATTTCTTCGGAACCTAGCCTCGCGGAGCGGTCTGGCTCCTAGAGTTTGAAATCCTGGCCCAAGTACACCTCACGCACCTGCGGGTTGGCAAGAATCTGATCCGCAGATCCGGAGGCGAGGACGCTGCCTTGACTGACGATATAGGCTCTGCCGCAAATACCCAAGGTCTCCCGGACATTATGATCCGTAATCAGTACACCGATGCCTTTGTCGGACAAGTGCTTGATTATTCTTTGGATATCCGCGACGGACAGCGGGTCGACGCCCGCAAAGGGTTCATCCAGCAACATAAATCGGGGATCGGCGGCCAGTGCGCGGGCGATTTCGACCCGCCGGCGTTCCCCGCCGGACAGACTCATCCCCAAGCTGTCGCGTACGTGGCCGATGTGCAATTCGCCCAATAGTTCCTTCAGGCGGGCGCTGCGGCCGGCGTCATCGAGTCCCGGGCGGGTCTCCAGGATGGCCATGATATTGTCCGCCACCGACAATTTGCGGAACACCGAGGGCTCTTGAGGGAGGTAGCCCAGACCCAGCTGCGCGCGCCGGTGCATCGCCAAGCGGCTGATATCCTTGTTGTCCAAGAAAATCTGGCCGTGCTCGCATCGGGCAAGACCGACAATCATGTAGAAAGCCGTGGTCTTGCCGGCGCCGTTGGGACCCAGCAGCCCGACGACTTCGCCGCTTTCGACCTCCAGGGACAAGTCCCGCACCACCTGCCGAGATTTGTAGCTTTTGGCAAGATTCTGCGCCCGCAATACGCTCATGGATTGGTCTTAGGCTGCGCGGTTTTCGGCGGAGGCGGCGTGATCGTGATGTGCACGCGCTGTGAATTCTGCTCGGACTCCTCGGCAATGACCCTTTGCGCGAGAACATCGTACTTGAGGGCTTGCCCGCGGATTTCGTTGTCGCCGTTGCTCAAGTAGGCATTGGTCAAGAGCCGCACCACGTGCTTCGCGGCGTCGTAGTCGATGGTTTCCGCGTTGCCCTTGGCCAGCTTGCCGGTTTTGGCGATGGTCTGCTCGAATGCGGCGGGTTTGCCGTTGACGACCGCCTTGCCCAGCGCGTTGTTGACGAAGGTGATCTGCGCGTCGTCGGAGATCAACTGGCCATGCTCGACCGTGATTTTGACGTTGCCGCGAAAATTCCAGACATTGTCTTCGAAATACAAATCCGCGGAGCGCTGCTGGCTGGCCTGCCCCTGATCGGCCGTGATCGACATCGTCCCTTGCGAGATGCGAATCCTGGTGAAGACCGCGCTGTTGGTTTTCAGATCGATCGACGTGGACTGCGCGTCGAGCAAGATCGGCACCGAACGATCGCGCGCGACTGCGGCAGCGGCGGCGTTCGCCTCAGCCGGCGGTGCCAGCAGGGTGCACAGTGCGAGGTACTTAAGGCAGGAAGCGGCCATTGACCTTGGATTCTAGGCGTATCGTGCGCTCTTTCAAATTCGCGCTCAGACCGCGCGCGGTGAGAACGTGGTTGCCGTAGTCGATGCGCACATCGCTCTTGGTGCTGGCGATGTTCTCGGGAACGTTGTAGCTCAAGAGGTCGGTGTGGATTACCGCCGTGCCCGCGGTACCCGGATTCTCGCCTTGCAGCCGAACGTTGCCGGCGACATCGATGATCTTGCCGCCGGGCTGAACATGCGCGGCGTCACCGACCAGCAGCCACGTTTGGCCGCCGGGCGCGTCGTAGTTCACGCGCACGTTGTACAGCGCGACCTCGTTGCCGTGGTCTATCTGATCGATGCGCTCGGCCTCGATGCGGATGCCGGGTGCGCCCGATGCGTCGTATTCGGTGAGAATGGCGTTCTTAAGATAGTAGCCGGGCAAGTCCGATTGCTTGGCGCCCCCTTGCTCGGAAGGGCGGTGGCTGGGCGAGCTCGATATCCAGGTAATGATCACCAGGGCAGCAACCGCGAGCACGGTGAATACGCGAAAAAACATCTAAGGTGCCCCGGCGCGGGCGCGCAAAACGGCGTCGCACAGCTCGCGCACGGCACCCGAGCCGCCCGGCGAACGCGCGACCCAGTGCGCGGCGGACAGCACGATGGGATGGGCGTCGGCCACCGCGGCCGCCAGCCCGACCGCCGCCATCAACGGTAGATCCGGCGTGTCATCCACGATGCAGGCGCAGTTCAACGGATCGACCTTGAGACGCCTTGTCAGCGAATTCAGGGCAAGCAACTTATCGCTGCAGCCTTGGATCACCGTGGGCACGCGCAGTTCGCGCAAGCGTGCCGCGGCCGCGGCGGAGCGCCGGCCGCTGAAGGCGGCCACGTGGACGCCGGCGGACAGCAGCAGCTTGATGCCATGACCGTCGCGAACATGAAATACCTTGAGCGCCTCGCCCTTGGCGCCGAAGTACAGCCGCCCGTCGGTCAGCACGCCGTCGACGTCCAGGATCAGCAGCTGGATTTTCGCAAGCGCCGTGGCGGTGCGTGCTTTCAAAAGACGCCCGCGCGCAGCAAGTCGTGCACGTTGAGCGCTCCGACGAGTTTTCGCTCGTCATCGAGCACGATGAGCGAGGTAATGCGGTGGGTTTCCATCAAATGCACGGCCTCCGCAGCGAGCGTGGTGGGGCGAACCGACTTAGGACGGAGGGTCATGACTTGATCCATGCGCGTGGCATGCAAATCAGCCGCCCGGTCCAGCGCGCGACGCAAATCGCCGTCGGTGAACACGCCGAGCACGCGCTTCGAGTCATCGACAATGGCGGTCATGCCGAGGCCTTTGGAGGTCACTTCCAGCAGCCCTTGCGCCAGCGTCGTGTCGACCCGAACCATGGGTAGCTGCGTGCCGGTGCGCATCACGTCCTGCACGTACAAGAGGCGCCGTCCCAAAGCGCCGGCCGGGTGTGAGCGCGCAAAGTCCGCTTCGGTGAAGCCGCGCGCCTTGAGCAGCGCGACGGCCAGCGCATCGCCGACGGCCAATGCCGCGGTGGTGCTCGCGGTGGGCGCCAGGTTCAACGGACAGGCCTCCGCCGGCACCCTGATGTCCAGATGAACGGTGGCGACGCGCGCCAGCGCGGATCCTGAGTTTCCGGTGAACGCGATCAAAGGGACGCCGAGCCGCTTGATCACGGGCAGGATGGTGAGAATTTCAGCCGTTTCCCCGGAATTCGACAGTGCCAGCACGGCATCGTCGCGCGTGATCATCCCGAGGTCGCCATGACTGGCCTCGCCCGGATGCACGAAAAACGACGGGGTGCCGGTGCTGGCGAGGGTGGCGGCGATTTTCCCGCCGATATGACCGGACTTGCCCATGCCTGTCACCACGATGCGGCCCCGGCAGTTAAGACAAATCCGGCAGGCAAGTGCAAAATCGGTCCCGAGACGGGGCAATTGCGCGCGCAAACCCTCGATCTCTACGTTGAGCGCCTGGCGGCCGAGCTCGATGAGGCCCTCGTCGGTGTAGTCGGGATTCATCCGCGAATAATACAGGTAAGCTTGTATGAATTTTGAGGAGACGGCATGAATCCACAACAGGTGGCACAACTGATCGAGACCGGTTTGGGCGGCAGCCATGCGCTGGTCACCAGCGCGGACAATGTGCATTTCGAGGCCGTGGTGATCGCGCCCGCGTTCATCGGCAAGAAGCCCGTTCAGCGGCATCAAATGGTGTACTCCACACTTGGCGCGGCGGTGGGCAACGAGATCCACGCCCTCGCGCTGCAGGTATTTACGCCGGACGAGTACGCAAGGCAGGGCCGTGGATAAACTACAGATACACGGCGGCATCGCGCTCGAGGGCGAAATCCGCATTTCGGGCGCCAAGAATGCGACCCTGCCGATCCTGGCCGGATGCCTGCTCGCCGACGGTCCGGTGACAGTTTCGAACGTACCGCATTTGCAGGATGTCACCACCATGATCGAGCTGCTCGGGCGCATGGGCGTTTCGGTCACCATCGACGAAAAGATGCGCATCGAAGTCGATGCCTCGACCATCAAGGAATATTTCGCGCCCTACCAACTCGTGAAGACCATGCGCGCCTCGATATTGGTCTTGGGGCCGTTGTTGGCGCGCTTTGGGGCGGCGGTTGTGTCTCTGCCCGGCGGCTGTGCCATCGGCGCACGCCCGGTCAACATCCACGTGGCCGGTCTGCAGGCCATGGGCGCGGACATCCACATCGAGAATGGTTACATCAAAGCCCGTGCCACGAGGCTCAAAGGGGCGCGCTTGGTGCTGGAAACCGTCACCGTCACCGGGACGGAGAATCTCATGATGGCCGCGACACTGGCCGACGGCGAAACGGTGATCGAGAACGCTGCGCGCGAGCCCGAGGTCGTGGATCTGGCGCATTTCTTGACAGGCATGGGCGCCAAGATCAAGGGTGCCGGCACCGACAAAATCGTCATCGAGGGTGTGAAGCGCTTGAGCGGCACCGCCTACGAAGTATTGCCCGATCGAATCGAAACGGGCACCTATCTCGTGGCGGGTGCCATCACCGGCGGGCACATTCGCGTGAAGAACACCCGTCCGGATCATGTGGATGCCGTCATCGACAAGCTCAAGGAGGCCGGCGCCGACGTGCAGGCGGGCGATTCATGGATCGAAATCGACATGCGCGGTAAACGGCCCACGGCCATCGATATTCGAACGGCACCCTATCCGGCGTTCCCCACCGACATGCAGGCGCAGTTCGCCGCTCTCAACACCGTGGCGAGAGGCGTCGGCACGATCATCGAAACGATTTTCGAGAACCGCTTCATGCACATGCTGGAAATGCGGCGCATGGGCGCTGAAATACGTTTGGAAGGCAACACCGCCATCATCAAGGGGGTCGAACGCCTGACGGCGGCGCCCGTCATGGCCACGGATTTGCGCGCATCGGCGAGCCTGGTCCTGGCGGGGCTGGTTGCCGAGGGCCGTACCGATATCGAGCGCATCTATCATATCGATCGGGGATATGCGGCGATCGAGGAAAAACTGCAGCAGTTGGGGGCGAAAATCCGCCGCACGCCGTAGGCCTGGCGGGCGCGAGCCTCAACGTTGTTGGATGGGCCGGGTGGGGCGCTCGAGTACCGTCAGCTTGATCTTATAGCCCTGCCGCGCATGGCGGCCGTCGAGTTCCACCTCGGCGCCGGGCTTCAGCGAGGAGACGCGGGCGACCAGGTCCTGGGCGTTGTGCACGGCCTCGCCGCCCAGGCCTGTGACCAGATCGCCCGGCCGCATGCCGGCCGCGTACGCCTGACTCTTTACCATGATGTTCACGACCGTGACGCCGCCGCCCGCGGTGCCGATCTGCGCGGACTGCTCCTCGGTCAAGTCCTGCGGCACGAATCGCTCATCGACGCGCACGACGTGGCCGTTCAGCAGGATTTGTTCCATCACCCCGCGCACCAGATTGACGGGGATCGCAAAGCCGATGCCCTCGGGCCCTCCGTAGGCGCGATTGAGCACGGCGGTGTTGATGCCGACCAGATCGCCATGCGCATCGATGAGCGCACCGCCGGAATTGCCAAGATTGATCGCCGCGTCGGTTTGAATGAAATTCTCGAACGTCGCAAGCCCAAGTTGACCGCGCCCCGTGGCGCTGACGATGCCCTGAGTCACGGTCTGACCCACGCCGTACGGATTGCCGATCGCGAGCACGATGTCGCCTACCCGCAGGGTGTCGGATCGGCCCAACGGCATGATGGGCAGATTGCCGATTTGCAGACCGAGGATGGCGATGTCCGTGTCGGGGTCCTGCCCAACGACGGTGGCATCGGCGATCCGTCCGTCGGCGAGCTGCACCCTGATCGAATCGGCGCCGGCGATGACATGCTGATTCGTAATAATCGTGCCCATCGCATCAACGATCACGCCTGAGCCTAAACTGCGCTCCACGCGCTGGCGATAGCTGGGCCAGTAGTCGCCGAATAATTGATTCAAGGGCGCGGCTTGCGTGCGCTCACGGACCACCCGCGCCGTGTAAATATTGACCACCGCCGGCGCGGCGCGCGCCACGGAGTCCGCAAAGCTCTGCATGACCACGGGCGCGGCTGCTGCGGCGCTGGGTGCTGCGGCGCTGGGTGCTGCGGCGCTGGGTGCTGCGGCCACGGCAGCCCTCGCGGGCGGCGGCAGCGAGGGAGTCGTGCGCGCGCCCAACAGCGTCGGATGCCACCAGACCACGAGAAATGCGATGGCCAGCCCGACGACGACCGCTCTGACTATCAAGCTCAAGAGGACCCGAGTGTTTTGCAACTGATTTCGCTCATCGAGCCTTTGGAGGGTGCCCTTCGTAACTGTGTATAATGCGCTCTCATTATTCCTTGGGAAACACTGCCGCCATAGGGGTTTGCGTGAAGATTTGTCAACAAATTTCGGGTCGATCGCATGAGTGAAGTAGACCACAGCCGGCGGCGCCTGCTGACGGCAGCTACGGTCGGCACCGGCGCGCTCGGCGCCGCATTCGCGGCAATACCCTTCATCGCGTCGTGGAAGCCCAGTGCCCGCGCCAGAGCCCTTGGCGCTCCGGTCGAGGTCGATGCCTCGAAACTCGAAGCCGGCCAGATGTTGAAAGTCGTCTGGCGCGGACAGGCTGTCTTCGTGGTACGCCGCGCCACGGCGGCTGTCGAGCAATTGGGCACTCACGACGATATGTTGGCGGACCCGAAGTCGGAGGCTTCGATGCAGCCGGACTACATCACGGCGAGCGGCTCCGCGCGCGCGCGCAATCCCGAATACTGGGTGGGTCTCGCGGTGTGCACGCACTTGGGCTGCTCACCCTTGGGCGCGTTCGTGGCGAATGATTCTTTCCAGGTCGCCGGCGCCGACCTCGGTGCCAACTGGCCCGGAGGCTTTTATTGCCCCTGCCACGGTTCGAAATATGATCTGTCGGGACGCGTGTTCAAAAGTATGCCGGCGCCGAAAAATCTAACCGTGCCGCCGTACGCAATCGCCGCGAACACGCGCATCGTCATCGGCGTCGACGACGCTCCCAAACCAGTTTCGTAACGCACGAGGTAAGCGATGGCCGCAGCACCCGAATCCGCCGGCACCGGCAAAGGATTGATTGGCTGGATCGATGAGCGCTTTCCGCTGACGAAATTATGGAAGGACCACCTTGCCGAGTACTACGCCCCGAAGAATTTCAACTTCTGGTACTACTTCGGTGCGCTGTCGCTGCTGGTACTCGCGAATCAAATAGTGACGGGCATTTTTCTGACGATGAGCTATAAGCCCTCCGCCGCCGAGGCCTTCGCGTCGGTGGAATACATCATGCGCGACGTGGAATGGGGCTGGCTGATCCGCTACATGCATTCCACCGGTGCTTCGGCGTTCTTCATCGTGATCTACCTACACATGTTCCGCGCGCTTCTGTATGGCTCGCATCGCAAGCCGCGCGAGCTGGTCTGGATCTTCGGCTGCTTGATCTTCCTGCTGCTGATGGCCGAGGCCTTCATGGGCTATGTGCTGCCGTGGGGCAACATGAGCTACTGGGGCGCCCAGGTGATAGTTTCACTGTTCAGCAGCCTGCCCGTCATCGGCGGCGCGCTGGTGGAATGGATACGCGGCGATTACAACATCGCGGATCCCACCTTGAACCGCTTCTTCGCCCTGCACGTGGCAGCGCTGCCGCTGGCGCTGGTGTTCTTGGTCGTGGCGCACATCATGGCCCTGCACGAGGTGGGATCGGGCAACCCCGACGGCATCGACATCAAAAAGTACAAGGATGCCCAAGGCCATCCGCTGGACGGCATTCCGTTCCACCCGTACTACACGGTGAAGGACCTGATGGGCACGGCCGGATTCTTGCTGCTGTTCGCGGGCGTGATTTTCTTCGCGCCGAATTTCTTCGGCCTGTTTTTGGAATCGCCGAACTTCGAGCCGGCCAATCCGCTGCAAACGCCGCCCGACATCACGCCGGTGTGGTATTTCACCCCGTTCTACGCCATGTTGCGCGCCATCCCGTCGGCCTTCGGCACCCAGGTGTGGGGGGTGTTGGTGATGGGCGCCGCGGTCGCGGTGCTGTTCTTCGTGCCCTGGCTGGATCGCTCGCCGGTGCGCTCGATCCGCTACAAAGGGCCTATTTATAAGGTGATGCTGGCGCTTTTTTCGGTTGCGTTCATCTGCCTCGCCGTATGCGGCATGAAGCCGCCGTCAGGCATCTATCCGATCCTGGCGCGAATCTGTACCGCCGTTTATTTTGCGTTCTTTTTGCTGATGCCCTGGTACACGAAGATAGACCGCGTGAAGCCGGTGCCGGAAAGGGTTACGGGACATGTTTAAAGCCAGCGTTTTAACCGCCATGGGACTTCTCTGCGCCGGTGCCGCGCTGGCGCAGGAGGGGGAAATCGCGCTGCTCGAGGCGGGCACGGATATCAAGAGCGCCGAGTCTCTGCAGCGCGGCGCGCGCAATTTCATGAACGATTGCTCCGGGTGCCATTCGCTCAGGTACTTGCGCTACAACCGCATGGCGGCGGACCTGAAGATCCCGGAGTCCGAACTGGCCAGGAATCTGATATTCAATGGTGCCAAGCCATTCGAGGAGATCAACACCGGCATGCCGCCGGATTCCGCGGATTGGTTCGGCAAGCAGCCGCCGGACTTGACCTTGATGGCCCGAGAGCGCGGCACGAACTATTTGTATTCGTATTTGCACGGCTATTACGCGGACAAGACCCGGCCCTGGGGCGTGAACAATTTATACTTGCCCGGCACGGCGATGCCCCACGTACTGTATTACCGGCAAGGACTGCAAAAGCCCGTCTACAAAAACGAAAAGGATGCCCACGGCAATGCCAAGATGGCCCTGGCGGGGGTTGAGCCAATGATCCCGGGTTCGATGAAGCCTGAGGAGTATGATCAATACGTACGGGACATCGTCAATTTCCTGGACTACGCCGCCGAGCCCATCAAGGCAACACGCCAGTCGATGGGCATCTTTGTGGTGCTGTTCTTACTGGTGTTTTTTGGGTTCGCGTACCGGCTGAAAAAGGAATATTGGAAGGACGTCCACTGACTTGAGCGGGGCGCCGCCCGTTGAGAATCCAGGAGCCTGTAGGAGGTCCAGTTAGTGGCACGTCGTTCGGTGATGACGCTATTTTCAGCACCGGCGGACCCGTGGAGCCACCGTACGCGCCTGGTTCTCGCCGAGAAGGGCATCGCCATTGAGTTGGTCAATGTCGATCCGAATGCCCTGCCCGAGGACTTGATCGACCTCAACCCGTATCACAGCGTGCCCACGCTGGTGGATCGGGATCTGGTGCTGTATGACTCGCGCGTCATCATCGAATATCTGGATGAGCGCTTTCCGCATCCGCCGCTGATGCCCATCGACCCGGTGACCCGCGCGCAGTTTCGCGTTGCGCTGTATCGCGTCGAGCGCGACTGGTATGCGCTTGCGCACGACATCGAGCTCGATCCGGCCGGCAAAACCGCCGAACATAGCCGTAAAGTGCTGGGCGAAGCGATCTGCGCCAGCGCCGAGGTGTTCAAGGCCAAGCCATTCTTCTTGAGCGATGAATTTTCGCTGGTGGATGCCAGTATCGCGCCGATCTTGTGGCGCTTGCGGGTTTACGGCATCGAGCTGCCGGCGCAGGCGCAGCCGATCATGAAGTACATGAATTCGATATTCGCACGCTCCACATTTCGCGCCTGCCTCACCGATGCGGAAAGGGAGATGCGCCATTGAGGCCGCGGCGTCCTTACCTGCTGCGCGCACTGCACGAATGGATATCCGACAGCGGCGAAACGCCCCACATCGTGGTGGATGCCGCGGCCGAGGGTGTTACCGTCCCGCGCCAGTACGTGAAGGACGGCAAGATCGTGCTGAACGTCAGTTTCTCAGCCACCAAGATGCTGAAGCTGGGCAACGAGTTCGTCAGCTTCGAGGCGCGTTTCGGCGGCACGGGATTTGCGGTGCTGGTGCCCGTTCGCGCCATCCTCGGCATTTATGCGCGCGAGACCGGGCAGGGCATGATTTTTCCAGAGGGCGATGCGGATCCCGATCCGACCGACACCCCGCCGGCGAGCCCGAACAGCGGCACGTCCCGCACGGCCGCGCCGCAGCGGCCGAAATTACAGGTGGTCAAGTAGCTCGAAAGCCGGCGCGAAAAGCGTCCTTGATCCATTCGATCCGATGAGCCCCATCCGGCAAGCCTTCGATCGCCAGCACGTCGAAGCGCATGGCCAAATTCCGCCAAGGCTTCTCGCGCCCCAGGAAGTATTGTGCGGCGCGAATGATCTTGCGCTGCTTGGCCCACGTGACCGAGCCGACGGCGCCGCCGTAATCCGGGCCCTCGCGCTGGCGTACCTCGATGATGGCGAGCACGCCGTCGTCGAGACAGACCAGATCGAGTTCGCCGGCCCTGCAACGCAAATTGCGCGCAAGAATTTTGAGCCCGCGCGCCAGCAGGTATTGCGCCGCGACCAGTTCCGCGGCCGCGCCGCGCCGTGCGCGCAGATCGTGCATGCGGCATCATGCCGCGGCGCTTAAGGTTCAGGCAGCCGCCAAATCCTTCGCGTACACCCGGTTATGCGCCGCCGCAACCACCGCGAATCCAGACCGCGGCCGCCGGGCTAAAAAACACTGGGAACCCCGCCCTTTATCTGCGCCCACTCCAGATCGCGGCGGATTTTGTTCTGTTGATCGAGGCGCAATTTGCCGCTCACGCCGGCGATATCGCTCGAGGCCGCGGCAGTGCCCGAGCGCAAGCTGGGGACCAAGCGGTACGCGTCGAATCCAAACGCGTACAGGCGGTCGCGCCGCGCGGTGCGGGCGGGCCACGCCGCACGCACGCCATCGCGGATCTGCGCGGTGACCGGATCATTTGAGATCATCCAAGGCATGTCGGGGAACAGCAGGCCTTCGATGTCCGAGTTGGCGGCGGGATTGGGCTCGAAGCAGTCCGAGGTGCCATACACAGGCACGTCGCCGGAGTAGTTGTATTTGAGCTGCGGCAGGATGAGCCGCGCGGTGCCGGCGGTGTTTGCCGCCACGAAAATGAAAGCAGCATCGCTGCGGTGGGTCGGTGGTTCGGGCTTCTCGCCCTTTTCGGTCTTGGTGACCTTCAGTTGCAGGACCGATTTGATGACGTCGGAGAAATCCACTTGCGCCGGGTCGTAGCGCCCGATATCCAGGACAGCCCCGCCGAGACTTTTGAGTTCCTCGGCGAATGCCGCCGCCACGCGCGTACCCCATTCGCCCGAGGGCGCCATCACCACACCATTGACACGGCCATCGGCGACAACGCGGCGCGCCACCATGCGTGCCTCGTCCTCGGGCAGCAGCGCAAACTGATAGAAGTTCCTGGGCGGCGCCACCGCATCGCTGAGAAAATTCAACGCCAGCACCGGCGTGCGTCCGCCGCTGACGGGTGCGACGGCCGCGACTTCATCCTTGAAGAGCGGCCCGACCACGAAGCCGGCGCCGTCCGCAACGGCACGGTCGTAGGCGCCGCCGGCGGATTCAGCGGCTACGTCGTAGATTTTCAGGCGCGGCCGGCTCGCGGCATTCTGTTGCAGATAGGCGCCGATGAAGCCGTCCCGTACCGCGACGCCAAAGGCCTCGCTGCGTCCCGACAGCGGCAGCAGCAGCGCGATCTGACTGGGATATTCGGTGGCCACGGCGATTTGCGTCTGAGCCGTTGCGAGCACGCTTAAGTTGGCGGGATGCTGTGGAAACTGGCGCCGCCACGCGTCCAGCGCCGCGGCCGCGCGCACCGGATTGCGTTCCAATTCCACCGCAACCGGCCCCAAGTCCAGCCAACCCGCCACGACAGGATCCGTTTTGGGGGGCGCCTTCAGCGGCGCGCCGCGCTCGGCTGCGGTGCGCACCCGGCTCAACAGCTCTTCGCGATTCGCGTACAGCGCCGCCGCATCGCTCAAGAAGCGTTCCCGTTCCACGAGCGCGCGCGTGCCTTCGACCGGATGGCCGGTGAGAAATGCGCTGCGGCCGCGAATCCAATAATAGTTCTGTGCCTGTTCCGGTGAGGTCGGTACCGGCACCGAATCGAGTTCGCGAATGGCGCCGGCCGGATCATTGTCCGCGTAGGCAATCTCGGCGGTAACGAGGGCGCGCGGAATGGCGAGTTTGGTGCGTGCTTGCGGCGAAACCTCGGCCAGAGCTTGCCTGGCGGCGGCAACATTGCCGGCCGTTGCCCATTGTTCCGCGCTCAACAATTCGTAGTTGTCGCTCTGCGCCGGCAACTGGGTCGCCAGGTCCGCGTACAGCCGCGCAGCTTCGGCGTGCTTGCCCTCATGCGCCAGGCGTGCGGCATGCACTTGCTTGTCCAGGACGGTTTCCGGGGGCCTCAGGAGGCTGCAGGCAGCCGCAAGCATCGACATCGCGAGTACCGCATATCGTGCCAGCCGTGGACGCCGAGAGATCGCTGCCATACCCTTGCGCTCCTGAATCTCTGATATAGGCGCGGATTATAGTGATAATTGAGCGGACAGGGCTGCCGGCGGCGGGAACGCTCTACGTGGTTGCCACGCCAATCGGCAATTTGAACGATTTGAGCCCCCGTGCGTGCGACACGCTGAAAAATTGCGATCTGATTGCGGCGGAGGACACGCGCCACACGGGCATTCTGCTCAAGCATTTTCGGATCGGCACACCGCAGCTGTCGCTGCACGATCACAATGAGGGCGCGCGTGCGATCGACATCATTGCGCTGCTGCGCGAAGGCAAGTCCGTCGCGTTGGTGAGCGATGCCGGCACACCGGCCGTCAGCGACCCCGGGTTCGAGCTGGTGCGCGCTGTCGCCGCCGAGGGAATCAACGTCATCGCCATCCCCGGGCCGTGCGCGGCGATTGCAGCGTTGTCGATCGGCGCATTGCCCACGGATCGGTTTTGTTTTGAAGGATTTCTACCGGCGCGCGGCGCGGCCCGTAAGCTGCGGCTGAAGGCGCTCGAACGCGAGGCGCGCACGCTGGTGATCTATGAAGCGCCGCACCGCGTGCGTGAGACGCTCCAGGATTGCGTGGCGGCATTCGGCGCGGCGCGCCCGGCGGCGGCCGTGCGCGAAGCGACCAAGCTGCACGAGACGACCTACCGCGGCTCGCTGCAGGCGCTCTTGGACAGATCCGGGACGGACGCTGATTTTTCGCGCGGCGAAATCGTTCTGCTCATCGGCGGTGCAGCGCAGGCGCAATCCGGCGACGAAGATTCCGAGGCTCAGGCGCGGCTCGACAAAGTGCTGACCGCCCTGATGGCTGAGTTGCCGTTGAAGCAGGCGGCACGCCTCGCCGCGCAGATCACGGGCGCGCGCGACAATGAGGCCTATAAGCGCGCGCTGTTCCTCAAAGAACAATCAGCCTCGCATTAACGCCCGGACCTGCGTATGGTGCACACCGGAGTCGGCCAGACAGTCGCTGTGTGCTTTTGCACATGGAGGAAAGTCCGGGCTCCTCAGGGCACGGTGCCAGGTAACGCCTGGGAGGCGCGAGCCTACGGAAAGTGCAACAGAAAGATACCGCCTAAGTGCCGCGCAAGCGGCGCCGGTAAGGGTGAAATGGTGCGGTAAGAGCGCACCGCGTGGGTGGCAACATCCACGGCACGGCAAACCCCACCTGGAGCAAGACCAAATAGGGAAGCGAGCGGCTTCATCGCCGCTACATGTGGCCCACATGGGCTTCCGGGTAGGTCGCTTGAGCTGCGCGGTGACGCGCATGCCAGAGGAATGACTGTTCACGACAGAACCCGGCTTATCGGCCGACTCCTTTTTTAGGCGCTGACGCGCCACATTTCCCGGGGCCGAAGCGGCCCCGCCCGAAGAGTTTGTTGGTTTAAGAGCCGGATCGGCGCTGACGCGCCACATTTCCCGGGGCCGAAGCGGCCCCGCCCGAAGAGTTTGTTGGTTTAAGAGCCGGATCGGCGCTGACGCGCCACATTTCCCGGGGCCGAAGCGGCCCCCAAAGACCGCAAACGGGCGGCCCCGAGTCGTCGCTGTGGGTCAATTCCGAGTAAGCAAGGCGGTCCCGCGGCCATATCGTCAGATAAGAGCAAGATTGGCGACGATTGACGACAATCGCGACTCGAATGACATTCGGTAGTTTTTACAAAAATCTCCTAAGAGATTGATTCCCCTAAGCGCTGCAATCGCAGCGCGCCAACATTGTTCGAAATGTGACCTAAGTCACTGTCGGCACGGGTTTTTTTTACCATAAGCCGTTGACAGTGCGCGCCTGCGCTCCCTATAGTGGGGCCCGGTGGGAAATTGTGGGAGAAAATGGGTTTTTGGGCCCATCAAAGTATGTTTCGGGGTGCCAACAAACTAACGCTCGACGTGAAAGGCCGGCTGGTGATGCCCACCCGCTACCGGGAACGGCTCCAGGAACGGTGCGGGGGCAATTTGGTCATTACGGTCGACAAGGATCAGTGCCTGTTGATTTACCCCCTGCCGGACTGGGAAGACATCGAGCGCAAGCTCAACAAGCTGCCCACCTTGAATCCCCAGGTCAGGCGCCTGCAGCGTCTGATGATCGGTCATGCCACGGATCTGGAACTCGACGCTCATGGGCGCTTGCTGCTGCCCGCCAATTTGCGCGAGTTCGCTGGCTTGACGCGCGATGCGATGCTGATCGGGCAGGGGATGCGATTCGAATTGTGGGACGAGGCGCGCTGGAACGAGCGACGCGACGAGTGGCTGGCGAGTCCGGAGAACACCACCGACTTGCCCGCCGAACTCGACACGCTGTCGTTCTAGCGGCCGGCGGTGGAAGAGGTTGCGGGGGTTCACACGGCGGTCCTGCTACCGCAGGTACTGGCGGCGTTGAACATCAAGGCCGGTGGCACGTACGTGGATGCCACTTATGGCCGCGGCGGACACGCAGGGGCGATTTTGGAGAAGCTTATCGCGAACGGCCGATTGATCTGCCTGGATCGTGATCCCGAGGCCGTTGCGGCGGCCCGAGCCCGCTTCTCGGCTGATCCGCGCTTCTCGATATTCCACGCGCGCTTCTCATCGCTCGCCGCGATCGCCGATCAGGTGCAGCCGGGACTTCAAGTCGACGGCATTCTCTTCGACCTCGGCGTCTCCTCGCCGCAGATCGACGACGCGGCACGCGGCTTCAGCTTTTTGCAGGACGGCCCGCTCGACATGCGTATGTCCGTCGGCGCGGGGATCAGCGCCGCGGACGTGATCAACGGCGCGCCGCTCGACGAGCTGATCCGCATCTTTCGGCAATTCGGCGAGGAACGCCACGCACCGCGCATCGCGCGCGCCATCGTCGCGGATCGCCGGGAAAAGCCGTTCGAGCGCACGCTCGAACTTGCGGCGATGATCGCGCGCGTCGCCCGCGGCACGGAGCGGCACAAGCATCCTGCCACGCGCGTGTTCCAGGCGCTGCGCATTCACGTCAACGGCGAGCTCGACGAACTCAAGACCGCGCTCGACGCCGCGCTCGAGCGTCTGGCGCCGGAAGGACGCCTGGTTGTGATCAGTTTTCATTCGCTCGAGGACCGCATGGTGAAGCAATTCATGCGGCGCCACTCGCTGGCCGACCCCATGTACGCCGGTCTGCCGGACATGCCGGCGCACGCGCGGCCCACGCTGCGTCTCGTCGGCAAGGCGGTCGCGGCCGACGATGCCGAAATCTCCCTCAATCCGCGCTCGCGCAGCGCGCATCTGCGCGTCGCCGAACGCCTCGGCCAAGGAATCGCCGCTTGAAAAATCGCTGCTGGCTGCCGCTCACTCTGACGTTGCTGTGGTTTGCCGTCCTGGGGTCGGCCGTGCAGGTGATTTACGAGCGCCATCAGGCGCGCGACATGTTCGTGCGGCTCGAGAGGCTCAACGCCGAACGCGACTCCCTCGAGATGGAGTGGGGACGGCTGCAGCTGGAGCAAAGTTATTGGTCCTCGCACGCCTTCGTCGAGCGCGTCGCCAACGCCAAATTGCAAATGAACCTGCCCCAGACCCGCGATGTGAGGATCGTCCGCCCGTGAAACTACGCTCCGGCGAAAACGAGCGAGCGGCGAAATCCTACCGCTGGCGCTCCGCGGTGGTATTGGGCCTCGTGGTGCTGGGTGCCATCGGCCTGGCGGCGCGCGCGGTCGAATTGCAGCTGCTCGATCATGGATTTCTCGCCAAGCAGGGCGACGATCGTGCGATGCGGGTCGTGAAAATCGCCGCGCATCGCGGCGCGGTCACCGACCGCAACGGCGAACCGCTGGCGGTCAGCACGCCGGTGGACAGCATCTGGGTCAACCCCTTGGAAATCGACGACAACATCGAGCAGGTGCCGAAGCTGGCGCGCGCGCTCAAGGAAGATCAGCAAACCCTTGCCCGGCGCATCACCAGCAATCTCGATCGCGAATTTCTGTACCTGGTGCGCCATATGCCGCCGGAGCAGGCGGCGCGCATCAAGGCATTGGGCATTCCCGGCGTGTATCTGCTGCGGGAATACCGCCGTTACTACCCGGCCGGCGAAGTATCGGCACACGTGGTCGGTTTCACGACGGTGGACGACAGGGGCCAGGAAGGACTGGAACTCGGCTTCGATCAACTGCTGAACGGCGAGGATGGCGCGAAGCGCGTCATTCAAGATTCCTTCGGCCGCTACGTCGAAAATGTCGAAAGCATCCGTGCACCGCGTCCGGGCCGCGATCTCATCACCAGCATCGATTTGCGCATCCAGTATCTGGCGTACCGCGAACTGAAGGCGGCGATGCAGGAATACCGCGCGCGCGCCGGCTCGGTGATCGTCGTCGATGTCGATACCGGCGAGGTGCTGGCGATGGTGAATCAACCCTCGTACAACCCGAATGACCGCCAGCAATTGAAGGCGGGGTTGTACCGCAACCGCGCCGCGACGGATATTTTCGAGCCTGGCTCGAGCATCAAGCCCCTCATCATGGCCGCGGCGCTGGCCTCCGGCCAATATCGTCCCGACAGCGTGATCGATACCTCGCCGGGATTCTTGAAGGTTGGAACCAAGGTGTTCGAGGACGAACACAATTTGGGTGCGGTTGATCTGGCGACCATCCTGGCGAAGTCCAGCAATGTCGGTACGGCGAAGGTGGCGCTGTCGCTGCAGCCGCAGCAAATCTGGAGCACCTTGAGCGGCTTGGGTTTGGGCCAGGTCACGGGCAGCAACTATCCGGGCGAGTCGGCCGGCATGCTGAGCAACTATGCGCACTGGCGGCCCATCGGCATCGCCACACTGTCGCATGGCTACGGCCTCTCGGTCACGCCGCTGCAGCTGGCACATGCGTACGCGACGATCGGCGCGGGCGGCATCAGACGGCCCATCTCGTTCGAAAAGGTTTCGGGCCCGGTGGCCGGCGAGCGCGTCATGGACCCCAAGGTCGCGCGCGAGTTGATTCAGTTGATGGAGCAGGTGGTGGAGAAGGGTGGAACGGCGACGCGTGCCTCGCTCATCGGCTACCAGGTGTCTGGAAAGACGGGTACCGCGTTCAAGTCGATCGCAGGCGGCTATTCCACCGACCGGATCATGGCGGTGTTTGCGGGCTTGGTGCCGGCCTCGCATCCCAAACTAGCCACGGTGGTGGTGATCGATGAGCCGAGCCGGGATTTGCACGAGGCAGGTACGCTGGCCCAGGGCGGCACGGTGGCGGCGCCGGTCTTCGCGAGCGTGATGTCGGGTGCTCTGCGCCTCATGGATATCGCGCCGGATGACTTGCAGAACGTGCCGGCGGCGACGCTGGTGCAGGCGAACGACGCACCATGAGCGCCGCACTCATGTGGCTGCTCGACGGCATCGCCAAAATTCCCGCGACCGAGGCGCGCGTCTCGGACCTGACCCTCGACAGCCGGCAGGTGCGGGCCGGCAGCTTGTTTTTTGCGCTGCCCGGACTCAAGGATCATGGCGTCAAGTTCGCGGCCGAGGCGGCGGCGCGCGGCGCGTGCGCGGTGTTGTGGCAGCCCGGCGCCGAGGTGACGTCCCCGACCTTGCCGCCCGGCGTGTTCGCGGCCGCCATCCCCAACTTGACGGGGCTGGTGGGGCGTATTGCGGACCGCTTCTTCAACTGGCCTTCCTCGCAATTGCGGATTGCCGGGATCACCGGCACCAACGGCAAGACCACCTGTGCGTACTTGCTGGCGCAATGCCTCGAGCGATTGGGGCTGGCCGCGGCGTACATGGGCACGATCGGCTGGGGGCGGCCGGCAGAGCTGGCCGAACCCACGCACACCACGCCCGACGCGATCACCGTGCACCGCACGCTGGCGCGATTGCGCGCTGCCGGGGTGCGCGAGGTGGCGATGGAGGTGTCCTCGCATGCACTCGATCAGTGCCGGGTGGATGGCGTGCGCTTTCACCTCGCGGCCCTCACCAATCTGACGCGCGATCACCTCGACTATCACGGCAGCATGGAGAAGTACGGCGCCGCAAAAGCCAAGCTGTTCCAAGCCGCCGATCTGAAGCACATCGTGCTCAACAGCGGCGATGAATTCGGGCGTGCCTTGGCCAGAGGCTACGCGGGCGGCGCATCGTTGATCGCGGTTTGGGTGGGTGCGGGAGGCTCCGGATGGCTCGCCGACCGCGCGCTGCATGCGACGCGGGTAAGGACCGAGACACGCGGCATTGCCATCGAGCTGGACGGCAGCTTCGGCCAAGTCACCGTGGAAACGCAGCTCATGGGCCGCTTCAATGCCGAGAACTCCTTGGTGATCTTGGGCTGCCTGCTGTCGCTCGGTGTCTCCTTGGCCGACGCGGCCGATGCATTGGCCGAGTGCAGACCGGCGCCGGGCCGCATGGAAGTGGTCAAGACCGACGCCCCCAATAAGCCCACCGTGGTGGTGGATTATGCGCACACCCCCGATGCGTTGGCGAAGGCACTGGGCGCGGCCCGCGAGCATTGCGAGGGCGCACTGTGGTGCGTATTCGGCTGCGGCGGCGACCGCGATGCCGGCAAGCGCTCCGTCATGGGCGGGATCGCGGATGACTTGGCCGACCAGATCATCGTGACCGACGACAACCCGCGTTCCGAGGATCCGCGGGCCATCACTCGCGACATTCTGCAGGGCATCAAAACCCGCAGCGTGCGTGTGATCCACGATCGCGGCGAGGCCATCGCCGCCGCCTTGAAGGAAGCACGGGCGATCGATTTGGTCTTGATCGCGGGCAAGGGCCATGAGGACTACCAAATCTATGGTGAAACGCGCCGCGCTTTCAGCGATCGCAGCGAAGCTCAGCGCCTGTTGGGAGCGGCAGCATGAAGTTGGGAGCGGCAGCATGAAGCGAACCTTGCGCGATGCGGCAAGAGTGATCGGCGGCGAGCTCGTCGGCGAGGACCGTCCCTACGGCTGCGTGTCCACCGACAGCCGCACGCTGAAGCCGGGCGCGCTGTTCGTGGCGCTGCGCGGCCCGAACTTCGACGGCGCGGCTTTTGTGCAGGCGGCAGCCGCCCAGGGCGCCATCGGCGCTCTGGTCGAACGCGTAATCCCCGGGGCGCTGCCGCAGGTGCGCGTCCCCGATACGCTGCGCGCGCTGCAGGAACTGGCCAACGGCTGGCGCGCCGATTTTACGCTGCCGATCGTCGCCGTCGCCGGCAGCAACGGCAAGACCACGGCCAAGGAAATGACCGCCGCGATCTTGTCGCGCATGGGTGTTTGCATGGCGACGCACGGCAATCTCAACAATCACATCGGCGTGCCGGTGACGCTCATGCGCCTCGAGCCCTCGCATCGCAGCGCCGTGATTGAAATGGGCGCCAACGCGATCGGCGACGTTGCGGCGCTCATGCGCATCGCTCAGCCCACCGTCGGCTTGATCACCAACGCCGGCGCGGAGCACCTGGAAGGGTTCGGCGATTTGGACGGCGTGGCGCGGGGTGAGGGTGAAACGGTGTCCTGCCTTGGCGACGGAGGAACGGCCATCATCAACGCGGATGACGCCTACGCCGGTTATTGGCGCGACATTTCGGGGGCGCGGCGCATCGTCACCTTCGGGGTGCACCAGAGCGCGGACTTCTCGGCTAAAAATGTATTTCAAGGCATCGAGCGCGGCGAGTTCGCCACGCGCTTTACCTTGATCTGCCCCTCGGGCGAGCGCGCCATCATGCTCAAGGCGGGCGGCGCGCACAACATCGGCAATGCCCTGGCCGCGGCCGCGGCCGCGAGCGCCGCCGGCGCCTCGCTCGACGACATCGCGTCGGGCCTCGCCGATTTTCGCCCCGTCGCGGGACGACTGCAGCTGAAGGCCGGAACGCGCGGCAGCTGGATCATCGATGATTCCTACAACGCCAACCCCAGCTCGGTGCGCGCCGCCTTGGAGGTGATGCGATCCTTGAGCGGCGCGACTTGGCTGGTGTTGGGCGACATGGCCGAGCTCGGCGAGGTAAGCCACGACAGCCATGCGCACATCGGCTCCTACGCGCGCGACTGCGGCATCAAGCGCCTGTTTGCCCTCGGCTCGTTGAGCTCGAGAGCCGTGGAAACATTCGGCTCCGGCGGCGAGTGGTTTGCGGATGCCGATTCGCTCATCCGGCGGCTGCGAGCGGAGCTCTCGGCCGGCGTGACCGTGCTGGTCAAGGGTTCACGTATCAATCGTCTGGAGCGCGTGGTGCAGGCGCTCAGCGGCGGCGGCAACGGATCCGGTCCCATGATGAGAGCGAGCTAACGCATGCTGTTAATCCTTACCGAATACCTGGCGAAATTCTACAGCGGCTTTCACGTCTTTCAGTACCTGACGCTGCGCGGCATTCTCGCCGCGGTGACCGCGCTGCTGATGGCCCTGCTCATCGGGCCGCGCATGATTTCGCTCCTGAGCCGGTATCAAATCGGACAGGTGGTGCGCAGCGACGGTCCGCAATCCCATTTGCAAAAATCCGGCACCCCCACCATGGGCGGCGGCTTGATCTTGGTTGCCATGGGCATCGGCACGCTGCTGTGGGCCGACCTGTCCAGCCGCTTTATCTGGGTGCTGCTCGGCACCACGCTCGCGTTCGGCCTGATCGGTTTCTACGACGACTATTTGAAACTCGTGGTGGGAAATTCGAAGGGTCTTGCCGCGCGCTACAAGTATCTTGCGCAGTCGCTCGCGGCCCTCGCCATCGCGTTCTCGCTGCACGGCATGCATCAGTCGCCCGCCGAGACCGCGTTGTATGTGCCCTTCTTCAAGACGGTCGTGGTGCCGATGTCGACGCTCGCGTTCGTTGCCCTTGCCTACTTCGTCATCGTCGGCACCAGCAACGCGGTGAATCTGACCGACGGCCTCGACGGCCTGGCCATCATGCCGGCGGTGATGGTGGCCGCGGCCCTGGGTGTTTTTGCCTATGCCACCGGCAACGTCAACTTCGCACGCTACTTGCAAATTCCCTTCATCAACGGTGTGGGCGAGGTGCTGATAGTCGGTGCGACACTGGTGGGCGCGGGACTTGGATTCCTGTGGTTCAACTCCTATCCGGCGCAGGTATTCATGGGCGATGTGGGCGCGTTGGCGATCGGCGCGTCGCTCGGCACGATGGCCGTCATCGTGCGCCAGGAAATAGTGCTGTTCGTGATGGGCGGCGTTTTCGTGCTCGAGACCGTCTCGGTGGTGCTGCAGGTCGCCTCATTCAAGCTCACGGGCAAGCGGATATTCCGCATGGCACCGATTCATCATCATTTCGAACTCAAAGGCTGGGCCGAACCCAAAGTCATCGTACGCTTCTGGATCATCAGCTTCGTGCTGGTGCTGGCGGGTCTTGCAACCTTGAAGATCCGCTGATGCACAGCGTCGTGGTCGGCCTGGGCAAAACGGGTGCCTCGTGCGTGCGCTACCTTGCCAAGCGCGGCGACCGGGTGAGCGCCACCGACTCGCGGCCCTCGCCTCCCGGCCTCGCCGAGCTCGGCGATCTTGCCGCCGCGATTGAGTTGCGCCTCGGCGGCTTCGATTTGTCCCTGCTCGAGGGCGCATCGCAGGTGCTGATGTCGCCGGGCGTCTCCCTCGAGGAGCCGATCGCGCGCTCGGCGCGTGCCCGGGGAATCGACGTGCTCGGCGACGTGGAGTTGTTCGCACGAGACGTGCGGGCGCCGGTGATCGGCATCACCGGCACCAACGGCAAGAGCACGGTCACCACCTTGGTGGCGGGCATGGCGGCCGCCGCGGGGCGCCGGGTCCTGTCCGGCGGCAATCTCGGCGAGCCTGCGCTCGACCTGCTCGGACAGCCCAAGCCGGATTTGTACGTGCTCGAATTGTCGAGCTTTCAGCTGGAGACCACCTCCTCGTTGGTGCTCAAGGCCGCCGTGGTCTTGAACGTCAGCGCCGATCACTTGGACCGCTATCGGTCGGTCGAGGCCTACGCGCGCGCCAAGGGCAGAATACTGGCCAAGGCAGCGACGGTGGTCTTGAACGCGGACGATCCCTGGGTGCTGGCGATGCGCGACAAGGACTACCGCAGCGACGCCGCGCGCACCGTGACTTTTTCGACCGAACGCAACGATGCGGATTTTTCGCTGCTGAGCGAAGGCGGCAAACTGTTCCTCGCGAGCCGCGGCGAGAGACTGCTCGACATCGCGCGCATGAAAATCACCGGCTTGCACAATGCCGCCAATGCGCTGGCGTCCTTGGCGCTGGGCGAGGCGCTGGGATTGCCGCGCGACGGGATGCTGGCAACGCTGGAGTCGTTTCCCGGCCTGCCGCATCGGTCTGCATGGGTCGCGGATGTCGGCGGCGTGCGCTACATCGACGACTCCAAGGGCACGAATGTCGGCGCCACGGTCGCCGCCGTCGCCGGCATGACCGGGCCCTTGGTGGTGATCGCCGGGGGCGAGGGCAAGGGCCAGGATTTCAACCCGCTGGCGGCTGCCTTTCGCGGCAAAGTGCGCGAGGCCGTGCTGATCGGCAAGGACGGCCCGGCGATCGCGGCTGCGCTGCATGGCGTGTGCGATACCCGGCCCGCGGCGTCGATGGAGGCCGCGGTGGCCGAAGCGGCGCGCGCGGCGCGCGCCGGCGACACCGTGCTGCTGTCGCCCGCCTGCGCGAGCTTCGACATGTTTCGCGACTACGGGCATCGCGGCGCTGTTTTCGCCGCCGCGGTGTTGAAGCTAAAAGGTGCGTCGCCATGAGCACGGCCACCCTGTCGTACGGCTTGCGCGCCCGGGAGCGGATGCCCTTTGCCTGGGACCCGGTCACCTTGGGATTGGTGGCGGCGCTGTTGCTGGTGGGCTTGGTCATGGTGACCTCCGCGTCCATCACGATCGCGGCGCGCGACATGAGCGACCCTTTTTACTTTCTGGAACGGCAGTTCATCTTTACGGCGGCCGGCCTGATCTTTGCGTGGTTCATGACACGGGTACCCGCGCAGCTGTGGGACAAGTACAGCCTGGCGCTCCTGCTCTTGGCGCTGCTGCTGCTGGTACTGGTGCTGATTCCCGGGCTCGGGGCGCGCGTCAACGGTGCGCGCCGCTGGCTGCGCATCGGCGTGCTGAATTTCCAGGTGTCCGAGCTCGCCAAGGTGCTGGTGTTGACCTGGGTGTGCAGCTACTGCGTGCGCAAGCGCGATGAGCTCGAGAGCACGCTGCCCGGCTTGATGAAGCCTTTCGGACTCTTGTCGGTGACGGCGATGCTGCTGCTCATCGAGCCGGACTTCGGCGCGGCGACCGTGCTGTTCGCCACCGGCTTTGCCGTGTTGTTCGTCGCGGGCGCGCGCCTGCGTTACATCGCGCTGCTGGTATGCGCCGCCGTGTTGGCCTTCGCGCTGTTGGCGCTGACTTCAGCGTACCGCGTGAAGCGGTTGTTGATTTTCTTGCACCCCTTCGATGATCCCTTCAACGGCGGATTTCAACTGACTCAATCGTTGATCGCGATCGGGCGCGGATCGATCTTCGGCGTAGGGTTGGGCAGCAGCGTGCAGAAATTGTTCTATCTACCGGAAGCGCACACGGATTTCGTGTTTGCGGTGCTGGCCGAGGAGATGGGCCTGGTGGGCGTCATCGGCGTGATCGCGCTGTTTGTCGCGCTGGTGTGGCGCGCGTTTCATATCTCGCGCATGGCCGCCCAGGCCGGCCTGCGTTTCCAAGCCTACCTCGCGATGGCCTTCGGCATCTGGCTCGGGCTGCAGGCCATCGTGAACATCGGCGTCAACATGGGCGTGCTGCCCACCAAAGGGCTGACCTTGCCGCTGTTGAGCTACGGCCGCAGCAGCTTGCTCGTCAGTCTGGCGTGGCTCGGCGTACTGCTGCGCATCCATCACGAAGTCAAGTGCAGCTCGCGCTCCGCCGTGACCCGCGTGCCGGGAGGCAGCCGATGAACGCGGCTGCCGCGGGTCCCGTGCTCATCATGGCCGGCGGCACCGGCGGCCATGTATTCCCCGCGCTGGCCGTGGCGAACGTGCTGCGCGAGCGCGGCGTTGCCGTGGTGTGGCTGGGCGTTCCCGGCAGCATGGAGTCGCGCCTGGTGCCGGCTCAAGGGTTTCCGATCGAGTGGGTACGGGTCGCGGGCATTCGCGGCAAGGGCCTTAAGCCCTTGCTGCTGGCGCCGCTGCGCATCGCCAATGCGGTGGCGCAAGCCGTGCGGGTGCTCAGGCGGGTGAAGCCTCGTGCCGTGCTGGGCGCCGGCGGCTATGTCAGCGGTCCGGGCGGCATCGCCGCGTGGCTCTTGCGTATTCCGTTGCTCATCCACGAGCAGAACGCGATTGCGGGCATGACCAATCGCTGGCTGGCGCGCCTGGCGACCCAGGTGCTCGAGGCGTTTCCCGGCAGTTTTGGCGCAAGCGCGCGCGCCACAACCATCGGCAATCCGGTGCGCGCGGACATTGCGGCGCTCGCCGCGCCGGCACAGCGATTCGCAGGACGCGAATCGCGCGCGCGCCTGCTGATTTGCGGCGGCAGCCAGGGCGCACAGCGGCTGAATACGGTGCTGCCTCAGGCGCTCGCTGCGCTGGCGCCTCAGGATCGCCCTCAGGTGCTGCATCAGAGCGGCGAGCGCGGGCTCGAGGCGACGCGGGCGGCCTACCTTGCGGCCAAGGTGGAAGCGCAAGTGCTGCCCTTCATCGACGACATGGCGAAGACCTACGCGTGGGCGGATCTGGCCGTATGCCGAGCGGGCGCCATGACGGTTGCGGAGCTGCAAGCCGCGGGTTTAGGCGCGATCTTCGTGCCGCTTCCCCTCGCCACCGACGATCATCAAACCAAGAATGCCGCCGTGATGGTCGGCGTCGGCGCCGCGCGCCTCGTTCAGGAGCGCGACCTGACGCCCGGGCGCTTGAGCGCCATCATCGCCGGGCTGAGCGCGGACCGGGCGACGCTGCTCAAAATGGCGGAAGCCGCGCGCGCCGCGCGCATCATCGATGCCGCCTCGCGCCTGGCGGACTTGTGCGTGGCCGCGGGAGCGCACGCATGACGATACGCACGCGCTTGGAAGACCGGATGCGCCGCATTCAGCGCATTCACCTGGTGGGCATAGGCGGCAGCGGCATGGGCGGTATTGCCGAGGTGCTGCTCAACTTAGGCTACGAGGTTCAAGGCTCGGATCAGAAGGCCAATGCGGTGACCGAGCGGCTGGCGCGCCTCGGTGCCAGAATTTTCATCGGCCACGACGCCGAGTACTTGGGCGACTCCGACGTGGTGGTGGTGTCGAGCGCGGTGAACCGCGCCAATCCCGAAGTGGCCGCCGCACAGGCCAAGCGAATTCCGGTGGTGCCGCGCGCGGAAATGCTGGGCGAGTTGATGCGCTTCCGCTATTCCATTGCCGTGGCGGGCACCCATGGAAAAACCACCACGACCAGCCTGGTGGCAAGCGTGCTGGCGGAAGCGGGCCTCGATCCCACCTTCGTCATCGGCGGGCGATTGAAGAGCGCCGACAGCAACGCGCGGCTGGGTGCCGGCCGCTATTTGGTCGCCGAGGCCGACGAGAGCGATGCCTCGTTCATGCACTTGCAGCCGATGATCGCCATCGTCACCAATATCGACAACGATCATCTGGCGACCCACGACGGCGATTTTGCGCGCCTCAAACACAGCTTCGTCGACTTCCTGCACAACCTGCCGTTCTACGGCCTCGCCGTGCTGTGCGTGGACGATGAGCACGTGCGCAGCATCCTGGACGCCGTGGCACGGCCGTTCGTGACCTACGGTTTCGGCGAAGGCGCGGATGTCCGCGCGGTGAATGTGCAGCGCCTCGGCCTGCGGTCGCACTACGAGGCAGTGCGCGAGGGCCGCGCGCCGTTGAGCGTGACGCTCAACCTGCCGGGCCGCCACAATGTCTTGAATTCCCTGGCGGCGGTGGCGGTCGCCACGGAGCTGGAGATTGCCGATGAGGCGATTCAGCGGGCACTCGCGAATTTCCAGGGCATCGATCGGCGCCTGCAGCAGCTCGGCGAGATTCAGTGGCCGGGCGGGCGCGCGCTGATTGTCGATGACTACGGCCATCACCCTACGGAAGTCGCCGCGACGCTCGAGGCGGCGCGCCAAGGGTGGCCGGACCGACGCCTGGTGCTGGTGTTCCAGCCGCATCGCTACACCAGGACGCGCGATCTCCTAGATGACTTCGGCCGCGCGTTGAGCGAGTGCGACGTACTCCTGGTCACGGAAGTCTACGCGGCGGGCGAGGCACCCATCGCCGGCGCCGACGGCCGCGCCATCTGTCGCGCGGTGCGCAGCCGCGGCGTCGTCGAGCCGGTGTTCGTCGAGAGCGTCGAGACCCTCGCCGATGCGTTGCGTGCCGTGCTGCATGACGGCGATGTGGTCTTGACCATGGGCGCCGGCAATCTCGGGGCAGTGGCGCAGGATTTGAAGCGGCGCTTCGCCGCGGGAGCGCCGGTATGAGCGCGCAGCACTCCTTTGAACCGGCGCCGGAATTCAGTTCCCGCGTGCTGCTCGATGTCTCGATGGCCAAGCACACCTCCTGGCATGCGGGAGGCGCCGCCGATTTCTTTTTCACGCCGCGCGACATCATGGATCTCGCCTCGTTCGTCCGCCAGCTTCCCCAGGAAGTGCCGCTGCTCTGGATCGGGCTGGGCAGCAACCTGTTGGTGCGCGATGGCGGCGTGCGCGGTGCGGTGGTCGCCACGCACGGCGCGTTGGGAGCGCTCGAGCGCCACAGCGCGACCAAGATCCGCGCGGAGGCGGGTGTGCCCTGCGCGCGCATCGCCCGGCAGTGCGTCAAGTGGGGCCTCGGTCCCGCGGAATTCTTCGCCGGTATTCCCGGCACGCTCGGCGGTGCGCTGGCGATGAACGCCGGCGCCTGGGGCAAGGAAACCTGGCCGCATGTGATCGAGGTGGAAGTGCTCGATCGCAAAGGCGTGCGCCACGCGCGCACGCCGGCCGACTACGAGATCGGCTATCGGCACGTCAAGGGACCCGACAATGAATGGTTTATCGGCGCGCGCCTGCAATTCGAGCGCCAGCCCGGCACCAACACCGACGCCATCAAAGAGCTGCTCGACAAGCGGCGCGAGACACAGCCGATCGGCGCGTGGAGCTGCGGGTCGGTGTTCACCAATCCGCCGGGGGATCATGCCGCACGGCTGATCGAGGCGGCGGGCTTGAAGGGTTTTCGCCTGGGCGATGCCTCGGTGTCGGAGAAGCACGCCAATTTCATCATCAATCACGGGGCCGCGCGTGCCGCCGACATCGAGGCCGTGATCGTGCACGTGCAAAAAACCGTGGCCGCCGTGCACGGCGTCGAGCTGCACACGGAAGTGCGCATCGTCGGAGAACCGGCATGAACCTGGGTGCACCGGCATGAGCCTGCTGAAAGAGGGCGCCATGCGGCGCGCGGCCGCCGCGCAGGACTTCGGCAAAACCGCCGTGCTGCTCGGCGGCGATTCGAGCGAGCGCGAGATATCGCTCTTGAGCGGCAACGCGGTGCTGGCGGCCTTGCAGCGCCGCGGCGTGGACGCGCAGGCCTTCGATCCTCTGGATCGTCCGATTCAGGCATTGCGCAGCGAAGGTTTCGACCGGGCGTGGATTGCATTGCACGGCCCCGGTGGCGAGGACGGCGCCATGCAGGGCGCGCTCGATTGGATCGGCGTGCCCTACACCGGCAGCGGCTTGCTCGCTTCCGCACTCACCATGGATAAGCTCAAGACCAAGCGGGTGGTGGTCGGCGCCGGCTGCGCCGCGCCGGACTACGCGGTGCTGTCGAGCGCGGCGGACCTGGCGCCGGCGCTGAAACGCATCGGGTTGCCCATGATGGTCAAGCCGGCGAGCCAGGGATCGAGCGTCGGCATGACCAAGGTCAAGGCCGCCGCCGAACTTGAGCCTGCGTTCCTTGCGGCGCATGCCATCGACCCGGTGGTGTTCGCGGAAGCTTTTGTCAGCGGCGATGAGTATACCGTCTCGATATTGCAGGGCGAGGCCTTGCCGTCGATCCGCATCCTGCCCGCGACCGAGTTCTACGACTATCAGGCCAAGTATTTCCGCGACGACACGCAGTACTTCTGCCCGAGCGGCTTGAGCGCCGGGGACGAGGCCGAGCTCCAGGCCGCGGCGCTGGCCGCGTTCAAGGTCACCGACTGTTTCGGCTGGGGCCGCGTCGATTTCATGCGCGATCGCGCCAGCAACCGATTTTATTTCATCGAGATCAACACCACGCCGGGCATGACGAGTCACAGCCTCGTGCCGATGGCCGCGCGCCAGGCCGGCATGGATTTCGAGGAGCTGGTGTGGCGCGTGCTCGAAACCAGCTTCTCGAGGGTACGCAAATGATGATGGGCCGTCTCATGCACCGCAATCGATTCAAGAACAAGGCCAGAGCCGAGAGGCAGCGCTGGCACTGGCCGGCGTATTTGAGCGACTGGCGCGTGTACGTGCGCCGCGGCGGCTTGATGCTGGCATTGGTGGGGAGCTTGAGCGCGCTGACCTGGGCGCTCGATCGGCCGGTGCGCGTGATTTCCATCGACAGCAGCTTTCAGCGCGTTTCGCCCGGCCAGATCGAAAGGGCGGTGGCGCCGTTCGCGCACGACGGCTTCATGTCCGCGAACCTGGCCGACATTCAGCGCGCCGTCGAAACGCTGCCGTGGGTGGATCACGCGCGCATCGCGCGGCGCTGGCCGAACAGCCTGCGCGTCACGGTGATCGAGCAAACGGCGGCGGCCCGTTGGGGCGAATCGGGCCTGCTCAACACCCGCGGCGAATTGTTCGTCAGGGCCGCAGCGCACGTGCCGGCGGAACTGCCGCGCTTGAGCGGCCCCGAGGGCACCCAATCGCAGGTGGCGCAGCGCTATCTGAAGGTGCAGGGCCGCATGCTCGAAGCGGGCATGCGCATCGCCGCCCTGCGGCTCGATGAGCGCGGCGCGTGGGAGATGGACTTGGACAGCGGCGTGATCGTGCGTTTGGGCCGGCGCGATGTCGAAGGGCGCATCGATCGGTTCATCCACACCGCATCGCAGGTCATCGCGCACCGCTTGACGGAAGTGAACTACGTGGACATGCGCTATGCCAATGGCTTCGCCATCGGCTGGCGCAATTCAGGCACACCGGCGCAGGCGCCGGCCAAGCATCCCGACGATGCCGACGCCTAGAGGAAGTTATTAAAAGACATGGCAAAGCGTTCCGATCGTAATTTATTGGTGGGCCTCGACATCGGCACCAGCAAGGTCGTCGCCATCGTCGGCGAGATCAAGGCCGACGGCGCGCTGGAAATCATCGGTGTCGGCAGCCACCCCTCGCGCGGCTTGAAGAAGGGCGTCGTGGTGAACATCGAATCCACGGTCCAGTCCATCCAGCGCGCGGTCGAAGAAGCCGAGCTCATGGCGGGCTGCGAGATCCATTCGGTGTACGCGGGCATCGCCGGCAGCCATGTACGCAGCCTCAATTCGCACGGCATCGTCGCCATCAAGGACAAGGAAGTCGTGCAGGGCGACGTGGAGCGGGTGATCGATGCCGCCAAGGCAGTCGCCATTCCGGCAGATCAAAAGATCCTGCACGTCCTGCCGCAGGAATTCATCATCGACTCGCAGGAAGGCATCCGCGATCCGATCGGCATGTCCGGCGTGCGCCTGGAGGCCAAGGTCCATATCGTCACGGGTGCCGACAGTGCCGCGCAGAACATCGTCAAGTGCGTGCAGCGCTGCGGCCTCGCGGTCGATGACATCGTGCTCGAGCAGCTGGCCTCGAGCTACGCGGTGCTTACCGAGGATGAGAAGGATCTCGGCGTGTGCGTGGTGGATATCGGCGGCGGCACCACCGACATCGCGGTGTTCGGCGGCGGCGCGATCCGCCACACCGCGGTGATCCCGATCGCCGGGGATCAGATCACCAACGACATCGCGGTGTCCATGCGCACGCCCACGCAGTACGCCGAGGACATCAAGATCAAGTACGCCTGCGCCCTATCGCAACTCGCGAACCCCGATGAAACCATCGAAGTTCCGAGCGTGGGGGATCGTCCACCGCGCCGCCTGGCGCGCCAGACTCTCGCTGAAATCGTCGAGCCGCGATACGAGGAATTATTCGGGCTCATCCGCGATGAACTGCGCCGTGCCGGACTGGAGGAGCAGGTGGCCACGGGCATCGTGCTTACCGGCGGCAGCGCCAAGATGGAGGGTGCGATCGAACTGGCGGAAGAAGTGTTCCACATGCCGGTGCGCTTAGGGGTGCCGCAGTACGTCACCGGTCTATCGGAGGTGGTGAGCAATCCGATCCACGCCACGGGCGTGGGTCTGCTGCTCTATGCCAAGAGCTCCATGGACGCGCAGCGCGCGGAAGCGCCCCTGCTCGCGGGCGGCATGAAGAATTTACTGGAGCGAATGAAGGCTTGGTTTCAAGGCAATTTTTAGATGGGTGAATGGTTTTTAGCCGATTCAATGCTAACTAAGGAGAACTGGAATGTTCGAACTCATGGATTCTTATAGCCAAAGCGCCGTCATCAAGGTGCTGGGCGTGGGCGGCGGCGGCGGCAACGCCGTCTCGCACATGGTTCAGGCCGGTCTCGAGGGCGTGGACTTCATATGCATCAACACCGATGCGCAGGCGCTGAAGCACTCCAAGGTGCGCACGGCGCTGCAGATCGGCTGCAACATCACCAAGGGCTTGGGCGCCGGCGCCGACCCGGAAGTGGGCCGGCAGGCGGCGATGGAAGACCGTGACCGCATCATCGAGCTCATCGAGGGCTGCGACATGCTGTTCATCACCGCCGGCATGGGCGGCGGCACCGGCACGGGTGCCGCACCCGTGGTGGCGCAGGTTGCCAAGGAACTCGGGATTCTCACCGTGGCCGTGGTGACCCGCCCGTTCGAAATGGAAGGCAACAAGCGCTCGCGCGTCGCCGATCAAGGCATGCTGGAATTGTCCAAGTATGTCGATTCGCTGATCACCATTCCGAACCAAAAGCTGCTGACGGTCTTGGGCAGCAGCACCACGCTGCTCGATGCCTTCAAGGCGGCGAACACCGTGCTGCAAGGCGCCGTGCAGGGCATTGCGGAACTGATCACGCGTCCGGGCCTCATCAATGTCGACTTCGCCGACGTACGCACCGTGATGTCGGAAACCGGCATGGCGATGATGGGATCGGGAACGGCATCGGGCGACGATCGAGCCCGCGAGGCGGCCGAAGCGGCCATCTCCAGTCCGTTGCTCGAGGACATCAATCTGTCCGGTGCGCAGGGGATCTTGGTCAATGTCACCGCGGGTATGGACCTGTCGATCGGCGAGTTCCAGGAGGTGGGCAACGTCATCAAGCAGTTCGCCTCGGACGATGCGACCGTGGTCGTCGGTACGGTCATCGATGCAGAGATGGCGAACCAGATCCGCGTCACGGTCGTGGCCACCGGATTGGGCAAGCCGGTCGCGCGCGCCGCGCCGCAGCCGGTTGCCGCCGCGGCCCACGCACCGCCGCTCACCATGCGGGTCATCCGGCAGCGATCGCCGATGGCGCCGACCGATTACGCGATGCTCGACAAGCCGACCGTGCAGCGGCAACGCGCGGTTGGCGATGGGTTGCGCGCTGAGGCCGGTTCGGAGGATTTGCTGGATATACCGGCGTTTTTGCGGCGTCAAGCAGACTAGGGGCACTCCTTTCGACATTCCAGTTTGGCGCCGCAGGAGTAGTTCCCCGGCGGTGCCGGTCTTGTCGGGAAGTGTGAAGTTCGGGCTGCCGAGGCAGGCCCGCCGCGCCTTGTCAACCAGAAAGGGATTTTTGAGTTCAGGGTTGGGCGCAGCGTGTGGTACCTTTGGCATATAACATAGTCCGGTTTCGCTCATGTTGAATCAAAGAACACTGAAGAATTCGATTCGTGCCACCGGCGTTGGGCTGCATACGGGGAAGAAGGTTCTGATGACCTTGCGGCCGGCGCTGCCTGACACCGGTATTGTGTTTCGCCGCACGGATCTGGATCACCCGGTCGATATCCGTGCGCACGCTGAAAATGTCGGCGACACCACGATGGGCACCACATTGCATCGCGGCGAGGTCAAGGTTTCCACGGTCGAGCACCTGCTGTCCGCGCTCGCGGGCTTAGGCATAGACAATGCGCTGGTGGAAGTGAGCTCGGGCGAGGTGCCGATCATGGACGGCAGCGCCGGACCTTTCGTGTTCCTGCTGCAGTCGGCGGGCATCGAGGAACAAAAAGCGCCGAAGCGCTTCATCCGCATTCTGGAAACACTGCAGGTCGATGATGGCGACAAGTGGGCGCGCTTCGACCCGTACGACGGATTCAAGGTGAATTTCGAGATCGAATTCAATCACCCGACCTTCAAGAAGCATTCGCAAGTGGCTTCCATGGATTTTTCGACGACCTCGTTTTTACGCGAGATCAGCCGTGCGCGAACCTTTGGCTTCATGCGCGACCTGGAGAGCCTGCGCGCGCGCAATCTCGCGCTCGGCGGCAATATGGACAACGCCATCGTTCTCGATGACTACCGCGTGCTGAACGAGGACGGCCTGCGCTACGAAGATGAATTCGTGAAGCACAAGATTCTCGACGCCATCGGCGATCTGTACCTGCTGGGCCACAGCTTGATCGGGGAATTCAGCGGCTTCAAGTCCGGCCATGCGCTCAATAACAAGCTGCTGCGAACCCTGATCGCGACCTCGAGCGCCTGGCAGGAAGTCACGTTCGAAAGTCTGGCGGAAGCGCCGATTTCCTATGCCGCCGCCGCCGCGGCGCGCGCCTAGGGCGCTCGGGCCACGGGCGGCACGACCCGGATTCTGACGCGGAGGATCTCCTTGCCGATGGATTTGGCGACCCGCGTGCGGATGGCCTCCGTCGAATAGCGCAGCCGCGAGGCCCAGACCGCGCCCACCACCCCGACCGTCAGCCGACCCCCGTCGAGACCGGCACTGGCCACGGATTCGGCCAGGCGGGCGGGCAACGCTGCCCGGACTTGGTCCACAATTTGCGAACGCTCGGCGGACCTTTCCTTGAGGAGTGAAAGCCGCTTGCCACCTCTTGCCAGTAACTCGCTGAGACTCTTAGAGTTTTCCATTTAACAATAGTCGGTAAGGGGAATCCAGGGGTAGAAACCGTGCGGAAATCCTTGTTTTGAGTCAGTTATCTGCATAGTCTACCCGTAGTGCTCGGAGCAGGATCGATGTCCCGGACGACATAAGCCATCAGTTTCAGCATCGTGTCGGCGTAGGAAGAAAATTCCGTATGAATGTCATTTTCGTCGGCCGCAAGTCCGGCCGAGTGAAACAATTTGACCTGCGACACCCCGTGATTATGTCCGGTGCGGTCCTGCTGGTGCTCGCGATCGTGGGTAGCGCCTTTTCCGTTGGCCTGGGGTTGGGCGCCCGGCACGGCGGGAGCAATCCGATCGATCAGCTCGGCAACTGGTCCGCCGAGCTGCTGCATCAAAAGGCACAGATCGACGATACCAAGCGCGTGTTGCAGGAAAAGGTTAACGCCCTCGCGATGCGCGTGGGCCAGATGAATGCGAATGTCATCCGTTTGGATGCCCTCGGCAAGCGCTTGACCCGGATGGCGAATCTGGACGACGGCGAGTTCGACTTCGGCCATCCACCGGCCCTGGGAGGCGCGGACAGCGGTGCCGACGGGCAGCCCGCCCAGATCCCCAACCTCACCGCGATGGTGGATGATCTACAGTTGCAGCTCTCCAGCCGCGAACAGCAATTGGGGGTGCTCGAGAACCTTATATTGACCCGCGAGCTCAATAAACAGGTATACCCCGAAGGACGGCCGGTCCAAGAAGGCTGGATATCCTCGTATTTTGGCCGGCGAGCGGATCCTTTCACCGGGTATTCTGCGGTGCACAAGGGATTGGATTTTGCGGGGCCGGAAGGCACCAAAGTAACCTCTGTCGCCGCCGGTCTCGTTACCTACTCCGGGGAGCGCGCGGGCTATGGACAGATGGTGGAAATCAACCATGGCAACGGTCTCGCCACCCGCTACTGTCACAACGAAAAACTGCTGGTCAAGCAGGGCGACATGGTCCGCAAGGGCCAGGATCTTGCGCTGATGGGATCAACCGGCCACTCGACCGGTCCGCATTTGCATTTTGAAGTACTCAAAAACGGCAACCAGGTGGACCCCCTGCGCTTCATCGGAGAGGATCGCTAGTCTTTAAAATCGGGCCGGCCCCTTGAAAAAGGCCGCGGTCGAAACGATTTCCTGCTCTGCGGGTCTATCCGTACAATACCCAGCTTTCTTAAAAGGACTCCCCCGCAGTGTGGAAGCTTCTGACGCAAGTATTTGGCAGCCGCAACCAGCGCCTCATCAAAGAGATGAGCCGCATCGTCGCGGCCGCCAATGGCTTCGAGGCGAGCGTCAGCGCCTTGAAGGACGAGCAGTTTCCGGAAAAGACCGGCGAGCTGAAGGCCCGTTTTGCCGCAGGTTCCCCGCTCGAGAGCCTCATTCCCGAGGCGTTTGCGCTGGTGCGCGAGGCGTCGCGCCGCAAGTTAGGGATGCGTCATTTCGATGTGCAGCTGATCGGCGGACTGGCGTTGAACGCCGGCAAGATCTCCGAGATGCGCACCGGCGAGGGCAAGACGTTGATGGCGACGCTGCCGGCGTACTTGAACGCACTCACCGGCGACGGTGTGCACGTCGTGACCGTGAATGAATACCTGGCGCAACGCGACTCGGAATGGATGGGCCCGGTGTACCGCTTCTTAGGCATGGAAGTCGGCGTCATCAAGAACGCCCAGTCGCCGGATGAAAAGCGCGCGGCCTACGCCTGCGACATCACCTACGGCACCAACAACGAATTCGGATTCGACTATCTGCGCGACAACCTGGCGTTCCGTCTCGAGGACCGAGTGCAGCGCAAGCTGTCGTTCGCCATCGTCGATGAAGTCGATTCGATCCTGATCGACGAGGCGCGCACGCCGCTGATCATCTCGGGTCCTGCGGAAGAGAGCACGGAACTCTACATCAAGATCAATGCGTTGATCCCCAGCCTGACTCGAGCTCCCAGCGAGGAGATCGTCGACCGCGGTGCGTTGGTGACCCAAATCAATACATCGAAGGTAAGGGGTGATTTGCTGGTAGGCGATGTCGTTTTAAGCGTCAACGGTGCCGACGTTCGAAGCGGCGATGAGATTCTTGCGGCGGTAAAAGCACTTAAGCAACCCGTCAAGGCTAAGTTGGAGTTATGGCGCAATCGCAGCGCCAAAACCGTGACGCTCGATATCGCGGCCGCCGATCCGGATGCGCCCCCGGCGATGGGGAAAGACACGGAAAGCACCGGCAAGCTGTTCGATGTAGCCGGAATTTCAGTACGCCATCTTTCCGCCGAGAAACGCTATGAGCTGGCCGTGGATGGCGATTTCTGGGTCGACGAGAAGCAGAAACAAGCCACGCTGACCGAGGCCGGGCACGAGCGCGTCGAAGGGCTTCTTCTGACTTCGGGCCTGCTGCGGCCGGGCGAGAGTTTGTACGACCCCGCCAACATTCGTCTCATGCACCACTTGAACGCGGCACTGCGCGCGCACGCGCTGTACAAGCGCGACGTCGAGTACATCGTGCGCCAGGGCGAGGTCATCATCGTCGATGAGTTCACCGGCCGCACCATGCAGGGGCGGCGCTGGTCCGATGGCCTGCACCAGGCGGTCGAGGCCAAGGAAGGCGTCAAGGTGCGCGAGGAAAATCAGACCGTCGCCTCCATCACCTTCCAGAATTACTTCAGGCTGTATTCCAAGCTCTCCGGCATGACCGGCACGGCGGACACGGAAGCGTTCGAATTCCAGCAGATCTACGGCCTGGAAGTGGTGGTCATCCCCACCCACAAGCCGATGATCCGCAACGACAAGTCGGACCTCGTGTTCCTCTCCGAGCACGACAAATTCCAGGCCATCCTCGAGGATATCCAGGATTGCGTGAAGCGCGGTCAGCCGGTGCTGGTGGGCACCACCTCGATCGAGGCCTCCGAGCGCATTGCGAAACTGCTGCAGAGCGAAAAAATTCCGCACGAGGTGCTTAACGCGAAGCAGCACGAGCGCGAGGCGCATATCGTGGCGGAGGCCGGACGGCCCGGGGCCATCACGATCGCCACCAACATGGCCGGCCGCGGCACCGACATCGTGCTCGGCGGCAGCCACACACCGAGCGAACCCATCGCAAATCCCAACGAAGCCGATCTCAAAGGCATGCAGGACGATTGGCAGAAGCGCCACGAGCAGGTGATTGCGGCGGGCGGGCTGCACATCATCGGCACGGAACGCCACGAATCGCGGCGCATCGACAATCAATTGCGCGGCCGCTCGGGCCGCCAGGGCGATCCGGGATCGAGCCGCTTTTATCTGTCGCTGGAAGACAACTTGATGCGCATTTTCGGCGATCCGACGCGCATGAAGGCCCTGATGACCCGTGTGGGCATGAAGGCCGGCGAAGCGATCGAGAGCGGCATGCTCACGCGCCAGATCGAGCGCGCGCAGCGGCGGGTCGAGCAGCACAATTTCGATGCGCGCAAGCAATTGCTGGAATACGACGATGTGGCGAACGATCAACGGCGCGTAATTTACCAGCAGCGCACCGACCTCATGAGCGCGGAAGACGTGGCCGAAGCGATCAAGGGCATTCGCGAGGATGTGGTCGAGCAATTGGTGAATCAGTACATCCCGGCCGGCGCGCCTGAGGAGCAATGGGATGCGCCGGCGTTGGCTAAGTCGCTCGAACGGGATTTCGGCCCCGCTCTGCCCATCGTCGACTGGGTGAAGGCCGAGGAGCCCGGGGAAGGCTTGGGACTGCGCGCCAAAATCGTGGCCGCGCTGGAAGAGGTCTACGGCCGGAAAGAGGCCAATGTCGGCACCCAGGTGATGCGCTACATCGAGAAGGAAATCACGCTGCGTACGCTCGATCAGCAGTGGCGCGAGCACCTGGCCGCGATGGACTACATGCGCCAGGGCATCCATTTGCGCAGCTATGCGCAGAAAAATCCCAAGCAGGAATACAAGCGCGAGGCGTTCGAACTGTTCTCGGGCATGCTCGATCGGATCAAGTTCGACACCGTCACCACGATCTCCAAGATTCAAGTGCGCAGCCAGGAGGAGATCGAGCGCGAAGAGCTCGAGCGCCAGCAGCGCCTGGCGCGCGCGTTGCAGGCACAGCATGCGGATGCGATTTCGCCGATCGCCATGCCCGGTGCGGACGACCCGGGGTTGCCGCCGGCCGCATCCGGCGGCAATGTCATGGAGATGCAGCCGCGTGGGACCGCTCCCCCGGCCGCTCCCTTCGTCAGAGCCGTGCCGAAGGTGGGCCGCAACGAGCCCTGCCCGTGCGGATCCGGGCGCAAGTACAAGCACTGCCACGGCGCCCTGCAGCAAGCGAGCGGTTGACTCGCCGCGAAAAGCCTCTGACCCACGTCGCCGCGGCCGCGGTGATCGACCTCGCTGGGCGCGTGCTCATCGCGCAGCGTCCGCCGGGCAAGCATCTGGCGGGAGGCTGGGAGTTTCCGGGCGGCAAGCTCGAGCCCGGCGAGGATCGGCGCGCAGGATTGGCGCGCGAATTGCGCGAGGAACTCGGGATCGCCGTGGCGGCAGCTCTACGGCCGTTGATTCGTGTGCGCCATCGTTACGACTACGGCGACGTGCTGATCGACATGTGGGTGGTGCGGCGGTATTCGGGCGAGCCGCGGGGGCTCGACGGGCAGGCGTTGCGCTGGTGCACCCAGGAGGAACTCGAGTCGGTGGAACTGTTGCCGGCGGATGGACCGATCGTCGCGGCGTTGCGGCTGCCGGAAAGATTGACGCAGGCATCGACGGATTACTATGCCATCGCCGACGTCGGCGGCGCGTATTCCGGGGGACGATTGCGCGGTGCGAGGTGTCTCGCAGCGGCGGATGCGATCGCGGCAAGCGATGCCGGCGCGGATTTCCTGGTGCTGCGGCTTGAACTGCCGCATGAGGACATCAGGACGATATGCGAGTCGGTTCCGATTCCGGTGTATGTGCCGGGGATGAAGGTTGAGCAGGCGTGGGAGTTGGGCGCGACCGGCGTGGTTGCGATCGGCAGCCTTAACTAAATCATCAGAATCCTAGCGGAATCAGGAGGTTGGAGAGGCGCTGCGCATCCTATTCCTGCTATAATTCACGGGATGTCTTCTCTGGACCGAAAACACGTGCGTACATATCGGTCTCTCGCCGAGGCAGATGACGGCGGCTATATGCCCGGAAGTCCAGAAGAACGCCTCTCACAAGTTTGGGAGCTCACCCAAGAGGCTTGGTCTTTCCTTCAAGGCACGCATGCTGAACAAAGATTACAGAGAGATGTTGCAGTGCTTATTAGAAGAAAAAGTTAGATTTCTTCTGGTAGGTGCTTACGCCGTCGCCGCGCACGGCTTTCCTCGTGCGACCAAAGACATCGATTTTTTTGTTTGGGCGACCCCGGAAAATGCCGCCAATCTGGTACGGGCGCTCGCTAGATTCGGCGCGCCGCTCGATGGCATATCGGAGTCGGATTTTTCAACTCCCGGCATCGTCTTTCAAATTGGCAATAGCCCTCGCCGGATTGATTTGATTACCAACATTAGCGGTGTTGAATTCGAGCGCGCTTACGCCAACAGAAAATGCATCTTCCTGGAAGGACTGGAAATCCCTGTCATATCCGTACCAGACTTGATTGCGAATAAGCGCGCCACCGGGCGAACGCAAGATTTGGCCGACGTGGAGAAACTAGAATCGGCGTCGAAGCGTGAATGACGCCCTAACACGCCGGTCCGCCGCGTAGCGCGGCCTCAAGAACAGGCTTGGTCCACGCCGGCGCGCGCTGCAATGCGTTGAGATCATCAAGGGCGGGAGAGATGACTCGGTCGTTTTCCATTTCATCAAAGAAAACATAGAATTGACTATGTCTCATATTTTGATAAACTCTTTGTTGTGCCAAAGAGTCCCAAGGCTTTATTGACCATGCCGCCGGCCGCGGCGCAGGCATTGCGAGGCCTGGGTGAAAACTTAAGTATCGCCAGGGCCCGGCGGCGCGAATCACAGCGCGCCTGGGCGAAACGTCTGGGCGTCTCGATCCCCACGCTGATCCGCATGGAGCGGGGCGATCCCGGGGTCGGTGTCGGCATCTATGTGACGGCCCTGTGGTTGATGGGCAGGTCGAGCGCGCTGGCTGATCTGGCGGCGCCCGGATCCGATCGGGGCGCCCTCGAGAGTGATGTGCGGGCGGCCGTGACCCGCCGTGCGGTCCGATCCGCTGCCTCGGCCGAGGCGCGGCTCGCCCGCAAGGCGCTCAAGGCCTGACTTGAGCGCCGCGCCCTACGAACCTTCTAACCAACTGCATCTGTGGCTGCTGACCCGGCCGCAGCAGCCGGTGCCGATCGGTGAACTCAATCTTGTGCGCTCCAACCAGGGCGTGTCGCTACGCTACGTCGAGTCCTGGTTGCAGCGGGGCTTCCCGCTCAGTGAGGACCTGCCGCTCATCGACCAGGAATTTCTGCCGGCCGACAAAGGCGCCGCAGCCGGGGCGGTGGACGACGCCAGACCTGATCGGTGGGGTGAGCGAGTGATCCGCTTCATCGACAAACCTAAGCGTCTGTCGTTGCTCGAGTATCTTTATTTTGCCGGAGACGACCGCTTCGGTGCGCTCGGCGTCTCGACGTCGCCGGACGAATACTTGCCGCGGCGCTCAGGTCCGCTGCCCACGCTCCAGGATGCCGATGAGCTGCACGAGCTGATACGCAAGGTGCAGAACAACGAGCCGGTCGCGCCGGAACAGCGGCGTCTGATCGCGCCCGGTGCGACGATGGGCGGCGCTCGGCCCAAGGCGCTGATCGACATCGCCGGTGGCCAATGGGTCATCAAGTTCTCCGACGGAGATCCCGCGGACACCCCGCTGATCGAGCACGCGGCCATGACGCTGGCGCAGCAGGCCGGCATCCGAACCGCACAGACCCAGCCGGTGCGCTTGACGCACGGGCATGCCGTCGCCATCAAACGCTTCGATCGTGCAGGCGCTCTGCGGCTGCATAGCCTTTCGGCCGGCACAGCGCTGCGCGCCGCGGGCGAACGGTTCGGATACCCGGAACTGGCGCAGTTGCTGCGCCGTCGCGGCGTGACAGACGGTGATGCCTACGTCGCGCAGATGCGCGAACTGTTTCGCAGAATGGTGTTCAACATCCTGATCGACAACACGGACGATCACGAGAAGAATCACGCGCTGCTCATGACCGATGCCCAGCAATACGAGCTGTCGCCCGCCTTCGATGTTCTGCCCTCGGGCCAGGCGCTTGGCTTCCAGCAGATGCGCGTCGGCGAGCAAGAAGCCGACTCGACGATTTCCAACGCGCTCTCGATGTCACCGATGTTCGAGCTTGCCAAGAACGAGGCGGTCAAGGAGGCGCAAGCCGTGGCGCAGGCCGTCGACGGATGGAAGCGGCAATTCACGGCGTGCGGCGTGACGCCTGGAGACATCGATCTCTACGCGGAGCAGATCGACCGTCCGTTTCTGCAGGATCAGCGCAGGGAGCTCAAGAGCGGGCGCTGCACGGTCTGGGCGGGATAATTGGGCAAGCGCACCGGATTTCGATGCGCGTGAACCGGAGTAAAAGCGGGCTACGCGCCGGACCACCGATTTTCGCGATTTTCCGCCTATCGCGTGCCATTCGCTTCCGCCGAAGGCGCGTTTTACGTCTAGGTCCAGGAGAAACCGTAGGGCGCCCCGCGTGCGCTAAGGTTTCAAGTTCTCGTCGAAGAATTGCTTGATCATTTTATAGCCGTGCCGGCCGTCGTGCTGGCGCATGAGCCCGTGCTTGGCCCCGGGATACACCATCACGTCGAAGGGCTTGCCCAGGTCTTGCAGCCTGCGAAACAGCTTGGTGCTGTTCAAGAACAGCACATTGTCATCGGCCATGCCGTGCATCACCAAGAGGGGTCCCTTGAGGTCTTTGGCGTAGGTCAGTACCGAGCTCGCTGCATAGCCGGCCGCGTTGTCCTGCGGACGATCCAGGTAGCGTTCTGTGTAATGCGTGTCGTACAGGCCGAAGTCCGTGACCGGGGCGCCGGCGACGCCGGCGCGAAACACATCGGGTGCCTTGAACATCAAATTGAGCGTCATGTAGCCGCCGTAACTCCAGCCCCAAACGCCGATGCGTTTGGAGTCAACAAAACTCTGGGCACCCAGCCAGCGTGCGCCCTGCACTTGGTCGGCGACTTCCACATCGCCCAGGCGGCCGTGAATCGGGTTCTGGAACGCAGTGCCGCGATGCGCGCTGCCGCGGTTGTCCAAGGTAAACACCACATAGCCTGCGCGCGTCAGAATTTGTGTGAATGAACTTCCGTGCCAATTGTCGATGACCCGTTGCACGCCGGGTCCGCCGTACACATCGACGATGGCCGGGTAGCGCTTGGCCGGATCGAAGCGCAGCGGTTTGAACAATTGGTAGTACAGCGTCTGGCCATCGGCCGCCGTCAGGGTGCCGACCTCCGGAATGGAATTGTCCGCAAGATAGGGCGCGTCCGGGTGCGCTGCGCCCAGGCGATTTTCCAGCAGCCACGAGATCAGCGTTCCATCCGCGGCGTGCAAGCTGACTTGCGGCGGTTGGCTGCCGCCCGTGAAGTTATCGATGTAGAAGCGCGCATCGGGTGACATGGAAATGCCGTGCACGCCCGGATCTTGCGTGATCCTGCGGACCTGGTGCGGGTCAGCCGTATCCAGCGATGTGCTGTAAAGGTGACGCTCGGTGGGGCTGTTTTCGGCGGCCGAAAAATACACCGTGCGGGTTTTCTCGTCGATACCCATCACCGCGCGTTTGCGAAAATCGTCGACCACCCACGATCCGGCCGTCAACCGGCGGATCAACCGGCCATCCGTGCCGTATAAATATAAATGGGTGTAACCATCGCGGGCGGATGCCCAGATGAACTCATGGGAATTCTTGAGAAACGTCAGCTCGTCATTCAGGTCGATCCAGGTATCGCTGGTTTCCGACAGGACGGTTCGCACCTCGCCGCTGCCGATATCGGCGAACAGCAGATCCAGCTTGCGCTGATGGCGGCTCTCGCGCTGAACCGCCAGGGTCTTGCCGTCGGGCAGCCAATTCACCCGCGCAAGATAAATATCCCGATCGGCGCCCAAATCCAGCCACGACACGGCACCGGTCTTGATGTCGATGACGCCGAGCTTGATCGTCACGTTGGGCCCGCCGGTGGTCGGATAGCGCTGCGCGAAGGTCGACACGTTGTCGGCGGCGATCTCGAATCGCTCGGTTACCTTGATGGGGCTTTCATCGACGCGCGCGAAGGCGATGTGCCGGCCGTCCGGCGCCCACCAATAGCCGGTGCTGCGGTCCATCTCCTCCTGGGCAATGAATTCCGCCATGCCGTTCTTGATCGCGCCCCCGCCGTCGCCGGTCAGGGCTCTTGCCGTTTTTGTGGCGATGTCATAGGCGTACAGGTTCTGATCGCGCACATAGGCGATGATCCCGCCGGCCGGCGAGACGGTCGCGTCGGTCACGAAGCCGTGCGTATCGATGAGCTCGACCGCCGTTTTTTGCCGCTTGGTCGCCAGTAGGCAGTAGTACAGCTTGCCGTTCAAGGGGAACAGCACGCCATCCCCGGCGGGCGCGAAGGTGTATTCCAAGATGCCCGAGAGGGCCGCGGTGCGTTGCCGCTCGCGGCGCCCGATCTCTTCGTCCGAGAGTTTTTCCTGCCTGGGTGCGAGGGCTTTCGAGTCCACCAGCACCCGGGCTTGCCGATCATGAATGTTGTATTCCCACAGATCGAGGCTGTCCTTCTCATCCGCCTTGCCCTTCAGATACGTCACGCGTGAGCCGTCCGGCGAGATCTTCAGGCCCACGATGGTGGGGCCCGCCAAGGGGGGTGCATCGAACAGGCGGTCGATGGTCAGTTCCGCGGCACTGGGTGCGGTGGCGACGGCACAGGCGACCAATGCCGGCGCCAGGTATCTGCCCGAGTTACGAGAGTCCGTCATGGAATTTCAGCCTCATTCTTGGTGCTTGGTTTTTGGACGTCACGCGTATCGCGAGGCGGATTGCTGCGGCCGGGTCATCCGATAACAAACCTCGCGCAATTCGGTCAGCCCACGTGCCCGGAGCCGTGGTTCGAGCTCCAATATCTCATGGCGGCCCAGCTCCTCGATCGAGTGCCGGCTCGCGTAGAGGTTCTCGATGCTGTCGCGGGTCAGCGGGAACGGCGGGCCCTGCATCTGTTCCGGAGGGTACTCGACCGCGATCAACAGCGTCTCGCAACCGGGGCGCGTCAGGAAGGTGAGATGCTCGACGTAGGATTCGCGCGCGGCAGGAGCCCAGGAAATCAGCGCCGCGCGATCGTAAACCGCGGACACGTTGCCGAGCAGCGCGGGGGTCAGTTGGAAATAATCGCCGCAAAACAGCGTGAACCCATCGGCCTCGTACACATCGAAACCGCTCAGCACGCGACGCCTCGCGGGAATACCGTGCTCCGCCAGGAAGGATTCCAGGGCGAGGGCCGAGAGTTCCACGCCCGACACCCAATGGCCTTGGTCGCGTAGCCAGAGCAGGTCGAGGCTCTTGCCGCACAGAGGCACGAATACACGGCTGTTGGCAGGCACCATGAGCCGCGGCCAATAAGCCTGCAGATGCCGATCGACCGCCGCTTGATGAAAGCCGATCTGCGCCGTGCGCCATCGATCGAGCCAGAAGTCAGGCTGCACGCGTCAGGATTCCTCGGCGGAGTCGGGAGGCAGGAGGCTTGCAGGGGCTCCGGGCTCTTCCGGAATTTTATGTTGCTCGGTGAGCCATGCGCCCAAGTCGATGAGGCGGCAGCGATCGCTGCAGAAAGGCCGATACTGCGATTCCGGCGACCACTGCACATCGCGCCGGCAGGTGGGACACTTCACTATCGCGGCCATCGAGGCAATGAACCCGAACTCAAGCGCAGCACGTCAAGAGAAACGGCACGTCGGCCTCGATATGCGTCGGGCGCGCCGCGGCATCCAGCCAGTTCAAGAAGCGCACGGTGCAGCGGTGCTGATTGCCGCTGATTTCCGGGAACAGATCGGTGCCGGAGGGCAGGGTGATGCGCACCAGCTGACAGGGGTTGTCGCGATCGAATTGCAATTGAAAAATACCGCCGATCGCCACCTCCGACTTGCGCTTGGCATTCTGACGAGTGAGCCAGAGCAGCTCGGCGATGCTGTCGCACAGCGGCCGGATCAAGGACAGCCAATGGTCGAATTCTGCGGCGCGGGCTTCGGCCGGACGGTTGAGCCAATAAGAATAGTCCGGCAGGTCGAAGTCGCAGGTACCGCCGGGGATGGCGCTGCGATGTTTCACCGCGCTCAAGAATTCCGAATCGCGCAGCGGCGCCATGTAGTTTCCGCCGATCGACGCCAAATCGCTGCGCAGTTTGACCAGATTCGACATGAGCGACTTGAGCCGCGCCGCATCGACGCCCATCTTGCTTTGATATTCCTTGAGCACGTTGACCTGCCGCTCCAGTTCCTTCAGCACATCGCCGCGCGAGTCGCCGCGCGCAGTGATGGCGAGGATCTCGAGCAGGCTGGCTACCGCCGCGCGCGAACTCCAGGGACTCGGCGACTCACTGTGATAGGTGGCCTGCGTGTAAAGAAATTCCAGGCGCAGAAAAGTGCGCATGCGCTCGTTGAGCGGCTGCTCATAAACGACCGGGGCGGTCTCCGGCTCCACCTCGGAGGAAATATCGGGGTAAGAGTTCATGCTGCTATTGTGAGCCAACCCGAGGCCCACGGTAAACCTTGGATTCAGGTTAAATTCCGCCGGGAAGACGCTGTTAGCGCGAGCTGTAAATACCGCTCGTGCAGATGCTCGACCGACTGACGCAAATCCGCGACGCTGCCGGTGTTCGACAGCACGTCATCCGCCTGGGCCAGGCGCGCGGCACGGCCGGCCTGCGAGGCGAGAATGGCGCGCGCCTGTTCCGGCGAGGTGCCGTCCCGCATCTGAACTCTGTGGATTTGCAGTGCTTCGTCAGCGTCCACGACCAGGACGCGATCCACGCGCCGGTGCGCCTGGCCGCCCTCGATGAGCAAGGGAATGGCCATCACCACGTACGGCCCCCGCGCCGCGGCCGCTTGCTGTTCCATCTCGGCGCGGATCAGAGGATGCAGAATGGCGTCCAGGGCTTGCCTCGAAGCGGAATCGTCGAATATCAGCGCCCGCAGCGCCGGACGATTGAGCTGGCCGGCGCCGTCCAGTACCTGAGGACCGAAGCGTTGCACCACTTGCGCGAGACCCGGCGTTCCGGGCGCGACGACGTGGCGCGCGGTCACATCGGCGTCGATGACCGCGACGCCGAGCTCCGCGAAGCGTTGGCTAACCGTGCTCTTGCCGCTGGCGATGCCGCCGGTGAGGCCGATGCGCAACGGCCGAGTCATGGCTTAATGCTTCAGACCCGAGATGCGCAAATAGCCGTCGAGGAGTGGCTCCCCGTACATCATGGCGAGCCACCCGGCGACCGCCAAATAGGGCCCAAACGGCATGGGAGCGCGCCGATCACGGCCCTGCAGCGCGATCATGAGAATTCCGAGGACCGCGCCGCTGGCGGCGGACAACACGATCACCAAGGGCAGGACCTTCCAGCCCAGCCAGGCACCCAAGGCCGCAAACAGCTTGAAGTCCCCGTAGCCCATGCCTTCCTTGCCGGTGGCGAGCTTGAATGCGTGAAAAACCAGCCACAGGCTCGCGTAGCCGGCTGCGGCGCCGATGACGGCATCCTGCGCGGACACGGGCAGCGCGGCCCCCGATAGAGGTCCTAGGGCGACAGCCGCGACCATGCCGGCCCACATCAATGGCAGGGTGATGTCGTCGGGCAGCAGCTGATGATCGATGTCGATCGCGGTCAGGGCAATGAGTGCCCACGTGACCAGCAGCGCGCAAGCCGCGGCGGCGCCAAAGCCGAAATGCCAGGCCACCCAGGCGGAAAGAATACCCGTCGTCAGCTCGACCAAAGGATAGCGGACGGAGATTCTTGCGTTGCAGGAAGCGCAGCGCCCGCGCAGCACCAGCCAGCTGACGACCGGGATGTTCTGCAAAGCCCTGATGGGAGCCTTGCAGTTCGGGCAGGCGGAGCGGGGGGTGCTCAAGCTGAAGCGCTCCAGGGGAGCTTGGGGCGTTGCTTGCTGCGTCGAGCCTGTGGCCGCGCTGAGAAGCTCGGCGGCCTGGGATCGCCACCCGCGCTCCAGAATCACGGGAAGGCGGTAGATCACAACGTTGAGAAAGCTGCCGACCAGCAGGCCGATCAGAAAAGCAGACCCCGCGAAGAGGCCTGGATCTGCGCCGTAGAGCGCGACTAGGTCGTTTAGCACCGGCTCATCGGCGGGGTGGCAAAAGGATCACGGGCTAAATCGCTGAACCCAGTTTGAATATGGGCAGATACATCGCGATGACCATGCCGCCGACCAGCACGCCGAGGACCGCCATGATCAGGGGCTCCATGAGGCTCGACATGCTGTCGACGGCGTTGTCCACTTCTGCCTCGTAGAATTCGGCGACTTTGCCGGACATGGTGTCCAGCGAGCCGGATTCCTCGCCCACCGCGATCATCTGCACGACCATGTTCGGAAAGAGGCCGGTGTTTTCCATGGCGCGTTGCAGGCGCTGGCCGGTCGCCACCTCGTCCTTCATGCGCAGCGTGCCTTCTTCATAGACGATATTGCCGGTGGCGCCGGCAACGGATTGCATCGCTTCCACCAAAGGAACACCCGCCGCGAACATGGTCGAGAGAGTTCGGGCGAAACGAGCGATCGCGGATTTGACCAATATCGGTCCGATGACCGGAAATTTCAGCATGGCGCGATCCAGGGCGCGGCGCATATTCCTCGATCGCTTGTAGAAGTACATGAACGTATAGGCCGCGCCGCCCACCACGATGAGTATGAGCCACCCTTGGTGCTGCATGAATTTCGACATGTTCACGACCATCTGCGTGAAGGCCGGCAAATCCGCGCCGAAGCCTTTGAACAGCGACTCGAATTGCGGAATGACGAAAATCAACAGGATCACGGTGACAATGACGGCAACCGCCAGGACCGCGGTGGGATACATCAAGGCTTTCTTGATCTTTTTCTTCAAGGCCTCGGTCTTTTCCTTGTAAGTCGCGATCTTGTCCAGCAACGTTTCCAGCGCGCCCGCGTGTTCTCCCGCTTCCACCAGATTCACGAAAAGATCGTCGAAATGCAGCGGATGTTTGGCGAGCGATTCATGCAGGGTGCTGCCGCCCTCGATATTCGACTTGATGTCGAGCACGAGTTTTTGCATCGACGGTTTTTCATGGCCATTGCCGATGATCTCGAAGGCCTGAACCATGGGGATGCCTGCCGACATCATCGTCGCGAGCTGGCGGGCGAATACGGCGATATCTTGCGGTAGGACCTTCCCGCCGCCGCGCATTTTGCTCTGCGTCTTGACGCGGGTGGGCGCCACGCCCTGCCGGCGTAGATCGGCACGCAATGCCTGCTCATTTGCAGCGAGGGCCTTGCCGCGCACCTTGTGGCCGCGTTTGTCCTTGCCCTCCCAGATGAACTGGGTTTCTTTCTTGTCTGCCGTCGCGGATATCGCCATAAATCAGTCCCTCGCAGCCACTATTCGATAGTGACGCTGTTTACCTCTTCCAAGCTCGTCAAACCGACCTTCACCTTCTCCAATCCCGAACGGCGCAGATTCCAGATCCCGTCCTTGTTGGCCTGATCATTGATGTTCATGGCGCCGCCGCCTTCCATGATGATGCGGCCGATGGTTTCCGTAACCGGCATGACCTGATAGATTCCGAGTCGTCCCTTATAGCCATCCGTGCATTGGCCGCAGCCAACGGCTCTGAAGACCTTGATGCCGTGGGCAATATCGCCCGGATCGAAGCCTTCTTTTTTTGCGGCCTCGGCGGGGATGTCGATCGGCTGCTTGCAGTTATTGCAAAGCTTGCGGGCCAGACGCTGCGCGATGATGAGGCTCACCGAGGTTGCGATGGCGTAGGGCTTGACGCCCATATCCACCATACGGGTCAAGGTCTGCGGCGCATCGTTGGTGTGCAGCGTCGAAAGAACCAAGTGACCGGTCTGCGCCGCCTTGATGGCAATCTCCGCCGTTTCCAAATCTCGGATTTCGCCGACCATGATCACGTCGGGATCCTGACGCAGAAAGGCGCGAAGCGCCGAGGCGAAGGTGAGCCCAACTTTGTTGTTGACGTTCACCTGATTGATGCCGGGCAAGTTGATTTCGGCCGGATCCTCGGCGGTCGATATATTGGTATCTTCGGTATTCAGGATGTTCAACCCCGTGTACAGAGATACGGTTTTACCGCTGCCGGTAGGTCCGGTGACCAGGATCATCCCTTGCGGTTTGGCCAGATACTTCAGGTACAGTTCGCGCTGGAACGGCTCGTATCCCAGCGCGTCGATGCCCAGCATGGCGCTCGAGGGGTCGAGAATACGGGTGACTACCTTTTCCCCGAACAGCGTCGGGCAGGTGCTGACGCGAAAATCGATGGCGCGATTCTTGGAAAGCCGCATTTTGATGCGGCCGTCCTGCGGCACGCGGCGCTCCGCAATATCGAGTCTGGCCATGACCTTGAGTCTGGCCACGATCTTGACGGCCAGTTGCACCGGCGGCATCGAAACTTCCTTCAGAACGCCGTCCAAGCGGGTTCTGATCCGAAACATTTTCTCGTAGGGCTCGAAGTGGATGTCGGAGGCGCCTTTCTTGATGGCGTCGAGCATGATTTTATTGACGAAACGCACGATCGGCGCGTCCTCGACGTCGTCGCGCCCCAGCGCACCCGCATTGGGGTCCTCATCGCCGCCGGTGACTTCCAGATTCTCAAGATCGAAGTCATCGTCGGTCAAATTCGGCATGACCGCTTCGGCTTGATCGATGGCTTTGGTCACCGCAGCCTGCAGCTTATCGTCCTCCACGACCACGAACTCGATGCTCATCGAGGTCTGGAATCGGATCTCATCGAGGGCATGCAGATTGGTCGGATCGGCGACCGCCAGGAACAAGCGCTTGCCGCGCTTCATCAAGGGCAGAACGCGGTGTTTCTGCAGGAGCTTCTCGCTCACCACCCGGACAGCGTCCGAGTCGATGGCGACCGCGTCCAGATCCAGCAAAGGCACGCCAAACTCATTGGAAGCGGATATGGCAATATCGCGCGCCGTCGCCAGATTCATCGATACCAGGTGGGTGACCAGATTGGCGCGCTTTTCCTTTGCTTTGACAAGCGCGTCCTGCATGGCGTTCTCATCCAAGAGGCCATCTTGGACCAGCCGCTGCGCAAGGCCGCCCAGTGCTACCCGACCGGTGCCTCCAACCGACGCTATTGCGTTGTCATTCATGGACTTACATTAAACCCCATAGCGCTCTCGGGTCTACTATCCGTAGCTCGCAGAGCAATTGTCAAATCATCCGCGGATACTCGCACATTGTGGCTGCCTCCCTCGTGACATTGATCCCAAAATGAGCCTTCTTGAGGGTTGCCGGCAGCCGCCCCCAAAAAAGAAGCCCCTCCTTTGAGGAGGGGCTTCGGCGCCGCTCGAGAAACGCTGAACTAGCGCCGGCGGCCTGTCGTCATTACTTGCAAGACGTCGGGGCGTAACGGACCGCGAGCGTGCCGGCAGTGTAGGCCAAAGCGTTGGCTGTCGCAGTGCCGTGCGAAGCGGTCGCGCATGCCCAGTCAATGCTGCCGTTCCCGGCCGCAGGCAGGAGCACTCCGCCGATGTTGGGCGTCAAGGTCAACGTTGCACCGCTGATCTGGGGCACAAGCGCTGAGTAGGCTACTGTGATAACTCCCGTGTTTGCGATCGCCACGCTCGTCACGTACTTCGAGGCGGAGGCAGTGGCGATCCAGCTCGCTGCCAAAGCGCCGACGCCGGGCAGGTCACCCGACTGGTAGGCCTCAGCCACCGCGGTCTTTGCCGCATCCGCAAGACCAATACCTTCCGTCACCTTCGCGCGAATCGTGTAATCCTGATAAGCGGGGATGGCGATCGCCGCCAAAATGCCGATGATCGCGACCACGATCATCAATTCGATCAGGGTGAAACCCTTTTGCACATGCTTAAGCATTTAGAAACTCCTGAGATTGGAAAATTTTATCAAGCAACGGCTCGTGCCAGTGATGAAGGAGCAAGCAAGTGCTATGCCAATCCGTCGACTTACCTGTAACCATATGAAATGTATGGATGATATTACGGAAATCGGCTCCGCAATTTTACATATTTGCGTAGGCCAGCAGCGTCAGGGTGGACGCGATGCGTCACTCAGTGACAAAATTCGTCAGCGCCAAACTAGTCAGCGAGGCGCAACAACGGGCCTATGAATCTTTTATAGTTGCGCCAACGACCCACTGAGCTTTGGTAGATTGGTTGTCGAACCTGCCAAAAGCTGGACGTTGCCACAACATGTTCCGTCCTATGGAATTCCAGACACGCAGCATCCCAGTCCAGGCCCAGGAATTCTAGTATTCTTCGAGTCCATTTTTCCTGATCCGCCAGCAATTCCGCGTAGGGCACATCGAGAATGGACCCCGCCGGAAGCACCGCCCGCCAGTGCGCCATGAGGCGCCTGTGCTCCCGGTAGTAGTGCGCCAAATCCGCCAAATCCGTAGCGAAATTTATGGCAGGAGATAGTCTTTGGAAGTAAATCGACAAGCAGGTGTCGATGGGATCGCGTTGCATGTAGATGATGCGGGCATTTGGGAATACCGAATGAATTAGACCCAGATTGTCGGAATTGACAGGAGCCTTGTCGACGACGCGCGCTGCGTAGGGGCATTTGGCCTCCAAAACTCTTAGGTAGTCTTCAGCCAACCTTTTCCTTGTCGCTTCGCCGAGCGATCCTTCGCTGATGGCTATTCGGTGCGTGTCCGCGGCAGCGCTCCAAAAAGGCAATTCTCCCGCTCCCTTCGCGGAATGATGTGAAGCGATAATTTGTACTGCAAGAGAGGTGCCGGAGCGCATCATCCCAATCACGAAGACCGGCTTGCTCGAGGTCGACGACCCCGCTTGCGCCGGGACTGACGAGAAAGTGCGGATTGTATGGTCAACGAGATTCGAGTGAGCCGCTCGATCATAGTCAGTCGCTAGCGTCTTCAATAGCTCGTTGGCGCGTTGGTAATTTTGAAAACTTCGCTCGAAATTCCCGATATCGTCGTGATATTTGCCGATTGCAAAGCGCATATCGGCTTCATCCAATGGTGCAACCACGCTTGCGGTGAGTACTTCCGCGCGCGCGAGCCAGGCGCTATCGGCTGATGTCATTTTACGTACGCTCACAATCGCCGCCAACGCACCGGGCAACATGGGATTAACTTCAAGCGCCCGATCAAACAGACTCTCCGCCTCGTTGAAACGGCCTTCGAGCGCGGCAATATGTCCCATGCCGAGCAGCGCATCAGCGTTGCGCGGATTGAATTTCAAGGCTTTCTTTAGATAAATCCGCGCTTCGCGCACCCGACCATGAAAGGCCAAAAATGTGCCGAGATTGGTGCGAGCATCCGAATAGCGAGGGTCTAGCTTCAGGGCGCGCCGCAGCAGAATCTCGGCTTCGTCTATCCGCCCCATCCATCGAAGGGTATTGCCAAGATTATTGTAGGCTTCTGGAGCTTTCGGCTTGACATCAATTGCCTGACGAAAGCAATTCTCCGCTTCTTGGTAGCGGCCAACTTGGCAATATGCAGCTCCGAGATTATTGAGTCCCAGTGCGTGGCGAGGGTTGATTTTGAGCAACTCTTGATAACAGCCAACGGCCGCGGTGAAAGCTCCTGCAGAATGGAATGCATTGCCCCGACTAAGATAATATTTTGCGCTATTCGTCTGCGTGCGTTCGGCAGGCGCGGGCGGCGAGTTGGCGGACGGTTTTGAGCTGCGCTCGCTCTCGGACAGGTGCATCAGTAGACGCTCGGTTATTTCATCAGCGACCTCCTTGTTTATGCCGTTATCGCGGAGGCGCCACTTGAACGAATTTGCAAATCTGGCCTTCTTGAAAAAATTTAGCCGCAGGCCTCGGACTTGTCGGTCTGCCGAGTCAAGGAGCGCGTTTAGCCCACCAAGCGGTTTTCCGCGAGGCATCGGCTTGTCGCCCGCATCGTGCGGTGTAACTTGTTGATGGGAGAACTGGTCGGCCAGTTCAATGGCGATTCCAGCGGCTTTACTCGAGTTGAACCATCCCAGAGCCATCGTGTTCTTCCCACTCCATCTGATTACGCGCGGCGCCTGCCGGCAAGATATCATCCGGTCGGCTGCAAAACATGCGCAAAATAGACGCCGTCGCGCTTGCCGCACTCGAGACGCAACGAAGCCTTGGCCCAATCGCTCTCGCTGCCGACGTCGATGAGTCCGTGGGGGCGCATTTGATCGCTGAACTTTACGCGTCCATGACTGATCATGGCCACAAGATCGGTGCCTCCATAGCCCCGTCGCCAAGAGTCGCCAAAACGCATGCTGATCAGGCGACGCGGCCAAAAGAGCTCAGGACACGCATCCTCGAGGCGGTCGAACACCAGATCGGCAGCGCGCTGACGCGCTTTTAGCGCTGCTAGGTCGGTCGTGTCAGGCACTGCGCGGCAGGTATTCACGTACGTCGTGTCGCGGTTCTGCGGTTCCAACGGTAACGATCCCTGGTAGCGGATCTTCAACGGGGGGGGAAGACCGTGCACGGTTATGATCGCGCAGTCATTCAGGTCAGGGCGCAGTCCATACCACTGCAGCACAGCATCGAGGAGCGGCTCACTTTGGGCGCTTTCGGACGGCTTATCGATAGGAAAAGCGATCCTCAAGTTGGGCTCGAATCTTCGCATCAACTCCCTGACGCGCGCGCCGTTGGCGCCCTCCGGGTCCAGCGTATACCCACCAGCGACGTTGATGAAAGCGGCGCCCTTGGCAAGAAACGGCGCAAGGAATGAATTCGACTGCGTGCCAAAAGTCAGATACAGATTGGATTCCGTCTTGAGCTTATCGGGCATGGAGACGTCAAACCACTGCCCGCCCCAAGGCACCCCGTTCCAGCGGTATTCCGCACCGAAGTACAACTGCACCGCCTGGACGACGAAAATGCTCGCTAAGATGTAGTTGCGCGCCTTGGGTTCGAATAACCGAAATAGCATCCCGACAATCACGGCAGCGGCGACGCACGCCATGGTCAAAACGTAGCGGCCGTTCCCGGAAGAATACAGCCACAGGATCCAATTCACCGCAAGACCACAACCCAGCGCGGCGAGAACACGAATGGATTCGTCCCGCTTTATATCGCTCGCCTGAAAAGAGGCCCTGCCAAGGCGTTTCCAACTCCAGCGCGCCAAGAAAAGAACCGCCAGGATGAGGAGGACGGCGTAGCGCGGGTCCGGCGCGCTGAGTTCTTCGTGCACCATTCGAACGGGATCGAGCATCGCGAACGGACGCCACAGCGCCTCGCCGATGGAGTCGGGAATGAAACGATGGTCGCCTTGCGTCGGATTCGCGGAGCTGTACGGCGAGTGAAAAATGCTGTTGAACATCGGAAACACCGGGTTGCCGAATTCCTTCATGAGTCGGTATGCCCACGGTGCGGCGAGGGCCGCAAAGCCGATGCCGAGGGAAATGCCATAAAGAAATCCGTGACGGATTTTGCCGCGCCAGTCCAACGGCAGCATCGCGAGCATCGCGAAGGCGGATACCGCGGACAATGCATTGCTGAGCTTCAGAGCGCTCGCGGCACCGAGGATCAAGCCGGCACAGAGCATCAGCGACATACGCGGTACTCGAACCGCAGCCGCCAGCAGCAGCCACCCGCCAAGCCCGAGTTCCGCGGTCGTGATGTCGGCAAAGCATGAGCCGAGCTGCTGCATCAGGATCGGATTGATGAATGCCAGCGCGACCGCGCAGATGCCTGCAAAGACACGCGAGCGCCCATCCCGGGAGGGACTAACGGCTACCCCAAGCTCGAAAGTAAGCCAGAGAATAACGCCATGTGCAGCCGCAAATATCGAACCAATCACCAGTGCGGGCAAGCCGGCACGAACCATTGCGTAAAAGGGGATGTAGGCATACGGATTGAGGTACCCCACGGCGCCGGCCGCGAAGTAGTCTCTACCGAAGCGGTTGTTCAGCGCGCTGAACCCTGAATAGAGATGATAGTTCAGCGTGTCCCAAGCCATGTCCTTGCCGAGGACGTAATTGCACGCAAGAGCAAGGGCGACGCAGGCGAAATACACCTGCCACCTGTGGCGAGCCGCCACGCCGCCGAGCTCCGTGACTTGCGCTCCACGGTCGGGAGTTGTTTCGACCGTATGCTCAGCGATACTCATGCCTCAAGCCTTTCGCTTCGTCGACGTCAGTCGAGGGACTTCGCGAACACACGCTACATAATCGGACGATCCCGCTTTGTGCTTTGAGTCACGAAATGGCTACTCAATACCCAGCTTTTTAATCCGATACCGCAACGCCCGGAACGACATGCCCAAGATCTTTGCCGCTGCCGTCTTGTTATACCGACTTTGTTCCAGGGCCCTACGAATGGCATCGCGCTCGATGTCTTCCAGGTGATCCCCCAGCGCTCCTCCACTTGGGGTATTGGCGGCAGCAGGGGCGTCGCCACGGGTCGGCCGCAGTTGGATGTCGGCGGCGCTTATTTCTCCGGCGGTGCTCAAGGTAATCGCGCGCTCGAGAATATTTTCGAGCTCACGCACGTTACCGGGAAAGGGGTAGCTTTCGAACGCAGTCAGTGCATCCTTGCCAAGCATGGGCGGCGAGATCTTCATGCGTCGCCCCAGCCGCCGCAGGATGGCCTCGGCAAGTTCTTGCAGGTCCTCGGGCCTTTCGCGCAGCGACGGTACGCGCAACTCGATGACATTCACGCGATAGAACAGATCCTCGCGGAATTTTCCCTCCGCAACCAGCGCCGACAGGTTCTTGTGGGTGGCGGACAGGATGCGCACATCGACGCCGACTTCGAGCTGCTCCCCCAGCGGCCGCACCGCCTTTTCCTGGATGACACGCAGCAGCTTGACCTGCATGTGGAGCGGCAAGTCGGCGATCTCATCGAGAAACAGCGTGCCGCCCTCGGCGGATTGAATCAGGCCCCTCTTGTCGCTCACAGCGCCGGTGAAACTGCCGCGCTTATGGCCGAAGAGTTCGCTCTCCATGAGTTCCGTGGGAATGGCGCCGCAATTCACGGGCACAAAAGGTCCGTCGCGCCGCGGACCCGATTCATGGATGAGTTTCGCCACCAGTTCCTTGCCGGTCCCGGACTCACCGAAAATATGTACCGGCGCCTGGCTGCGCGCGACGCGCCCGATCATCTCGCGCATGTGTTGCATCGCTGCGGACGTCCCCAGCAAGCGCGGCCCGAAGACGCTGGTGTCGCTGTTCTGGTTCTCCGATAATTTGAGGGCACTTGCCACCAACTTGCGCAGTCCGGAGAGGTCGAGAGGCTTGGACACAAAATCGAACGCACCCAGCTTGAGCGCCCGCACCGCGGTCTCCATATTGCCATGCGCGGTAATCACGGCCACCGGCACGCTCGGCGAGTACTGCTGTATCCATTTGACCAGCTCCAAGCCGTCGCCGTCGGATAGCTGCATGTCGGTCAAGCACAAATCGAGATGCTCAGTCTTGAGCAGTCGCTGTGCGTCAGCGACGGTATTTGCCGTTCGCGAATCAAGGTCCATGCGCCGCAGTGTGATCGACAGCAGTTCGCAAATATCAGGTTCGTCGTCGACTATCAGGACAGCAGCTTTCCGCATAGCCCCATTGTAGCCTGCCATCGCGACCTTCATGCATCTCGAGCGGCCGCGGGCATGGCGATTTCATCGCCGGCGATGGTTTCCTCGTGATAGGACTCCTCGGCGTTGATATTCCATATGTGCTCCTTCGCCGCCCTTCTTGCGATCGCGTCCACCGCGGCGTTGGCGGTGAGCATGGAGTGGTCTTGGTTATTGTACCGGTGCATGCCGTTTCTGCCGATCGGGTACAGGTTGGAGAATCGATCCAGATAATCGCGCAAGTTTCCAAATTGATGGTATGCGCCGAAGTATGCCGGATAGGCGCGCGGGACCCGTACAAGAGTGCTGCTGATCACATCCTTGCGGTCGATGAGGCCGATTTTATCGAGTTCCCCGGCGGCGAAGTCCAGAAATCGTTCATTTCCCATGACCCACAAATCGTCGCCTTGATCGCAGAAATATTCGAGGCCCAGCCAGACCGTATTGGGGTCTGCAACCAGCGCGGGGCTCCAGTTGTTGAAGATCTGGACTCGTCCGATGCGCACATCGGGCTCCTGAATATAGATCCAGTTGTCCGATGGGGCCGCCCGGCCCCGCATACCTCGCAGCAGCAGCCCGGCCGTCATGAAGCTTCGGTAGGGTAGTTCGACCGCAATCTGAGCGATGCGTGCGTCTTCGGGTTCCAACATGGCAACCAAATCTTTGACGGCCATCGTCGAGAGGAAATGATCGCAAGGCACGCGCCGCACCTCGCCCGCAGCCTCATCGAAGACCACGACGCCGACCACTTTGTCCGCAATACGGTCAAGGCCGACGACCCGTTGCCGCAAGTGGATCGCTCCGCCAAGCGCGGTCACGCGCCGGGCTACCTCTTCCCACATCTGGCCGGGTCCGAATTTGGGATACAGGAATCGCTCGATCAGGCTGGTTTCCGTCCCCTTCTGAGCGGCGTCGGACGAGTCACGAAACGGACTCGACAGAGCGTGCGCAATGACCTTCGCAACCGACAAGCCCTTGATGCGCTGCGCGCCCCATTCCGCGGAAATTTCCCGGCACGGCACACCCCACACCTTCTCGGTGTAATCTTTGAAAAACGTGCGATACAGTCTGGTTCCGAAGCGGTTGGTGAGAAAATCTTCCAAGCTGATCTCCGGCGCGCGGGGCGTGAGTTGCGCCCGACCGTAGCTCAATCCAATCCTCAGAGTCTCGACGATCCCCAGATTTCTGACCGTGCTTGCGTTCAAGGTCAGCGGGTAGTCGAAGAACCGGCGGCGATAGAAGATTCGCGATAGACGTTGGCGAACCAGCATGACCGCGTCGGCCGCCGCCGCCGCGAGTCCCTCGGGTGCCAGATCGCGCGATCGACCCTGGTAATGGATGCGCAGAGCGCGCGACGGTTGCGCAGCGCCGTCGGCCACCGGCAGTATTTCCTGCCACCATCGCATGACCCAATCGGACTTGGAAAAAAACCGGTGACCGCCCAGATCCATTCGATTGCCCCGGTAATTGATCGTCTTGGAAATGCCGCCCACCTGGGTGTCGGCCTCGATGACGATCGGCGCGATATCCGTGCGCCTCAACAGTTCAAGGGCGGCCGTCAGGCCGGCAGGACCTGCTCCGGCTATGACGGCAATTTCCTTCGGTTTATCGGTCGAGGACATGGTATGGGGCAATCAGCTAGCCGGCAGCGCCGACCTGACCCTTCGGCAGTCATAGAGGTTCCAATCCTTCCACGCTCCGGCGTGTTCGTGAGGCAACGGCTCGAACCCTGCATTTTCCGGCGAGATGACAAACCCAAGCTGCGGATCCGCGCAGACCTCGGCCAGGTTCTGGGGAGTCAGCGGACGCGTGGTGGCGACGTTCTTTCGCTCACCGTTGGTCTTGGCGAGACCGGTATGTATCCTCCAGTTCGGATCCATGAGCGGCAGCAGCACTTGCGAACGGCGCCGAACCTCGAGCGAGGTGGCGCGTGAAAAGACCACGCCGCTCGATTGATCGAGCGCCAAGTAGTTCGGCCGCGCCAGCGTGAACCAGACGAACGCCCCGACATCACGTGGCGGGGCGACGAGAACCGTGTCGGTCGGCGGAATGCGGTTCTGCCAATCTGCGAATTCTTGGATTGCGGCGGCGGAGCCCAGCGTGCGTGCTTGCTTGAATGCCGCCGGGAAAATCAGCAGCGACAACGCGGTGAGCATGACGGAGAGGACGGCGGGCACCCATAGAGTGCGTCGAGATTTGACTCCCCACCAGGCCAACGCACCGAGCAGCACGGCCAGAATCCTCAGCGTCAGCATGTCCGGTTCATGCGCCAGGGCCGAAGCTGCACGTCCCGCGGGAGGAGACGAAACGATGGTCCAGCATTTCGCCAGGGTCCACATCACGATGGCGGCACCAAGCGCAATGAATACCCGGCGAAAAAGCAAGGCCAGACCTGAGCTGACGTGTGCCCGGACCGACCAAAGAATCAAACCGAGCGATGCACATGCCGTTCCGACGGCCCCGGGCAACGTCCAACCCAATACCATCGGCAATACGCACAGTGGGCCGCACTTTTCATCTCGCGACACTTGCAAGAGCGTGAAGGGAGTCAACGCGGCGCTGACGAAAACGCCGATCCATTCCCACCGCCAGGCTTGACCTTGCACCAGCAACGCGACCGGACCGATGAGACCGCCGATCCAAGCCACTGCCAATCCGGCGCCGCCCACGAGGGCGGCGGCAATGCAGAGTTTGCGAATTCTCTCGTCGGCTGCAACCGACGCAGTGAATGCCAGAAAGATGAACGGGCGGGCATTGATGGCCCAATCGTGAAACGACCAGAGTTGCAAAAACAGAAATTGCGATCGCTCTTGCACCACGTCGGTCCAGGCGGCATCCATGACGGTCGGAACAGGCGGCAACGTCGGCGCGTGTATGGCGAGGACCGCGACGGCGAGCGTGACGAGCACGCCGCCGATGGCGCCGGCGACGCCGATGCGAGGCGGCAGCCGCAGACAGGCGATCGTGAGCAGGCCGGGCAGGGCCATCAGCGGGTGAACGAACAAGGCCGCTACCGTCAACAATAATCCAAGTCGCTTCATACCGCGGGCGTGACAGAAGAGCGCCGATATGATCATCGCTCCGGCCGGCAGCCGTGCCGTTAGAAATGGATCCAATATGTGGAACACGCCCGACCCGCCGTAGTCTCCCGCGACGATCAACAGAAACCCCACCGCCAACCAAGCCGCGTCGCGGCCGGCGACTGCGCGCGCAAAACCATGTGTAGCGGCCAAGAACCAAAGGGTAAAAATCAGTGTGAGCAATCGCGCCGCATTCTCCAGTCCCAGCAGTCCGATGAACCACGCATACAGAGGTGAAAACACCGTGAATTGATCCTGTGAGGTGTTTTGCAGATAAAGATCGGCCGCGAGCTGTGGATGCAGTCTTGCGTAAGCCTGAAACGCGTAGATCTGCCCATCCTCCGTGATGCCGTGATACCCGCGCAGTGCCAACCACAGCATCAGTGATAGCAGGGCAAGGCAGAAGTGGGCGAATCTCGATTCAAGTCCGACGTTCGAAGGCTGCATGAGCGGAGGTCTTGTGTAAACTCGCTATTATGCACGAGGCAGCACGCGCAACTCCTTCACCTGCAGCATCCGGGGATACCCGGGCGCAGCGCCCGCGCTTGGATCTGTTGCTGTCGGTCGTCACGGTGAGCCTGAACGCGGCAGCCACGATCGAGCGGACACTTGCCTCGGTAGCCTTGCAACAGGCGACATTCGGCGTCGAGCACATTTGCGTCGATGGCGGGTCGAGCGACGCCACCCGGGCGATCGTCGATCGCTGGGCGCTGCTCAATCCGCGCATCACGCGCATCTATGAACCGGACAAGGGGATCTTCGACGCCATGAACAAGGGACTGAGGGCGACTCAGGGGGAGTACGTATTGTTTTTGAACGCGGACGATTTCCTGGTGGCGAGCAATACGCTGATGCGCGCGCTGGCGGGGTGCGTTCACGGCGGCGCCGACAACCCGGATCTAATCGTCGGCGACGCCGTCATGGGTCGGGTCGGGAGGAGGGGCCTTTGGAGGCACCGTCGCGTGCCCCGGTTGCTCGGCCGCGTCCGAGGATTCGGGATGCATCCCGTGCATCAGGCACAGTTTACCAAGCGCCGGCTATTGGAGGCCGTGGAGGGTTTCGACGCCCGGCAGCGTTTCGCAGCCGACACCAATCAGTACTACGACTTGGAGCGCCGATTCCCTCCGTCGACTCGCTTCGTCGGCGCGGACGTCGCATTCATGGAGGCCGGCGGGACGGCAAATGCGGGGCTGCGGGCCATGTGTCGCGGCACCCTTGAAATCTATCGTCATTTGTCGGCCGAGGTGGGCAGCGCCAGGGCGGCGCTCATGGTATTGGTCAAGACGCTACAGTCAGTCTCCGAAATTCGATTTGGGCGCTGCCCGCACGAGCACTGGTTCACCTCGTAACTCCGCACCGCAGAGAGCCTGTCAGTCGCGCTCGGGCGCTCGTCTTATCGACTGCAAGCGTATGCGCAGATACCGGTCGACCTGCCAGAAAAACCATCGCCAGCGAGGCAGGCGATCGTGCAAGGCCGCTCGCACGCGTTCGTGGAACGAGGGCGAACGCAAGGACTCGTCAAGCTCACCGGCCTTGTCCGACAAGGATTCGATCGCTCGCATGACTTCCCGCCGTTCATCATCGGCGCTGTCCGCCGAAAAATACGCAAAGCGAAACCAAAAGGTCAGATAATCCGCCATGCCCTGCCGCAGGGCGCTCTGTACCGCGCGGTCCGATTGGCCGTAGCTCTTCAGGAAGTCCAGGTAACGGGCCAGCGCATCGAACGTCGATCTCCAATCGGGCGAGTGGCTGGTCGCGCCCGAATGCAGCCGATACGAAAACATTTCCCGCGCAAGCGTCGCTTTGTAGGAGCCGCGCATGAGCTTGAGCCAGAGCTCGTCGTCGGCAAACATCAGCTTCTTGTACGGAGGCATCCCCCCGATGCGCATGTAGTCGGACGTCCGGAACATGTACCCCGTCCCATGCGAATCCCGTCGCAGGCTCAGCCTCGCCGCCAGGAAGCCCTCGGCGGTTTCTCGGGCCGGCATCGGCAGGCAGCTTCGCAGCCGGCGCCCGTGCCGGTCGATGAGTCGAAAGTGCGACTGGTAAAGACCGGCGTCCGGGTGAGCGTCGATCAAGGCAGACATCTGCGACAAGTAGCAGGGGTCGAGCAGGTCATCGTGTCCGATGATGGTCAGGAACTCCTCGGACCGGTCGAGCTGCAGGATTCTAGCCCAATTTTTCTCGATTTCCAGCGGCGCCGGCGATGCAAAGACGCTGACTCTTGGATCGCGCAGCCGGCTCAGCCAGCTCGGCGTGTCGTCCGTGCTCGCATTTTCCAACACCACCAGCCGAAACTGCTCGTGAACTTGAGCCAGTATGCTGGCGACGCACGCCTTGAGATGCTCCCCGCCGTTGCGCACCGGGAGAACGATCAGAAATTGCCGACGCGATGAGCGTCGGTCCGCGCTCGGCGTCATTTCCGGTCGAAGCGGCACGGGCCGGATGCTGCTTGCCGGGGTCTGACGATCATCGTGACAAGGTAGTACCATTTGCCGCACGCATCAAGGGCGCGGCGAGCTATGGCAGAACACAACTTCATTTCTCATGGTGCATCCGCGCACGGCGCGGACACCGAGATTGCCGATACACCCGCGCGCGGCGCGACCTCGGGCCGCGGCGGACCGCGCTTGTTCATCAAGAACTCGCTGGCGAACTTCGCGAGCGGGTTGTCGACGGCCGTGTTGACTTTGCTGGTCCCGCCCTTTCTCGCCAGGTATCTCACACCGCCGGAATTCAGCGCCTGGATGCTGATCGTTCAGCTGGCCGCTTACACCGCCCTGCTGAATCTCGGCCTTCAAGGCGCAACCAGCCGCTACGTCGCGTTTTACGCGGCGCGCGGCGACCGCGATTCGGCCAGCGACATCGTCAGCACGGCGTTCTTCACGCTCGTGCTCATGGCCGTCGCCGCGGCCGCCTTGGTGCTCGCGGCCGGCCGGAACATCGACCATCTGTTTCCCGCGCTGCCGGCCGCGTTCGTCGGGGCCAGCAGGACCGGATTGCTTCTGATGGGCTGGGCGTCGGCCCTGAGCATGCCGGCGGAGGCCATCGCGGGTGCATTCACGGGGCTGCAGCGCAACGAATTGGTGGCCGCCATTCAGGGCGGCGGCAGGCTGGTTCTTGCCGCCGCGCTGATCGCGATCGTATTGTTGCAGGGAAGCCTAACCTCGATGGCCGCGGCATTTGCCGCGGTGACGATTGCGATCTTCCTGGGCTTTTGGTGGACCAATCGACGTCTCGACGCCGTGGAGGTCTCGCCGCGGCGCGCGCATTGGCGGTCCTTCCGGCAAATATGGGCCTATTGTGGCGCCCTGCTGGTCTGGACGGTTGCGATGCTCTGTATCAACGGCCTCGACACAGCCATCGTCGGGCGCGTGGATTTCCCGGCGGTCGGCGTCTACAGCGCGTGCTTCGGTCCGGTCCTGCTGATTGCGGGCGTGCAGCAGGCGCTGTTCAGCCCGCTGCTGCAATTCGGCGCCGCGCAGCTCGCCGATCATTCGCTGCCGCCCCTGCTATTGCGCGCAACGAAGCTCAGTACTCTGTTGCTGCTATCGCTGTCGGTACCGCTCCTGCTGTCCGGCAAGGACCTGCTCAGCTGGTGGCTGGGGCCGAAGTATACGGAGGCGGCCTTGACCATCTTCAGGCTGCTGCTGATCGGAAACACCGTGCGGCTGCTGGCGACCCCCTACAGCATGCTGCTGCTCGCGACACTCAAGCACAAGCGCGCGTTGCTCGCGCCCATCGTCGAGGCCTCGACCAACGTAGCGGTGGCGATCACCGCGGGATTGCGCTTCGGCGCCGTCGGGGTGGCATGCGGCGTGGTTGCCGGCGCGTTTATCGGCCAATTCATGATCATCTATGTCAACGTGCCTCGAACCACCGAGGTCGTCGGCGACTTCGGTACGCTCCTCAGAAAGGGCGTGGCGCTGCCGGTCGCGTGCGCTCTCCCCGCGCTGCTCGTTGCCGCGACAATCGACCGGCTGCCGGCGTTGCTCCACTGGCCGATCGCCCTGGGCGCGTTGATCGGGAGCGCCATGCTGGCCTGGAAGGTTGCTCTCGCGGCGGACGAAAGAGCCTTGATCCGCTCCGGATGGTCGTTTCTGCAACAGCGCGCCGGGCAGCGATCGTGAGTAAGATCAAGCTGCTGCTGAAGCGCCTGCTTCCGCAACACACGAAACGCTGGCTGGCCGTCACGCTCGTGCTGACCCTGGTCACTCGGCCGCACCGCCTGCGATACCGCCTGAACCCCGGCAGCATCCGTGTCTTCAGGCGTTTTGCGCGGACCAAGGCACACTGCTGTATCTGCGGGAGCACGGGCACGTTGTTGTTCGGCATGCCCGACATCGAAATGTGCCGCCATTTCGGCATCGACGTGTTGCGGGAGACCCTGTTGTGCAAATCCTGCGGCAGCACCAACCGCCAGCGGACTCTCGCCTACGCGCTGATCTCGGTGCTGCACAGGCAATTCGCCTGCACAGGAAGCGCTCTCGATGGGCTGACGTGCCCGGCCGAAAGAGTCGAAATCTGGGACACTGACGCATTCGGCCCGATTGGCGCCCGCGTCGGCTCGGTCGCGAACGTCACCCGCAGCAAGTACCTTCCGCAGCTGCCGTTCGGTGTCGAAACGGAGCCTGGTGTGTACAACATCGACCTGCAGCAGGTGAGCTTTCCATCCAATCGATTCGACGTCATCTTGACGTCCGACGTCATGGAACACGTTCGTGACGATCGCCGCGCGCATGAGGAAATATTCCGCTGCCTGCGGCCCGGCGGCGCCTACTTGTTCACCGTCCCGTACGGCGAGGAGCTCGCCCGGACACGGCGCCTGGTGGATACCAGCTCGGCCGAGGACGTCTTCCTCGAGCCACCTCATTATCATGGCGATCCAATTTCCGGAAAGATACTCGCCTATCGCATCTACGGACGCGATCTGCTCGAGCGCCTGGAAGAGGCGGGTTTCGAGGCCCGCTTCGAGAAATCGGAGCTTGCCGCCGAGGGAATTTTCGCGGGCGATTGCTTCATTGCAACCAAACCGTGGCGATAGGCGGCGCCTGCCGTGTGAATCGGGACTCAGGTCACGGTGCTGAGGTTGTGCTTTGGAGACCGTAGTCTAGAATTGACCGCCATCATGATCGGACCAATGCGACTTCGCGGCCTGCAAACGAGCGCGCTGCGGACCGTGGAATTGACCATTCTTATGCCCTGCCTCAACGAGGCCGAAACCGTAGCGACATGCGTGCGCAAGGCGCTCGGGTTTCTCGAACGCAGCGGTATCGAGGGTGAGGTGCTGGTCGCCGACAATGGGTCGTCCGACGGCTCAATGGAAATCGCGCGCGCGGCCGGAGCGCGGGTGGTGCAGATCGCAGACAAAGGCTACGGTAATGCGCTGATGGGTGGCATCGGCGCCGCCTGCGGACGATTTGTCATCATGGCCGACGCCGACGACAGCTATGATTTTTCGCAACTCGATGCGTTCGTCGCAGGCTTGCGCGCCGGCAACAAGATGGTCATTGGCCATCGCTTTCGTGGTGGCATCCGGCCGGGAGCCATGCCGTTTCTGCATCGCTATCTTGGCAATCCCTTGTTGAGCTTCGCCGGGCGCCTGTTCTTTTCCTCGGGCATCGGCGACTTCCATTGTGGCCTACGCGGTGTCGAGCGCGAATCGGCGCTGCGCTTGGGCTTGAGTGCCCCGGGCATGGAGTTCGCGAGCGAGATGATCGTCAAGGCGACTCTGGCCGGCTGGCGGATCGCCGAAGTGCCCACGGTGCTGTCACCCGACGGACGCTCGCGCGCGCCGCACCTGCGTAGCTGGCGCGATGGCTGGCGTCACCTGCGATTTCTGCTCATGATGAGCCCGCGGTGGCTGATGCTATATCCGGGCGCGTGCCTGATTGGAGTCGGTGCGGCAGCCGAACTTGCGATCCTGCGAGGACCGATCATCATCGACGGCGTCGGTTTCGACATTCACACCATGCTCTACGCCGCCGGCGCGACCATCCTCGGAGTGCAACTGGTGTTGTTCTCGCTTCTGGCGCGGACCATCGGCGTCTTGAAAAATCACCTGCCAATTTCGCCGGCGCTGGCGCGCTTTCTGCGATTCTTTACGCTTGAGCGCGGCATTTTGCTCGGTTTATCGCTCGGTCTGATTGGTTTGGGAGTCGCGGTCTACTCGGTCGACACCTGGGCGCATGCACGTTTGGCGGCACTCGATCCGTCGACCATGATGCGCGTCGCGATCCCTTCGGTTACCCTGATGCTCGCGGGCGCCGAGATTGTTTTCGCGTCGTTTCTGCTGGGATTCATCGATGTCCGCACGACGGGCGCGGGCGATTCATGAACCCGGCCGCGGGCGCGCATCCACGCCGCCACTCGATGGTGCCTGGCCGGAATACGAGAACACGAACCGTTGGATTGTCGGAAAATCCTTGGATGTCTGGCGTTGATCTTTCCGGCCCAGATTCCACTCCTCCACGCCGAGTCCGCGCTCGACCAGCACAGCCGTCGGCCAGTTCTGCCGCACCAGTTCGGCATCCAACACATTTCCGCCGCTGAACAAGATGAGATCGCGGTCGCGCAGCAGCGGGTCCGATTGAACCAGGTCGGCGCGGTAAAATCCGCCGTCGCGAACGAAATAGAGGTTATTGCCGGGCCTGCGTGGCGGCGGCAGCTGTGCGGAGTGACGCGCGACGATGGCGTGCATCTGCATCATTTGCACCGGGACCACCAGCACCAGATTCAATATCGCTGCGGCCCCAGCGAATGCGGCGAGACGGTCGTTCGACCGCGGCCGTGAGGTCATCGCGCAAGCCGCCAGGATGGGAACGACTCCCCAAGCCGAATGAAAATACCGATAGCCCCACCCGTGCCCCTGGTCGAGGACGAAAAAAAGATAACCGGCGAAGGTTAGCACCGCCGATTGAGTCAGGAGCCGCACGTGCTGATCAGCGCCGCGTCGCAGGCGCCCAAGCAGTGCCAGGAGAAAGAGGCAGGGAACGGCCCAAATCCACATTTTGACCATTTCGGCCGCACGGATGTCGATCATCGGCCGATCAGGCAGCTTGAAAAAGTTGATGTTGTCGCCGACGGCGTTCAAGCCGGAGTTCCCTGAGGAAACAATTTCACGCAGATACAGCCAGCCGGCACCCACCAAAATGGCCAGCGGTAGATAGCCGAGGATCAACGCGAAGCAGGATTGGCGCCGATCTCTGGAGCGCGCGCATGCGATGATCCAAGGCGCGGCGAACAGTACATGTGGAAAAGGATTGTGCAGCACGAGGGCGAGCGAACCTACGACGCCGGCGCCGAAGGCGCGATGCGGAGTCGGCTTCAGCAACAGCCAAACGAACAGCAAATTCGCGGTCAGGTGGGCTTGCATCGAATAATAGGAAATCGCATAGGCTGCGAACGCCGCGGAAGCAAGCGTGAAAAGCACCGCCCAGCCCGCTGCGCGTCGATCGTCCGTGATGTCGAGGGTGATGCGGTGAATGAGGAAAATCGCCATTCCCGCCAGGACGGAATTGCAAATCCACGGGATGCCGAGAAATTCGAATGGAGCGAGGAGCAAGGAGAAACCCGGCCAATAGGCCTCCATTGCCTGGCCCGTTGTCCGAGAAGCGACTAGAAACGCCCCATTGAATCCCGGCGGAATCAGCCAATCGACGACCGACGGCGGCAACGGCGCGGTCAATCGCCCCGCCGCGAAGAGCTTCGCTTGAAAGACCGCCGCATACTCGTCCATGCAGAGTGCGTCGTTGCGATAGATGACGATCGCGCCGAGGGCCAGCAGCGCGACGGTTGCGGTCACCACCGCCGACACGTGCAAGCCGGCGAAATCGATGACTTTGAGAAGCGGCACGGGATTTTTCCAGAACGCTGCCATGATGCAAACCGCGAGGCTCAGCCAGGCGGTCTTGGAGTCATCCACCATCAACAGCTGCCGAAATATCGGCGTCATCCGCCGCGTCGAGAAAAAGTGGCTGTCGACGGCGTAGAAATACGCCAGCACGATTGCCGTGAAAAAAACCCCCAATAAGACGATTTGCCGTTCAGCCGTATATGGCGGGAGGGACCTGCGCGCCGTGCCTTGGGCCACTGCAGGCTCGGTCGTGCGGTTTGAGAGTCGACGCATTCACGGTAATTTATACTAGCTTGGGTCACACTAAGAGACATATGCTCAATCGACGCGGGATGACGCAAGTACCCAGCGAGCCCGGGCCGGGCGGCGATCATCTGCGGGTGATGTTCGACCCGCAGATCTTTTGTCACCAGCGGTTCGGTGGAATCTCGCGTTACGTCGTCAACCTCGCGCTGCAGATGCACCGCATGGCCGGCATCACGCCGCAGATCATTGCGCCGTTTCACTTCAACGAGTATCTGGACCAGCTCCCGGGCTCTTTGGTCCGCGGAACGCGGGTGCGCTGGCTGGAGGGCCTCACCGCGGTGGCTTACGGCTTGAGCGTGCTCCCCGGCAAGTTTGCCGCACGTAAGCTTAAGCCGGATGTCCTGCACAATACCTACTACTTTCCGATCAAGCCCCCCTCAGGCTGCCGCGGCATCCTGACCGTCTACGACATGATCCATGAGAAGTATCCCAAGTATTTCGCGGCCAGCCCCTTCATCACCCGAATCAAGGCGGCGAGCGTCGCGGCCGCGGATCACGTGATTTGCATTTCCGAGAGTACCCGGCGTGATTTGCTCGCGACCTATGACATCCCGCCGGAGCGCGTGTCGGTAACTCACCTGGGGTACGATCCGCTGGAGTCGCTGCTTGGCGGCGAATCGTCGAGCGACTTCAAGGTTCGAGTACTCGGTGCGGATGCCCCGTACCTGCTCTATGTGGGGAGCCGAGCCAACTACAAGAATTTCCGAGGACTGCTCGATGCCTATGCGGCCTCCGCATCGCTGCGGGCGGACTTTTACTTGCTTTGTTTCGGCGGGGGCGAATTTACCGGCGCCGAACGCGTCGCGATCGCCAAAGCCGGAGTCGAAGCACGCGTCAGATTCCTCGGGGGTTCCGATGCGGTGCTGGCTGCCTGCTATGCGCACGCATCGTTATTCGTTTGCCCGTCCTTTTATGAGGGGTTCGGCATCCCTGCCCTCGAGGCCATGTCGCTCGACTGCCCGGTAGCCTGCAGCAACTCGAGCTCATTGCCCGAGGTGGTAGGCGACGCAGCCCGGTTGTTCGATCCGGCGGATCGCGATGCGATCCGCGGCGCGTTGGAATCGGTTTTGGCCTCGCCCGCGGCAGCTGCCGCGCTCAAGGAGCGGGGCCGAATCCGCGCACGGCAGTTTTCCTGGCGCAGCTGCGCCGAGAACACGCTGGGTATCTATCGGCGAGTTCTCAAATCTTGAACGTCGTTGACATGAGATCGGCCCCGGGCGATCGGACGAATCTTCACCTCTGCCGCTGAAAATCCACCGTAGTGGGGCCAACCGAATTTTCCTGCTCGCACCTGACCAGTAACTCGGCCAAGCGCCGCCCTTTATGCCTAGCCTCCCAGCCCAATTTTTCCCGCGCCTTGGTTGGATCGAGACGGCTGACGGATATGTCGAGCGGGCGCAGCAATGAATCGTCTATAGTAACGTGATCCTTGACGTCGAGCCCCACCGAGGCAAACGCCGCGTCCATCAGGTTTCCGAGTGTGCACGTCTCCCCCGTCGCGATGACGAAGTCATCAAGCGACTCCTGCTGCAATATGCGCCACATGGCGTCGGCATATTCGGACGCCAGCCCCCAGTCGCGCTGGATCGACACATTGCCCAAACTCAATTTCTCGCCGCTGCCGTTGGCGATTCGAACGGCCGCAGCCACGATCTTCCTGCACACGAACCTTTCGGGGCGAATCGGCGATTCGTGATTCGACAGGATCCCGGAACAAACTTGCAGGCCGTAGGCTTCCCGATAGGTTTTCACCGCCCAAAACGCCGCGGATTTCGCCATGCCGTAGGGGCTGCACGGACGAAACGCAGTCGCTTCGTTTGCCGGCTCGGCGGTGTCGCCGAAACACTCGCTGGAAATCGCGTTAAACATGCGCAAGGGAAGCTTGACGTAACGGATACACTCCAAGATATTCAGCGTGCCGACGGTGACACTCTCAAAAGTTTCGACGGGTTGATCGAAGGAGAGCACCACGGAGGACTGGCCTGCCAAGTTATAGATTTCATCCGGTTGAACCATGGTCAAGATCGACAACGTGCTGCGAAAATCCGCAAGCGAAGCGGAATGCAGTTGTACGCGGTCTCTGATGCCCAAACGCAGCAAATTGCCGAAACGCAATGCCTCGGCATCGCGCGACGCTCCGTGCACTCGGTAGCCCTTCGCGAGCAGCATGTGCGCAAGATAGGCGCCGTCCTGGCCGGAGATGCCGAAAATTAGCGCCGTTTTGCTGGTCATGTTTCGCTCGGGAGTCTGATTTTCGTGTGCATGCCGGTTCAGCCGCCAGTATAGACGCCGGCGCTGGAGCTGCTGAAAGCGTTGGTATGAGCGGCCGAGAGGACCATGCTCTTATTCCTCCCAGCGTTGCGGATCGCTGAATACGATCCTGAAAGTGCTGCCGCCGCCACTGCGGTCCTCGTAAAGCAAGATCGAACGGTTGAGCTGGCACAGCTCGCGTGCAATGAACAGGCCCAGTCCGGTACCGCCCTTTCGCCCGGTAAAGAATGGTTCGAAAATACGATCCGCGGATTTTGGCTCGATCCCCGGTCCACGATTCGACACTTCCAAGTAAGGCCGATTGCTGGGACTCAGGCGGCCGAGGTTGATGTCGAAGCTGATGCCATCGAGAGCCTCGCCGAATTTCATGGCGTTGTCGCACAAGTTCCAAACCACTTGATGAAGATGGCTGGGATCGATTCGCACCTCCAAGTTGTCCTCGCCTTCGTGAACGCCGATTTGGTCTGCGCGAACCTGCATGGTTTCACAAAATTCTTCCAGGAATTCCTCGAGCCAGTCACCCAGCGACAGCCGCGTGGGCTTCGTGGCCTCGCGGCGTGACAACTGCAGCACGTTGTTGATGATGGTGCTGACTCGCTCGGAGTTGATTTGAATGATGTCGGTCAGGCGGCGCTCGTCCGCGCCGATATGGACGCTTTCGGCCAAAAGCTGGCCGGCATGGCTCATCGCGCCAACCGGGTTGCGGATTTCGTGGGCAATGCTGGCGGACAGCCTGCCCAGCGCGGCAAGCTTTCCTTGCTGTACCCGCTCGGCCAGAAGACTGGTGTCCTCGAGAAAAATCAAAGTGGGGCCAGGCTCTGCGCCGAGCGGCGCAAAATGCGGCTGAATCACCCGCGCGCCGTCGGCGGCGACGAAGCTGGAAGGCGTATCGTTGCCGAGGTGGCGCTGTCTCCAGGTTGACAACGAGTACAGAAGACGGGGCGACACCTCGCCCACCAGGGCGGCAGGGACGGCGTGGTCGTCGCCCAGCATTTCCGCCGCCGATTCGTTGATCAGGCGTATTTTATCGTCGGCGTCGACGACGAGAAGGCTCTCGCGCAAATGCTGCACGATGTACTGGGAGAGCTCCGCAAGATTCGCCAGGTCGACGTCCTTCTGGCGAACCAATGCTTCGCTTTCACGCATCCGCACAGCCGCGAAGGCGGCCGCGCCGGCGGTGACGAACAGCACGGCGCCGAGCAATCCGGCGGTGGCGTAGGAGTTGATGTCCGATTTATCCCCAAGCTGCTGCCAGATCGTGTCCGCGAGGATGGCGATGGCGGCGATGGCCGCCAGGAACAGGGCGCTGCGAGGCGGCTGCAGGAACGCGAGCGCGCCGACCGGCACCAAGAACAACACACCGAGGCCGCTGGCGACGCCGCCGCACGTATGCAGCAGCAGAACCAGAACGAACATATCAACCGCGGCCTGCAGGATTGTTTGGGCTTTCGCGCTTGCCAGGCGCCGGCGCACAAACACCACGCTGACCAGGCCAAAGCAAAAATAAAACACCGTCGCGCCAAAAAACACCTGCGAGGAGTACACCGCGAAGCCGCGCGCGCCCCCCAACGAGTAGAGCCCGAGGAGAACCAAGGGCACCAAGACCCGGTACAAATTCAGCACGGCGAGCACGCGCCAAACCAATGCGGGGTCAGGGCTGGTGTTGTAATCGATGCGGCGTTCGAATGGGCGATTCAATGGAGTTGGATCTTACTGCTTTGCGCTGCCGGTAAGCTTAATTCAGAATAGCGCGCCTTACGCGACGCGATCGGCACTTGAGGACAATTCATGAATTTGCACGAGTATCAATCGAAGGAGTTGTTCGCCAAGTACGCCATCCCGGTTCCTAAGGGCCAGGTTGCCGACTCACCGGAAGGAGCGGTGGCCGCCGCCGCGGGACTGGGAGGGTCTTTGTGGGTCGTGAAAGGACAGGTTCACGCCGGCGGGCGGGGCAAGGCCGGCGGCGTCAAGGTCGTCGCGGATTTGGCGGCAGTGCGCACCGCGGCCCGGGCGATGCTGGGAACAAATCTGGTGACGCATCAGACCGGACCGGAGGGCTTGCCCGTGCATCAAGTGTACGTCGAGGCGGGCTCGAAGATCGCGCGCGAGATTTACCTGAGCTTGGTGCTGAATCGGGATGCGGGTCGCCTGGCATTCGTTGCTTCCGCTGCGGGCGGCATGGACATCGAGGAGGTCGCGGCGCAGATGCCCGAGAAGATGATTCACATCGAAGTGAATCCGACAGCCGGCCTGCAGGATTTCCAGTGTCGGCAGCTGGCTTTCGGTTTGGCCCTCACAGGAACCCAAATTGTTCAGTTCGGCAAAATTGCCCGGGCGATTTACCAGCTGTATTTGCAGCAAGATGCCAGCCTGGTCGAGGTCAATCCGCTCATCGTCACCGCAGACGGCGACCTGCTGGCTTTGGATGCCAAGATCACCATCGAAGACAACGCGCTGTTTCGACACCAGGATCTGGCCGCGTGGCGCGATGCCTCGCAAGAAGACCCCATGGAGCGACGGGCGGCCGAGCACGACCTTAACTATGTGTCGCTCGACGGCAATATTGCCTGCATGGTGAACGGCGCCGGGCTTGCCATGGCGACCATGGACCTGATCCAACTGCACGGCGGCAAGCCGGCGAATTTCCTGGATGTCGGCGGCGGCGCGACCAAGGAGCGCGTTGCCGCAGCGTTTAAGTTGATTCTCTCCAATCCCAGGGTCAGTGCGATTCTGATCAATATCTTTGGCGGCATCGTCCGCTGCGACATCATCGCCGAGGGCATCATCTCTGCGGTCAAGGAGGTGGGCGTGAGCTTGCCGGTGATCGTGCGCCTGGAGGGCACGAACGCGCCCCTCGCGCTCCGGATGCTGGCGCAGAGCGGCCTTGCAATCACGCCGGCGGGCGATCTGACGGACGCCGCGGTGAAAGCGGTGCGGATGGCGGGGGCCCACTCATGAGCATCCTGGTCCATAAGGATACCCGGGTCATTTGCCAGGGGTTCACCGGCAAACAGGGCAGCTTTCATTCGCAGCAATGCCTGGCGTATGGCACCAAGCTGGTGGGTGGGGTCACTCCCGGGCGTGGCGGCGAGAAACATCTCGGGTTGCCGGTGTTCGATACGGCGCGCGAGGCGATCGTCCAAACAGGCGCGACCGTGAGCATGATCTATGTGCCCGCGCCCTTTGCCGCGGATGCGATCCTGGAGGCGGCGGACGCCGGTGCCGAACTGATCGTGTGCATTACCGAGGGCATTCCGGTGAATGACATGGTGCAAGTGAAGGCGACGCTTGCCGGCTCTAAGACCCGGCTCATCGGTCCGAATTGTCCCGGCATCATCACGCCCGAGGAATGCAAGATCGGCATCATGCCGGGATTCATTCACAAGAAGGGGCGGGTAGGCATTGTTTCCCGGTCGGGAACCCTCACCTATGAGGCGGTGTTCCAGACGACCAACAACGGCTTGGGTCAAAGCACCTGTGTGGGTATAGGCGGCGACCCGGTGCGCGGCATGAACTTCATCGATGTCTTAGGCTTGTTCGAAAAAGATGCGCAGACCGAGGGCATCGTGATGGTGGGCGAGATCGGCGGAAGCGACGAAGAGGCGGCCGCCGCCTTCATACGCAAGCAGGTCGGCAAACCCGTGGTCGCGTACATCGCCGGCATCGCCGCGCCGCCCGGCAAGCGGATGGGCCACGCCGGCGCCATAGTGGCCGGCGGCAAGGGCACGGCGGCAGCGAAATTCGAGGCGCTGGAAGCAGCCGGCATCACGACGGTGCACTCGCCCGCCGAGATGGGTGCCGCGATCGCCAGGCGCCTCAAGTGAGAGAGGGCTCGTGAGTGTTTCACAGCAAATCCGCTGTGTGATGGCCCAACTCAACCTGGTTGTCGGTGATGTCGACGGCAACACGTCGCGCATCGTCGCTGCCGCCAACCAAGCGCGCGACCGGTATCGTGCGAATCTGGTCATGCTCCCGGAGCTCGCAGTCTCGGGTTACCCGCCCGAGGACTTGCTGTTTCACTCCGGCATGCGTCTGCAGGTGGCGCGCTCGCTGGAGCGGCTCAGACAGGAAGTACGCGGCATCACGCTGATCGCGGGCTACCCCGAATATTCGGGCGCGAAGATTTTCAACTCAGCCATCGTGATTCGCGACGGTACCGTGCTCGCCAATCATCGCAAGGCGTGTCTGCCCAACTATCGGGTATTCGACGAAAAGCGCTATTTCACGCCCGGCACGGAACCGACGATCGTCGAAATAAACGGTGTGAAAGCAGGCGTATTGGTGTGCGAGGATGCCTGGGATGCGGTGCCCTCGCGCCAGGCGCGCGCGGCCGGCGCGCAAGTGCTGCTGATCATCAACGCCTCGCCTTATGAAGTCGATAAACAGGCCATGCGCGAGGCACAAGTGGTGCGGGCGCGGATCCAGGAGGTGGGCATTCCGGTGGTGTTCTGCAATTTGATCGGCGGCCAGGATGAGCTGGTGTTCGACGGCAATTCCTTTGTGATGGACGCGCAGGGCACGGTGACGCAGCGCGCGCCGGCCTTCACCGAGGGCCTGTACGTCGTGGACCTAGGACTGGATGCGGCCGGCACCGTGCGCCCCATGCCATCCGAGATCGTGCCGCTGCAGGCCCAGGTGGAGAGCGTCTACGGCGCGCTGGTGCAGGGCACGCGCGACTACGTCGGCAAACACCGCTTCCCGGGCGCGGTGATGGGATTGTCGGGCGGCATCGATTCCGCGCTCACTCTGGTCATCGCTGTCGATGCGCTGGGCGCCGACCGGGTGCATTCGGTGGCCATGCCTTCGCGCTACACCTCGCAAATGAGCAAAGATGACGCCGCTCTGCAGGCGCGAAACCTGCGTGTCAAGCACAGTGAAATTTCGATCGAAGGCATGTTCGAGGCAACCTTGGCGGCCTTGAAGGGCGAGTTCGCGGGGCGCCCGGCGGATACGGCGGAAGAAAACATTCAATCGCGCTGCCGGGGCGTGCTGCTCATGGGCATCTCCAACAAGACCGGGAAAATGCTGCTCACCACCGGCAATAAGAGCGAGATGGCCGTGGGCTATGCGACCCTGTACGGCGACATGGCGGGAGGATTCGCGCCCATCAAGGATTGCAGCAAGCTGTTGGTGTACCGCTTGTGCCGCTGGCGGAACACGCAGTCCGAGGCAATTCCGGCGCGAGTCATCGATCGGCCGCCGTCCGCGGAATTGCGCTTCGATCAGAAGGACACCGATAGCCTGCCGCCGTACGAAATTCTCGATCCCATTCTCGAGGCCTTCATCGAAGAAGATCTCTCGGTGGATCAGATTGCCGCGCGCGGCTTCGATCGGGCCACCGTCGGGCGCATCTTGGACTTGGTGAAGCGCAACGAGTATAAGCGCCGCCAGGCGCCGCCGGGCGTGCGCGTGAGCGGCCGGGCATTCGGCCGCGATTGGCGCTATCCGATTACCAGCGGTTACAAGTCGCATTGAGGACGGGCATCGGCCTCGAAAAAATCGCTGACGCTGCGGCGGCTAGAAGATCCGCTGGTACCAATGCTTCTTGGGCTCGAGGTCCTGGGTGGGACCCGGGAAATTGTTCGCGTACACGCGCTCGGCGTCCTTCGCCAGGTCCACCATATTGAGGTCGTAATAGGCGTTGACGATGACTTTCATCGAGCCTTTCACCGCCGGCGCGCCATCGTAGTTTTCCACGCAGTATTTGGCGCGATTGAGCGCGCCGACATAGGCGCCGCGGCGCATGTAGTAAAGCGCCACGTGCAATTCGAAGTCGGCCAGGCGGTTGCGCAAATAAATCATCCGCTGTTGAGCATCGCCGACATACTGGCTGTGCGGAAATTTCTCGAGGAGCTGCTGAAGGGCATCGAAGGATTTCTTCGCATTGACCGGCGGTCGCTGCGACAGGTCAACGCCAAAGCGCCGTTCCATCCAGTTCGACTGACGTTCGAAGTAAACCAGCCCTTTCATGTAGTAGGCGTAGTCGACGCGCGGATTGGTCGGATTCTCGCGGATGAAGGTATCCGCCGCATCGACAGCGGGGTCGATTTCGTGATTTTTATAGTAGGCATAGATCAAATCCAGCTGCGCCTGGCGGGCAGGTTCGCTGAACGGGAAACGCGACTGCAGCGCTTCGAGCTGCTTGACTGCTTCCGCATAGCTGGCGTTGCGAATGGCCTTTTGAGCTTTGGCGTAGATCTGCTCGGGACCGGACTTGGCGTCCTCGCCGCGGTGGCTGCGGCAGCCGGTCGCCAGCATCACTACACCGAGGGCCACGACGACAATACGGCTTGGTTGGACAAGATCACGCAGTCTCACAAGCGATTCCTTACAATGGGAGGCCCGGTGGGGCCGAACGCGCGGCAGTATACCCGATGCCCCGACGCTAGCTTCGAGTGCCCTTATGAATGCAGAGTTCCAAGTGATCGATCTTAAGATTCCGCCGGAATTGGCGGGGTGTCGCCTGGATAGCGCCCTGGCGCGCCTGCTACCCCAGCATTCCCGGACGCGAATCAAAGGCTGGATCGAGGCGGGCGCGGTGCTGGTGGGCCGGCAGCGGTTGAGGCCTCGCGACCCGGTGGCGGCCGGTGCCCGCGTGCGCGTGCACATGCGGCCTGAGGAGCCCAATCCTAAGGTTCTGCCGGAGGTAATTGCCCTGCGGCTGGCGTACGAAGATGCCGACCTGCTGGTGATCGACAAGCCGGCAGGATTGGTCGTACACCCTGGAGCGGGGAACCCCAGTCACACCTTGCAAAATGCCCTGCTGGGGTTGGATTCCGCGCTGGCGAAGTTGCCGCGCGCCGGCCTCATCCACCGCCTGGACAAGGACACCAGCGGCCTGCTCGTCGTGGCGCGCACCGCCGAGGCGCAAACGTCGCTGTCCCGGCAGCTCCTGGCCCGCACGATGTCGCGCATCTACCTGGCGGTCTGCGTCGGCGTCATGACGGGCGGCGGCACTGTCGATGCGCCGATCGGACGCAATCGCAGCGACCGGCTCAGGATGGCGGTGCGCGAGAGCGGGCGGCCGGCGGTGACGCACTACCGGGTCATCGAGCGGTTTCGGGCGCACAGCTATCTGTCGGTGCAACTCGAGACCGGGCGAACGCATCAGATACGCCTGCACTTGTCACACCTGAAATACCCGATCGTCGGCGATCCGGTGTACGGCGGCCGACTGGCCCAGCCGCGCGGCGCATCGCAAGGTCTGCTCACGACCTTGCGGGCCTTTAAGCGCCAGGCACTGCACGCAGCGGCGCTGGGGTTTGATCACCCCCGAACCGGCAAGCGACTGGGCTTGCAAAGTGCTGTTCCGGAGGACATTCACCGGCTGCTGCTCGCGCTGCGCGAGGATGCCGGCGCAGCGGCGCGAGTCGGGGACGCTCGATGACGCCTTGGTTTGAAGCCGATTGGCCGGCACCTCGAGGCGTACGAGTGCTGTCGACGCAGCGCGGGGATGCCGGCAGCGGCGCGAGCCAGGCGCCCTACGCCTGCTTCAATCTGGGCGAGCGCGTTGGCGACGATCCGATCGCGGTGGCCGAAAACCGGCGTCGATTGAGGTGGGCGACAGGATTGCCCGCCGAGCCTTCCTGGCTGGCTCAGGTGCATGGGGTAACGGTCGCGGACCTCGATGCGGCCGTGCCCGCGGGACCTGCGGATGCGGCGATCGCGCGCAGCTCAGGCAGGGTGTGCGCGATTCTTACCGCCGACTGCCTGCCCATCGTGTTCACCACCGACGCCGGCGACAGGGTGGCTGCCGCTCACGCGGGGTGGCGTGGGATGGCAGCCGGTGTGATCGAGGCCACGGTGCACGCCTTGGGCGGGCCCGGGGCAAGCCTGATGGCGTGGCTCGGGCCGGCCATCGGGCCGCGCCATTTCGAGGTGGGCGGGGAGGTGCGCGACGCGCTGGTCAACGGCGATGCGCAAGCCGACGCGGCCTTTGCGGCAAACGCCCGCGGGCGTTTCATGGCGGATTTGTGGACGCTCGCGCGGATGCGGCTGGAAGCTCTCGGCGTGACCCGAGTCTACGGGGGCGGCGAATGCACGTTTACTCGGGCGAATCGCTACTACTCGCACCGGCGCGACGGCATCACCGGGCGGCAGGCCACGCTGATCTGGCGGGAAGGCTGAAAATACCGTTGAATTAGCGGCCTGGCATCCCCATTACTTCCGGCGTTCCGGCTGAGTTCTCGAGGGATAAGTTTATGCGATTGGACAAGCTGACGACCAAATTCCAGCAGGCACTGGCCGATGCCCAGTCCCTCGCCGTCGGTCGCGACAATCAGTATATCGAGCCTACGCACCTCATGGCCGCGCTGCTCGATCAACAGGGCGGCACCGCCCGCCCGCTGCTGGAGAAGGCCGGCGCTCAAGTCCCGAAACTTCGCTCAGACCTTGCCGGCGCGCTGGACCGGTTGGCCAAGGTCGAGGGATCGGGCGGCGAGGTGCTGCTCGGCAACGATCTGAACAAGCTGATGAATGTCGCCGACAAGCTGGCGCAGCAGCGCGGCGATCAGTTCATCTCCAGCGAATTGTTCGTGCTGGCTGCATGCGATGATCGCGGCGAACTGGGCCGGCTTCTCAAGGCGAACGGCGCCACGCGCGCCAATCTGCAGAAAGCCATCGAGGAAGTGCGCGGCGGCGCCAAGGTCGAGGACGCGGGTGCCGAGGAGCATCGCCAGGCTTTGGAAAAGTACAGCATCGATCTGACCGAGCGCGCGACCCAAGGCAAGCTGGATCCTGTGATCGGGCGGGATGATGAAATTCGCCGCACCATTCAAGTTCTGCAAAGGCGCACAAAGAACAATCCGGTACTCATCGGCGAGCCGGGCGTGGGCAAGACCGCAATCGTCGAGGGCTTGGCCCAACGCATCATCAACGGTGAGGTGCCGGAGGGCCTGCGAAGCAAGCGCATTCTGGCGCTCGACATGGGCGCGCTCATCGCCGGTGCGAAGTTTCGCGGCGAGTTCGAGGAGCGCCTGAAAGCCGTGCTCAACGACCTGGCGAAACAAGAAGGCCAGGTGATTCTGTTCATCGACGAATTGCACACCATGGTGGGAGCGGGCAAGGCGGAGGGCGCAATGGACGCCGGCAATATGCTGAAGCCGGCGCTGGCGCGCGGCGAGTTGCACTGCGTCGGCGCCACCACCCTCGATGAATACCGCAAGTACATCGAGAAAGACGCGGCATTGGAGCGGCGCTTTCAGAAAGTGCTCGTGAACGAGCCTTCGGTCGAAGACACCATCGCGATTTTGCGCGGCTTGAAAGAGCGCTACGAAGTGCACCATGGCGTGGAAATCACCGACCCCGCCATCGTGGCCGCCGCCACTCTGTCGCATCGCTACATTGCGGATCGGCAGCTGCCCGACAAGGCCATCGATCTGATCGATGAGGCCGGATCCTTGATTCGCATGGAAATCGATTCCAAGCCCGAGGCGCTCGATAAGCTGGATCGGCGCATCATTCAGCTGAAGATCGAGCGCGAAGCGCTCAAGAAGGAAAGCGACGAGGCGTCGCGCAAGCGCTTGACCCTCTTGAACGACACGCTGAAGGCCCTGGAGAAGGAATACTCCGATCTCGAGGAAATATGGAAGGCCGAGAAGGCCTCGGTGCAAGGCGCGGCCCATATCAAAGAGGAACTGGAGCGCGCACGCCAGGATCTCGACACGGCGCGCCGCGCGCAGGACTTGGCGCGCATGTCCGAGCTGCAGTACGGCCGCATTCCGGCGCTGGAGCAGAAATTGGCCAAGGCGCTGGAGGTCGAACGCAAACCCAATCAGCTGGTGCGCAATGCGGTGACCGAAGCCGAAGTCGCCGAAATCGTCTCGAAGTGGACCGGCATTCCCGTGTCGCGCATGCTCGAGGGCGAGCGCGAAAAATTGCTGCGCATGGAAGACGTATTGGGCAAGCGCGTCGTCGGCCAGCAAGAGGCGGTCAAGGCCGTGGCGGACGCCATCCGGCGCACGCGCGCGGGTTTGTCCGACCCGAATCGACCCAGCGGCTCGTTCATGTTCTTGGGCCCCACCGGGGTCGGCAAGACCGAGCTCTGCAAGGCGTTGGCGGAATTCATGTTCGATACGGAAGAGGCCTTGATCCGCATCGACATGTCGGAATTCATGGAGAAGCACTCGGTCGCCCGCTTGATCGGCGCGCCGCCGGGCTACGTCGGCTACGAGGAGGGCGGCTATCTGACGGAGGCGGTCCGCCGCCGGCCATACTGCGTCATTTTGCTGGACGAAATAGAGAAAGCGCACCCGGACGTGTTCAACGTCTTGTTGCAAGTTCTGGACGATGGGCGCCTTACCGATGGCCAGGGCCGTACGGTGGATTTCCGCAATGGTGTGATCATCATGACCTCGAACTTGGGTTCCCAGGTCATTCAAGAACTGTCCGGCGAGGCAAACTACGCCAGGATGAAGGACGCGGTGATGCAGGTCGTGACGCAGCATTTTCGGCCCGAATTCATCAATCGCGTCGATGAAATCGTGGTGTTCCACCCGCTTGGCCTGGAGCAGATTCGTTCCATCGTCGACATACAGTTGGGCCGCCTGCGGCAGCGCCTGGCGGAGCGCGACATCACCCTGCGGCTTGACGATGATGCGCGCGACAAGATCGGCGAGGCGGGCTTCGATACCGTGTACGGCGCCAGGCCGCTGAAGCGCGCCATCCAAGCGCAAATCGAGAATCCATTGGCGCAGGGGATTCTCAAAGGCGATTTCATCGCGGGCGACCGCGTGATCGCCAAGCTCAGGCGCGATGCACTGGTGTTCGAAAAGGAACGGCTGCACTAAGTCCGCGTACCACGAGCAGCGCACTCAAGTTCGCTATACTTTGCCTCGCCAGCCCCTCGAGAGGAATTACATGCCTTTTTACGAATATCAGTGCAAGAGCTGCGGCCATGAGCTGGAAGCGATGCAGAAAGTCATCGATGCGCCGCTCAAGAGGTGTCCCCACTGCGGCAAGTCGCAGCTGACGCGGTTGATGTCCGCTCCCGTGTTCAGGCTCAAGGGCGGCGGCTGGTACGAAACCGATTTCAAGGGCGACAAGGAGAACCAACGCAATTTGGCGGACAAACCCGAGGATGCGCCCAAGGAGAAAGAAACGGAGTCGAAAGCCAAAGATGACAAGGGGTCAGACGGCAAGGAAACCAAGGCTGCGGATGCGAAACCTGAGGCGGCCCCCGCGAAGGAGTCGACGGCGGGCAAAGACAAGCCGGCAGACAAGCCAGCTGACAAGGCCCCGGCCGGCCGGAAGCCGGCCAAAGGGAAGAGCGCGCCGCGTACTGCGCGATCGAAGCGCAAACCGATCACAGTCAAACGCCGGCGCTAAGCACGCTCCGCCGACCTTCAGCACTTGCCCGGGCGGGCCTCAAGCCTTAGCATCCCGCCCTTCCCCTATGGGTTGTTTTGCTTATGCGCACTCATTATTGCGGCCGGGTCGATCAGTCATCGACCGGCAAGGTCGTCACCGTGGCGGGCTGGGCCCATCGTCGGCGCGATCATGGCGGCGTCATTTTCGTCGACCTGCGCGATCGCGAAGGCCTGCTGCAAATCGTCTTCGATCCGGACAAAGCCCAGGTGTTTGCGCTGGCGGAACGTGTGCGCAGCGAATTCGTGCTCAAGGTCAGCGGGCTGGTTCGCAGCCGGCCGCCCGGCACCGCCAATGCCAATCTGAAATCCGGCCAGGTGGAAGTTCTGTGCCAGGAACTGGAGATCCTCAATCGCTCGGAGCCGCTGCCGTTTCAGCTGGATGAGACGGTGAGCGAGGAAGTTCGATTGCGCTTCCGATACCTGGACTTACGGCGCGAGGAGATGCGCGAGCGCTTGCTGCTGCGCCATCGGATCACCCGCGCGATGCGACATTATCTCGATGAGGCCGGATTCGTCGACATCGAGACGCCCATGTTATCGAAGGCTACCCCGGAGGGCGCGCGGGACTATCTGGTGCCCAGCCGCACGCACGCGGGAAAATTCTTCGCGTTGCCCCAATCGCCGCAAATCTACAAACAATTGCTGATGATTTCCGGATTCGACCGCTACTATCAAATCGTGCGCTGTTTTCGCGACGAGGACCTGCGCGCCGATCGCCAGCCGGAATTCACGCAGCTCGATATCGAGACTTCCTTCCTGGACCAGGCGCAGATTCGGCATTTGATGGAAGGCTTGGTGCACCATCTGTTCAAACAGGTACTGGACGTTGAACTGCCGAGCCCCATGCCCCACATGAGCTACGCCGAGGCCATGCGCCGCTATGGATCCGACAAGCCGGATTTGCGCGTGCCTCTGGAGCTGGTGGACGTCGCAGACCTGGTCCGGGGTTGCGATTTCAAGGTGTTTGCAGGTCCGGCTGCCGATCCTCGCGGCCGCGTCACGGCGCTGTGCGTGCCACAGGGCGGAAAATTGTCGCGCAAGGAAATCGATGACTATACGGCGTACGTCGCGCGCTATGGAGCGAAAGGCTTGGCATACGTCAAAGTCAACGAACTTGCCAAGGGACGCGAAGGGTTGCAGTCGCCGATCTTGAAATTCCTGAGCGACTCGGCCGTGAGCGGAATCATGCAGCGGGTCGCGGCCAAGGATGGCGACCTGATCTTTTTCGGGGCCGATACCGGCAAAGTCGTGAGTGATGCGCTGGGGGCGCTGCGCTTAAAAGTGGGCCAGGATTTAAAGATGGTAGCCTCGGGCTGGAAGCCCTTGTGGGTCGTGGATTTTCCGATGTTCGAGTGGGACGCAGATGCGAAGCGGTGGCAGGCCATGCACCATCCCTTCACGAGTCCTGCCAATCTGGATGGCGCGGCACTGACTGCAAGTCCGGGAGAGGCCATCGCCAAGGCCTACGACATGGTCCTGAACGGCTCGGAGATCGGCGGCGGTTCGGTGAGAATCCACAATCAAGAATTGCAGTCGGCCGTGTTCGCTTTGTTGGGGATATCGCCGCAAGAGGCGCGCGCGAAATTCGGATTCCTGCTCGACGCCCTCAAGTTCGGCGCCCCGCCGCACGGCGGAATCGCCTTCGGCCTCGATCGGCTGGCGATGCTGATGGCCGGCGCCGACAGCATCCGCGACGTGATCGCCTTTCCGAAGACGCAAACGGCTGCGGACCTGCTGATGGATGCGCCCACGGAAGTGAGCGAAGCCCAGCTCCGCGAGCTGCATATTCGCGTGCGCACACCGCCGAAGATCGATTGACGCTTGCAGCAATTGCGCCGCCCCGAATCCGTCTTGATCGTCATCCACACCGAGGCCGGAGAATTTCTGCTGCTCGAACGGCGCCGGCCGCCGGGATACTGGCAGTCCGTGACGGGCAGTCTCGAGTGGGGCGAGCATGCGGATGCCGCGGCGCGACGGGAGGTGGTGGAGGAAACCGGTATCACCCAGGGCGTGCTGGTGAATTTGCAATGGACGCAGGTGTACGAAATCATGCCGGCTTTCGGCAAAGTGTATGCGCCGGGGATCACGCGGAATCTGGAACACGCGTTTTCGCTGCGATTACTGCAGCGCGTGCCCGTGACATTGAGCGATGGCGAGCATACGCAGTTTCGCTGGGCGTCGGCGCTCGAGGCGCTGGCAGCGGTGGCTTCAATCACCAACCGCAATGTCATTGCGGAGTTGCGGCTGTAGCGGCCAATGAGCGCGGTAGTCGTGTATGTGCATGGCCTTTGGCTCACGGGCATCGAGGGCGGCCTGTTGCGCAAGCGATTGGCGCAGGAGCTGAACACCGAGACGCGTGCCTTTGTTTACGCATCGGTAAAATCGACCGTCCGCATCAATGCCGCAGCCCTTGGAAAATACCTGAGTGCATTGCGCGCCGATACCCTGCATCTGGTGGGCCACAGTTTGGGTGGGCTGGTGATCTGAAAATTATTCGAGAGCGGCGCGGCCCACGGCCTGCCGCCGGGACGCATCGTGTTCTTGGGCTCGCCGCTCAACGGCAGCCGCGCCGCAGTGAATCTCGCACGCTTGCCGTTCGGCAAAACCCTCCTGGGCAGGGGCGTTCATGAGGAGTTGCTGAGTCCGCGCGAACGCCGCTGGGGCGGCCAGCGCGAGCTCGGCGTGATTGCCGGCAGCGTGAGCATCGGGCTGGGAAAGCTGGTGGGCGCGCGCGGCGCGCCGAACGACGGGACCATCTTTGTCGATGAGACTCGGCTCGCCGGAATTTCCCAGCACCTGGTGATGCCGGTGAGTCACACGGGGCTGCCCTTCTCCAAGCCGGTTGCGCGTCAGACCGCCGCCTTCCTGCGCTCGGGAAAATTCATCGACTAGAGCGCGGCGTCGCGATCGAGATTCTTGAGATGAAACAGCAGATCGAGCGCGTCCTTGGGGCTGAGTGCATCCGGGTCCGCCGCCCGCAGCGCCGCCAGCGCAGCCGATTCCTGCTTCGGAGGTGAGGCCGGCGCGAATAGCGGCAACTCCACTTGGGGCGAGCTGTAACTGCGCAGCGCGTCGCGCTCGCGCTCCAACTCGGTCAAATAACGGCGCGCTTGCGTCGTCACCGATTTTGGTATGCCGGCGAGCGCAGCGACTTGCAGCCCATAGCTTTGGTTGGCGGGCCCTTCCTTGACGCTGTGCAAGAATACCAGCCGGTCACCATGCTCAACGGCTTCGACATGGACATTTGCCACACCGGGCGCCTCGCCCGCGAGGCTGGTGAGTTCGAAATAATGGGTGGCAAACAGGGTAAAGGCGTGGATTTTCGTGGCGATGAAACTGGCGCAGGCCCAGGCGAGCGACAAGCCATCGAAGGTGCTGGTGCCGCGGCCGACCTCGTCCATCAGCACCAGGCTTTTGTCGGTGGCATTGTGCAAAATGTTCGCGGTTTCGGTCATTTCGAGCATGAAGGTCGAGCGCCCGCCCGCCAGGTCATCGGAGGCGCCGATGCGCGTGAAGATGCGATCCAAGGGCCCGAGGATGGCGCGCCGGGCCGGCACGAAGCAACCGATGTGCGCGAGAATCACGATCAGCGCCGTCTGGCGCATGTAGGTGCTTTTTCCGCCCATATTCGGGCCCGTGATGATGAGCATGCGGCGCGAATCCTCGAGGCGCACATCATTGGGAATGAAAGGCTCGCGTCCCGCGCGCTCCACCACCGGATGGCGCCCGCCATCGATGCGCAACATCGGCTCCTCGACCAACTCCGGCTGCGCGCACTGCAGCGTCGTCGCACGCTCGGCGAAACAACTCAGGACGTCGATTTCTGCGATCGCCGCAGCGCTGGCCTGCAGCGCGCCTAGGTTTGCCGACAACTGTTCGAGCACTGCCTCATAGAGGAACCGTTCGCGCGCCTGCGCGCGCTCCCGCGCGCCCAGGACCTTGTCCTCGAAGGATTTCAATTCCGGTGTGATGAACCGTTCGGCCGACCTGACCGTTTGCCGGCGCAGGTACTCCGCCGGGACCTTGTCGGCCTGGCTGCGGTTTACCTCGATGAAGAAGCCCTGAACCCGGTTGAAGCCCAATTTCAAACTGGAAAGACCGCTGCGCTCGCGCTCGCGCCGTTCGAGATCGATCAAGAATTGTTCGGTGTTGCCGCCGAGCGCGCGCAGTTCGTCCAATTCCGCGTCGTAGCCCTGCGCAATCACGCCGCCCTCGCGTAAGTAGTGCGGCGGAGCCTCATGGATCGCTCGCTGCAGCAAGGTGTGTTCGACCTGATGAGCGCTGATGCCGGCGTTGAGCCGCTGCAGCAACGGCGACTGTGCGCCGGCGACCAAGCGCCGCAAAGCGGGCAGCGCGCCGAGCGCGGCTCGCAATTGCACCAGATCGCGTGGCCGCGCCGAGCGCAAGGCGATTCTCGCCAGTATCCTTTCCAGATCGCCGACGGCGGCCAGTCCTGCAGCGATGGCCGCGTGTTGACCCTGATCGATCAGGGTGGCGACCGCGTGATAGCGGCCGCGCAAGGTATCGCGATCTCGAAGCGGACGATGCAGCCAACGGCGCAGCAGGCGGCCGCCCATGGCAGTGGTCGTTCGGTCAAAAATCCCCGCAAGAGTCATTTCGGCCGAACCTGCGAGGCTCTCGTCGAGCTCGAGGTTGCGTCGCGTCGCGGGGTCCATGATGAGCGCGGCGTCGCGCTCCTCGGTCGTGATCGACAGCAGATGCGGCAGCGCGGATTTCTGCGTCTCGCGCACATAGGCCAGCAGGGCGCCCGCGGCCGCAATGGCCAACGGCTTGTCGGCGCACCCATACCCCGCGAGGTCGCGGGTGCGAAACTGTTCGGTCAAGGCGCGCAGGGCGGAGTCGAGCTCGAAATGCCAGGGCGCGCGAGCGCGCCAGGGCCACTCCTCTGCCGAGGAGCGCGCCAATGCGGGCTGCCCGCCGTCGGGGACCAAGATCTCCGCGGGACGCAGCCGCTCGACTTCGGCCTCCAGCGCCGCGAGGCTGCCGAGTTCCATCACGCTGAAGCGTCCCGCCGACAGGTCGAGCCAGGCGAGCCCGTAGCGCCCGTCGCGGCCGCAGAGGCAGGCGATGACCGTGTCGCGGCGCGCCTCCAACAGCGCCTCATCGGTGACCGTGCCGGGCGTGACAATGCGCACCACCTCCCGATCCATGGGACCTTTGCCCTTGCCTGGATCGCCGCGCTGTTCGCAAATCGCCACCGATTGGCCCTGGCGCACCAATTTGGCGAGGTAGCCATCGAGGGTCACGACGGGCACGCCGGCCATGGGAATGGGAGCACCGGCCGAGGCGCCGCGCTGAGTCAATGCGATGTCCAGGAGTTCCGCGGCGCGCCGCGCATCGTCGTAGAACATCTCGTAGAAATCACCCATGCGATAGAACAGCAGCACGTCCGGATGCTGCGCTTTGATGCGCAGGTACTGCTGCATCATGGGCGTGTGCTCGGCGCTCATCGGGATACCAAGTCAGGCCGCCACAAATCGTTTGTAATTGTTTGATTCCTGAGTCAACTTCATGTGCCGAAAAGTATCACTTTTTTCGGCATGAGGTGATCGCAATGTCGATGGCCTCGACATGCCGCCTGCAAATGTGCGCCCGACAGCGCGAATGCCTTCGGTGGACGAACCATACGAATTCTAAACCAGTAAACTCATTGCCATGCGAACCAGCGATGTCGAACTGAGGCGTCTTGCCGGGCGGGTGGGCCGGCACTTGCTCGAAGCGCGGCGTCGCGCCGCAACCGCAGAATCTTGCACGGGTGGGTGGATTGCCAAGGCTCTGACGGATGTTGCCGGCAGCTCGGACTGGTTCGTCGAGGGATTCGTCACCTACAGCAATGAGTCCAAAGTGAGGCGACTGGGTGTGCCGCGCGCCGTTTTGCGTCGAAACGGCGCAGTGAGCGAAGCGGCCGTACGAGCGATGGCGGCCGGTGCGCTTCGCCGCAGCGATGCACAGGTGGCGGTGGCGGTCACCGGCATTGCCGGACCCGGCGGTGCCGTTCCGGGGAAGCCCGTGGGAACCGTTTGGCTGGGCTGGGCGACTCGCCGAGGCAACGCCGTACGTGTCGTTTCAGAATCGCGACGATTTCGCGGCGACCGCGCGACGGTGCGGCGCAAGACCGTTCGGGCAGCTTTGTTGGGCTTGCTCAAGCGTTGATCGCGCCGGTTGGCCGCCCCGGATCACGATGCGATTATTTTTTGCGCTCTGGCCTGAAGGGGAGATTGCGCGGCAGCTCGCTCGAGCAGCCTCCCGGCTGAATCTTGAGAGCCATAGCCGTCTCGTGGCCCCACGGAACTACCACCTGACCCTCGCTTTCGTCGGAGAAGTCGCTGATCCCAAGCTCGCGGTGCTGCAGCAGATCGGCCGATCATTGCTGGCGACGCGATTCACTTTCGCCTGCGATGCGCTTGAGTTCTGGCGCAGGTCGCAGGTGATCGTTGCCGCCGCGCAAGAATCGGCGCCCGGCCTGATCGATCTCTCGGCGAGGTTGAACTCTGCGATTGGATTGTCGCGCGAGACCCCGCGCGCGCATGTAACGCTCGCGAGGAAGGTCACGCAAGCCTCTGTACGGCAAGCAATGTCGCCGATCGCCTGGCGCGCAACGAGCTTCAGTTTGATTCGATCCGACACCGGTGGCGCCGAGTCGGCGTATACAGTACTCGACACCTGGCCACTACTGGATGAAGTGGAGAATCGCTGAGAAATCTCTGCGAATTCATTGCATATCAGATGAGCGTCGCGCGCTGAATATGAAATAATAGCGCCACACTTTGTTGAGGACCGTCCATGGAAGAGAATCGCAAAAAAGCTCTCGCAGCTGCCTTGAGCCAGATCGAGAAACAATTTGGCAAAGGCTCCGTCATGCGCTTGGGCGATGCGGGCGCCACTTATGAGGTGGAGTCGATCCCCACCGGCTCATTGGGCCTGGATATCGCGCTTGGCGTCGGCGGCATTCCACGCGGGCGGGTCATCGAAATATTCGGACCGGAATCCTCGGGCAAAACCACGCTCACTCTGGCCATCATCGCCTCGGCGCAGGCCAACGGCGGGACGGCGGCATTCGTGGACGCGGAACACGCGCTCGATCCGGTGTACGCGGAAAAGCTGGGCGTCAAGGTCAACGACCTGTTGGTCTCACAGCCTGATACCGGCGAGCAGGCCTTGGAAATCACCGACATGCTCGTGAGGTCCGGGGCGGTCGACGTCGTCGTCGTCGACTCGGTCGCTGCGCTGACGCCGAAGGCCGAGATCGAAGGTGAAATGGGCGATCAGCACATGGGGTTGCAGGCTCGCCTCATGTCGCAGGCGCTGCGCAAGCTCACCGGGAATATCAAGCGATCCAACACCATCGTAATTTTCATCAATCAGATTCGCATGAAAATCGGCGTTATGTTTGGAAACCCTGAGACCACGACGGGCGGAAACGCACTGAAATTTTATTCTTCGGTGCGCATGGATATCCGGCGGATCGGTGCCATCAAAAACGGCGAGGAAGTCGTGGGCTCCATGACGCGCGTCAAGGTCGTCAAGAACAAAGTCGCACCCCCGTTCCGGGAGGCCGAATTTGAAATCATGTATGGCACCGGGATTTCCAAAGAGGGCGAACTCATTGAATTGGGCGTGCTGCACAACATGGTGGAAAAATCCGGCTCTTGGTACAGCTACAAGGGCGAACGCATAGGGCAGGGCAAGGACAATGCGCGCGTGTTCCTGCAGCAGCACCCCGAGATCGCCAAGGATATCGAAGCGCAGGTTCGCGCCAAGCTGATTCCGGAAAAGGCCACCATGAATCGGGGCGGCGACGTCAAAGAGGCGTAATGCCCCGGTTGGCCGGCCTGTCGAGCCCCTCGATGCGCGCGCGGCCCGGGGCTCGGCACTCGATGCGTTGGCCCGGCGCGACTATTCCTCCGAGGATTTACGCCTTAAACTGCTCGAGAAGGGTTACGATGCCGGTGTCGTGCAGCTCTTGCTCAATGCGCTGCGCGACGAAAAATTACTCGACGATCGGCGCTATCTGGAGAACTTCGTGGCCTACCACGCCGCGCGGGGTCAAGGGCCGGTTCGCATCCGTGTCGATCTGCGTCGACACGGCTTGCAAGGACCGCTCGTTGAGGAGCACCTCGATGCCTACCCTGATTGGATCGCGCTGCTGAAAAAGGCGCGCCTGAAGAAATTTGGCGTGAAGCCCGCGACGAGTCACGCCCACAGGCAGCGGCAAGCGCGATTCCTAAGTTACCGGGGTTTCACGGGCGCTCAGATACGGATGGCTTTAGGCTTTGACGTTGAACTTGATTCAGATATTGAAGAGACATGAAACGCGACGCAAAAATCAAATCGATGACCACCTCGGAAATCAGGGCCAGTTTCCTGGAATTTTTCCGAAAGAACGGCCACGCGGTGTTGCCGTCGAGTTCGCTCGTGCCGCACAACGACCCGACGCTGTTGTTTACCAACGCGGGCATGGTCCAATTCAAGGATTTGTTCCTCGGCAAGGAAGTGCGCGACTATTCCCGTGCGGCCACCGCGCAGCGCTGCGTGCGGGCCGGCGGCAAGCACAATGACTTGGAGAACGTCGGTTACACGACGCGCCACCACACATTTTTCGAAATGTTGGGCAACTTCAGCTTTGGTGATTATTTCAAACGCGAGGCGATTCACTTCGCCTGGAACTACATCACCGGAACGCTGGAAATTCCGAAGGACCGGTTGTGGGTGACGGTGTACAAGGAAGACGATGAAGCTGAGCGCATCTGGGTCGAAGATATCGGCATGGACCCGACGCGCTGTACGCGCATGGGCGAGAAGTCCAATTTTTGGGCGATGGGCGATACCGGGCCGTGCGGCCCTTGCTCGGAAATATTCTACGACCACGGAGCGGAGATTGCCGGCGGACCGCCGGGGACGCCGGACGAAGATGGCGATCGCTACGTCGAGATCTGGAACCTCGTATTTATGCAGTACGACCGTTCACCTGACGGCGTCCTCGTGCCCCTGCCCAAACCCTCCGTGGATACCGGCTTAGGTCTAGAGCGCGTCGCGGCCGTGATGCAGGGGGTTCAAAGCAACTATGACATCGACTTGTTCAAGTCGCTGATTCGCGCAGCCGCGGACGTCACGGGAACCACAGATCTGGAATCGTCCAGCCTGCGGGTCATCGCCGATCACATTCGAGCCTGCACTTTTCTCATAGTCGATGGCGTTGTGCCCTCGAATGAGGGTCGCGGCTATGTATTGCGGCGCATCATTCGGCGCGCCATTCGTCACGGTTATAAGCTCGGTCAGACGCAGCCTTTCTTCCACAAGCTCGTCTCAGCCTTGGTGCGCGAAATGGGTTCCTACTACGCTGAGCTGGTAAGCGGCGAAGCGCGTGCCGCCCAAGTGCTCGCGCAAGAGGAGGCCCGATTTGCCGAAACGCTGGCAACCGGCATGGCGCTGCTGGACGCGGAAACCGCGAAGCTCAAATCGCCGGTGATTCCGGGAGAAACCGTTTTCAGGCTTTACGATACGTTTGGGTTTCCGGCGGATCTCACCGCCGACATTGCGCGCGAGCGGGGACTGGCCATCGATCAGGCGGGCTTCGATGCTGCCATGGACGCGCAGCGAGGCCGTGCCCGGGCAGCGAGCAAGTTCGGCGCGGATCAGCGCGACTCGATCAAGCTATCCGGCAAGACTGAATTTTCCGGCTATGATCGGCTGGCGGACTCTGCGCGAGTCACCTCGCTCATACTCGACGGCGCCCTGGTCGATGTGCTGCGGCCGGGCCAAGACGGTCAAGTCGTCCTCGACCATACGCCATTCTATGCGGAAAGCGGCGGACAGATCGGCGATACGGGCGTCCTGGTAGGAACCCATGCGCGCTTCATCGTGCGCGACACCCAAAAAATCGGCTCATCGTTTTCCCATATTGGCGGGCTCGAAGGCGGCGAGCTGGGCTTGGGTGATGCGGTGGTCGCACAGGTCGATGCGGAGCGTCGCAAGGCGATTGCACTTAATCACACCGCCACGCATTTGCTGCATGCCGCGCTGCGAAAGGTTCTTGGCAAGCATGTGGAGCAGAAAGGCTCGCTGGTCGCCGCCGACCGACTGCGCTTCGATTTTTCGCACACCCAGGCCCTATCCGCTGACGAGTTACGCCAGGTGGAAGATCTGGTCAATGCGGAAATTCGCGAAAATGCGCCGATTGAGACGCGTGTCATGGGATTGGACCAGGCGCGGGCCGCCGGCGCCATGTCATTGTTTGGCGAGAAATATGCGAGCGACGTGCGGGTTCTGTCGATCGGCGATTTCTCCATGGAACTGTGCGGCGGCACGCACGTCCGACGTGCGGGCGACATTGGTTTGTTCAAGCTCACGGGCGAATCCGGCGTTGCCGCCGGAATTCGCCGCGTGGAAGCCTTGACCGGCCGAGGGGCGCAGGAGTGGGTTGTGCACACCGATCAGGTGTTGCGCGACATTGCGGCGATGCTTCGGGGCAGCCGCGAGGACGTGGACGAGAAAGTCCGCGAGCTGGTCGAGCGCTCCCGCAGGCTGGAGAAGGAGGTTCAGCAGCTCAAGTCAAAACTCGCCGGCGGGCGCGGGGGCGATCTATCGGCCGGTGCCAAGGACATCGGCGGTATTAAGGTTTTGGCGGCCCAGATTGACGGGGCCGATGTAAGGTCGCTGCGGGATACCATGGATCGCCTCAAGAGCGAGCTCGGTTCCTCGGTTATCGTCCTGGCGAGCGTGCAGGAGGGCAAGGTCCTGCTGGTCGCGGGAGTTTCCGATGACTTGGTTACCCGGATGAAGGCAGGTGAAATTGCAGGCCTGGTAGCGGCGAAAGTCGGAGGCCGCGGCGGCGGTCGAGCGGATTTCGCCCAAGCAGGGGGCACGCAGCCGGAGAATTTGGGCGCGGCGCTGGCGGGCGTCGAATCGTTGGTGCGCAGCCGGCTCTCTAATTGAACGATTGTTTATTCCGATAAGAAGTTGTAACAATTCGGTTTGGTATTCTGTATTCTTGTTGATCGACCGAATTTCTTTGTGGGTATAGCAACCACCGTTCGATTGACGAACGAACGCTTGGCGCGAAGCAACGTGCGGCACTGTAATTTTTGCCATTGCAGCGGCCAAGTTAGCAAGGAGCTGGATTATGTTGATATTGACTAGGCGAGTCGGCGAGACCGTCATGATCGGCAACGAGGTTACGGTAACCGTGCTGGGCGTGAAGGGCAATCAAGTCCGAATCGGTGTGAACGCTCCAAAAGACGTCGCGGTTCACCGCGAAGAGATCTATGAGCGTATCAAGCGCGAACAAGACCATGACGGCAACGTGGGCACGGCTGCCAAGATGGTCGATGACGCCTGAAATAGGCGTATCGATCCCGCGGCTTTACCTGGACTGCATCGGGCAGGTATCATCCCGCGCTCCGCGAATAGCCTCATGGGCTATATCCGGAGAGGTGGCCGAGTGGTCGAAGGCGCGCCCCTGCTAAGGGCGTAAGGGTCAAAAGCCCTTCGAGGGTTCGAATCCCTCCCTCTCCGCCACGCGTTAGGTGAATTCTCGTCGTTCTCGTTCAGATTACTGCGGCAGCGACGCAGCGGGGATAACGCCCGTTAGGGCGGCCCCGGAGGGGTGAGGAGCGGAGCGACGAGTAATCCCTCCCTCTCCGCCACGCGTTAGGTGAATTCTCGCAGGCTGGGATCGTTGTTGGATTGAGCGCCTGGCTACGAAGAATGCAAGCCCTGGTTCGAATCGGGCGGATTTGGTAAGAGGATTAGGGTCTTAGGAGAAGGGGATTTTCCGCACCGGACGCGGAGTGACCAGGGAGTGACCAAGCGCGGGCGGGTCGGTCCGATGATAGATAGAATCGCAATACGCGCCTGTAGCTCAGTTGGATAGAGCGTCTGGCTACGAACCAGAAGGCCGGGAGTTCGAATCTCTCCAGGCGCACCATTGAAATCAAGCAGTTACGCGCCTCGACGCGGCTGTGGCCACCCTTTTTTTGGTCACTCCCTGGTCACTCAGCGTCTCATGCTCGGTGCGCGTAGACCCAAGAACGATGATTTCCACTAGCGCGAAATTGATCCTGGATGGGGCTCGGCGACATCCGCCTGCCTAGGTCCCCGGCTCTGGGTTCGCTGGACGGGAACCGCTGCCGCTTGGTCGGCCGAAGACTCGGGTAAACTGCGGGGGCCATGAGTACGGCCGAACACATCTACGACGAGGTGCGCACGCTTCCCGAGTCCCAAGCCCGGGAAGTGCTCGATTTCGTTACGCGTCTCAAAGCCAAGCGTCACGCAGACCATGAGGCACGACGCCAGGGTGCTCTGTCTGTATTGACCAAGTATCGCGGCCGGTTCGAGGCGGTAAAAACTCAACGCGAAGAACTGTATGACCGCAAGGGTCTTCGCTGACACGAACATCGCCATCTATGCCGAGGGGTCCGATGTCGGTAAGGCCCAGCGAGCGACGGCGATTCTCGAATCCAGCCCGGTCATCAGCAGCCAGGTCGTCACCGAAACGATCAGCACGCTGACGCGCAAGTACGGTTTCACCCTGACGGAAGCCCACGAGGTTGCGCTGAGTCTGCTCGATCTGTGTGAGCTGGTGCCGGTCGGCGCCGATACAATCCGTGAAGCGATTCGATTGGCTGCTCGCTATCAACTTTCACATTGGGACTCGCTGATCGTCGCCGCAGCATTGCTTGCAGGATGTGAAACGCTGTATTCGGAAGACTTCCAGCACAATCAGGTGTTCGACGAACGATTGAGAGTTATCAATCCATTCGTGGGTTGATCCCACCGTAACGCGTGGCTGCGCATTGCGGCATCGATCCTGCGGCCGCCGGTACGCTCTACAACGAGCTGCATCACCTGGCGGTGGTACTGCGTACTCTGCCCGAACTTGAAGTATCGCCCGATGTCGGTGACAATTTTCTTCTGGCGATGGCGCAAGCCGGCGACGCGGATTTTCTCGTGTCCGGCGACAAGAGACATGTGCTATCCCTGAAGACCTTCGGGACGACGCAGATCGTTACCGCCCGACAGATGATCGAGAAGCTCGGTCGAAGGTGATCGGTCCGTTGCGCCTCGCGCTAAACATGTGGATAATCCCGACTCGAACGGCCATCCGTTCCTTATCTCGAATTAACTCGAGACTATTGCCGCGTCGAAACGCACTCGTGAACGAGATGTTGCGTCTGAATTGATTGATTCCGAATTCGAAAGAGCCCTAGAGGAAACCGAACACCGACAAAGAGACGAGGTCGACGAATAGAGCAAAAGACTCAGCAGTTGTGTCGACAAGTACAGCGGGCGTTGAACCTTGCACTGGCCGGGCAGTTCACCAGAGGATACCGAGAGGTATCCACGAATATCTGATAACGCTAACACCGGAGGGAACCCAATGATAGCGTTGGTAGACTGTATAAGGCCGGATTTAGTTCAATTGGAGCTCGGGTCATGCTCGGAATAATGACGGGGAATGAGCTGAGCGCTCACTGACGATTTGCACGGATTCCGGATGTGGGGCAGGGCATCCGTGCCCTGGGATCACACTTACTCCGAGACTTTGCTATGCACAGCAGCGCCTCCCATCGAAGGTCACATTCTCTTGTCCGCCGCTCGCTGCTTCACCGGCATGATAAGCGGAAAGTCAACTTCCGTTCCGATAACCAAGTTGGTGTAATTGGCGAAGGTGAATAAGGCAACGTTCGCGACGATCTCCTGTATTTCCTCATCCGAGCACCCTGCGGATTTCACCTTTTGGAAGTCTTCAGTCGTAACGGCACCGCGCTCCCGCACGATAGCCGCGGCAAACTTCAGGATCGCGTCGATTTTCGGATCGGTCGAGCCGGCAAACCGGCACATCGAGAGCGTTTCGTCTTTCATGCCGGCGCCCTTGCCTATCGCTGTGAAAGCGGAAAGGCAGTACGGACAGCCATTGATCTCCGAGACCGCTATTGCAATTTGGTATCGAGTCTCGAAGGACAATACGCCGCCTTCAAGGGTTGCGGAAAGACCGAGAAAGCCCTGCAGTCCGGTCGGCGAATGGGCCATCGTTTTGAAAGAGTTCGGAGCGCCACCGTATTTGTTCACCACTGCATCCAGCAGTTCTTTCGCCTTCCCCTTGGCCATTCCCGGATCGATGGCCTTCATTCTCGGCGCGCTGCTTAGCTGATTGTTGCTCAAAATATAGTCTCCTTGATTATTAGACAGACATGTCTGTCTACGACAAAGGATAGTAGACATACCCATCTGTCTAGGTCAAGCTATATGTGAGCGAAGCCGGCTGTTGCCGAACAATCGACGTGTATTCAGCAGACCTGTCCATCTGGTGCAAAAATGGGAAGCACGCGAGCGAGAGAGCACAAAGACCCCCGTGCCCGCATCCTGGAAGCGGCGAGTCGCCTTTTCTACACGGAGGGCGTTCGTGCCACAGGAACTGAAAGGATCATGGCCGAATCGGGAGTCGCCAAGGCGACCTTCTATCACCACTTCGACAGCAAGGATAATCTGGTACTTGCTTATCTCGAAGACCGCGAGCGCCAGTTTTGGGAGTCCATCAATACTCCTCAGCCCCCGGCCGACATCTTTGCGGCGCTGCAGAAGCTCGAGCGGCAAATGAACGCGCCGGGTGTGATTGGGTGTCCCTTCCTTCAGGTCGCCTCTGAATTCCCGGATACCGCGCACCCTTTCCACCAACACGTCATTGCGCAAAAGGACAAGATGCTGGCTTTCTTTTCGGATTTACTAAAGCCGCTGCACAAGGATCACAAAATGGTCGCCGCACAACTCCTCACGCTGATCGATGGTTGCCTTTCGTTGCGGATGGTCTATGGCCAGGGTCGCCGAGTCGCGTTGATGAGGCCGGCGGAAGCTCTGATGTCGTCGCGATGAGCGTGGGGATGTAGAAAAAACGTCGCATTTCGCCGCTACGAATTCTTGACGTAGTCGACAAAGGCACGTAATGGCTGCGAGCTCCAGATCGATCGCGGTAGTGACCAACGGACCCGATGGCGCGAGTCGAATGATTTCACCGTTATGCTCGAACTCCCAGGTCGGCGTTCAGCTCAGCCGGCGCAGCTCGCCGCGCGACGGTTCCTTCTCGGCGGTGACCTTGAGGTCGATGTCTTCCGACATTCGGCGGATCAGCCGGTGGGCAGCCCGAAATACGCCTGAACTTCGAGTAGGTCTCGGAGGGTAATTTCAGCGCTCAAAAACGAGCTCCGTATTTTCGTAGTTTCGCACCCCCGCAAGGTCACTGCGATCGTGCTCAACATGTACGAGCAGGCCCTGGCTCCAATCCCAGCGCTGCACGATTGGTTTTATATTATGGATCGAATTGCAGAACTGATAGACGGCGGCGAATTGCGTGTGGTCACTGAAGGTGAGGATCTACGGTTCCACATTGTGAGAGCGGCGAGGTCATTACCCGACAGCGAAAATAGCCGATGACGGCCATGAGCGGCATCGAGGGTGCCGAATGGCCGCTTGGCTCCTGATCGGGCAGGGCGAACTTCGTGTTATCTGTTTTCCGTTGTGCCCGTAAGATAAGAGGAGCTTTATGCCTCCTATCCTCCGCTGTCCGTACATGAACATCGCCGAAGTCGACGAACTGGTCGAGTTCACAGCTCGCAGGGTGAACGCACTACTTGACCAACTCGCTCGAGAGGGAGTACCAGTGGACCAGCAGTCAGGAGCAGCACAAATGGGCATTGAACTCGGGCGATCGCGCGCGTGCGTCTTTGACGCGTACGGCACACTCCTTGACGTTCACTCGGCGATACGACACTACGGCGCCTTGGGAAGTCGTGCGGATCTCATTTCACGCACTTGGCGCACGAAGCAACTCGAATACGCATGGGTTCGAAGTCTCTCGGGTCAATATGCAGACTTTTGGGAATGCACAACCTCCGCGCTCGATTTCGCCCTCGATTTGCACGGCGCCGATCGTTCGCAACGAGATGCCTTGCTGGACGCGTACCGAACGCTGGATCCGTACGCGGACGCATTTCCCGCGCTGCAGCTTCTGCGTGCCGCGGGAATTGGTATCGCAGTACTCTCGAATGGCACCGGCCGAATGCTCGCCGAGGCGTTTCGCTCGGCGAAATTGACGGAGATGCTGGACATCTGTCTTTCGATCGAAGCGGTCGGTCAATATAAGCCGTCCCCGGCCGCGTACGCCCTGGCTGCTCGAGAGCTCGGCCTGAAGGCATCGTCCATCGGATTCATCTCCTCGAATGCCTGGGACGTCGCCGGAGCGCGCGCGTTTGGCTTCGTTCCCGTTTGGGTGAGTCGGGAAGATTGTCCGGATGAATACGGCCTTCGCGACACGGTCTTCGGGACCCAGAATCTAACTTCAGCCGCTGACTATCTCGCAGTGACCCTCCAACCTGATTGAACACTAGGGAGGTACCGGATCGGGTAAGCAGTACAATGTTCCCAACGTTGAGGCAAATCGATGGACCAGACAACCCTGTTTACACTTGCTCAATTTCCCGAGCGGTTCGAAGCACATTACGCGGCGATTCCAGGGGAGTTCATCAATTGGGTTCCGCCGTCTTGGGAAGGTATTCCAAGCGAGCGATTCACGCCGATCGAGCAGGTGTGCCACGTCCGCGATATTGAAATCGACGGCTATCATGCACGCCTGCATCGAATCCTGCACGAGTCGAACCCAATTCTTGCATCGATCAATTCAGAGTCGCTGGCGGCCGAGCGGTCTTACGCGACTTCGAGCGCAGAGGAAGCATTTGCTGCCTTTCGAGCCGCTCGCGCGAAGACGCTCACGCTGATTTCCGGCCTCACCACCCGGCAGTTCTCCCGAACGGCCGTGTTCGAGGGTTACGGGACTCTCACTCTTCGAAGTCTGGTGCACTACCTGTGCAGCCACGACCAGCAGCATTTGGCCGGTTTGCAATGGCTCCTCGGCAAGATCGAAGCCGCGCGCGCAGGATGCCGCCAGGATGTTGCGTAGTACCAGCGCGATTTCCGGTCATCACGCATGGGCTCGATTTAGCGGAAATTAAACTGGCTTGCTTCTTCTGAAAAAATACCTTCAGTCGCGACCAGAAGAACAACGCTATCGGTATTCAGTTGAAGTTCGGCGGCGAGTTGCGGCGATGCCGCGACATGCATGAGCCCCGCCAGTCCCGCGGCACCGGATGTGGTGGTATCAGGGCCGCCGGAATCGCGAAGACAGGTTACAGCATTCTCGAGTTCCTTCTCGTCCACAATGACGGACCGAGGGTTGTGTTGACGTAAGATTGCCAATGCTGGCGCCGACGCGAGACCACAGGAAAGCATCTCTGCTGAGGTCTGTAGATTCCCAAGCAAACGTACCGGCCGACCTAGGGCTAGCGCGTGGGCCACGCAGGCGGCGGATCGGGGCTCAACAATTACGAGGCCGTTCGGTTCCTGCATGATGCCCTGGAGCCCGTGAGCCATTGCTGCTGCTAAACCACCGACGCCTGCTTGAATAAACAAATGGCTTGGCCGCTCTTGCGCATCATGGCGGAATTGAGCGACAAGTTCTTCGGTCATTATCGAATATCCCGCCATGACGTCGTGCACGATGGAATCGTGTGGATCGGCAGCGGTGTCTGGTATGAGAAGTCCGTCGCCGCGGTTGGCTGCTGCCGAGGCCTCAAGGACTGCATCGTCGTAGGTGCCTGCGCTCCAGATAACCTCCCCGCCAAATGCCTCGATTCGGCGGGCACGGTGCTGACTTACCCCAATCGGTAGGTATACGGCCGCGGTGCTCCCCGCACGCCTCGCGGCGGCGGCAACCGCAAGTCCGTGGTTTCCATCGCTTGCGCAAATCAGTTTGGGCAAACCACCGCCAGCATCGCGATTTTTAATCAAGTCGTGGTACGTCACACTGCCGGCCGCTCGCGCCAGCGCACGCAGCCCGGCCACCATGCCGCCGAGGACCTTGAAATTCCCCAGGGGACGGTCCCCTTCGGCCTTGACAAAGACGCGGCCGACAGCGGTGAGCTGGGCGAGCCTCGGTAGTTCAATGAGGCCGGTGGGTCGATAGTCGTCCCAAATGTCTCGGGGATTCGCAGCGGCAAGGGATGTGTCGATCACGCACTCAAGTGTGCCAGCCTGTTGTGCGGTTTGGCAGCGACAAAGCGGCGCGTCGCGGACAAAATCTGCGTTCGCGCTTTAATCAGCGGAGGAAAGCGTTGGGATGGGGATCTTCAGCCCCCGTTTGACCACGCCCAGGGCCACATTGGTCGTAAAGCGCTTGACGTTCGGATTCTCATTGACCAAGCGCGCCATGAGCTGATCATAGGTTTCCGTATCGGGCGCGGTAATAACCAGCACAAAGTCGGCCTCACCGGTCACGTAGAAGGCCTGCTGAACAGGCTCTTGTGAGGCAAGCCAAGATCGAAACTGCCCCAACAGTTCGGGCCGCTCCCGTTCAACCTGCACCGAGACGATAAAAAAAGTCGGCCGGCCCACCTTGACCGGGTCGAGTATCGCGGAGTAGCGAATGATGACGCCCTCATCGCGCATTTTGCGCAACCGGCGCTGGATTGCCGAAGGGGAGAGTGAAACCTGCTCGGACAGCCGTTCGGCTGTCTGACCAGCCTCTTCTTGAACGAGGTTCAGCAGTTGCCGGTCAAATTGATCGAGCTCCATCTTTTGTGCCCCAAAGGCTGCAACAACGCCGAAAATCCGCCTGGACGGCCCTTGGATTGCGGCAAATCGACAGACCGCCCCCCATAGTATTGTAACCTCCATTCAAGACTCAACTGCAACCTCAAAGGAGTACTCGTGAGAGCCACGCCGAACGTCGCGCCGGAACTTAGAGACAAAATGATTACGTGGCGCCACGCTCTTCACAAGCACCCGGAGACAGGGTTCGAGGAGCATAAGACCTCCGACTACGTCGCCTCTGTTCTCACGGACCTTGGCTACGAAATTCACCGCGGGATTGGCGGGACCGGCGTTGTAGCGAGCTTGGAATCGGGCGACGGCAAGAAGGCCATCGGTCTACGTGCGGACATGGATGCGCTGAATATCGACGAAAGCTCTGCCAATCGTGCGCATGCCTCGTGTGTCGGCGGAAAAATGCACGCGTGTGGTCATGATGGCCACATGGCGATGCTGCTGGGTGCGGCCGCCTTGTTGCGCGAGCAGCGTGAATTTAGTGGAACAGTCCGGTTTATATTCCAGCCCGCTGAGGAACATGGTCGCGGGGCAAAAGCCATGATGGCTGACGGCCTGTTCGAGCGATTCCCGGTCGATGAGATCTACGGCGTCCACAACTGGCCGGGGCTCGCTGTGGGCCATTTTGCAACGTGTGTAGGCGGGATCATGGCGAGCGAGGATAACTTTGTCATTCGCGTCCGCGGACGCGGGATGCACGCCGCGAGGCCTCATATGGGAGTGGATCCGATTGTGATCGCATCTCAGATCGTGCTTGCCTTGCAAACCGTCGTGTCGCGCAGCCTCGACCCCAGCCTGCCAGCCGTTATTTCGTGCACCGAAGTGCACACTGACGGCATTCGAAATGCGGTGCCCACGAATGTTGTGATCAAGGGAGACACGAGAAGCTATTCACCCGACGTACAGCAGCTCCTTGAACGACGCATGCGGGAAATCTGCGACGGAATTGCACGCGCCCACGGTGGTCAGTGCGAGGTTGAGTATACGCATGAATTTGCACCGACCGTCAATTCCGCGGAATGTGTGTTGGTCGCGGTTGCCGCAGCTACGAACGTGGTGGGAGCCGGCAAGGTCGACGGCAGTGCCAAGCCCATGATGGTGTCGGAAGATTTCGGAGCGTTCCTGAACGTTAAGCCCGGTGCGTTCGTGTTTCTTGGCAACGGTGTGGATCTGGATCGAGGCGGAACTCCGCTGCATAGCTCGGAGTACGACTTTAACGACGACATCCTTACGATCGGGGCAAAGTACTTCGCTGAACTTGCGCGAGTGCGGCTGCCGGTGTACTCGGGGTGAACGTAGGAGTGTGGGCGCGGCGGCGCGGGGCGTAACGAGATGACATCAACCGGGGTGCCGCTCCGGGTAACCACCGCGTGGCGCGTCGGTCGTATCAGGCACTCGGAACAATAGTCATGCCGACGGATCGCAGCTTTTCTACGGATATTGATGGTTTGCGGCAAGCTGTCGATGCCCTGCGGCAGGATGACTTTCATTTCAAAGGAGATCTGCCGATCGCCCTACCGGAAGAAGGGTTGGGCGAGCAGCGCGCGCTCGAGTGCCTGGCTCCTCATGTCCTCGGGCGCGCCTGTCGTCTTGACGGGTCCGACTCCTTGGCACACATGGATCCGCCGACGCCCTGGATTACCTGGGCCCTCACGCTCTGGAATGCGCGCCTGAACCAAAATCTCTTGCATCCGGCGACCGCCCCGTTCGCGCGGGACGCCGAGCAACGCCTTATTGCCTGGCTGGCTCCCGTTTTTGGGATGGCTGGCGGACACATGACCCCAGGGTCGACGCTGGCGAATCTTACTGCGATCTGGGCTGCGCGGGACGCAGCGGGTGCCTCGCGTGTGGTCGCGTCGGAGGCCGCACATCTGAGCATTAGGAAGGCGGCGCGAATACTCGGGCTGAAGTGTGAGACGGTGCCGACGGACGCTCATCAGCGCCTTGATGCACGGCGCCTCGGTGACTTATCTGACGCCTGTTTGGTACTCACTGCCGGTACGACCGCAGTTGGTGCGATTGATCCATTGGGGCTTGCCGGTCGGGCGGCGTGGACACACGTCGATGCAGCCTGGGCGGGACCGCTCTGTCTTTCCTTGCGGTACCGAGAGCGGCTTGCAGGCTTGGAGCAGGCGGATTCGGTAGCCGTATCCGCGCACAAGTGGTTGTTCCAGCCGAAGGAGTCCGCATTCGTATTCTTTCGGGAGGCATCGCGCGCGAACGCTGCCATCAGCTTTCAGGGAGGCTATCTGGCCGTGCCGAATGTCGGAGTGCTCGGCTCGCATGGAGCGATGGCGGTGCCGTTGCTTGGCACGTTCATGGCGTGGGGTCGTCAGGGCATGGCAGAGCGTATCGAGCGCTGCATGCTCAATGCCGAACGACTGGCTCATGGGATCAAGACGAGTCCGGAATTTGAACTATTCAGCCCTCCCGAAACAGGTGTTGTCGTGTTTCGCTCGAAGACCGAATTGGCTGAAGTTGTCGGGTCCATCCTGGGCCCGTCGACGGCATCAAGCGTGAGAATCAAGGAACAGAATTGGGTGCGTTGCGTCGCGGCGAATCCGCTCGTTGACGTGGATCGGATTCTGAATAAGATTGGCTTGACCTGAATCCGCCGGCGGCAAACCAGCAGGTGCTGTAACCGTTCTATTTCACCGCACCGACCCCGCTCTACGAAAGAGGGCGGCTGTCCGTGCTTTCTCGAGCGAAAGCTCTACGCTCGACCGAGGCTCGTCATCATCGAATGGCGTCGCTGTTTTCCTCAACAAGAGCTTCAAATGAGCGCGGAGGGCGACCCGTCAGTTCCTCGACGGTACTGGTCACGATATCCGCTCCGCCCGACCGCATCAGCTCGTAGGAACCAAGTGCGGCGTCGACCTGGTGTGCGGCGATCCCCTGGGCGATTCGCGACGCTCGTGCCGCCGCCGGGGCCTCGTCGTGGTAGCGGAATGCGATGCCGGTTTTTTCGCTGAGTATCTTCGCGACGGTCTCGAACGATAGCGACCGTGAGCCGGTCACCGTATACGCTCCAGAGGCTTGTGGGCGCCGCAAGAGCACGCTGGTGACGACCGCCGCGACGTCGCGCCGGTCGACCCACCCTACCTTCCCAGTGCCTGCCGGAGCCGCAATCTTGCCGTTCGATCCAAGGGCAAGCGATAATGCGATTTGCATGTAAAAGTTTGGCCTGATGAAAGAATGCACGACGCCCGACCGGCGGATGATCTCCTCGGTTGCTGTGTTCTCGCGGCCATAGGAGAAGGGTGAGGTTCCGTCCCCTTCGAGAAACGACAAGTAGACGATATGCTTCACCTGGGCTTCTTTTGCTGCCCGCACCGCGTTCGAATGGTAGGGCACGCGGTCTCGAACGTTCCCCGGTAGCGAAACCAGAAAGACCTGCGTTGCGCCGCGCATTGCTACAAGAAGCGCATCGTAGTCCTCGTATCCCGCAATCCGAACATCGGTGATTGCACGCAGCCTCGGCTCAATTTTCCCGGCATCGCGCGCCAAGGTTCGCACGGTTTGACCTTGTGCGACGAGTTCGGATGCAACCGCCGATCCGACGTGTCCAGTGGCGCCCGTTACCAGAGAAATCATGTCGCCCGGTTTGATGTTCATTGTTATCCCTGTTGCCTTAGCGATCGCCGGCCGACTCACCGCTTTCCGCCCGAGACCGGCTGAGCCTACTGCGGCGTGCGCGGACTGCGGTTCCGGAAAGATCGAGAAAGCCCTAATATGCGCCTGGCGGTAGAGTGGACTGAATGGTTTACTTTATGCGCTCGCATTTGGACTGTAAAGTCCACTCGATGTAAGGTGTTCCCATGCCCGTAAAGCAGGATTCCAAACCGCGCTCCTTGACCGCCCGAGGCGCGGCGACGCGCGCGCGCATCGTCGAGGCCGCGGCCGATTTGATCTATGCGCACGGAGTAGAACGGACAAGCCTCGATGAGGTGATGGCGGCAAGCGGTGTGAGCAAATCGCAGCTCTACCACTACTTCGCGGACAAGAGCGCTCTGGTGCTCGAGGTTATCGTGAGGCAGACCGAGCGCGTTCTCGACGCGCAGCGGCCCCATCTGGAGGCGCTGGATTCCCTGCCTGCACTCCAGGCTTGGCGCGACGCCTTCATCCGGCTCAACAAGGCCGCACGGGGCAGAGGATGTCCATTGGGCTCGCTGGCCAGTGAACTCGCCAATGATTCCGAGCCGGCGCGACAGCGCCTCGCCGACAGCTTTTCAATGTGGCGCTACCGCATCGAAAGGGGGCTCGCCAAGATGCAGGAGCGCGGCGATCTTGTCGCCTCGGCCGATCCCCATGATCTGGCTCTTGCGCTGCTCAGCGCGGTCGAGGGCGGGCTCCTTCTGGCCAAAACGGCCCAATCGAGTCGTCCGCTGGAAATTGCGCTCGACATGGCCATCGGCCATGTGGCCCGCCATGCAACCGCGCGAGCAGGAACCTGCTACCGGTTGGAGCTGGCCGGGTTGGCGACGGCGTGAATTGCCGTGGGTTGCGCACGCTCTATTCGAGCAACGACCGGCGGAACATCCGACGCGGGCACCGGGCGGCTGAACAAGTATCCCTGCGCTTGGTCGCAGCGCATTTGCCGCAATTTATGTAGCTGCTCAGGTGTCTCCACTCCCTCGGCAACGGTCTTCATATTGAATGCCCTTGCGAGGGTCACGACGGTGGAGACGAGTATCGCGGCATTGGGCGTATCCGCGATGCCTTGCACGAACGACTTGTCGATTTTGAGCGTATCGACCGGAAGTTTTGCGAGCAGGCGCAGTGAGGAATATCCGGTGCCGAAGTCATCGATTGCGACGCCGAGTCCGGCCTCTCGAAGCTGGGAGAGCTTGCGGATGGACAATTCCAAATCATGCATCAACATGCTCTCCGTGATCTCAATGTCCAGGCCCGCGGCTTCCGAACCGGAGTGCGCGATACCGGCCAGCACCCGATCCACGAAGTCGCGGCGCCGCAGTTGCAGCGGCGAGACGTTGACGGCGACGCGGATGTTCGCCAAGCCGGCGTCGCGCCATTTTGCGATATCGCGCATGGCCTGGAGAAAAATCCATTCGCCGACATCGACGATGGCGCCGGATTGCTCGAGCAGCGGAATGAATACCGACGGTTGGATGATACCGTCTTCGGAATCTTGCCAGCGGAGCAGGGCCTCAAGCCCGTGAATCTTGCCGCTTTTAATATCAACCTTGGGCTGGTAATGCAGCAGGAACTCTTCTCGATCGAGGGCCCGGGTGAGGCGTGCCTCGAGTGCCAGGCTCCGCGACGTCGGACGCTGGGTGACCTGTGCATACAGCATGTACTTTTCATTGAATTCACGCGCGGCCTTGAGCGCTGCTTCCGCGTTTTGCACCAGGGAGTCGGCGGTTTTTGCATCCTGCGGAAAGAAGGCGGCTCCCGAGCGAATGGTGGGCCGCAATTCCTGCCCGTCGATATGGAAGGGTTCGACGAACAACGGCGCGGCGGCGCTCTGCGCCATGAATCCGGAATCCGAGGGGTTGCTGCAATGGGGCAGGCTGATGACAAATGTCCCCCCGCCGAAATAGCCTACGCATTCGGAATCGGTGAACGTTTGTTTCAGTCGAGCCGCGATTTTTTCGATCAGACTGTCGCCCACGTAGCGCCCGAACGAATCGTTGATCGCGCTGAGCTTCTGCACATCGAAGACCAACACGGTGCGGCCGGAGTCTTCGCTTGCATCGCGGCCGATGGTCTGCGCCAGCCGCTGGCAAAACAGGGGCCGCTTGGCGAGTCCTGTCAGGCTGTCAAAGTAGGATAGAAAATGAACCGCCTCGTCCTTTTCGAGATAGTGGAGCGCAAAACTGATGTTGGCTGTCAGTTCCAGCAGCACGCCGACTTCCGCCGCGTCGAACACGCCGGGCTCGGTGCTGAAGAGCCTGATCACGCCGATGGTCGTGCCGTCAATCTGCAGGGGTAGGGCGGCTACTGCGCGGTAGCCGAGCAGGGTGGCGCTTTCGCGCAGTTGCGCATTGGGCGTCTCGCGTTGCAAATCGTTGTGGATGACGGGCATGCCGGTGCGGATCACTTGCTCCATGAGGTCCGATTGCGGCCCGAATGGATCCATGACGAATTCGGTCCCTGCATATGGCTGAGAATCCAAGCCCGCGCACGCAAGCTGCTTCAAAAGCTTGGTGCCGGAATCGATGAGGCTGATGGCGCTGCGTTGATAGCCTCCCTGCTGGACTGCGATGCGGCAGACCTCGTCGAGCAGTTCCGCCCGATTGTGCAAGCGCAGAATGGCGGAACTGGTGCTGCTCAGCATGCGGTAGGTTCGCGTCAAGCGCCGCAAGCGCTCTTCTTGTTCGGTGCGCACTTGTTCGGAATGGCGGCGTTCAGCCTTGAGATCCACTTCGCGCAGCGCCCGCTCGATGGCGGATGAAAGCCGCGACAGATTGCTCTTGAGCACGTAGTCGGTCGCCCCCCGGCGCAGCGCGTCGATCGCCCGCTCCTCGCCGATGGTTCCCGAGACGTAGATAAAGGGTGTATCGGGGGCATGAATCACGGCGAGATCGAGGGCGCGCAATCCGCCGAAATTGGGCAGGGAGAAATCCGAAAGAATCAAATCGGGTTTGACCCGATGAAGTGCCTCGATGAACTCAGGCTCCGTCTGGACCCGGTCGATGACACATTTGAGTCCCGATTTAGCCAAATATCGCGCCAACAGCTCGGCGTCCGCCACGCTGTCTTCCACGACAACCAAACTCAATTCGCGCTTCATCTGCAGTAATTCGGCCGATGCGTGCAAATCATGAGGCCGACTTGATCGGAAGCGCGAACTGGAAGCACGCCCCCGCATCGGGGGAACCCTTAGCCCAGATGCGGCCACCATGCCGGGCAAGGATGCGATGCACAATGGCCAGTCCGACGCCGGTACCGGAAAAATCCTCGCTTCGATGCAGGCGCTGGAAGACGCCAAAGAGCTTGTCCGCATAGCGCATGTCGAATCCCGCACCGTTGTCCGCCACCTGATACACGGTCTCGCCATTGTCAATGCGGCCGCTGACGCAGATCTTCGGTTGCGCGCGCTTCGCGCTGTACTTGAGCGCGTTTCCGATCAAGTTGCACCAGACTTGCCGGATGACCACGGGGTCCGCATCGGCGGGGGGCAGGTCTTCGATTTCGATTTGCGGCTCGGGGCCGGTGTACATCGACCTGACTTCCTTCGCGGCGGCATCAGCCAGCAACGTCATGTCGACGCGGTCAATCTGCAGTGCGGCCCGGCCGGCGCGGGAGAATTCCAACAGACTGACGATGAGCTCGTCCATCTTTTGGCTGCCCGCCCGAATGATGCCGATGATCCTGCGGCCCTCCTCGCCCAGTTGCTCGGCGAAGTCGCTTTCGAGGACGCCTGCGAATCCGTCCATGGAGCGCAGCGGCGCACGCAGATCATGCGAAATAGAATACGAAAAGGCTTCAAGGTCATGATACGCGGCCGCCAATTCAGCCGATTGCTGCTGTTCGCGGGCGTGCAGTTCCGCGTTTTCGCGCCGCAGCCTGCGCACATCCAGCGCGCGGGAAATGACGGGCAGGATGACATTGAGCTTGAAGGGCTTGAGAATGTAATCGAGCGCGCCTCCTTGCATGGCCCGGACCGCCGTATCAATGGTGCCATGACCCGTCATCACCAGGGCCTCGAGGGACGGATCGATCTTTTTCGCCGCGCCGATCAAGGCGATGCCGTCCATTTCCGGCATCATCAGGTCCGTCAGCAGCAGATCGACCTCGCCCGGCCGGAGAGCGGCCAGGGCTTGTTGGCCGGAGCCGTAGCCATGCGTGACGTAGCCCTCGAGCTGCAACGTGTCGCACAGCGCACGCAATTGCGCGGCCTCATCATCCACGATCAACAATCGGGCGGCGGCTGTCACGCGACCAGCTCCGCGAATGCGGCGCGCAGCTCATGCAGGCGCGGCGGCTTGGCCAGCACCTTGTCCACGTGGGCGGGCGCATCGTTGGTGGCGATGAGCCGCTGTCCCCAACCCGTGAGCAATACCACCGGCGTCGTCGGTGAGGTGCTCTTGATCGAGGATGCGACCTTGCGCCCGTCTACGTGCGGCATGCCGAGATCCGTGACGACAATGTCAAAGCTCTCGCCGCGCTTCGCCGCCGCCGCGAAGGCTTCGATGCCCTCACGGCCCCCGTGAGTCGCCGTGATCTGGTGGCCGTCCTCCTGCAACGTGTCTTGCAGCGATTTGATCAATAGTGGGTCATCGTCAATCAGCAGGATGCGCAGCCGCCGCCTGACGACGGCCGCCATCTTCGTCTTCGGTTCCGAGACGACGGAGGAGGTGAATGCCGGAAAATTCAAGCGCACGGTGGTGCCCTGGCCGGGCGCGCTGTCGATCTCGAGCTCGGCGCTGTGCCGTTGGACCATTCCGTATACCATCGCGAGGCCGAGGCCGGTTCCACGCTCCCCCTTGGTTGTGTAAAACGGCTCCAAGCAACGCCGGCGGGTGTCCTCATCCATGCCGACACCGGTATCGGTCACCTCGATCAATACCCGGGTCTCACCGTCCGCGACGGTTGCCTTGCGCGTCCGCACCGACAGCGTGCCGCCGGTGGGCATGGCGTCGACGGCATTGAATATCAGATTGGTGAGCGCGTCTCGGATCTCGTGTTCCGCGCCCATGATGTCCGGGAGCGAAGCCGTCGGATAGGTCTGCAGGTCCACCATCACCCCGCGTGCCTGCGGCAGATCGCTCCAGCGCGGTTTGGTCAATTCCACAACCTGCTGAACCGCGCGATTGAGATCCACGCGCTCCAGAGTGAGCTGCGCATCGCGTTCACGATAGAACTCGCGCATGCGTGCGACGGTTCTTGCCACATCTTCAATCGCGCGTTGAATGGTCGTCAGATAATTGCGTGTTCGTTCGCTCAAGTTGGGCTCGCGCTCAAGCAGCGATTCGGTGTAGAGGGAGATCGGAGATATGGCGTTGTTGATGTCGTGCGCGATACCGCTTGCCATTTGCCCCAACGCCCGCAGCCGCTCCTGCTGCATCACGGTGTGCTGGCTCTGGCGCAAGTCGTCATACGCTTGCTGCAGGGCGCCGTACAGGCGGGCCTGGTGGCTGGCGAGCGCGACGTGTTCACTCAGCTGCTTCAAGAATTCACACTCACCGCTGCTAAAAGCCGCGGCCTCAAGGCGCGCGCAGACCAGCACGCCGAACACCTGGCTTTCGACAATGAGGGGCGCGAACACCACGGAACGTAAACCCGCCGCACTGAACCTTTGCGGAAATGGGAAGGACACCTGCACCACGTCGGGCTCATACACCAAATGTCCTGCAACGCAATGCGACAAGCCGTTGGCATCGATGGGCACGGAACCGTGCGGCTGCAGGGCCAGTTTTTCCGCAAAGGCGGCGCCCTTTCTGCCCAGCGTGGCGACGGTGAGCGATTTGTCGACCGAGTCGTGCAGCAGAAAGCAGCCAAAGTCGATGGGCAGATTTTCCTCCAAGCTTCCCAGCACCACCTGAAAGATGCTGGGCAAGTCCTGCCGCTCGCCGGTGGCGCGGGTGATGTGCTGCAATAGTCTCAATCGATCGAGTTGCGCGTGCAGCTTGCCCTCGGATTCCTGGATCTGCGTCAGCATCTGATTGAACGTGTCGGTGAACAGATCGAATTCGTAGGCGCCGGTGGGCGCCGCGCGTACCGTGTAATCGTGGCGTTCGGCCACGGCGCGCGTCGTGTTTGCCAGCGCAAGAATAGGCTGCAGCAAGCGATGCTGCAGCCGGCGGGATATCAAATAGGCAAGCGACACGGAAATGGCGGCGACGATCGCAAGGATGAGTCCGTACAGCTGCATGCGCGAATACATGGCCTTGAGATCGGATTTGACGAACAAGACTCCCAGCTGTTTGGAGCCTTCCGCGACCGGCTCGATGCCCACCAGCGCGGTGCGGCCGAAGGCATAGCCGTTGCCACCAAGCGCCGGTAATTGCTCCGGCCCCAAGTCGCGGGGATAGGTGGCAAAGACCTTGCCATGAACATCGTAGAGAGCGGCCGCTACGATGTGCGGATCCGCTTTGAAGGCCGTCAGGACGCTCGCGGCATCGTCCGCATTCTCGAACGCCAGAGCCGCGGTGCTGTTGCTGGCGATTGCCCGGCTCAGGATCTGCAGTTGTTGGATGCTCGACTGGCGAAAGGTCAGAAACTCATAGGCACAGAACGCCGCCGAGGTCACCAGCAAGACGACGCCGCTCACCAGAAAGATCATTCGCATCAGCGTGCGGCGGATGGGTGCGGATGTGTTTTTCATCTTCATTCCTTGACCTCGGCGCCGACGATTTCGGCGGGGCGCAGCAGCTTGGAGCTGATGGTAAGCCCCGCGGCGCGCGCAGATTCCACATTGATGCGCAGCCGAATTCGACTGTTCTCCGTTGCGAACTGAATCATGACGCCCCGCTGCGCCGCTCCCTCCGCCTGGGAGACCGTCAATGTGCTGCGGTGATCGAGCATGGCAAGAATTTGTCCCAGATGACCGATCTCCGAGCGGTCGATGAAAAGGATCTGGCAGTTGTCGACGTCGGAAACGCTGCGAAATCGCCGCACCGTCAAGGTGTGGCCGCTGATCTGTTCGTTGCGCACTGCCTCATCCAGACGCGCGCCGAACGGATCGCTCCCCACGATGCCGATGACAAAGGGATCATTTGGAGCGGCGAACGCCTGCGCCGGCCACTCGACGAAACGCGAGAAGTTGAACAGAAATACGGCCTGAACCTGATTTTCCGTCGGCGTATCCGCGGCATACAGGCCCTGCGCAGAGACGATGAGCCCCGCGCAAGCCACTGCCAGTATCCGCACCACCGGCCTCAACAGCGCCATGAGAATGTTCCATGGCCGCTGCGCTCAATCCCAGGACGAACCGGGGCCCCGCCGGCGCCGGACGACGCGTTATGCACGCCTGCCGTGCCCGCGGCACGGCCGAGCGGCATCCTTACGCCGTCAAACCAATTACGTCCGATCATTGCCGCCACGCGTTTCATCATCCCTCTGGGTTAACGGTAGTGCTTCGACCTTAAGAATGCGGCATCATTGCGCTGGTCTGGAACTGGGGCAAACCTTAAAACGCGAGACTTGTGAGTGCGTTCTCAGATTGTTTCTCGGCCGAATGTTAGCGGCATTCTCGTATTCCCTGCCCCGCCCCGCAATGCATTTCACACTTCGCCGGGCAAGCATCGAAAACCTTGGATTCCAGCTAAAGGTTTGCGGCTCCCGGACGATAACTGGCGGCATAGGAGCCGTCCGACCTGCACTACGCTATTGTGGCCGGCGGCGGCGCGTCCTCGGCCGGCAACTTCCATTGCAAGGACATCAAGATGACCGCAGGCCAAGGGGAAGCGTTCAGAAAGGACGCCGCATCCAGCGATGCAGGGCCGCAGCGAATCGCGCAATGCGCACCGACGGTCCCATGAAGGCCATCTTGTTCGTCGACGACGAGCGCGCCTTGCTTGACGGCTTGCGGTTACGCCTCTACAAGCGTCGGCACGATTGGAATATGAAGTTCGTCACGAGCGGCGAGGAGGCCATCGCCGCACTCGAGCAGCAGCGGTTCGATCTGGTTGTCTCGGATGTACTCATGCCGGGAATGGATGGTGGACAGTTGCTCAGCATCGTGAAACAGCGCTGGCCCGCCTCGATGCGCATCATCGTCTCGGGATACTCCGACCCGGCGCAAGCAGTGCGGCTAACATCGCTGGCGCACCAATTCCTCGCGAAGCCATGCGACGGGCTGGAATTGGAGAATACCATCGAACGTTGCTTCTACTTGCAGGAGTTACTCGGTCAGGCATCGCTGCGCAAAGTGGTCGGGAGCGTCGGCGAACTGCCGGCGATGCCCAAGATTTTCGGTCTGCTGCAGGCGGCTCTGGCGCAGCCGACCGTGACCGCGTCGCAAATCGGCGATATCGTCAATGCGGACGCCGCCGTTGCCAGCAAGGTGCTGCAGATCAGCAATTCCGCCTCTTTCCGCTTACGCAAGCCGATGCTGCGGATCAAGGACGCCGTCACGTACCTGGGATCTGCGACGGTGCGCAATCTGGTGTTGTCGGCTGAGATTTTTTCGCAGTGGCAGGCGCCGAAAGGCCTGCCGGACCTGGAGCCGGAGCGGCTGCAGCTGCATGCACAATGCGCGGCGGCCGCCTGTAAGGCGCTCGCCGCAGGCCGTACCTCGCCGGATGATGCCTGGCTCGCGGGTTTGCTGCACGATATCGGCTATTGGATTCTGGCGCAGGCGTGTCCGCAGGACCTGGCGAGCGCGCTCACGCTGGCGCGCGCCGAGGGGCTGCCCCTGTTGGAATGCGAGAGGCGAATCACCGGCGCGAGTCACGCGGAAATCGGCGCCTACCTGCTGGGCCTTTGGGGCTTACCGTATGCCATCGTCGAGGCGGTCGCCTTGCATCACACGCCGACCGCAGTCACCCCGCATGGCTATGATCTGGTCGGCGCACTGGCGGTTTCACATGCAATGATCGATTCCGCCAACGGTTATGCAATCCTTGCCACACGGCCCGACCACCTTGTAAATGCCGACTATCTCGCCCGCTTGAACGCGCCTTTCGATTGGCACACCGCCGAAGGTCGCGTGGCGGCCGCCCTCGAGGCAAACTGATGCCGCAACAGCACGCTGCAACCATGAACCGCGAAGAACTACCCAGTACCCTCGTGCTCGCGCCGGTCAACAGGCGGCTGAGGTCGCGAAATTCACGATCGCCTGTGCCTGCACGTCCAATGAGTCGACGCAAGGCACGGTAACGCCGGCAGCGATCAGGGAAAGCTCGCTGCATCCGATCAGCAACACATCGCAGTGACCGGCCAAATCGAGCGCTATCCGGCCGAGCGCGACTTGAGCTTGCAATCCTGTCTCGCCGCGCTTTACCGCCTTGATCAGCGACATGACGTCTTCTTGCGCCGCGCGCCTGCGATTTGATCGACTGTCAGCTGCACCATATCAAGCAGCGGGATGCTGACCGCGCGCCGAATACTGTGCGCGTAGGCGTGCGCCGTATTGCACGGTATCGCCAGCGCTTCGGCGCCGGCGCGCTGCAGATTGGCGGCAATGCGGACCAGTTCGGGCGTGGGGTCGGCGCCGGTTCCCTCGATCAAGTGCGCGATGCGCGAGGGTATCTTCGGGTTGCTCTCCACGATCAGATGAATGTGGTCCTGATCATCGCTCGCCCGGGTCTTGGCGAGTACGCGGCGCATCAGATCCAAGGTAGCCTCGGGCCCCATCCCGCCAATGATGCCGACGATGCGGTGCCTTGCGGCCGCTTCAGGCATTACGCGGCCTTGGACTTGAGCGCGCGGCCAAAGCCAAAGTCATCCACGTAGCCGAACAACCCCACGCTTCCACCGGTATGGATGAAGACGATATTCTGGCCCTTTTTGAACAGGCCCTTGCCGATCAAATCCAGGAGGCCGGCCATGCCTTTACCGGTGTAAACCGGATCGAGCAGGATGCCTTCCAAACGTGCGAGCATCTGAATGGCCTCGAGCGAGCCGGGCGTCGCGAATCCATAGCCCTTGCCGACGTAGTCGCTGTTCGCGACGACGTCTTCCCGTCGCACCGCGCCAGGCGTGCCACAGAGCTCGGCCGTCGCGCAGGCGAGCTTGAACACGTTTTCCTCCTGGGCGTAGCGCGGCGCGCGAACGCCGATCCCGAGCAGTGGCACGCCGGAGCGGATGCCGGCAAGGCCCGCGATCAGGCCCGCCTGGGTCCCGGCGCTGCCGGTCGCGTGTACGACGTGATCGATGCGCAGGCCGATGTCATTGGCTTGGCCGATGAGCTCCATCGCCGCGTTGACGTAGCCGAGCGCCCCCGTCGGATTCGACCCGCCGCCCGGAATGAGGTAAGGCTTGCGTCCCGCGCTTTTCAATCTTGCGGCGACACCGGCCAACTCGCCGTTCATATCCGGATTGGCCGCACAGCGCACGACGGTTGCGCCATGCAAATAATCCAGCAGTACATTGCCGCTGTCGGTGTAGTCGTGGTCCGTCTTGCCGGTGCGATCTTCCAGCAGGATATGGCAATCGATGCGTATTTTCGCCGCGCAGGCCGCGGTTTGCCGCGCATGATTGGACTGCGTGGCTCCTTGCGTCACGACGACGTCAGCTCCCTGCTCGCGTGCCTCGGCGAGCAGGAATTCGAGCTTGCGTGTTTTGTTGCCGCCGGTGGACATGCCGGTGCAGTCGTCGCGTTTGATCCAAATTTCCGGGCCATTGAGGGCCTTGCTCAAATTCGGCAAATGCTCCAGCGGCGTCGGCAGGTGCGCAAAACGGATTCGGGGGAAACGTGCCAGGTTCATTTATTTGCTCACATTGAGAAATGGAATGGGTGCTCCGGCATAGACATTCTGCGGCAGCTGTCCGTTCCATCGGTTTGCCTTGGTTTGTTCGACCTCGATGCGGCGCAGTTCCAACACTTCTTTGCTCTGCGCCAGCGCGCTGTTTTGCACGCGCAGCGCTTCAGCTTGGGCCGTGGCGATCTTTAAGTTGGCGTAGGCATTGCCGTCGGCGGTGGCCTTGACGGCGTCTGCCTCGGCTTGGGCAATGGCGACCTTCTGTTTCTGCTCAGCCTCAACCGTGCGCAGCTTGTTCTCCGCCGCGAGCCGCAGCTGCTCTTGTTCCACTTTGCTGTTGATCGCTCGCATGTAAGATTCCTGAAACGAAAAGTTTCGCATGTCGATGTTGATGACTTGAGCACCGTAGACCGCCAGTTTGCTGCCCAGCGCCGCATAGATATCGGAAGATACCTTGGCTCGCTCGGCGATCAGGTCGGGCGCGGAGTATTTGGCGGTGACCGCCTTGAAGATTTCGTGCGTTGCCGTTTGCACGTAGCTCGAAAGATCACCGTTATGGCTGTACTTCTCATAAACCTCCGATACCTTGTCGGGACTGATGCTGTACCTGACGGTCAGACTGACGCTCACCGGTTGCGTGTCGGAGGTTGAGCCGGAGGCATTGTCGATGTTGGCTTCCTCGGCGCGAATTGAGAATAGCGTGAGATTCTGCCACGGGGGCAGCACGGCGAGCCCCTCCTGCTCGATCCCGACAATCTTGCCGAATTGTGTAACCACGCCCCGGCTGCCGGTGGGAACGGAATAAAACGGCCACATTTTCGTCAGAAAAATCAAGGCCGCCAGCAGAATGATGCCATCCCGCACGATCGCGTCCCAACGTGGACTGTCCTGACTGCCGCTGGTGTACCTGTCTTTGATGCTCATCTGCTGAACTCCCTGTTGTGGTTTGCCTTCGTCTCACCGGATTGACGTCAAGTGGTGCATTTTGTTACATGCACCCATGTTCAGCGCAATTTTAGTCGAGCGCGAGCCTCGGCCGTACCGCGCGAGCTTAATAAATCTCGAAGAATCGCAACTGCCGGCGGGCGACGTGACGGTGCGCATCGAGTATTCGACCCTCAACTACAAGGACGCGCTGGCTATTACGGGTAAAGGGCCGGTGGTGCGCCGGTTTCCCATGGTGCCCGGAATCGACTTCGCCGGTACGGTTGAGCAGTCGGGCAACGCTTGCTATAAGAGCGGCGACAAGGTGTTGCTGAACGGCTGGGGGGTTGGGGAAGTCCATTGGGGTGGACTTTCGCAGCTTGCGCGCGTCAAGGCGGAGTGGCTGATTCCAGGCGCTCGAGCGCGCCGGCTTGTTTCTCGAGGGGCAAGTTCGCGGTCGGATCGTCGTGGACGTCAATCGATAGCCTGAAAAATTAGGCAGCTTGCGAGTGAGCTTGTGCGCACTGTCCGGCCTTGTCCGCGGACACTGTCCGCGGACAAGGAAGGCAAGCCGGCACGTAATAACTTATTGAAAAACAATCAGTTGCTTGACGCAGGAATCTGGCATGGGCCTTGCTGTGTCTTCCCGCATGTTGCGACGATCACTGCTGTTGGGTGGATTGCTATGGGCGGCTCACAGCGCCGCTGCCAATGATTTAAAACAGTACTACGAACTCGCGCAGACACGCGACACGACGCTGCAGGCCGCGCATTTCCAGCGTGATGCCTTGGTTGAAGCCCGGCCGCAGGCCATCGCGCAGTGGTTGCCCCAGCTCTCTGCGAATGCCTAGGGGAGCCGTGAACGCGCCGGATTCGAATCCGGTCCCGCGCGGGGAACCCAGGCAGCCGATTGCGCCATCAGCTCAACCGGGACCACGCAACGTTGTTACGGCACGGCGCATGCGCTCGGGCTCAACATGTCGCAGACGCTGTGGAGTTTCCAGTCCTTCAGCCGGCTCAAGGAAGCGAATTTTCAAGTCGCGGCGGCCGAGGCGAACTATCAGGGAGCTCAGCAGAGTCTGCTGCTGCGTGTGGCGCAGGCGTACTTCGGGATTCTCTCTGCCGCCGATCAGCTTGCCACCAACGTTGCCGAGCGCGACACCTTCAACAAGTTGTTGAATCAGGCCAGGTCGCGTGAACAGACCGGCGTGGGCCCGCGCAGCGACGTGGAGCAGGCACAGGCGTTCTATGATGCCACCGAACAAAGCGTCATCGATGCGCGCAACGCGCTTGACGATGCGACTCTGGCGCTGACCGAGATCGTCGGGGAAAAAGTGACGGGTGTCGCTCCGCTGCGGGAGGATATTCCGCTGCTTTCCCCCGAGCCGGCCGCCGCGGAGGATTGGGTGGCCTCCGCGCGGCAGGACAACTTCGACGTGCGCACGGCACAGCTCACGATGGAAGCGGCGTCGCGAGACATCTCGGTGCAGCGAGGACGAGGCTTGCCGACGATCTTGCTGACCGGCTCCGGATCCAAAATTACGCAGGATGCGGTGCTGGGCGGCAATCAAACACTCGATACGATCGGGGTGTCCTTCAGCTGGCCGCTGTTCCAGGGCGGAGCAATCGCCTCCGCGGTGCGCCAGTCCCGGGCACTCTTTCGCCAGTCGCAAGTCAATGTCGAAGCGATTCAACGCAGCACCGAGACGCGCACTCGCGCCGCGTTTCGCGGGATCGTGACCGGGATTCAACGTATCGGCGCGGCGCGCCGCGCCGTCGACTCCGGCGAGCGCGCGGTCGAAGCCATGCGCCGCAATGTGGAATTCGGCACGGGCAACGAATTCGAACTGCTCAATGCCCAAAATAATTACTACGCGGCCCGGCGCGCCTACAGTCAGGCGCGCTACGACTACCTGACCAATGTGTTAACCCTCAAGCAACAGGCCGGCCGCCTGACCGAGCAGGACCTGACTGCCATCGATAAGCTGCTCATCGAGAAGGCCGCATGAGCATGCGATTGCTACCCAAGGAACCCATCATGCTTCGCGACACATCCGGGCAGGATCGCGTGATCGAGCCGAAAAATCTTCTCAAGCGTCATCGCAAACTCATCGCGGCCGGCGCGATCGCCGTTGCGCTGCTCAGCGCCTTGATCGTCGTTTTGATGCGCTACTCCGGCGCCGGCGTTTCAATCGACCGCTCGCGAGTGTCGATCGCCACGGTCGAGCGCGGCAACTTTGTCCGCGACATCGCCGCTGACGGCCAGGTCGTTGCCGCGGTCAGTCCGACCCTTTACGCCAATGCTCTGGGCACGGTCACCCTCAAGGTGCATGCCGGGGACACGGTGGTCAAAGGCCAGGTGTTGGCAATCGTCGACAGCCCGGACTTGACCGCAAAGCTGTCGCAGGAAGCGGCGACGTTGGCGAGCCTGCGCCTCGACTGGGAGCGCGCGACGCTCGATGCCGAGCACAAGCTTTCGCAGTTGCGCGACGCCTACAATCAGGCCGAGGTGGATCAGAAGACCGCGCAGCGCGAACGCGATCGCAGCCGCAAGGCCTACGAACTCGGCTCCTACCGATCCGGCAGATGTTGCGCGCGCTGTCGGGCACGGTGGCGAGCTATCGCGAGGGGGATTTCAGCCTGTCGCTGGTCGCCGATCGCAACGATGAGCTCGGCGAACTGATGACGGCGCACAATGAGCTGGCTGCCGCTCTGCGCGAGCAACGCGCGCACCTGGTGCAGCGAGAATTGCTGCTCGACACCGTGATGCAGAACTCCCCGGTGGCCTTGGTGTTGGTCGATGCGAACGACCGGATTGCCTATGCGAACATCGCGTCGCGGCACCTGCTGAGCGAGGGGCGCAGCCTGCACGGATTGCGGTTCCGCGACGCTCTGATTCAGGCACCGCCGGCGCTGCAGGGAGCGGCCGCGGAGCAAGGGGACAGCTTGTTCTCCACCGAGATCGAGGGCGTCGAGGAGACATTCCATCTGTCGCAACGCGCCTTCATCCTGCAGGGGCGCACCTTCAGGCTGTTCCTGCTCAAGCGGCTGACGCGGGAACTGTCGCGCCAAGAGGTCTCGACCTGGAAAAAACTCATCCGCGTATTGAGCCATGAGCTCAACAATTCCCTGGGGCCCTTATCCTCCCTCGCGCATTCCGGCGCTGAAATCGCGCGGCGCGCGGATTACGCAGCGCTGCCCGCGGTATTCTCGGCCATCGCAGAACGTGCCGAGCACCTGCACCAGTTCGTCGGCGGCTATGCCACGTTCGCCAAGCTGCCGGCACCTCGACCGCAGACCGTGCCGTGGCAACAGTTCGTTGCGGATCTCAAGGGGCAGCAGACCCTTGCTTGCCTTGAACCCTTGCCCGCGCAGCCGGGATGGTTCGATCGCGTGCAGGTCGAACAGGCGTTGATCAATTTACTCAAGAACGCACACGAGGCGAGCGCTGCGCCTGCTGAGGTGGAACTCCTCATCGTCTGCGCCGGCGGGGCGCAGCGCATCGAGGTGCGCGACCGCGGCTCCGGCATGAGTCAAACGGTGCTGGCGCAGGCGCTGTTGCCCTTCTATTCGACCAAGCGCAGCGGCACCGGATTGGGGCTGGCCCTTGCCCGCGAAATCGCTGAAGCGCACGGCGGCCGGATTCAGTTGGCCAACCGCGAAGGCGGAGGTTTGAGCGTCGCGTTGGATTTGCCGTGCAGTCCGCCTGATGCCGATGCTACAGTGGCTTCATGATGCCGGCCGCAATGCGTAATCGTTAAGTTTCAGCCGTGGGAACCCTCTACCTCGTGCGCCATGGGCAGGCGGCTTTCGGCACCGATCACTATGACCGCCTCACCGATTTGGGCGTCGCCCAGGCGCGGCTTCTAGGCGGCTATTTCGGCCGGCGCAAGCTTCGATTCGACGCGGTGTTCACCGGCACGCTGCGACGCCAGACCGAGACGGCGCAGGCTATCATCGAGGGCCATTCGGATGCGGCGCCTTCGCAGGAAATTTTTCCGGGCCTGGACGAATACAAGCCTGAGGCCATTATCATGGCCCTGACCGGGACTTTCCCGGCGCCGGCTGCGGCCCGGCGCGATCCGGTGGTGGTGCGCGAGCACTTTCGTGTTTTGCGGGAAGCGTTGCTCGCGTGGGCCGAGGCTCGGACGAAGCCTGAGGGTATGCCGGTCTGGGAGGCATTCCAGGATGGTGCCGTCGAGACGCTGGTCGAAGCCCGCCGGCGCTTTCCCGACGGCAACGTGCTCATCGTCAGTTCCGGCGGGCCCATTGCGGCCGTCGTGGCGGCGGCGCTCAATGCGCCGCCGGCAACCGCGGTCGAATTGAATCTTAGAATCCGCAACAGCTCGCTCACCGAGTTCGCCACGACGCCCCGCCGGCATAATTTAATCAGCTTCAACGGCTTGCCGCATCTCGATACCAACCCGGATCTCACCTTGGTGACCTATGCGTAAAAAAATCGTGATGATTGTCGTCAGCGGCCTCGTTTTCGCGTCGCCGGTTTGGCCGCAGGAAACCCATTCGCACCCGCCTCCGGAGAAGCTGGGAAAGGTCTCCTTTCCAACATCATGCGCAGCCGGGGTGGCGGCTGATTTCGAACGATCCGTCGCGCTGCTGCATTCCTTCGCCTATACGTCCGCCGAACAATCATTCCGAAAGGTCGCGGCGGCAGATCCGAGCTGTGCAATGGCCCACTGGGGCATTGCCATGTCCTACTATCACCAGCTGTGGAGTCCACCGACGCGGGCGGAGCTCCACGACGGGCAACTGCAGATCGAACAGGCCGGCGCGATGAACCGCGGATCGGCGCGCGAGCGGCAGTTCATTGCGGCGGCGGCCGCCTACTATGGAGATGCCGGCAGGATGCCGCCGCTGCGTGCAGCAGCCTACTCGGAAGCGATGGCCCAAGTCGCGCGCGACAATCCAGGCGATACCGAGGCGCAGGTGTTCTATGCGTTGTCGCTGATCGCAATTGCACCGCCCGAGGATGCCACCCACGTGAATCAGAAGCGCGCGGCCGCGCTGCTGGAACGGATTTACCGCGCTCAACCCGATCACCCGGGCGCGGCCCATTACCTGATTCACGCCTACGACAGCGCGGAGCTTGCGCCGCGCGGTCTTGGCGTTGCGCGGGCCTATTCGAAGATCGCTCCCTCCGCCCCGCATGCCCTGCACATGCCGTCGCACATCTTCACGCGGTTGGGTCTGTGGAACGATTCCATCGCGTCGAACCGGGCCGCGCGGGCGGCGGCCCACGCCCAAGGCGATCAAGGCGAGGAGCTGCATGCGATGGATTACTTGACCTATGCCTACCTGCAGCGCGGGCAAAAATCGAACGCCGCGCAAGTGGTCGCGGACTTGCGCGCGATGGACGCGCCAGGACAGCCAAGCGATTTCAAGATCAGTTATGCCGCAGCGGTCATGCCGGTCCGCCTCGCGATCGAGAGTCAATCGTGGCGCGACGCAGCCGCTCTTGCGGCGCTTCCCGATGCGGCTCCCCACATAGGCGCCATCCTGTTCTGGGCGCGTGCGATGGCCAATGCACGCAGCGGACGGCCGCAGGCCGCGGACGCCGATATTGCGCAGATCGAGGCCAGCCGAGATCGGCTGCGGGCCGCCGGCGATGCATACTGGGCGACGCAGGTGGATGTGCTCGACAAGGAAGCCAGGGCGTGGCAGCTGGCGGCCGGCGGCAACGCCGCCGAGTCGGTTCGATTACTTCGGCAGGCTGCCGATGAGGAAGACGCTGTCGAAAAATTGCCCGTTACCCCGGGCCCGGTCGTGCCCGCGCGCGAGCAACTCGGAGAATTGCTTTTGCAGCAAAATCAGCCGGACAGTGCGCTGCGAGAATTTCGCGCTGCGTTGGCGCTGGCGCCGGGCAGGCGCGGCGCGCTGCTCGGCGGCGCGCAGGCCGCTGCAGCGATCGGCGACGGCAAAACCGCGGCGCAGATGCGCGCAGAGCTTTAGGCGCGGCCGGCGGGGTTTGCTCGGTCACATCATCTACACTACCGCATGCCCATCGTCCGGCTCGATAGAGTCTCGCTCAGCTTCGGCCTGAAACCCTTGCTCCACAACGTCACTCTGCAGCTGCGCAGAGGCGAACGTGTCTGTTTGCTCGGCCGCAATGGCGAAGGCAAATCCTCGCTCCTGCAGGTGATCGACGGGACTCTGTTGCCCGATGGCGGTGAGGTATGGGTTCGCCCCGGGGTACGGCTCGCGAGCCTGGCGCAGGAGGTTGCGCCGGGAAGCGAGGCCGTTGTCCGGGACGTGGTGCGGGGCGGCGTTCAGCGTGCCATCCAGGACGAAGAATGGCAGGCCGAACTGCAGGCCGAGCAAGTCATTTCGCGTCTCGAACTCAAGGGTGATGCGCTGATGAGCACGCTCTCCGGCGGCTGGCGCCGCCGCGTGATGCTGGGCCGCGCGCTGGTCGCCGCGCCCGACGTCCTGCTGCTGGATGAGCCGACGAACCACCTGGATATCGAGGCCATCACCTGGCTCGAGAACATGATGCTGGATTATCCGGGGGCCTTGTTCTTCGTCAGCCACGATCGTGCGTTTGTGCGCCGGCTGGCAACCAAAATCATGGAGCTCGATCGGGGACAGTTGCGGGTCTGGCCCGGCAGCTACGACGATTATGTCCGGCAAAAGCATGCGGCGCTGGAGGTAGAGGCCAAGCATGCGGCGCTATTCGACAAGAAACTGGCCCAAGAAGAGGTGTGGATCCGGCGAGGGGTGGAAGCGCGGCGCACACGCAACGAGGGCAGGGTGCGCGCGCTCGAGCAACTGAGAATCGAGCGCCGCCAACGGCGCGAGCGGATAGGCAGCGTGGAGCTGCGTTCCCAGGATGCGGCGCCATCCGGCAAGCTGGTGTTCGAGGCGCAAGATGTCACGCACCGCTTCGGCGCAGCTGCGCTCATCAGCGGCTTCTCGGCGCGCATTCTGCGTGGCGATCGCATCGGCATCGTCGGACCCAATGGTTGCGGCAAGAGCACGCTGATCAAGCTGCTCGTGGGCGAGTTGGATCCAACGGCCGGATCGATCCGGCGCGGCACCAATCTATTGCCGGCTTATTTCGATCAGCAGCGCCAGCAGCTGAATCCGGCCGCCTCCATTGCCGACAATGTGACCGGCGGCAGCGGCGACACCGTGACCATCGATGGCCGGGCACGGCATGTATCCGGCTACCTGCGGGATTTCTTGTTTCCGCCCGAGCGGTTGAATGCGCCGGTGAGCATGTTGTCGGGCGGAGAGCGCAATCGCTTGCTGCTGGCGCGTCTATTTGCCCGCCCCAGCAATTTGCTGGTCATGGATGAGCCGACCAATGATCTTGACGCGGAAACATTGGAACTGCTCGAAGAGCTGGTGGCGGACTACGCCGGAACGCTGCTGCTGGTCAGTCACGACCGCGCGTTTCTCGACAATGTCGTCACCAGCACGCTGGTGTTCGAAGGCGCAGGCCAGATCAATGAGTACGTGGGCGGGTACTCGGATTGGCTGCGGCAGCGAAAAGCCCCCGTCGAAAGCGCAGCGGCCGTCGCGCTCGAAGTCGCCGCCGGCACACCCAAGGGCCAAGCCAGGGCGCGGCGCCTCTCATACGGCGAGCAGCGGGAGCTCAGACAATTGCCCGAGAAGATTCAGCACCTCGAGGCCGAACAGGCGCAGCTGCATGCCCTGATCGGCGATCCCACGGTGTTCCGGCGCAACACCGATCAGGGCAGCGAAGCGCTTCAGCGCTTGCACTCCCTCGCCGGGGAACTCGAGCGCGCGTATGCTCGCTGGGATGCTCTCGACAAAGTGAGCAACGTCTAGCTTCAGAAGGCTCCTCTAGCGGCGCGGGCGGCCGCGGCCCAGCAGATCGCTGGGATTTGACAGAGCAGCGCCTGCGGCATCGGGGATGACCAGGGAGGAGGCTTGCTCGCGGCGCAGCTCCTGCAGTTCGCGCATGGTTTCATGGACGGCTTGTTCCGCAGCGGCGCCGAATTTTTCCACGGCCGCCGCCAACGTCGCGGCATCGAGTTCGAAACTGATGGGCACGGCGCCCATGGGCGTCATCACTTGCGCCTGTCCTACGAATATCACGGGCCGCGCAGCGTCTGCGCTGCCCTCGGCGGTCACGGGCGTCAATCTGCGGATGGTGCCGACTTTCCGATCGGTAAAAACTTCCTCGCGATACACCTGCGTCGGATCCATGGTGGCCTGTCGGCCGTCGTTGGCAGAACTCATCAGTGCATTCCCCTTAAATCGATTCGAAAGGCGCAACTTAGCAGTTTTCAGCGTTGCCTTGGAGGCCTGATACGATACCCGGCTTGGCACACCCGAGCACAACACCGAAGCTTTCCATATGGAGCACTCTCCTGGGGGTCGCTCTCATGGGGGTGGCGGTGTTCGTTCTGCATCACTTGCTGGGCAGGTATCATTGGCGTGACATCCTCGAGCGCGTCCAGGCGATTTCGAACATAAAACTGCTGCGCGCGGCATTTTTCACTTGCGCAGGGTACGGCTGTCTGACGCTATACGACGCGCTAGCCGTGCGCTTCGCCGGCGCGCGCATTCCTTACCCGCGAGTCGCGCTCATTTCCTTCATGGGCTATGCCATCGGTCACAATGTCGGGTTAAATTCGATCAGCGGCGGTGCCGTTCGCTACCGCGCCTATAGCGCGCTCGGTCTGAGCGCCAAGCAAATCGCCACCATCATCGCGTTTGGCACGCTCACCTTCTTCCTGGGCGCGAGCGTGTTGCTCGGCTTGTCGCTGCTGTCGAACGCCGGCATGTCCGGGTCGCTGCTGCACGTGCATTCCTGGCTGGCGCTCGCCGTCGGCGGCGCATTGCTGGCTGGAGTCGGCGCCTATCTGTGGCTGGTTTGCACGCGCCACGCGCCGTTGAAATTCCGCAGCCTGGAAATCCCCGTGCCGAAGCCGCGCGTCGCCTTCGCACAGATCGGCATCAGCTGCGTCGACATGCTGTGCGCGTGCAGCGTTCTCTATGTGTTGCTGCCGCGCGAAGCAGCGATCGGCTTCGCCGCGTTCGCCGGCGTGTACCTCTTAGCCCTCGCCGCCGGCGCCGTCAGCAATGTTCCCGGCGGCATCGGTGTATTCGAGTTCGTATTGCTGCTGCTGATGCCGTCGGTGCCCAAGGACCGGCTGCTGGGCGCCCTGATCGCCTATCGCGCCATTTATTACTTCGCACCCTTCGGCATTGCGCTGGTGCTGTTGGGCGCGCACGAAGCCTGGATTCATCGCGGGCCGGTCGTGCGCCTGGTGCGCGTGCTGCGAACGCTCGCGATTGCGCTGACACCTCAAGCGATTGCCATCGCAGTGTTTCTTGCCGGTGCCGTGCTGGTGTTCTCCGGCGCCACTCCCAGCCTGGGCAATCGTCTCGCGCTGCTGCGAAACTTCGTACCTCTGTCGGTCTTGGAACTGTCGCATCTGCTCGGCAGCGCCGTGGGAGTGGGATTGCTCATCATCGCGCATGGTCTGTACCGCCGCCTGCACACCGCATGGTGGATCACGATCTGGCTGTTGTGCGCCGGTATCTTGCTCTCGCTGCTCAAAGGCTTCGACTACGAGGAGGCCGCCATCCTGGGAGTTGTGGTCATCATGCTCGCATCGGCACGCACGCGTTTCCAACGCCGCGCTTCGCTGATCGAACAGCAATATTCGGGCGCTTGGATCGTGGCCTTCTTTCTGGTGCTGCTGACATCGGGGTGGCTGGTGTTATTTGCCTATCGGCACCTGCCCTACGACAACGAGCTGTGGTGGCAATTCGCCTTCCACGCCTCGGCGCCGCGCAGCCTGCGCGCCTCGCTGCTCGCAGTGATGGTCGCTGCGGCCTATGGATTGTGGCGCGTGCTGCGGCCTGCACCGCCGCGATTCTCGGCGCCGCAAGCGAGCGATTTGGAGTGCGTGGAGCGGCTGATCGCCAAAAGCGGGGACACAACCGCCAATCTGGCGCTGTCGGGTGACAAGAATTTGCTGTTCAACCAAGATCGAACGGCATGCATCATGTTTCAAGCGTCCGGCGGCAGCTGGGTGGCGATGGGCGATCCCATCGGGCCGCCGGAGCTGGGCGAGAAACTGGCATGGGAGTTTCTGGAGGGTTGCGACGGCATGGCGGTCTCGCCGGTGTTCTACCAGGTGACCCCGGAGCGCTTGCCGCTGTATGTGGACTTGGGTTTGAGCTTGAGCAAGCTCGGCGAGGAGGCGAGGGTGCCGCTCGAAGCCTTTTCCCTGGAGGGAGCGGCACGCGCGGACCTGCGCCAATCGCATCGACGCGCCAACCGCGACGGTGCGACCTTTGAAATGGTGGCACGCGGCGATGTGCCTGCCTTGCTGCCCGAATTGCGCGCGGTGTCGGATGCCTGGCTCGCCGCCAAGAACACTGCCGAGAAGCGCTTTTCTCTGGGGTTCTTCGACGCGCGCTACATCGCGCATTTCGATGTGGGCGTCGTCCGCCATCAGGGAGCCGTAGTCGCGTTCGCCAATCTGTGGCGCGGCGGGACGACCGAACTATCGGTGGATCTCATGCGCTACAGCGATGCCGCGCCAAAGGGGATCGTCGACTACATGCTGATCGAATGCATGCTGTGGGGCCGGGCGCAGGACTACCGCTGGTTCAATCTTGGGATGGCGCCGCTCTCGGGCTTGGAGCAACACGCGTTGGCTCCGACGTGGCACAAGCTCGGACGCATGGTGCAGCGTTATGGCGAAACGTTTTATAACTTCGAGGGCTTGCGCAAATTCAAGGACAAGTTCGATCCGGTGTGGCGTCCGCGCTATCTGGCGGCACCGGACGGCCTGGCGATGGCCGGCGCATTGTTGGACGTCACGGCGCTGATCTCCGGGGGCGTGCGCAATGTGCTGCGCAAGTGAGCAGTACTCGCACAGGCCCCATACTCGCGCAGGCCTCTAAGCGAATTGCGCCTCGATCTTTTGCGCAACTTCGCGCATCTTCGGCAGAAATTGCTCCACCGCGGACCGCAACGGCACCGCGGTTGCCGCGTAGCGAACGGTGACGGTCGCGAGAATCCGGTCCTTGGCGCGAACCGGAATGGCCAAGCTGGTTTCTTCCGACACGCGGCGCGCACGATGGGCCATGCCGAAGCCTTGCGTGCGAGTTTCATTCAGCAGCCGATCGACCTCGATGCGGTTACGGGCCAGGCGGTCCTCGGGCAACGATGAGCGCGCCAGCAGATCCAGCAGCACGTCGCGCTGCTGCGCCGAGCAGAACGCCAAATACGCGCGTCCGGCAGCCGAGGCCAGCATCGGCACCCGGACTCCGGCGCTGTACTGCTCCAGCGCAAGAGGGCTTTGCCGGTCCGTCGTCTCCCGGATCATCATGGTCGAGCCCGACGGTGTGGCAATCGCCACCGGCCAAACGATCAGGGAGCCCAAAGTTGCGAGCAGCGGTTTGGCGATGTGCGCAACCAATGCTTCATCGTCAAAGCCGTCCGAGAGCGCTCGCACCATGATGGTGGGCCGATAGCAGTCATCGTGCGCATCGCGATCGACAAACCCTGAGAGGCGCAGCGTTTCCAAAATGCGATAGGTGGTCGTGCGCGGCAGGCCCACGGCGGCGGCGAGGGTGTTGATCGCCGCGCGTTCCAAGCGGTTGAGTTCCGTCAATACTTCCAGTCCGCGATTCAACGCGCGGATCGGGCGGGTTGAATCCCGGGTAATCTCCTGCGAATCCGGGTGTGGGTCGGAATGCGGGCCAACTTGTGCGTGCATCATCCAGGGTGTCCTTTCGGCTCCTAATAATTTCGATATAAAACAAGAACATACGCTGCTAGGTGCACTTGCGTGCCGTCAGTGCCGCGGCTGATGCACATGAGTACCGTTCGGATCGAATCTGGTTGCGTGGAAAAACCCACCTGCGGGCGCATTCAGTTACAATCCGCGCCGATTTGCCAGCGGACAAGGAACCGGTTTTACATGTCGGAGCAATACGTTGAAACGGTCATCATCGGCGCGGGCCCCGTGGGACTGTTTCAGATCTTCGAGCTGGGACTGCTCGGAATCAGCACTCACATCATCGATTCTTTGGCCCAACCCGGCGGTCAATGCACGGAGCTGTATCCGGACAAGCCGATCTATGACATTCCCGCCCTGCCGGTGTGCGGCGCCCAGGAATTGATCGATCGCTTGTTGGAGCAGGCCAAGCCTTTCAAGGCCACGTTTCATTTGGGCCAGGAAGTCACCGAATTGCGTGTGCTGGGCAATGGCAAGTTTCACATTGCGACCTCCACCGGCACGCGCCTGACGGCCGGAGCCGTGGTCATCGCCGGCGGCGTCGGTTCCTTTCAAGCGCGGCGCTTAGGGTTGCCCGGCGTGGAGCAGTTGGAAGGCAAAAGCATCCATTACCGGGTGAAGTCCGCGGGCGATTTTTTCAACCGGGACCTGGCGATCTGCGGCGGCGGGGACTCCGCGTTGGATTGGACGGTCGCGCTCTGCGAGAAGGCACGCTCGCTGACCCTGGTGCATCGGCGCGCGGATTTTCGCGCGGCGCCGGCCACGGTGGCGCGCATGCGCGAGCTGGTGGCAGCCGGCAAGATGCAATTTCTGCAGGGTAACGCGGTCGCGCTGCAAAAAGTCAACGAACAATTGACCGGTCTCGAGGTGCAAACCGCCGACGGGCAGACACGCACGATTCCGGTGGACCATGTGTTTGCATTCTTTGGCCTGCACCCCAAGCTCGGACCGATCGCTGAGTGGGGACTGGAGATGGATAAGAAGGCCCTTAAGGTCGACACCGAAAAATTTCAGACCAGCGTTCCGGGAATTTTTGCCATCGGCGACATCAACGCGTATCCGGGTAAGAAAAAACTCATTTTGAGCGGCTTTCACGAAGCCGCCTTGACGGCGTTTGCGATTCAACATCATCTGTTTCCCGAGAAGCGTCAGTTTCTGCAATACACCACCACGAGCCCGATCATGCAGAAGCGCTTGGGCGTGGGCGGCGCGGAATGACGCCTCAGAGCCGTCGATGAATCAGCTCCTGGAAGATTTGATCAGGGTCATGACGCTCGAACGCCTGGAGATCAATTTGTTTCGTGGACAGAGCCGCGATATCGGCAGCCCCCAAGTGTTCGGCGGGCAGGTATTGGGACAGGCATTGGTGGCGGCGAATGCAACCGTGGAAAATCGACAGGTGCATTCGCTGCATGCTTATTTTTTGAGGCGCGGCGATTTCAACTTACCGATCGTTTACGAGGTCGATCGAGCCTGGGACGGCAAGCATTTTGCCACCCGGCGCGTGGTCGCCATTCAAAACGGACAACAAATTTTTAACATGTCCGCGTCCTTTCAGATCCCGGAAACCGGCTTGGATCATCAGTTTCCGATGCCGGATGTGCCGATGCCGGAAACCCTGCCTGACCTGGCGCAGATTCGCGGTTCGCTGCAGGGCTTGCCGCCCGCCCTGCTGAAAATAGTCGATCAAAAGCGACCTTTCGAGTTCAAGCCCACCGAGATTCCCAACTTCGTACGTCCGGAAAAACGGCCGCCGTTCAAATACGTGTGGATCCGCGCGGTCGACCGGCTGCCGGATGATGAGGCCCTGCATCGCTGCCTGCTGGCCTATGCGTCGGACTTTCAGCTGCTCGACACCGCGCTCAGGCCGCATGCGCTGTCGCTGGCCCGTGACAAACTGGTCATCGCCAGCATCGACCATGCCATGTGGTTTCACCGCAGTCTGCGCGTGGACGACTGGCTGCTGTACGCCATGGACAGCCCAAGCGCCTCGGGAGCGCGCGGCTTTACGCGCGGCAGCATATTTGCGCGCGACGGCTGCCTGGTCGCCAGCGTCGCGCAGGAAGGCCTGATACGAGTGATGTCCTGATTCGAGTCAACCCCGCAGGAGCGCGCACCGGTGTTCAAAGCCATCATCATCGTCATTGTGGTTGTCGCGGTGTTGCTTGGCGGGATGCTGGTCCTGCGCAGCAGCCGCAACGCTGGAATGCCGGGCGAGGACGTGTTGAGACGGGCGGCGGATCGTGCGCGACGGCAGGCGGCAAAGGACGAGGCGGAGCGCTAGCCATATAGCCAAGCTAGCGGTCCCGGCCGGCGCCATCGGTCCCGGCCAGGGCTAGCGGCCGCGGCCGGAGCCTGTCGAGGCCTCCCAGATCTCGCGCGGCAGGGTGAACAGGTGGCAGTCCCACCACCGATTCTTCGCGCGGCGATGCTTGCGATAGACCGCTTCCCAGCGCATACCGATCTTCTCCAGCACGCGGATTGACGCCGTGTTGTTCACATCGACGGTGGAGATGACGCGCTGCGCCCGCAGATCGGAAAATGCCGCATCGACCAATGCCAGGGCAATTTCAGTTGCATAACCCTTGCCCCACTGGTTCGCGCCGAGCATGTAGCCCAAATCAACCACGTTGCTTTCGATCAGGGACAAATCACATGCGCCAATCAGCCTGCCGGTCGCGATTTCCTCAACGGCCAGCTCAAACCGGGTCCGCGGCTGCTCCTGCTGCGATGCCAGCAGTTCCTCGAGATAGTCGGCCGTGCTCTGCTCGTCGCGGGGTCCGAAAAACAAATAGCGGGTGACCCGCGGATCCGACGAATAGGCATGCACGGCTGCAAAGTCGGTGGCGACGAATTCGCGCAGATTCAGGCGTGCCGTGCGGACCGGCACGCTCAGTTTACGCACAGAACCTTGCCCGGATTCAAAATTCCCTTCGGATCGAGGGCCTCCTTGAGCGTGCGCATGACCGCCAATTCAACCGGGTCAGCGCGGCGCGCGAACTCCGCGGCCTTGAGCCGGCCGATGCCGTGTTCGGCGCTGATGCTGCCGCCGAGGCTCTCGACGAGATCGAACATCGCCAGTTCGAGCGCATGCGCCCGGCCCTGGAATCGTGCAACGTCCGCGCCAGGCTTTTGGCTCAAGTTGAAATGCAAATTACCGTCCCCCGCGTGGCCATAGGAGACCACATCCCCTTCAGGCGCCAGTGCAAGCGCCAGCACGCTGCCTTTCTCGATGAGTGTCGGAATCGCGGAGACCGGGACTGACACATCATGCTTGATGCTCGCACCGTGGCGCCGCTGAGCCTCCGGCACCGACTCGCGTAATTTCCACATGGCTTGCGCCTGAGCCAGCGAACTCGCCAGCATGGCGTCCTTGACGGCACCGGCGCCCGCCGCAGCTTCCAGTTCCGAGCTCAACAGCGCGGACAGATTCTGATTGAAGTTCGGCGAACTCAATTCGATCAGCAGGTACCATGCGCAGCCGAAATCGAGCGGATTGGCGACCCCCGCGATGTGTCGCACCGTCATTTCCACGGCAATGCGCGGGATCAACTCAAAGGAGGTCACTTGATCGCCCGCGGCGCTGCGCAGCCGTGCGAGCAGATCAAGCGCGTGGCGCGGCGAATCGATGCCGACCAGCGCGGTGGCGGTGTCGGAGGGTATCGGGAACAGCTTGAGCGAGGCCGCCGTGATGATGCCCAGCGTGCCCTCCGCGCCGACAAACAAGGATTTCACGTCGTACCCGGTGTTGTCCTTGCGCAGACTCTTGAGCGCCGAGAGTACCCTGCCATCGGCCAGCACCACCTCCAGTCCCAGCACCAGGTCGCGCATCATTCCGTAGCGCAGTACCGCGGTGCCGCCGGCATTGGTCGAGAGGTTGCCGCCGATTTGCGCGGTTCCCTCCGAGCCTAAGCTCAATGGGAAAAGACGCTCGGCGCCGCGTGCCGCGGTTTGCGCGCCGGCCAGGGTGCAGCCGACCTCAACGATCATCGAATAGTTGGCGGCATCGACCTGGCGAACGCGATTCAAGCGCTGCATGGACACGACAATTTGCGAGCCGCTTTCGTCCGGCGTGGCGCCGCCGCAGTAACCGGTATTGCCGCCATGAGGCACCACGGCGACTTCGTCGCGGTTGCAGATCGCCAAGATCCTCGAGACCTCTTCGACGCTGCGCGGCCGGAGCACCAGGGGAGTGGCGCCCAGATAGAGGTGCCTGAAATCACTGAGGTAAGGCGCTATGTCGTGCGGCGAGTCCAGCGAATCGCCAGGACCGACCGCTGCCTTGAGTTCCGCGAGCGTCGCAGGACCGGGCGGGCGCGGCATTACAGCCGCTTGCTCCCGCCGTCGCGGATCGCGGCGGGCACCGGCTTCAAGTCCCAGATCACCCCGAAAAACGCCATCAGCTTCAATAGATAGAACGTGGCGTCGAATTCCCACCAGTAAAAGCCCTGCCGGACGGAGGCCGGATAGTGATGGTGATTGTTGTGCCAGCCCTCGCCCAGGGTAATGAGCGCAAGCCACGGGTTGTTGCGGCTGGTATCGCCGGTCTTGTAGCGCTGCCGGCCGAACACGTGCGAGAGCGAGTTGATCGTGTACGTTCCGTGGTAAAGCAGCACGGTCGAAATGAAGAAGCCCCAGACCAGCATCTGCCAGCCCGTGGTGTGAAGTCCCGGTGCAACCTGTTTCAGGAGCACACCGAGCAAAAACACGCCTACGCCCAGCGCCGTGGGAACGGCGACGTCGAAGCGATCCAAGAAGCGCAGCTCGGGATACTTCAATAAATCCTTGACCCGCGATAGATCCGCCGCGAAGTGCTTATGGGACATGAACCAGCCCATGTGGCTCCAGAAGAAGCCGTGCTGCACGGGCGAGTGAACATCGTCCGGCTTGTCCGAGTGGACATGATGGTGCCGATGATGAGCCGCCCACCAAATCGGGCCGCGCTGAACCGCCGAGGCGCCCAACATGCCGAAGATGAATTGCCCAACGCGCGAGGTCTTGAAGGTGCGATGCGAGAAATAGCGATGATAGAAGCCGGTGATGGCGAACATGCGCAGCAGATACAGCGTGATCGCCACCGCCAGCGCGACCCAGCTGAAGCCGACCCAGATGACCGCAAGGCAGGCGGCGTGCATCGAGAGAAATGGCAACACCCGGGCCCAATCGATGTGCCGGCCGGAATCCTGGGGCGCGGCGGTGCGCGGGTGCGCCGTAAAATCGCCGCCGCCGAACCAGCGTGAGAGCTCAGGGCCCACGCGTACCGGGGCGGGGGGGTCGATCGCGATATCATTTTCCGGCGTCATGGTTTCCCTAAGCCTTCAGTGCCGCAATGCGCTCGTCCAACGGCGGATGAGTCATGAACAATCGCGCGATTCCAGCCGCACCGCCGGTATTGATGCCGAACGCCTGCAGCTGCTGAGGCATCGGCCCGCCTTGGCTGCGCTTCAGCATCTGCAGCGCCTCGATCATGTTGCCCGCACCGGAGAGGTCCGCGCCGCCTCGATCGGCTCGAAACTCGCGCCGCCGCGAATACCAGCAAACGATGACGCTGGCAAGAATGCCCAGGACGATCTGCGCCAACATCGTGGTCACGAAAAAGCCGACGCCCGATCCCTGCCGGTCGTTGCGCAGGATTGCCCGATCAACGATGCCGCCGATGATGCGTGCGAGGAAGATCACGAATGTATTTAGCACACCTTGCAAAAGAGCAAGGGTAACCATATCACCGTTTGCGATGTGCGTGAGTTCGTGACCCAGTACCGCCTCGACTTGAGTGCGCGACATGCTGCGCAGCAGGCCGCTGCTCACCGCCACCAGCGCAGCATTGCGGCGCGCGCCCGTGGCGAAGGCATTCATTTCCTCGGAGTCGAAAATGCCGACTTCGGGCATGCCGATACGGGCCTGCTCGGCCAACCGTCTCACCGCACCCACCAGCCAGCGCTCCAGCTCGGATTGGGGGCTCTCGATGACCCGTACCCCCATCATGCGTTTGGCGGTCCACTTGGACAGGGCCAGCGAAATGAGGGATCCGCCGAAGCCGAAAAGAGCGGCAACGACCAGCAGGCCGCCGCTACCGCCTTGCATCAAATGCACGCCGAAGACGCTTTGGAGGCCGAACAGCACCACGCTGAGCAAGGCCAGCACGGCAAGATTGGTGAGGAGGAACAGGAAAATGCGCTTCATGGGGGTTTCAGATCCGAAAAATAGCCGCAATATGGTAGCGCGGCCAGAGACCAAGGTCGGGACGTTGGGGTTCAATTTCAAGCATGGGGGTTAGGCGCGTGTGGATTCAAAAATGACTGCAATACGGACAGCGTTCCGCTATGTTCCTGTAAAATCGAAGATTAAACTTTCAGAGCCAGAGCATGCAATATAGGGATTATTACGAAATTCTGGGCGTGACTCGGGCAGCCGACGCCGATGAAGTGAAGCGGGCGTACCGTAAGCTGGCGCGCAAGTTCCATCCCGACGTCAGCAAGGAAAGAAACGCCGAGGAGAAATTCAAAGAGGTTCAGGAAGCCTACGAAGTGCTGCGCGACAGCGATAAGCGCGCGGCCTACGACCAGCTGGGCCGGGATTTTCGCAATGGGCAGCAATTTCGGCCACCGCCGGATTGGTCGCAGCGATTCGGCAATTCAGGCGGCCCGGGGTTCTCGGATCTGAATGGATTCAGCGATTTTTTCTCCAGCCTGTTCGGCGGCTCCGGAGTCGGCGCCGGGGGCTCCGGGCAAACAGAGGCGGATGCGGGCCATCTGGATGTCACCGTGGAGGAAGCGTTTGCCGGCACCAAGAGGCGAGTCGCGCTCAATGAGGGCGGCCGCCGGCGCCAGGTCGATGTGCAAATTCCAGCCGGCGTCACCGAAGGGCAATCGCTGCGCATCGCCGGCATCGGCGGGCGCAGTTCATTGATTTTCCGAGTCCGCCTGCGTCCGCACCATCTGTATGAGGTGCTGGGCAAGGATGTTCAGATTGAATTGCCGCTCGCTCCCTGGGAGGCGGCCCTGGGTGCGAAAGTCGCGGTTCCCACTCTCAAGGGAACGGTGGAGTTAACCGTGCCTGCCGGAGCCCAATCGGGGCAGAAGTTGCGGTTGCGAGCCCGGGGACTTCCCGGCAGCCCGGCCGGAGACCAGATAGTCACCATCAAATTGGTGACGCCGGCAGCGCAGACGGCGACCGAAAAAGCAGCCTATGAGCGCATGAAGCGCGATCTCGATTTCGATCCGCGCGCGGACTGGCCTTAGGAGGCGGTAAACTCAAGCGGACCGTGTATTCGAAAGGGGGGTGCCGTGCAGCTCACGATCCGAATCAATGACCAGGCTCACGAGATCGACGCCGACCCGCAGATGCCCTTGCTGTGGGTGCTGCGCGATTTGCTCGATATGAAGGGCACCAAGTTTGGCTGCGGAGGTGGGTTTTGCGGTGCCTGTACCGTGCACTCGAATGGAGTACCGATCCGGTCCTGCCTCACGCCGGTATCGTCGGTGGGCTCTGCATCGATTACCACCATCGAAGGGGTTGGCGGCACTGTCCTGGGCAGGACCGTACAAGACGCCTGGCTGGCGCTCGATGTCGTGCAGTGCGGCTACTGTCAGGCGGGCCAAATCATGTCGGCCAGCGCCCTGCTTGCGAAGACCCCCAAGCCCAGTGACCGGGATATCGATAAGGCCATGTCCGGCAACATCTGCCGCTGCGCTACCTACACACGCATCCGCGCCGCGATCAAACGGGCGGCCGGCATGTCAACCGCCGACAGCCGGGATGCGCTCACATGACGCGCGCCCGCGATCCGTCTCGCGCGAGCGGTGAATCGCGTCGAGCCTTCCTGCGCGCCGGCGTCGCCGTCGGCGGCGGGCTGCTGCTGGATTTTTCGCTGCCGGGAGTGCTCGGCGCCCGCGAGAATTCCGCGCAACCTGGCAGCACGCTCAATGCGTTCGTGCAGATATCGAACGACGGTGCGGTCACGATCATGTCGAAGAATCCGGAAATCGGGCAGGGCATCAAGACCATGCTGCCGATGTTGATTGCCGAGGAACTGGACGTGGACTGGGCCCGTGTCCGTATCGAACAGGCGCTCAGCGAGCCTGCACGCTACGGCGTGCAATTCGCGGGCGGCAGCCGGGCGACGCCTCTGAATTGGGAACCGCTGCGGCGGGTGGGCGCGGCGGGGCGCCAAATGCTCATCAGCGCCGCCGCCCAGATCTGGTCCGTGCCCGTTGCAGAATGCGCCACCGAATCCGGCACAGTCATTCATGTGCCGACCAAGCGATCGTTCCATTACGGGCGCCTGGCGCCGGTCGCGGCGACGCTCGCCGCGCCGGATCTGACCCAGGTGGTTCTCAAGGACCCGAAGAGTTTCAAAATCATCGGCAAATCGTGCGCCGGTGTCGACAGTCCCTTGGTGGTCACCGGCAAACCGCTGTTCGGCATCGATGTCACCGTGCCCGGCATGCGGTATGCGGTATTCGTGAAGTCGCCGGTGTTCGGCGGCACGGTCGTCAGCGCCAATCTGGACGCGGTCAAGGCCCAAGCCGGCGTGCTCGATGCCTTTATCGTGAGCGGCGGGGCCGTTTTCAACGGCTTGGGCAACGGCGTGGCCATCGTCGGCGTGAATTGGTGGCTGGTCGACAAGGCGCGCGCGTCGCTGCAGGTTGTCTGGGACGAGGGCGCGACCGCCGCACAAAGCAGTGCGGGATTCGCGAGGCGAGCCCTCGAGCTGTCGACTCAGGTGCCCGGTGCGAAACTGGCGGCCGACGGCGATGTGGCTCAGGCGCTCGGCGAGTCGGCCAAGACGTTGGCAGCGGCTTACAGCTATCCGTTTTTATCGCATGCGACGCTGGAGCCGCAGAATTGCACGGCGCACTTTCACGACGGCAAGGTGGAAATTTGGGCGCCGACGCAAAACCCGGATGCCGGGCGAAAAATCGTGGCGGCGACGCTGGGGTTGACCGAGGCGGACATCACCATTCACATGAGCCGCTGCGGCGGCGGATTCGGTCGGCGGCTGATGAACGACTACATGGTTGAGGCGGCTTGGATCTCGAAACAAGCCGCTGCGCCGGTCAAGCTGTTGTGGAGCCGACAGGACGATGTGCAGCACGATTTCTACCGTCCCGCCGGCTTTCACTTCTTCAAGGCAGGTCTCGATGGCGCCGGGAAATTGCAGGCGTTCAGCGATCATTTCGTCTCCTTCGGCGAGAATGGGAAAGCGGCGCCGAGCGCCGGCATGAGCGCCAACGAGTTCCCTGCCAAATTCGTGGCCAATCTCGAGCTGGGGATTTCCTTCATGCCCCTGGGCGTTCCGACGGGGCCCTTGCGCGCGCCGGGCAGCAATGGGCTCGCCTTCGTATTTCAATCCTTCATTGACGAGATCGCGCATGCCGCGGCTCAGGATCCACTGCAATATCGCATCGATTTGCTCGGCGAGCGCCGTCAGGTCGGCGCGTTCGATACGGGGCGCATGATCGATGTCCTGGCGCTGGTCCGTGACAAGTCCGGTTGGCCCCGGCGCAAGCCTGCCAAGGGCTCCGGTATGGGGGTGGCATTTTATTACAGTCATCTTGGGTATTTCGCGGAAGTGGTGCATGCGACGCTGGCCGCGGGGGGCAAAATCACGGTCGACAAGGTCTGGGTTGCCGCCGACGTGGGCAGCCACATCATCAATCCGACGGGCGCCGAAAATCAGGTGCAGGGCGGCGCGCTGGACGGCATCGGCGAGGCGTTGGGCCAGGCCATTACGCTGGAGAACGGCAGGGTGACGCAAAGCAATTTCAACGATTTCTTGTTGCTGCGCATGAACCAGGCGCCGCCGGTCGAGGTGCATTTTCTCAAAACGGAGCATGCTCCGACCGGATTGGGCGAGCCGTCGCTGCCGCCGGTGTTGCCGGCGCTGTGCAACGCGCTGTTCGCCGCGACGGGGGTGAGGATTCGCAGCTTGCCGATCGATCCGCAGCTGTTTAGCTAGCCGCCCGTTGAAGAATCGGCCGGCGGCCCCAATTCACCCAAACCCACCCAAGAAGTCAAGGCCATGACGACAGAAACCGACGCGTTGGCGGAACCCTTGCCGCAAATCAAAGAGTTCCAGGCCGAAACCAAGCAAGTGCTGCGCTTGGTCATCCATTCGCTGTATTCGCACAAGGAGATTTTCCTGCGGGAGCTGATTTCGAACGCTTCGGACGCCTGCGAGAAGTTGCGCTTCGAGGCGATTGCGCAGCCTGAGTTGTTGGGCAGCGACACGCTGTCCGTCGCGCTGACCCCGGACGCCGGTGCCGGCACGCTGAGCATCAAGGACAACGGCATCGGCATGAGCGAGGCAGAGATCATCGACAATCTCGGCACCATCGCGCGCTCCGGCACCAAAAAATTCCTGGAAACCTTGAGCGGCGATTCGGCGAAGGATGCGCAGCTGATCGGCCAGTTCGGCGTCGGCTTTTATTCCGCTTTCATCGTGGCCGACAAGGTGACGGTACTCACCAAGCGCGGCGATGCGCCCGCCGTGCGCTGGGAGTCCGACGGCGAAGGCCGGTACCAGATCCAGGGCGCCGCCGACAGGACCGAGCGCGGCACCGAAGTCATTTTGCACTTGCGCGAAGAAGACAAGGAGTTCCTCGAGCCGGCACGCCTGCGCCAATTGGTGCGCAAGTACTCGGACCATTTGAGCATCCCGATCGTGCTCCGCAACGCCGAGGCCGAGGAAACCTTGAATCAGGCGAAGGCGTTCTGGACGCGACCGAAATCGGAACTGAAGGACGAGGATTACCAGGCATTCTACCGGCACATTTCCCACGACACCGAGGACGCGCGGGTTTGGGCGCACAACAAGGTGGAAGGCAATATCGAATATACCTCGCTGCTGTATCTGCCGAAACGCGCGCCTTTCGACCTGTACGACCGCGACCACAAGGGCGGCATTCAGCTGTACGTCAAGCGCGTCTTCATCATGGACAAGGCGGCGGAACTGTTGCCGCCCTACCTGCGATTCATGCGCGGCTTGGTGGATTCCTCCGACCTGCCGCTGAACGTGTCGCGCGAGTTGCTGCAGAATAATCGCACGGTCGAGAAAATCAAAGCGGCTCTGGTCAAGCGCACGCTGGATCTGCTGGAGGATCTGGCCGCCAAGCCTGCGGAGTATGCGGAATGCTGGAAGACGTTCGGCACGGTCTTGAAGGAAGGCATCATCGATGATCCGGTCAACAAAATCCGGATCGCGAAACTGCTGCGCTTCGATTCGACCGCGGCGAGCGGCGATGTGCCTGATGTGACGCTCGAAGCGTACGTGTCGCGGATGAAGGCGGATCAAAAGGCGATTTATTACCTCACCAGCGATAACTTGGCGGCCGCGCGCAACAGTCCGCACCTCGAGGGTTTTCGCGCCAGGGGCATGGAAGTTTTGTTGTTGACCGATCGCATTGACGAGTGGGTGGTGGGGCACTTGCACGAATTCGAGGGCAAAAGCCTGGCGAATGTCGCGAGCGCCGCCGCCGACGTCGCCTCCGCCATCGCGACGCCGGAAAAGGCGGCGGCGGACATGGCTTTCAAGGATACGCTGGATCGGCTGGCCAAGGCTCTCGCGGGCAAGATTGCCGGCGCGCAGGTGTCGGCGCGTCTCACCGATTCGCCGGCGGTGTTGGTGGCGGGTGAGTTCGGCCTGAGCTTGCGAATGGGCCGCATCCTCAAGCAGGCGGGACAGAACAATCCTTTCGCGACGCTGCCGATCCTCGAGCTCAATCCCAAGCACCCGCTCGCGGAGCGTCTCAAGGACACGGCGGACGAGGCGGCCTTCGCCGATCTGGCTCACGTGCTCTATGACCAGGCGATGCTGGCGGAGGGCGGCGAATTGGAGGACCCGGCAACTTTCGTGCGGCGCGTGAACCGGCTCATCGTCGAGGGACTTGGCGCGGCGCCGAAGATTATCCTGAGCTGAACATGCTGACACCGCAGTGGGCTGCAAATCATGGTGCGGGCGCAGCGAGCGGCAATTCCGAGCCGCCGCTCGACGATGCGCCGCTGCTCGACGCTTACTCCGGCGCGGTGATCGGCGCCCTCGAGCGAGTCGCGCCTGCCGTGACGTACATCGAAGTGGTGGGCTCCGCCAAGCCGGCGGCACGCAGCCGCCGCGCCGAACACGCCAGCGGTTCGGGCTTCCTCTTCACACCCGACGGCTACCTGCTCACGAACAGCCATGTGGTGGAAGGTTCCGATGAGATTAGCGTGCGCCTCAACGACGATACACGGTTGCACGCGGACCTCGTGGGCAATGATCCCGATTCGGACTTGGCGGTGCTGCGCATCGGACACCAAAGCGCGCTGCCGTATGCGGAGTTCGGCGATTCTGCGCGCTTGAAAGTCGGCCAGGTGGCCATCGCCATCGGCAATCCGCTCGGTTACTCGAAAACCGTGACGACCGGCGTGGTGTCGGCGCTCGGCCGTACCTTGCGTGCGAAATCGGGCCGGCTCATGCACGACGTCATTCAGACCGACGCGGCGCTCAATCCGGGAAACTCCGGCGGTCCGCTGGTCGACTCCCGGGGCCGGGTCATCGGCGTCAACACGGCCATGATTCCGCAGGCCCAGGCGATCTGCTTTGCGACCGGAATCAATACCGCAAAATGGGTCATCGGCCAGCTGTTTGCCCATGGCAGGGTACGGCGTGCGTACATCGGCGTTTCCGGCGCCACGGTGTCGATTGCCACACGGGTGGTGCGGCATTTCAGCTTGCCGGGCAACACGGCCGTGCATGTCGCCGACATCGTGGCGGGCAGCCCGGCCGCGCTGGCGGGCGTGCAGACGGGCGATCGCATGGTTGCGCTCGACGGCGTGCGCATCAATGGGATCGACGGCCTGCAGCGCACGCTCGATGCCAGCCTGATTGGCCGGGAGTGCGAATTGCAGCTGTTGCGTCGATCGAGTGTGATCAAGACGACGATACGGCCGATCGAAATGCCGCTGCATCGAGCCGGCGGCAAATGACAGGGGGAGTTGCTGCATGAGTCCAACGCATCCGATCAGTTTGGCGGTCTCGCCCGAATCCACCGATCATTCGCAGGGGCCGGAGCACGCGCGGGTCGTGGTGGTCGAGTATGGGGATTTTGAATGCCCGACCTGCAAGCTTGCCGCCACCACGCCTGCGCTGTTGATCGAACGCTTCCCGAATCAGGTGCGCTTCATATTTCGACATTTCCCGCTGGAGGAAGCGCATCCGCACGCGCTGTTGGCGGCCGAAGCCGCCGAGGCTGCCGCCGCCCAAGGAAAATTTTGGCCGATGTATGCTGCGCTTTTCCGCAATCAATCGCGCTTGAAGGCCGCCGACCTTGAGCATTATGCGAAGGATTTGGGCCTCGACATGGCGCGCTTCGTCGCGGAGATGGACGACCACATTTACCTGCAAAAAGTCCGCGAGCATATTGCGAGCGGCCGCCTGAGCCACGTCCGCTCGACGCCGGGCTTCTTTCTGAACGGCGTGGTCCAGGATAGCTCCTTCGGCATGAGGTCACTGCACGACGCGGTGGCCGGCGTCGTGTCAAGCCTGGACGACCGTCGGTAAACACAAGGGCGCCTTGGAAGGCGCCCCAGTTGGAAATATTTTCTAAATCAGGCGGTTAGCTCCAGTCGTCGCCACCGCCGCCCAAGCCGCCACCGCCGTCGTCCCACGAGCCGGGGTCGTTGGCGCCAAAGTCGTTGCCGCCCATGTCACTGTTGCTCGGGCCCGGCTCGGCGGCATCCGCCGACGGGATCACGCCGCCTTCGCGCCGTCCGCCGTCCAAGAAGTGATGCGCCAGCTCCTCTCCGGCGACCACGCCGGCGCCCACAGCCAAGCCGGTGGCAAGCCCGCCGGCGATACCTGAACCCATGCCGCCGCCCATGGGCGGCGCGCCGTAGCCCGGGGCGCCACCCGGTCCATAACCCGCGGGAGCGCCGCCCACGCCCGGGCCAGCGACAGGGTACTGCGCGTACGGCGTCCGGCGCCGGAACAGCATCACCAGCAATCCGATCACGATGACACCGATGAACAGTCCGCCCCAGGAAAAATTGGGCGCCGAGCGTGGCGGAATCGAGACGATCTGCGATCCGCCTGCGCGGGGGCTCTGGCCTAGTTGCGATTTCAGCTCTTGCACCGAACGGGGGCTGAAGGAGGTCAAGCCCGGATTGAGGCGCTCCGCCGTGCCGAGCTCCGCGCGGGCAAGCGAAATCTTACCCTCTTTTGCGTACAGCTCGGCTTGCACGTAGTGCGCTTTGGCGCTGTTAGGATGATCGGTCAGCACCCGGGTGATCATTTGCTGGGCCTGATCGAGATGGCCGGCCGATGCCGCCTCGTAAATCTGATTCATCGTAGGATCAGCCGCTTGCGCAAAGCTTGGCGATACCAAGGCGAAGGTCGCACCCAAGCTCATCGCAGCAGCGGCCAGAACTAATTTTCGCATGGCAAGCCCCCAGTAGGTCGAATTGAATCTTAGTTCAGTTAGATATGGGCGTCGCGGCGAAGTTCAACGAGCCGCGATGCAGAATACTTTGCGTACTTCTCGGTGACACCGCGGCTAGATGACACCGCGGCGCTTCTGGTCCAGCTCGATGGATTCGAACAGCGCCTGAAAGTTTCCCTCGCCGAAGCCCTCGTTGCCCTTGCGCTGAATGATTTCGAAGAAGATCGGGCCGATCGCATTCTTGGTGAAAATCTGCAACAGGATCCCGGTCTTGTCGCTGCCGTCGATGAGTATGCCGCGCCGCTGCAGCTCGGGTACGGATTCACGGTGACCGAGCACCCGCGCATCGACGCCCTCGTAGTATGTTGCGGGAGTTTCCTGGAATTCGACGCCGCGGCCGCGCAGGGCATCCACGGCGCTGCAGATATCGTCGCTACCCAAGGCGATGTGCTGAATGCCTTCGCCCTTGTACTCGTGCAGGTATTCCTCGATTTGGCTCTTGTCGTCCTGGCTCTCGTTGATGGGGATGCGAATTTTGCCGCAGGGTGAGGTCAGCGCGCGCGAGAACAAGCCGGTCTCCTTGCCTTCGATGCTGAAGTAGCGAATCTCCCTGAAGCTGAACAGCCTTTCGTAAAAACCCGCCCACACGTTCATGTTGCCGCGCTTGACGTTGTGCGTGAGGTGATCGATGCGCAGCAGGCCCACGGGAACATGCGGCTCGGTGTCGATGACCGGTATGAAGTCGACATCGTAGATGGTGCGCTCGCCGTAGCGATCCACCAGATAAATCAAGCTGCCGCCGATCCCCTCGATCGACGGGATATTGAGTTCCATGGGGCCCGCCGTGACCGGCCCGGGTTTGGCGCCCAAATCCAGGGCGCGTGCGTATGCCAGGCGTGCATCAGCGACGCGAAACGCCATGGCGCAGGCGCAAGGCCCGTGAGCCCTGGCGAAGCTCTGGGCGAAACTGTCGTGCTCGGCATTGATGATGAAATTGATGTCGCCTTGATTGTGCAGTGTCACGTCCTTGGAGCGATGGCGCGCGACCGCGGGCAATCCCATGGACTCGAACAGGCGGCGCAGCGACTCCGGATCCGGTGCGGCATACTCGACGAACTCGAACCCGTCGGTGCGCATCGGATTGGTCTGCTTGAATTGCGCGTTCACGGCGAAATGATTATTTTGCCCGGCGAGGAGATGGCCGTACCGAACACGTAGTCCCACAGCGGTGTGGTAACGCCGAAGTTGCCGCGCTTGGGCGAATGATGATGGCGCATGTGCCAGGCGCGCAGCTCGTTGAAGTAGGCCGAGGAGGAGTCGCGCGCGTGGTGGTGAATGACATGATGTACGTAGCCGTACCACCAATAGCCGAGCATCACGCCCACCGTCAGGCCGTTGGCGACATTGAAGCCCACCCACCACCACAGCGGCAACAACAGCACGCCGAGCCAGACGGTTACGCTGACCCAGGACGGCGTGCCGATGAAGGCCAGCGGCTCACCGTGATGCAAGCTGTGCATGGGCGAGAACACCGGCATCCGATGCAGCGCAATCCGGTGCAGCACGTATTCCAGCCATGTCCACAGGACCATTCCGCCCACGCAGGCGCCGATCCATTCGCGGCCGCCGTGCGCTGAGAAATGGTTGAAATTCGCCGCAGTCAGCCCGATCACCGTGATCGGATAGACCACGAAATCGGAGTAATAGCTGAATTTGCTGAGTTGCATCGTTGCCCCTCGCTCTTGTGACTAGGCTATTTGACCACGAATCCGGGCAAATGTTAGCCGAAGAATACCCTTCCCGCACGGCCTTCTGATCTGTCGAGCAGCCGGGCAATCCCGGCCAACAGGCGCTCGAGGTCGTCCCGCGAGCTGTACATCGACACGCCGGTACGCAACAGCCCGCCGCGCTCGTTCAGGCCCAACACCTCCACGGCGCGCGCCGCATAGAAGTGCCCATCCCAGACGCAGATACCGTCCTTGCCGAGCGCGCGGGCCGCATCGGCCGCGGTCATCTTATCCAAGGTGATCGACACGGTGGGAGCGCGGGAACGCTGGCTGAAATCCGGTCCCCATACCCTCACGCCGCGCATCTCGCGCACCGAGTCGTGGTAGAACCGTGCAAGTCCGTGCTCGTACGCGCAGATGCCGGTCATGGCATCGACAATGCGCTCCCGCAACGCCGCACCCTGGCCCCAGGCGGCGAGGTATTCGACCGCGGCGCGCAATGCGTCGATGGCTGCGTGATTCAGCGTACCGGTTTCGACCCGGTAAGGCGCAGCGGGATCTTGAACGCTCAAGCGTTCCGTCGGCAGCCGATCGAGCGCTCCCGGGCGCGAATACAGCACGCCGATGTGCGGCCCATAGAATTTGTAACCCGAGCACAACAGAAAATCCATCCCCAAGCTCTTCGCGTCCAACGGAAAATGCGGGGCATAGTGCACGGCGTCGACCACGAGCAGCGCGCCGACCTCCTGCGTCAGCCGGCGAGCGAGCTTCAAGTCATTGACCGTGCCCAGGGCATTTGACGAGGCGCCCATTGCAAAAACTTTGGTGCGTGGCGTGATCTTGGCGGCCATGTCGCTCAAGTCCAGTTCTCCGCTCGGCAGCAGGCGCACCTCCTGCAAGATCATGCCGCGCTCTTTCAGACGCAGCCACGGACCGCGATTGGCCTCGTGATCGAGCTGCGTGATCAGCACTTCGTCGCCAGGTTTCAAAGTGTGGCCGATGGCGGCGCTCAGCGCGTAATTGAGCGTGGTCATGTTCTGGCCGAACGAGATGCAGCTTGCGCTCTCTGCGCCGAGGAACGCGGCGAGCACTTCACGTGCGGCCGCCATGCGCCGATCGACCTCCTGGGAGGGCCAGAAATTGCCGTGAGTGTTGACATTGCACGTGGCGTAGAAATCGCCGAGGGTGTCGATCACGATCTGCGGTACTTGGCTGCCGCCCGGTCCGTCCAAGTACGCCAGATTCAAACCCTCGGGCCTGCGCGCGAGTGCGGGAAAGTCCTTGCGGCAGCGATTAGAATGTTCGTCGGTGAATGGCATGGCAAAAAATTCAGTATCTCATGAAGTTTCCTCAAATTCCCAACGGCAGCGCGGTCGACTCCTTGATCACCGTGACCGCGACCGATGAATTGACCGAGCGCACGCAGGGAATGCGCGACAAGTAATCTAGGTAAAAGGCCTCGAAGGCCTTGATGTTCTTGGTGACGATCTTGAGGAGAAAATCCCATTCGCCGGTGAGCGTGTAGCACTCGAGCACTTCGGCGCGGTCGCGAATCGCCGCTTCGAATTCTGCCAGCGCGCCGCGGCCGGTGGTGGCCAGCTTGATATGGGCAAAGATGGTCACATCCAGGCCCAGCGCGTTGCGATCGAGCAGCGCGACGCGGCCTTTGATCACGCCATTTTGTTCGAGCTGCTGAATGCGGCGCCAACATGTGGTGGTGGACAATTTGGTTTGTGCGGCCACCTCGGCCACCGACAACGCGCCCTGCCTCTGTAGAATGTCGAGCAGACGCAGATCAAGCCGGTCGATGGCCGGACGGTCGTTTCGTTCCATGGATCACTCGATTTCGGAATGAATGTACCGGATTATCGAGCTCGTTCCTAATGAATGCAACATCTTCGGGTGCGGAGACGTAAATTATGGCGATGAACAAGAAATCGCGCCTGCACCTGCCACAGGTGCCCGCCCGCCCCGGCCAGACGCCTGACTTCGGCTACGTGCACCTGTCGCCCGCGGGCGCTGTTCCCCGACCCCAAGTCAATGCCCGCGCCCGCGACATGGCCTCCTTGAGCGTCGACCTGGTGCGTGTGCTCGATGACGACGGCGAGGCAGTGGGTCCCTGGCACCCGCATCTCGAGGCGAGCGATCTGCAAGTCGGCCTGCGCCACATGCTGCTCACGCGCCTGTACGACGATCGCATGCAGCGCATGCAGCGCGCCGGCAAGATCTCGTTCTACATCCGCTCGCTGGGAGAGGAGGCGATAGCGGTGGCCCAAGGGATGGCGTTGCGTCCCTCGGACATGTTGTTTCCGGCGTACCGCCAGCAGGGCCTGCAGATCGTCCGCGGCATTTCGCTGGTCGACCTCATGTGCCAGTTGCTGTCCAACACCAAAGACATGTGCAAGGGGCGGCAGCTGCCCGTGATGTATCACTCCCGGGCGAACAATATTTTCTCGATCTCCGGCAATCTGGCGACGCAATTTCCGCAGGCGGTCGGCTGGGCCATGGCCGCGGCCATCAAGGGCGAGGACAATCTGGCCGCAACCTGGCTCGGCGAGGGCAGCACCGCCGAGGCGGATTTTCATTACGGCCTGTTGTTCGCGTCGGTGTACCAGGCACCGGTGATTCTCAACGTGGTCAACAACCAGTGGGCCATCTCCACGTTTCAAGGCTATGCCGGCGGCGAGCAACGATCCTTCGCGGCGCGCGGACCGGGCTACGGCATGGCGGGAATCCGGGTCGATGGCAATGATTTCCTGGCGGTGTATGCGGTGACGCAATGGGCCGCTGAACGCGCCCGCACCGGCGCCGGTCCGGCATTGATCGAACTGGTGACCTACCGCGGTGCTGCGCATTCCACCAGCGATGATCCGGCACGCTATCGCGCCAAGGATGACGCCGAACACTGGCCGCTGGGCGATCCCATCGAGCGCCTGAAGACGCATCTGATCAAAATCGGCGAGTGGTCGGAAGCCCGGCACCAGGCGATGAGCGCGGAGCTGGAGGCGCTCGTGGCATCGAGCTGGAAGCAGGCGACCAAGTTCGGCACCATGACCGAGGGTCCGCGGCTCGATTCCGACCTGATGTTCGAGGATGTCTTCAAGGACATGCCGCAGAATCTGCTGCGTCAGCGAGCCCTGCTGCGCAAGGAACAGAGCTGAAGCATGGCCAACATGAACATGATCCAGGCCCTGAATTCCGCCATGGATATCATGCTGGGCAGGAATCCCGCGGTGATTCTGATGGGCGAGGACATCGGCTATTTCGGAGGTGTGTTTCGCGCGACCGAGGGCTTGCAGCGCAAGTACGGCGAGAACCGCGTCATCGATACGCCGATTGCCGAAGGCGGCATCGTGGCCACGGCCATCGGCATGAGCGTGAACGGCCTGCGCCCGGTGGCTGAAATTCAATTCGCGGATTACATCTATCCGGGCTTTGACCAGATTGTCAGCGAGCTTGCCCGCATTCGCTATCGCAGCGCCGGCGATTTCTTCGCACCGGTCACCATTCGCACGCCCTGCGGCGGCGGGATTCGCGGCGGACAGACCCACTCGCAAAGTCCCGAGGCCATCTTCACCCATGTCAGCGGCATCAAGGTTGTGATGCCCTCGAACCCCTTCGATGCCAAGGGCCTGCTGATCACCAGCATCGAGGACGATGACCCGGTGGTGTTCTTCGAACCGAAGCGCCTGTATAACGGCCCCTTCGACGGCGATCCGAACAAGCCCGCCGTACCCTGGAGCACGCACCCCAAGGGTCAAGTGGATGAAGGCTATTACAAGATACCGTTGGGCAAGGCGGACATCGTGCGTGCCGGCGCGGACGTCAGCATCATCACTTACGGCACGATGGTGCACGTTGCGGTTGCCGCGGCCGCGGCGTTGCACGTGGATGCCGAAATCATCGATCTGCGTTCGCTGGTGCCGCTCGATGTCGACACGATCGTTGCTTCAGTGAAGAAAACCGGCCGCTGCATCGTCGCGCATGAAGCGACCCGATTCTCGGGCTTCGGCGCGGAGCTGCTGTCGATCGTTCAAGAGGAGTGTTTCTGGATGCTGGAGGCGCCGATTCAACGGGTGACGGGCTGGGACACACCCTATCCGCACGCATTCGAGTGGCAATACTTTCCCGGCCAAGCGCGCGTCGCGGCGGCGCTCAAGGCGGTCATGGAACCTGCATGAGCCAATTCACATTCAAGATGCCGGATCTGGGCGAGGGTACCGTGGATGCTGAGATTGTCGCCTGGCATGCCAAGCCGGGCGATATCGTGAGCGAAGATCAGCTGATCGTCGAGGTGATGACCGACAAGGCCGCCGTGGAAGTTCCCGCACCCGTGAGCGGCCGCGTGGTGTCCGTCACCGGCGCGCCGGGCGACAAGGTGGCCGTCGGCTCGCCGCTGATCGTGTTCGAATTAACCGATGGCGCCGCGTCCCCGGCGATGACGGTTGCGCCGGCGCCGGCGACTGCGGCGGTGCCGGTTGCCGCGACGCAAGCCGCGGCGGTGCCCAGCGAGCGCCAGGGTCGGGTGATGACCTCGCCTGCGAATCGGCGTCGGGCGAGCGAAGCCGGCATCGATCTGACCACCGTGGCTGGCTCGGGTCCCGGTGGGCGGATTCTGCGGGCGGATTTGCAGACGGCGGCGCCGCGCGAAGCCGCGGCGGACGCGGCCGACACGACGGAAATCAAAGTCATCGGAGTGCGCCGCGTGATTGCCGAACGCATGAGCGAGGCTAAGCGCAACATTCCGCACTTCACCTACGTCGAGGAAGTCGACATCACCGAGCTCGAATCATTGCGTACGCACTTGAATCTCGCGCGCGCCAAGGACTTGGTTTCGCTGAGCTATTTGCCGCTGGTGGTGATGGCGCTCATCCGCGTACTCGAAGCCTTTCCGCAATGCAATGTGCTATACGATGCGGCGCGCGGCGTGTTGATCCGGCATCGCGCCGTGCACGTCGGCATCGCCACGCAAACGCCCGACGGCTTGAAAGTGCCCGTGGTGCGCAATGCGCAGGCGCTGGGATTGTGGGAAGTTGCCGCGCAAATTCGCCGCCTCGCCGAGCGCGCGCGCACGAACAAAGCAACGCGCGAAGAACTGACCGGCTCCACCATTACGGTCACCAGCCTGGGCAAGCTCGGCGGCATCGCCTCCACGCCGATCATCAATGCGCCGGAGGTGGCCATTATCGGGCTGAACCAGGCAGTTGAGCGGCCGGTGGTTCATCAGGGCGCCGTCGCCGTGCGGCGCATCATGAACCTGTCATCTTCGTTCGATCATCGCTTCGTCGACGGTTATGATGCCGCCGCGATGATCCAAGCGTTGAAGGAACGCCTCGAGCATCCCGCGACCATATTCATTCCCACGGTGAAATCCCCATGACGTCCCAACCCCAGCGCCCTGCTTTCGGCACCTTGCTCACTTCGCACATGGCGGTCACGAATTATCGTGATGGCAAATGGAGTCCGAGCGAAATCAAGCCCGTCGGCTCCATCGAAATCAGTCCGGCGGCGCACATGCTGCATTACGCCAGCACATGCTTCGAGGGCTTCAAGGCGTTCCGCCACGCCGACGGCTCCGTGCATGTGTTTCGCATGGATCGGCACATGCAGCGGTTGCGCCAGAGCGCGCGCCTGCTGGTGCTGCCGGAGCCCGATGTGGCCCAGGTGGCCGACATGGTGCGCGCCGTGATCAATCGCTGCCGCGAGGCCGTGCCGGAAGCCCCCGGCGCGCTGTATTTGCGCCCCATTATTTTCGGCACGACCGCCAACATCGGCGCGGCCACGACGCCGAGCACCGAGGCGATGCTGGTGGTGCTCGCGAGCCCGGTGTGGGATTACTTTGCGGGCGGCGAGAAGCCGCTGCGCATTCTTGTCGACGATCAGAATACCCGCTCGGCACAGCACATGGGGATGGTGAAGACCGGCGGCAACTATGCCGCCGCATTGACGCCCATCATGAATGCGCGGGCGCAACATCAGGCCGATCAGGTGCTGTTCTGCCCCGGAGGTCAAGTGCAGGAGACCGGTGCCGCGAACTTCTTGCTGATCCGCGAGGGTGAGTTGGTGACCCGCAGCTTGGACTCCACCTTCCTGCACGGCGTCACACGCGACTCCTTGCTGACGATGGGCCGCGACATGGGCCATGCCGTGACGGAGAAAAAATTCGGCGTGCTGGAAATGCTCGACTGGGTTCGCAGCGGCGAAGCAGCGCTGTCAGGCACCGCCGCCGTGCTCGCGGGCGTGGGCACACTGATTTACGCGAACATCGAGCACCGCGTGGGCAGCGGACAGGTTGGGGCCGTCACCAAGGCGCTGCGCGCCAAGCTGGTCGCGGTGCAACGGGGTGAGGCACCGGATGTGCACGGCTGGCTGGAACGCGTTTAAGCTCCCTAGTACTCTTCGCGATCCTCCTCGTCCTCGTCGTCCAGATCGTCGTCGTCGTCGTCATCATCCTCATCCTCGTCCCAGTCTTCGTCCTCTTCTTCGTCTTCGGCGTCTTTCTCGGCCTTGGAGCCTGACCAGCCCTCAGGCTCCTCGGTCAACGCCAGATCCAGCTCCGCCCAGTCATCGACATCGAGCTCTTCGGTATCGCCATCCAGGTGTTGGATCTCAATGGTTTCCTGGTCCTCGTCCACCTTGAGGACTTGAAAGGTTTCCTCGTTTTCCAAGTCGTCATACCACTGCCCGACGGTCGGTTCGTACTCTCTTCCCACGGTTCGTCCTTATTTGAAAACTGCAGCGCTATCAGAGCCCCGAATATTAGGTGAGGCCACTCGGCTAAGTAAATGGCAATATCGTCATCCTATGACCGTTACCGACCGTAAAGTCGCCGCCCGCCGATTGACCGACGCCAAGCGGCTCGTCGTCAAAGTCGGCTCGACGCTGTTGGTGGACAGCGACAAGGGCCGCTTGAATCGGGCGTGGCTGGAAGGCCTCGCGGCCGACGTGGCCGCCTTTCGCAAGCGGGGTCAGGACATCATCTTGGTTTCCTCCGGCGCCATCGCACTGGGGAGGCGGCATCTGAATCTGGGTACCGGCAAGCTCAAACTCGAGGAAAACCAGGCTGCGGCGGCTGTAGGGCAGATTCGCCTGGCGCACGCCTACAAAGAGCTGCTGGATGCGCACGAAATCACGGTGGCGCAGATCCTCTTGACGCTCGGCGACACCGAACAACGGCGCCGCTATCTGAACGCCCGCGGAACCCTCAATACCCTGCTGGGCTTGGGCGCGGTGCCGGTCATCAATGAAAACGACACCGTGGCGACCGCGGAAATCCGCTATGGCGATAATGACCGATTGGCGGCGCGGGTCGCGCAGATGATCGGCGCCGATTGCCTGGTGCTGCTGTCGGATATTGACGGCCTGTATACCGCAGATCCTAAGGAAGATCCGGATGCGCACTTTATTGCCCGCGTGCTGGAGATCACGCCGGCCATCGAAGCAATGGCCGGCGGCACTGCCACCGACATGGGCTCGGGCGGCATGCAGACCAAAATTGCCGCGGCGAAGATTGCCGTCGGTGCGGGATGCCATTTGTGTATTTCCTTGGGGTCCGAGGATCATCCGCTGCGGCGCATCGAAGAAGGCGCTCGCTGCACCTGGTTCGTGCCGAACTCGACGCCGATGGCGACTCGCAAGCAATGGATCGCAGGAACCTTGAAGCCGACGGGGGCGATTGCCGTGGACGATGGGGCGGTTCGTGCACTGATGGGCGGGAAAAGTCTGCTGCCCGCCGGCGTCACGCGGGCTGTGGGGCGATTCGATCGCGGCGACACGGTGAGCATCATCGGACCCGACGGCAGCGAGATCGGGCGCGGGATCTGCGCCTATTCCGACGCGGATGCCGCGCGGATCATCGGCCGCAAGTCCGCTGATATCGAGAAGGTGCTTGGTTTTCGCGGGCGCGATGAAATCGTGCACCGGGATGATCTGGTGCTGCTCAGAATCCTGTGAGCACCATCTTCGATCTGATGCAAGGCATCGGTGCGGCCGCCAGGCTTGCCGCCCGGCAGCTGGCGTTTGCCCCGACCGGACAAAAAAATAGCGCCTTGCTCGCGGCCGCCTCCGCTCTGACTCGCTCCCGCGGACAGATCCTGGCGGCAAATGAGGCGGACATTCGCGAAGCCGGGGATGGATTGTCGGCGGCGCAACTGGATCGGCTGCGCCTCGATGAGGCGCGCATTGCCGCCATGGCGCGTGGCATTGCGGACGTCGCTGCCGCGCGCGATCCGATCGGCGCGCGGCTGGCCGAGTGGTCGCGCCCGAACGGCATGCTGATACAGAGGGTCTGCGTGCCGCTTGGCGTCATCGGCATCATCTATGAGAGCCGGCCCAATGTAACCGCCGACGCCGGCGCCTTGTGCTTGAAGTCCGGCAATGCGGTCATTTTGCGGGGCGGCTCGGAGAGCGCGAGGTCCGGCGCGGCAATTCACCGCTGTCTTCAGGAGGGACTCGCCGCCGCGGGGCTCGCACCCACCTGTATTCAGTCGGTGCCGACCACGGATCGCTCGGCAGTCGGTCACATGCTGGCCGATATGGCCGACAGCATCGATGTCATCGTGCCGCGCGGCGGCAAGAGTTTGATTGCGCGCGTGCAGCGCGAAGCGCGGGTGCCGGTGATCGGACATCTCGAGGGCGTTTGCCATGTGTACGTGCACCGGGACGCGGATCTCGAGATGGCGAAGCGCATCGTGCTGAATGCAAAAATGCGCCGCACCGGCGTTTGCGGGTCGGCCGAGACTCTGCTGGTCGACCGGGCTTGCGCAGCAACGCACCTCGAGCCTCTGGTGCAGTGCCTGCTCGCGGCCGGCTGCGAGGTGCGGGGCGATCCGATCACCGCCGCCGTCGATCCTCGGGTGCAGCCGGCCGGCGAACCGGATTGGTACGCGGAGTATCTCGACGCCATCATCGCCGTGCGCGTGGTAGAGGAGCTGGATGCCGCCATCGCTCACATTGAAAAATACGGATCGCAGCACACCGAGTGCATCATCACGGAAGACGTGGCCGCCGCGGAGCGATTCTTGGTCCGGGTGGACAGCGCCATCGTCCTGCACAACGCGTCGACGCAATTTGCCGATGGCGGGGAGTTCGGCATGGGCGCCGAAATCGGCATCAGCACCGATAAGTTCCATGCGCGCGGTCCGGTGGGCATCGAGCAGCTGACCAGCTACAAGTACGTGGTACGAGGCGGTGGCCAGATTCGCGACTAGCCGCCCTCCGAACACTCGGCGGGCTACCCCGACAGCCGCCCCGACGGGTTCTTAAACACCCGGTGCATTTTTGCCTGGAGGGCGGTCCTGAAGGGCTGGTTATGTAATTTTGTCGGGCACCGCACAGATTTAGCCCGTCACCACTGATGCAATGCGGTCAACGCAGTGCTTACGCGGCGATGAGCGCGTCTAGGGACCTAATAATGCTCGACTGGTTGTCATACTTGTTGGCCGCGGTAGGGGGTGCAGCCATGGCTGGATTCGCCGTGTTTTTGCGCCGGCGCTTAGCCGAAGGTGCGCCAGGGAGGCCCGCCAACAGTCCATCCGGCGGCCTGGTGTTGCCCCAACAGACATGGGCGGAATTGCGTCGATTCCGTGCGGTCATGGACGCCTGCGTCGACTCGATCTATATGGTCGACCGAGAGACGCTCAAGTTCGTGGACGCCACCGCCGCGGCATCGCGCCGCACCGGCTATTCGCACCAAGAATTGCTGCAGATGGGGCCGCTGGACTTGCTGAACGAGAGCCGCGAAGAGTTGCTGCGCGACTACGACGAGGCGATCGCAGCGGGTGCGCAGGGCATCCATACGGAGGCCATCAGCCGGCTCAAGGATGGCCGGAAATCCTTCGTGGACTTGAATCGCCAAGCGGTGCGCATCGATGGGCGCTGGATCATCATGACGATTTCAAAGGACGTGACGGCGCGAAAGAGCGCCGAGCTCGCCGCGCAGCGCTTCGCGCGCATGTTCGCCGTCCTGAGCGACACGAACGAAGCGATCATGAGGGTTTCCTTGCCCCAGGATCTATATCAACGCGTGTGCGAAGCCGCCGTTCACGGCGGCCGCCTTAAGGCGGCAAGCATTTGTGTGCCGCGCGAAGCCTCAGGCGACGCGAAGATTGTGGCGGTTGCCGGCGAGGGTGCCGATACCGTACGCGATCTGCAGATTTCGATTGACGCTTCGACGGCGATCGGCCGCGGACTCGTCGGCACGGCGTTTCGCGCCCAAGCGCCGTGCGTCAGCAACGACTTCCAAAATGATTCCCGCACCGCGCATTGGCACGAAGCGGCGCGGCAGGCCGGTATCCAAGCAGGGGCGGCATTGCCGCTCGTGCAGGACGGCCGCACCTTGGGCATTTTGATGCTGCATTCCGCGGACAAGGACGCCTTTGACGACGAGGTCGTGCAGCTGCTGAAGCACCTGGGGCGCAACGTCGTGTTCGCGCTCGACAACTTCAAGCGCGAATCCGAGCGCAAACTGGCCGAACAACAATTACATGCCGCCGCCGCGCGGCTGAAGCGCGCGACCCGCGGTGCCAACGACGGTCTGTGGGAACTCGACGTGCCGAGCCGCGAGATGTGGGTTTCCGAGCACTTCGCGGAAATGTTCGGCTGCGATCAGCAAGAGTTCCTGGGCACCCGGCAAAAATTCTTCGACATCCTGCATGCTGAGGATGCCGCGCGCTTGCGCGAAGCGATCGAACGCTGCATTCGCGACGATGTGCTGCTGGACCTGGAAGTACGCGCCACCGTCCAAGCCGGGCTGCGCTGGTATGGCGTGCGCGGCGCGCTCGAGCGCAGTGCGGACGGCGCTCCCCTGACGGTGTCGGGCTCGCAACGCGATATTACGCTGCGGCAGCAATATGCCATGGCACTGATCGACGCCACGGAAACCGCAGCCGCGGCCAACAAAGCCAAGAGCCAGTTCCTGGCGAACATGAGCCACGAGATTCGCACGCCGATGAACGGCGTGATCGGCATGATTGAACTGCTGCTGGAAACGCAGCTGACCCCCATGCAGCTCGATTATGCGCAGACGGTGCGCGACAGCGCCGCGGCGCTGCTGACGGTCATCAACGATATTCTGGACTTCTCCAAGGTCGAGGCCGGCAAGCTCGATCTCGAATTGCTGGACATGGACATGCGCGACACGGTGGAAGACGTCGCTCGATTGCTGGCGATACAAGCCCACGCGAAGGGGCTCGAGGTCATTGCCTTGATCGATCCCAGCGTGCCCGATCTGGTTCGTGGCGATGCGGGCCGCCTGCGCCAGATCCTGTTGAACCTGGGCGGCAATGCGGTGAAATTCACGCAGAAAGGCGAAGTGTCGATCGAGTGCAAGGTCGTGCAGAAAGACGATCGGGGCACCATCATCCGCTGCGAAATTCGCGATACCGGCATGGGGATTCCGGCGTTGCGGGTCAACGCTCTGTTCGAGGCATTCACGCAAGTGGACGCCTCGACCACGCGCCGGTTCGGCGGCACCGGGTTGGGGCTGTCCATCGTCAAGCGTCTGGTGGCGCTGATGGGCGGTGAAGTCGGCGTGTCCAGCGAGGAAGGCGTGGGCTCCACCTTCTGGTTCACCGTGCGCCTCGGTGCCGCTCACGACGCCGCCAAGGCGCGGCCGGCGCCTCCGGCCGAACTTCGCGGCCAGCGCATCGTGATCGTCGATGACAACATGACGAATCGCAAGGTACTGCTGGGCCAGCTCTCGCGGTGCGGGATGGATGCGGCGTGCGCAAGTTCGGCCGACGAAGCCTTGAGCTTGATGCGCCACGCGGCGGCGGCGGGCCGGCCATTCGAGGTTGCGCTGCTCGACCATCAGATGCCCGGCTGCGACGGCGCCACCCTGGGCAAGACCATCCTGGCGGAGCACGCGCTGCGCGGCGCACGCCTGATCCTGCTGACCTCATCGGGGCAACGCGGCGATGGGCAGATGTTCTCGGAACTGGGTTTCGCAGGCTACTTGTTGAAGCCGGTGACGCATCGCGATCTCACCGATTGCCTCATGATGGTGCTCGGCACACAGGCAGAGGGCTGGCGGATGGCGACCCAGCCGATCGTGACGCGCCATGCGCTGCGCTCGCAGCGTCACCGTGAGTCACCCCACCTCCTGCTGGCCGAAGACAATGTCGTGAACCAGAAGGTGGCCTGCCGCATTCTCGAGAAGTTGGGCTACCGTGTGGATGTCGCGGCCGACGGGCAGGCCGCGTTCGAGGCCTGGTTGAGCGGCCGGTACCAGCTTATTCTGATGGATTGCCAGATGCCGGTCATGGACGGCTACGAAACCGCACGAAAAATCCGCCAGCAAGAGGCCGGCGTCAAACATGTTCCCATCATCGCGCTCACCGCCCACGCGATGAAAGGCGCCGACAATCAATGCCGCGCGGCGGGCATGGATGATTATTTGTCAAAGCCCATCGATCGGGATCAGCTGCAGGAAGTGCTGAACCGTTGGCTGAATGACGCGGACGTTGCTGCGGCCTCGGAAGATCAGGCCGCGGGGTAGCCAGGAATACCGAGGAGAGGGCTGCTAGCCGCCGGCGTCCGTGACGCTGATCGCAGCATCAATCACCCGGGGCTGGGCGTACCCTGCCGGACCATGTTCGATCAGCACCATGCCGCAGTTGGGCGGAGCATGTGCGGCATCCCAGCTGCCCGCGGCATAGGCCCAAAGGCACAGCATGACGCCCCCGTGACTCACCACGACCAAATCCTCGCCTTGATGAGCGGCGGCGAGCCGATCCAACACAGGCACGACACGCGCCTGAACATCCTCATAACTCTCGCCGCCTTCTGGCTTCCACGCCCAGGGGCGTTGCGGATCATAGTCGGGTTCCGTCTGGAATGAATCGTACGGGCGGCCCCGATGCGCGCCGATCTCGCGTTCATGCAGATTGGGTTCGACCTGAAGCGGCAAGCCCAACGCACCCGCGATGATGCGCGCGGTCTCGCTTGCACGGCGGTAGGCACTGGTCACCACCAGTTGCGGGTGGAACAGTTCGGAGATGCGCTGGGCGGCCTGTTGCGCCTGCCGGTAGCCCAATGCGGTGAGCGGTAACTCGTGCGGCGAGGTGGCGTAGATGCGCTCCCGATTTCCCGAGCTCTCGCCATGTCTCACCAGGATCAGTTTGCTCATGCGTGATGCGAGTCGTGCAATGCGGCAATGAGCTGCAGCCAGTTGCGCACCGCCGCCACGTCCGGCAAGTAATATTGACCCTGCACGCGGTCGCCGACGCCGATCGAGATGCCGCCGTGCGCCTCGACCATACCGAATCCGTCCTGATCGGTTCGATCGTCGCCGATGAACACCGGCCGCCGGCCGTTGAACGGCGACTCCTTCATAAACGCCTGAATCGCGGTAGCCTTGCTGAACCCGCGCGGCTTGATCTCGAACAGCATCTTGCCGCCCTGAATGTGATAGTTGCTGCCGAGCGGCTTGGCAATTTCCAGGATCGAGTCGCGCACGGTCTGCTCGAACTGCGGTGCCATGCGGTAGTGCACGGCAAGCGTGCGATCCTTGTCCTCGAGCAGTGTTCCCGGATGGGCATCGACGAACAGCTTGATGGCCGCACGCGCGCGATCGAGATGCGCGTCGACGAAGCTGGCGCCCTGAATCGTGCCGTCCGCCTTGCGCCGCTCCACGCCGTGCAGCCCTGCCGCCGGCAGCCGCAACGGCGCGAACAGCGCATCGAGCGCGCCGATTCTGCGGCCGCTGACCAGCGCAACCGCGCCGCCCAAGCGTTCTCGCACCTCGCGCAGCAAGCAGTTCAGTTCGGCGTCGGTTTCCGCTTGCGAGGGCGTGTCGGTGAGTTCAACCAGTGTTCCGTCGACGTCCAAAAACAAACACCAGTCAAGTGCGGGCGGCGGCGGTGCTTGCTTCATGCGGCAAAAACATAGCGTACGCAATCGCCGCTGCCAATGCTTCGCGCGCATTTATTTGTTGCGCGTTCTGGGCGATATGGGTTGCTTAAAGGCGCAGACTGTGGGTTCAAACGCACCCCTCGGCGCCCGGACCGGCCATCGATGGCGCGCCGCTTCAGCACCTTCGGCCGTCAGCCGGTGCCCGGCCGCGCGCGCGTGCGACCTGTCGAATGCGCGAAGGCGCAGAGCCGCTCTGCCGCCGTGCGCAGCGTCTCGTCGCGCTTGGCGATGCAGAGCCGCAACAGGGTCATGCGCGGCGGCTGCGCATAAAAGGGCGACAGCGGAATGGCGGCGACTTTGGCCTCGCGAATCAACCGATCGGCAAACTGCATATCGGCCTCCTGGCTGATCGCTCCATAATCCGCCAATTGAAAATAGGTGCCCGCGGCCGGCAGCGGCTCGATTCCAGAGCCGCGCAACAGTCCCGCCAACAAATCGCGCTTGGCCTCGAAGAATGCCGCGAGTCCCTGCCACGCATCGGGATTGGCGGACAGGTAGCGCGCGACGGCGTATTGCAGCGGCGAAACGATGCTGAATGTATTGAATTGATGCACTTTGCGCAGCTCGCGCGTCAGTTCCGGCGGTGCGATGCAATAGCCGATTCTCCAGCCGGTTGCGTGCAGGGTTTTGCCGAATGAAAACACCGCATAACTGCGCTCGCGCAGCTCCGGGTGCATCAACACCGATTGATGGTGCCGCCCATCGAACAGGACATGTTCGTACACCTCATCTGCAATGACGGTGATCGGCCGGTCGCGAATGCACGCGGCCAGTGCGTTGAGATCCTCGCGCGCGGCCACCGAGCAGCTGGGATTTTGCGGATTGTTGATGATGATGAGCCGGGTCCGGCCGCTCAAGGCACGCCCCACTTCGTCCCAATCGAAGCGAAATGCAGGGGGCGAGAGCGCGATCCGCACGCACCGCGCGCCGGCGAGGCGCACTGCCGGCTCATACGAATCGTAGGCCGGGTCGAAAATCATGGCCTCGTCCCCCGGCCCCACCACCGCCTGGACGGCGTCGTACAGGGACTCGGTCGCGCCGCAGGTGACCGTGATTTCTGCTTGCGGATCGAAGCGGCGCTGATAGCAGACCTCGAGCTTCGTGGCGATCTGCTCGCGCAATTCCATCGCGCCTTCCATCGGAGCATATTGATTGCGCCCCTCGGCGACCACTTCGGTCAGCGCATCGGACAGGCGCGGGTCGATTGCATAGTCCGGGAATCCCTGGCCGATGTTCAGCGCCTTTTCCTCCGCCGCGCGCCGCGACATGACTGTGAATATCGTCGTGCCGACCTCGGGTAACTTGCTGGTGAATTGCACTCAGCGCTCCTGGCCTTGCAGGCCGCCGGCGAGAGAACGCACGATCAGGCCGCGTTTGCGCAATGCCTGCGCCGCAGCCAGGCTGCGCTTGCCGGTGGCGCACACCAGCAGGGGCCGGCGGCTGTCCGCGAGCAGGCCCGGATTCGCCAGAAGCTCCTGCATGGGTATGTGCCGCGCGGCGGCGGGCCGCTGAGCAACCTCCTCGGCGCTACGAATGTCGATGACGTCGAAGCCGCGCGCAGCGGCCGAGGCGAGGGATTCCGATACGACCTCGATATCGCGATCCTCGTGCGCCAGCGCCTGAATGTGCGCGCACCGAGGCGCTTGGCACTCGCTGCGGCGCGGGGCATGAATTTTCAAGTTGGAAAGATTCATGAAGTCCAGCAGCAACAGTTCACCCTCGAGTTGCCCAGCCATCTGCAGAAGTATTTTCAGGGTGAGCAGCGCCTGCAACGCGCCGAAGGCACCGGGCACAGGTCCCAGCACGCCGGCTTCGGCGCAGGTGCCCACCACGCCGTCAGCAATCGCGTCCGGCCACAGGCAGCGCAGGCAGGCATGCTTGGGATCGGGTTTGTAGACCTGGAGTTGCCCTTCGTATTGATACACGCTGGCAAACACCGCGGGCCGTTGCGCGAGCACGGCGGCATCGTTGATCAAGTACTTGGTGCGAAAATTGTCGCTGCAGTCCACGACCACGTCATGACGGCGGATCAACTCAAGCGCGTTATCCGCGTCGAGCTGCACGGCAAGCGTCTCGATTTGCACGGCCGGATTGATGGCGGCGATCGCGGCTCGAGCCAGATCGGCCTTGGGTTTGCCCACATCGCAGAGCCGGTAGACCGGTTGGCGATGCAAGTTGCTGGCATCCAGGACGTCGGCGTCGACCAAGCCTAAGTATCCCACGCCCGCGCCGGCGAGGTACTGCATGACCGGACTGCCGAGGCCTCCGAGGCCCACAATGAGCACGCGAGCCTGCGCAAGCTTCGCCTGGCCTTGCGCGCCGACCTCTTTGAGCAAAACCTGCCGGGAATAGTCGGGCTGCATTGCCTGCCGGGGAGTTGACTGCTACTTGGAAGGCGCGGCGACGCGATGCCGGTGCTCGGGGTGCGAATGCTGAGGTTCCGCCGCGCAGCGCTCGCAATTCACCCATCCAGAATCGCCGTTTCGATAATGCTCTTTCTTCCAGATGGGCAGGCGATGCTTGACTTCATCGATGATGAATCGGCAGGCATCGAAGGCTGCGCCGCGGTGCGCGGAGCTTACCCCAACCCAAACGGCCATCTCCCCCAGGCCCAGCAATCCCACGCGGTGGATGCACAAGGCATGCTTGACCGGAAAGCGCCGCAACGCTTCGGCGACGATAAAGTCGCCTTCCTTCACGGCCAGCTCTTGAAACGCTTCGTATTCGAGTCCCGTGACTTCCCGGCCTTCGTTATGATCGCGCACCCAGCCTTCGAAGCTGGCGTAGCCGCCGGACTCAGGATCTTGCAACTCGCGCCGTGCCTGGTCCGCATCGATTGCCGTTGGCGTAATGCGCAAGTACATCAGCCCCCCGCCACGGGAGGAATGAAAACCACCGCGTCATTGGCGGCGAGCTTGCGGGACCAGTCGCTGAATTCGCTGTTGACCGCGACCTTCAACTGTTCGCGCGACAGCGTGAAACCGTAGCGCGCGGCAAGTTCCGCGTAGAGATCGGCCGGCGTGGCGGCGGAGGTTTCGAGCGTCTCCTCAGAGCGGCCGGCCTGCTCGCGCATCAGCGCGTAGTACTGAATTTTTAGCTGCATGGGGGCTGAATCATCCAGGGTAGCAACGGCTCGTGCATATTCCTCGGGTGTATTGACGTTGTCGAGTGCGCGTGGATCCGATAGATCGAGCAGACGCGCGTCGCAGCGGATGAGAAATTTTCGCGGACACTGGCCGCCGGCGGCTTGGTATTCCGCGAGCGCCGCGGCCGACGCGGGCTCCCAAATCGCGCACAGCGGCTCGGGCAAGCCATCATGCGCACTTCGGTAGGCGGTTGCCAGACGGCGCGGATCGCGATGCCGCAAAAGCGTGTCGAGCGCAGCATCGGACAAAAAGGGAAGATCGCAGGCCAGCACGAGCCACGCAGCCTCAGGGTGCGCGGCCAGCGCGGAGCGAATCCCGACAATCGGGCCCGATCCGGCGACAGAGTCCACGATCATCGGCCGCTGCGCGCGGGTGGAATCGAGTCTCTGGTCGGCGCGCACCGACACGAAAACCTTGCCGGTATGGCGGCTCGCGAGCTCGACTGCGCGCTCCAATTGCGTCTTGCCCCGGTACTTCAGGGCCGCCTTGTCGCGCTGCATGCGGCTGCTCGCGCCGCCCGCCAGGACGAGCCCGTGGATCGAGCGGCCGCTCACGGCACCGCCGCATAGGCGCTCTTGCCGCCCTCTTTGGACAACAGGCGTACACCGCCGATCACGATGTCGTGCGACAGTCCTTTGCACATGTCGTAGACCGTGAGCGCGGCGATGCTGGCGCCGGTAAGCGCTTCCATTTCGACGCCGGTCTTGTGGTGCACGCTCACGCTGCAGCGAATGACCGCCGCGTCGCCCTCCAATTCGATGGCGATGCGGCAACTCTCGATACCGAGAGGGTGGCAGAACGGAATGAGCTCGTGCGTGCGCTTGGCACCCAGCACGCCGGCAACGATGGCGGTGTCGAACACCGGTCCTTTGGGCGAACGCAACCCGTTGTCGCGCAGCGCGGCCGCCACGGCCGCGGGGAATTGCACGCGCGCCTCGGCGGTGGCGCTGCGCTGCGTCGCTGCTTTGCCGCTGACATCGACCATGGTGGGACGCTGATCGGCGTCCAAATGTGTGAAGCTCATGGATCAACCGCCGATGTAGTACATCTCGATCTTCTTGGTCTCCGGAACATTGCGCCTAACTTCCTCGCGCTGCTCGCTGTAGCGATCGGTACGCCCCTGCCAGGCTGCTCGGACGACCCGCAGCAGTTCTGCATCGTCGGCACCCTCGCGCAAGGGGGCGCGCAAATCGATTCCGTGGGTCGCGAACAGGCAGGTGTAGAACTTGCCTTCGGAGGAGAGGCGGGCACGGCTGCACGCGCCGCAAAAGGGCTGCGAAACCGAGGAGATGAAGCCCACTTCGCCGCCGCCGTCGTCGAAGCGCCAGCGTTGCGCGACTTCGCCGCGGTAATTTTGCGACACCGGGTGCATGGGCCAGCGCGCATCGATTCGTGCCGCCAGTTCGCGCGAGGGCACGACCATGTCGGGCCGCCAGTGATTGCGATTGCCGACGTCCATGAACTCGATGAAACGCACGACCACCGCCGTACCGCGGAAACGTTCGACAAGGTCGATCGCGGTATGATCGTTTACGCCGCGCTCGATGACCGCATTGATTTTGACCGGCGACAATCCGGCGGCGATGGCCGCGTCAATGCCGGCGAGCACTTGCTCGAGCGCGCCGAAGCCGCCGCTCAAGCGCGCGAAGATCTCCCGGTCCAGCGTATCCAGGCTGACCGTGATGCGCCGCAATCCATTGGCGTGAAGATCGACCGCATGATTGGCCAACAGCACGCCGTTGGTGGTCAAGGCGATGTCTTCGATTCCCGGGATGCTGGTCAAGTCGCCCACCAAATCCGCCAGGTTGGTGCGCAACAGCGGCTCGCCCCCGGTGAGGCGCACCTTGCGCACGCCCAGGCTGGCGAATAGCTTGGTGAGACGCACGATTTCGTCGAATGACAACCGCTCGCGCGATTTCAAGAACTGATAGTGCTCATGAAACTGCTCCTTGGGCATGCAGTAAGGGCAACGAAAGTTGCATCGGTCCATGACCGAAATGCGCAAGTCGTGCAGCGGCCGTGCCAGTCGATCGAGCGGGTTCTGCGCGCCGCGAATGTCGTGAATAACGCTGGTCATGGGTCGTTCACCAGCGATAGACGTTGGCGACGAAGCCTTTGGCGTACGTGTTGGGGCCGGGCGGCAGCTCCACGAATCCGTCGGTGCCCGCGAGACTCAAGAAATCCCCCGATCCATTCGGGGGCCGCGGACTGGCCCACGGCCGGCCCCAGTCATCATGTGCGATCGTCACTGGCAGGAAATACGCCAGTGAATGCTTGAAAGTCACCGGGCTGGCCAAGGCGAGCCGTTCCGGCGGAGCGCGTCTGGTGCCCATCGCTTCCGCAATCGCGGGAATCACGTAGCGGATGAGGCATACCAAGGTGGAGACCGGGTTGCCCGGCAATCCAAATACCGATTGACCCTGCGGACCGATGCCGAACCACATGGGCCTGCCCGGCCGTTGGGCGACATGGTGGAAAACTTCTTGCACACCGAGCTGCATCAATGCTTTGGGCACCAGGTCGAATTTACCCATGGACACACCGCCGCTCAACACCACCACCTCATGCGTGGTCAAATGCAAGGACAGCCGATCACGCAGTTGCCGCTCGTCATCGAGCACGTGATCGTTGCCCACGCGGCTGAAACCGCGCCTGCGAAAAGTGGCGGCGACGGCGTAGGCGTTGGAACGGCGCACCTGAAATTCCGCGATCGGGTCGCCGGGCTCGATCAATTCATCTCCGGTTGAAACCACCATGATGGCCGGCTGGCTGCTCACCCGCACGCGTGCCATCCCCGCGGAGGCCGCCACAGCGATTTCCGGCGCGCGCAGCAACGTTCCGGACTCCAACAGCAGTTGCCCCTGGCGGCTGTCGGCGCCGCGCCGATGAATATTGTGGTAAGGCGAATTCACCACCACGGTGTTGAGGGACGCGAATCCCTCGCTCACATCGACTTGCTCGATCGGAATGACGTTGTCGCAGCCGACCGGCAGCATGGCGCCGGTCATCACTTCAATCGTATGTTCCGGGGTCTTGAGCTTGGTCGCCGGCGCGCCGGCGCCCTGGATCGCCTGGATATTAAAACGGCGCAGGCCGCGCCGCAACGCTTCGCTGTCGACCGCCATTCCATCCATGGAGACACGGTCAAACGGCGGCGCGTCGCGTTCCGCATAAACATTTTCGCGCAACGTTCCCCCGACACACTGCGTCAGCGGCAGCGATTCGATGGGCAAACACGTCAGCCGAGAGTAGATAGCCTCCTCGGCCAGACGCGGTGTAATGAGCGTGCTCGCCTGCATGATTCAAAATCGGCGGCGCAGCAATCCGCCGCGCCGCCGGTCACTATTTTTGCTTCGCTTTGAAGATTTTCAACTGTTCGTTGAATTTTCCCACCACTGCCTGCGTTTCATCGACCGCAGCATTATGTTTCTGCACCAGAATTTTATTCTCCTGATCGGCCTTTTTCTTTTCGTCCGGCGTCATTTTCGCCGTGTCCTTGGGAGCGGCATCCATTTCCAGGTTGAGGCAGTCCAGATAGACATTCATCTCGCCGTTGTACCGGTCGAAATCTTGCTTGGCGGCGACCATTTCGTCGCGCGTGGCCGTGGCGCCATTGGGAGGCGGAGCGGGCGAATGCGGGTAAACGCACGTCGCCTGTGCGTGGGCAGCCAAACCGAATGCGAAGAAAAACGTGATCGGTATCCAAGCCTTCATCGGGAGGAGTCCTCTAGTTATTGAATGAGGTGAAACGGAGCCAGTGATCTTACGGCCAAGGCCGCAAGGCCGCCAGCGCGGCAACAGAGTAATGTAAGCTTCTGATTAGGCAGATTTATTTGATCTGCCGGAGTCCTTTTGGTTCCCTAAAGGGGCAGGCGGCCAATTGGGACTCAGGCAGATTTCCTGAAAAATCGTTCGCCGGCGTGTCGAATTCACGGCGAGCGATCCGACTAGGGGTACGGCGAATCGCGCCGCAATTGGAGACCAGGCATGAACTATCTCTTGCTGATATACAACAATGAAGCAGACACGCTGGCGATGGACGAAAACGCGCTCAAGAAGATGATGGGCGAGTATATGGATTTTACCAAGTCCATCGTGCAGGCCGGCAACTTCAAGGCGGGCGACCGGCTGAAGCCCGTGTCCTCGGCGTCAACTGTTCGAGTGCGCAACGGCAAGGCGGCCATAACGGATGGACCGTTCGCCGAAACTCGCGAGCAGTTGGGCGGTTATTACTTGATCGAAGCCAAGAACCTTGACGAGGCGACCGCAATTGCAGCCCGTATACCGGGGGCCAAATATGGCAGCATCGAGGTGCGTCCCATTTGGCCGCCGATGACATGAACCGCGGCCGTCCGCGATGAGCGCAAGCGCCGACCGAAAACTGATCGAGGAGATCTTTCGCCGGGAGGCGGGTCGGGTTGTCGCGACCTTGATCCGCCTGCTCGGCGATTTCGACCTGGCCGAGGAGGCCCGGCAAGAAGCGTTTGCGGCGGCCATCGAACAGTGGCCCTCGCGGGGCACGCCGAAGAATCCGCGCGCGTGGCTGATCAGCACCGGCCGCAATAAGGCGATCGACCGTATTCGCCGCGATGTTTTGTTCAGGACGAAAATCACCGACGAGCTTGGCGGTCACGACGCCGCCACGGCGATTGATGCGGCGGACGAAGAAATATTCGGCGACGACCGGCTGCGCCTGATATTCACCTGTTGCCATCCCGCGCTCAACCCGGAAGCGCAGATCGCGCTTACCTTGCGGGAAGTCTGCGGGCTGTCCACGCAGGCGGTGGCCCGCGCCTTTTTGACCGGTGAAGACACGATGGCGCAGCGACTCGTGCGTGCCAAGAAAAAAATACGCGATGCGGGAATTCCCTACGAGACCCCGGACCCGGCCGTGCTCGAGTATCGGATCGAGGGTGTGCTGGCCGTGGTGTACGGGGTGTTCACGGAGGGCTATGCCGCCACCGCAGGTGCGCAAATCGTCGATGTGGAGTTGTGCGCCGAGGCGATGCGCTTGGGCAGGTTGCTCGATACGTTGTTGCCCAATCATGCCGGAGTGATGGGCCTGCTGGCACTGATGCTCCTGCATGATGCGCGGCGTGCGTCGCGGACTTCTGACAGCGGCGATGTGATTCTGCTCGATGCTCAAGACCGCTCGCAATGGGACCGCGGCAAAATCTCAGAAGGGCTCGCGCTGGTCGACAGGTCGCTGTCGATTCGCGGACAGGTGAACTGCTACGCCGTGCAGGCCGCCATTGCGGCGTTGCATGTGAGAGCCGAGACCAGTCGGGCGACCGATTGGCCGCAGATAGTCGGACTGTACGAAGTGCTGCTTCGCCTGCAGCCGACGCCGGTGATCGAATTGAACCACGCGGTCGCCGTCTCGATGGTGGATGGCGCCGCGCGGGCGCTCGAATTGATCGACTCGCTCGCGGCGCGTGGACGGGTTACGCAATATTACCTGCTGCACGCGGCCCGAGGCCGCCTGCTACAGCAACTCGGACGCAGCGGCGAGGCCAAAGAGGCGTACGGCGCCGCTCTGCGCGGCGCGACGCTCGAACCGGAACGGCGCTTTCTCGCCGCCCGAATCGCGGCGCTTCAGGGTATTTGCGCAACGCCGGTTTCGTGATTTCGGACCGGCAACGCGGAGCCGCGGGCCTCGGTCCGAGCTGCTTCATCGGGAGAGGGCGGAATTTCCTGCGCCGAGATGCTCGTGGCATTGACCGCGGTGGGATCGTCGCGCAGCCTGACGTACAGCAAGCCGCTCTTGGGGTGCGGCACCGGCAACGCAGCTCCCAGGAAGCCGTCCGGGACTCTCATCGCACGCGCGAACTGAGGATCGTCGGATATCGAGTCGATCAGGAAAAGATTCGATCCGGAGAGCTTGCAGGCGAGCTCAGCCGTCGCGGGGCATTTCAATTCCCTGAGCACCGGCAGGCGCACCAGATTGGCAAGGGGCTGCCAGTCTCCCGCCACGCCCTTGGAGTTGACTCGAAATTGCAGAGGGCCGAACGCCGCGCCGCCGAACACCTTTGCCGGATCGAGTGTCGCAACCGCGACCTGCGAATTCTCCAAGATCATGCCGCCGTTGCTGAAATTCAATACGGCACTGGAGGACTCATCGCTGGTCGTGACTTCGATGCTTTCATCGTGCGCAAATGTCGCCGGCGATCGCGAGCGCAAGGAGAAGGTCAGGATTGCATCCAGCGGCAGCTCGCTCGCTTGCGACAACTGGATGTTGCTCTCGTGGCTCGACGCCGAGGGCTGCACGCTCATCCCCAGCAACGTCACGGCCGGGCGCGGGGCATCCACCGTGACGAACGAGGGCAACACGCGGCCGTCCTTGAGAGTCACTTTTGCGGGAATGCCGCGCTCGGGCCTCAAACTGCTCGCCGCCGCCGGGTCCGAAGCCACCATCGGCAACTCGTCGATGCCGCGATTCGAGGTAAGTTCGCCCGGCACGAAGGCGCCGTTCTTGAAGGTCAGGCTGGCAACCTCATCGAGGCGACTGCCCTTGAGAATCCCGACGATGTCCCCGGCATGAATCGAAAAGCCATCCATTCGGCCGGCATCGGCAAAAGCATGAATTGATATCGGGTCAGGCTGGTTGTCGCCGTATTGCCTGACGAGCAGCGTCATGGTTCCGGGCGCCGCGTTTTGCAGCGGCAGCTTTATCTCGACCTCATCGGGCCGGGTGGGTTTCCAATCCACCTTCAGTTCCTTGCCGTCCGGATCCTTGAGCATGATGGCGTCGACACAGCTGACGCTGTCGGCCTGCAGATGCACCGTGTCTTGCCGCCCGACGATCAGCGCTGCTGCATCGCCGGCGGCCAGTTCCCAGCTCTTCGCATGCGCGTTGATCAGATGAAAGACCGGACCCTCGTAGGGTTCGAAGCCCCAATAGCCCTTGAGCGACGCCTGAATGCTCTCGCCCAGGGCAGCCTTTCCCAGGCCTGCCGTGTCGACCACATAGCCCCCTTGGATCGGGTCCGCCTTGGCCGGGAGCGCGATCGTCCTGCCGTCGCGGCCGGTTACATCGAGCGTGAGGTCGTGCGCATAGCCGGTGGAAAATGCCAGGGGGGCCCCATCGACGGGCAGCACGAGAGTTTCGCGGCGCACACAGAAGATTTCCTTTGGATCGACGGCATGCAACGGCGGCAGTTGCGCCGATTCAACGGCCGGAAGCGCAATGACCAACACCGACATGGGGCTATGAAAGGACGGCGCCGCATTCAACGTCAGCGCAAGCTTGTCGCCTCGCGGCGAAGCCAGGGCAGGGATGTATTGATATTGCGCGGTGCGAAACGATTCCATGATCCGCGCAATGTCCAGCACCGAAGCGATGTAAGGACTGTAATAGCCGTAGCTGAGTTGCGGCGTGTAGCTGGCCTCCATGGCCAGGTCGCTGCCGGGCCCGGACGTCAACGCTTCCACGATCGATGTGCTATGGCCGTCATTCAGAATCAGCGATTCTTGCCCCTGCATGAGACAGGGCGCCTGCAGCTGCGGGATCCTGTCCAAGCATTTCTCCTCGACCTTGATGGCGAGGCTGCGCGCCAGCAGCGGTGCCGCATCTTTCAACTTGGAAGGATCGCCCTCGTTGAGCACGTGCACGGCGGCGAGAAATCGTTCCAGTCGAGATCGGTCGAGGGCGGCCTGATTCAAGTCTTGCGAGGTGCGCACAAACGCCCCCGGTCGGCCCCGCACGGCGCCCGTCAGAGTCCGCAGATCGCCGCCGGTATGCGGTGCGAGGAATAGGATCACTTGCTGCGCTCCTTGCGGGACGGTGACCGTCAGCCCTTCTTTGCCGCACCTGCCGCTCCAGAGCTTGCAGGCGAAAAACCATTTCTCCGGCGGCGGATTGGTCGATCCGGCCAAGAATGCGGCCACCATTAAGTATTGGACAGACTGCGTTTCCGGCAGATCAGCCTTGATCCACACACGATCGCCGGGGGCCAGGTTTGGAACTTCGGAAGCGGGCAGGGTATTGCCGCCCCGGGTAACCTTGACCTCCAAGGTGGGCCCCGCCAGGTCGAATGGCGCCGGGGCCGCCGATGCGACGCTCGCATATGAGAGGGATATCAGCACCAGCAGGCATCGAATCGGCATTTTGCGGCAACCCATGGTCAGTTCGGCGCTCATTTAGAGTGTAGCGGGCGATTGGAGTTCGGCTAGACCTCGGATGGCGGCGAGGCATTAAGTTTCCTACATGCCGATTTGTTTTAAAGGTATGCCTGATGGGAATTTGAGTTCGCGCCGGCAGGCCATATCTCACCGTACCAGCAATTTTTCATTCCCGGAGGATGCACATGAGCGGCACTCAAATTACCCATACCAGCGAGGCGACGTTCGAGCAGGACGTGTTGAGCTCCGACACGCCCGTGCTGGTGGACTTCTGGGCCGAGTGGTGCGGCCCATGCAAAATGATTGCACCCATCCTCGAGGAGGCCGCCGGCCATTACGAGGGCCGGATTCGGATCGCGAAGCTGAATGTCGACGAAAACGGCGAGTTGCCGGCGAAGTTCGACATTCGCAGCATTCCGACTCTATTGCTGTTCAAGAATGGCGACGTGGTCGCACGCAAAGTAGGCGCCGTGTCGCAATCCCATCTTCGGGCGTTTTTGGACGGGCAGTTATGAACTACGGGGAGCAAAAGCACTGATCTTTGCTCGGCAGTTAGCCCATCCATACCGAACCAACGGAGAGTACAAATGAACAATCTCACAGGAAAAGTAGCAGTCGTGACCGGTGCATCAAAAGGTATCGGGGCCGCCATCGCCAAAGCGCTCGCCGCGCACGGCGCCTCCATAATCGTGAACTATGCCACCAGCAAGGATGCGGCGGACGCCGTCGTCGCGAACATCGCAAAAGCCGGAGGAAAGGCGGTTGCGGTTCGCGGCAATGTATCGAAACCCGCTGAGGCGCAGGGCATCATCGATGCCGCCGTCAAGACCTTTGGGCGTCTCGATATTCTCGTAAACAACTCTGGCGTGTACGAGTTTGGTCCGATTGAGGCCATCACGGAGGAGAACTTCCACAAAATGTTCAATATCAACGTGCTGGGTGTGCTCCTGGCCACGCAGGCCGCGGTGAGGCACATGAGCGCCGGCGCCAGCATCATCAACATCGGTTCCGCCGTCAGTCGCATAGCGCCGGCTAACTCGGCCGTTTACACGGCGACGAAAGCGTCGGTCGATGCCATTACCGGGGTATTGTCGAAGGAACTGGGCCCGAAGAAGATTCGGGTGAACTCAGTCAATCCCGGCGTCGTGGAGACCGAGGGAACGCATGCCGCCGGCATCATTGGTTCCGATTTCGAGAAGGGCCTGGTTGCCCAAACTCCGTTGGGTCGTACCGGTCAGCCGGACGACATCGCCTCGGTGGCAGTATTTCTCGCTTCGGAGAATTCGGCATGGCTGACTGGCGAAACAATCACCGCCGGCGGCGGCCTGCACTAGCGGGATTCCGGTGGGGCGGCCGCCGCCCCACCGGAATCGGACACTAGTATCATGACACGTAAATAACGAAACATTATACTTACGCATACCTGTGACACATGGAGACATCAGGCATGCGACAGACAGAACTGAGTTTGAACAGACGGGATCGTCGTACGGTGAATGAGTTTCGTTCCAAAGGCTTGCATATGGCGCGGGAGTTCAACCGGGCCCATATCCTGGCTGCGTTGGATTCGAAGGTGCCCGAGCAACAGATCATGGATATTTTGAATGTGGGCCGAACAGCGATCTGGCGTACCCGCGCGGCATATCTGCAGGGTGGCCTTGAGTTTGCGCTGCGTGATGAGGCTCGACCGGGCAAGCCGAAGCGGTACCAGGCGGACATCGAGGCGCAGGTCACGGCGCTGGCTTGCGCGGATCCGCCCCCGGGGGCACAGCGCTGGACCGTGGTGCTGCTGACTGAAGCGGCACGCCGCCACCCCCAAATGAAGGCGATCAGCCGGGAGACGATCCGGCGGATTCTAAAAAAAACCTCCTCAAACCCTGGTGCAAGCTGATGTGGTGTATCGGGGAACTCACGGCCGAGTACCGTCGGCGCATGTACGAACTGCTGGAGCTGTATGCTCGCCCTCACGATCCGCGAGAGCCGGTGATTTGTATGGATGAGAAAGGCAAGCAGTTGCTGCGCGAGACCCGACAGTCGCTGCCCGCCAAGCCTGGAATCGCGGCCAAACAGGATTACGAGTACGAGCGGGCCGGCACCTGCAACATCTTTGTCGCCGTGGAGCCACGCGGCCAGCGCCGATTCACACAGGTCACGGCACGGCGCACCAAGGTCGACTTCGTCGCTTTCATCTGCCGGATGCTGCGCAGCGGGTATTCCCACGTACGCAAAGTCCACTTGGTTCTGGACAACCTCAATACGCACATGAGAGAGAGCTTTGACGAAGTACTCGGTGTGAAGATGGCGGCGACACTGCTGCGTCGGATCGAGTTTCACTACACGCCTAAACATGCGAGCTGGCTCAACATGGCCGAGATCGAGATCGGTATATTGCAGCGCCAATGCCTGGCACGCTGCGCGGCCGAGCAAGCCGTACTCACCGCAGAGGTCGCGGCCTGGCAGAAGCGGCGCAACACCGCTCGATGCGGCATCGATTGGAGCTTTACGAGGCGAGACGCCGATCGCAAGTTGAGTCGCCATTATGTTTCGTAATTAACGTGTCAGCGTACTAG